>OHHZ01000857.1_pt1 | contig 11850 bp, 9 predicted proteins | sample 1568081 | NCBI WGS metagenome assembly OHHZ01 (sample SAMEA3879597, study PRJEB24766) | human gut metagenome | biome: human-associated habitat; feature: feces | place: USA | collected 1985/1987
CGGCCCAGGCGGGCCTTGCAGGCGCACGGGCGCTGGCAAAAGCCACCGCCGCCGAAAAGGGCTGGTACCATATGGACTGGCTCAACAACGACGACAACCCCACCTATCACCGCCGGGTGACGGGGCCTGCACTGGTGCGCTCCATCGCGCGGGAGGGTTCCAGCATCGTGGACAGCATCGTCATCGGCGTGGGCAGCGGCGGCACCATCACCGGCGTGGGCGAGACGGTCAAGGCGTGGACGAATGACGTCCGCATCGTAGCCGTAGAGCCTTACGAGAGTCAGGCCCTGAGCAGCGGCCTCACCGGCTCCCATGGCATCCCGGACATCGGCTTCGGCCTCGTTCCCGGCAACTACAACTCCTATGTAGTGGACAACATCGCTGCCGTCACCACCGCCGATGCCGTTCGGGCGGCGCAGCGGGTCCTGCGCACCGATGCCATCCCGGCCTCCCCCAGCGCAGGTGCCGCCCTTCACGCAGCGGCCCAGCTTATCGCAAACGGCAAAAGCCGTTCGGCACTGGCCGTGTTCAGCGCACGCCAGAACATATTATAAAAAGAAAAAGAGAAGGAATCCATGACAAAAGACATGACGACCGGAGCCATCACGCCCCTTCTGGTCAAATTCACCATCCCGCTGGTGCTGGGCAACCTGTTCCAGCTCACTTATAACGCCGCCGACAGCATCATCGTGGGCAAATTTGTCGGCGAAGACGCCCTTGCCGCCGTCGGCACCTCCAACCCGCTGATGACGCTGGCCATCCTCTTCATCAACGGTCTCTGCCTCGGTGCCGGCATCCTTGTCAGCACGGCCTATGGTGCCGGAGACACCCAGCGCGTGGAGCGTCAGGTCTCCACCACCGCCATCGCAGGCACGGTATTCTCGCTGGTCTTTTCGGCCCTCTGCGTCCTGCTGGCGACGCCGCTGCTCCGGCTGATGCAGGTTCCGGAAGAGATCCTGCCCATCGCGGTGCAGTACCTCCGCATCGTCTTTGCGGGCCTCATCTTCACCTTCTTTTACAACTTCCTCGCCGCCACCATGCGGGCGCTGGGCGATAGCAAGAGCGCCCTTTACTTTCTGATGATAAGCTCGGTGCTGAACATCGGCGGCGACCTCTTCTTTGTCGAGGTGCTGGGCTGGGGCAGCGAAGGCTGCGCCCTCTCCACCGTCCTCAGCGAGGCGCTCTGCTGTGTGCTCTGCGTCGTCTACATCCAGCTCAAAGTCCCCGTCCTTCAGCTGGGGCGGCGCTGGTTCGTTTTTGACAGCTCTCTGCTGCGCAGCACCGTCCAGTACGGCTGGACCAGCGCCATGCAGCAGGCCACCGTCCAGCTGGGCAAGATCGCCGTGCAGGCCATCGTCAACACTCTGGGCATCAACGCAATGGCCGCTTTCACCGCCGCCAGCCGGGTGGACGACTTCACCTATATGCCCCAGCAGAACATCGCCCACGCTATGACCACCCTGATGGCTCAGAACCACGGTGCCGGCAAAAAGGAGCGGGTGCGTCAGGGCTTTTTCTGCGGCCTGCGCATCGAGCTCATCTACGGTTTCTGCCTGATGGCCGTCTGCCTGCTCTTCGCCCGCCCCATCATCTCCCTCTTCGTGGATGACCCCGCCGTCATCGACCTGGGCGTCAAGTTCCTGCGGTGCGCCTCCCTCTTCTACCTGATGCCCGGCGTGACCAACGGCATTCAGGGCGGCTTCCGCGGCCTCGGCGATTTGAAGATCACCCTGAACAGCAGTATGCTCAACATGGGCTTCCGCGTGGCCGCCGCCGCTGTGCTGGTGCTGGTACTCAAGGTAGACCTTCAAATCATGCCCGTGAGCTACGGCATCGGCTGGCTGTCCATGCTGGTCTATGAGCTGCCCCTGCTCATCCGCTACATGAAAGAGGACAAGCTTTAACTCCGACAAAAAAGAGCAGGGCGTGCGGCCATAGGACCGCACGCCCTGCTCTTTTTCGCTTTCAGGCTATTTACAAGGAGTCACTTATTCTTGTACATTTCCTCGTAGTATTTCTGGTAGTTGCCGCTGGTGATGTGCTCCATCCACTCCTCGTGCTCGAGATACCAGTCGATGGTCAGGACGATGCCCTTCTCGAACGGGGTCTCGGGGTACCAGCCCAGATCGTTCTTGATCTTGGTGGGGTCGATGCCGTAGCGGCGGTCGTGACCCAGACGGTCGGCGACGTGCTTGATGAGGTCTTCGCTGATGCCGTCGTCCTTCAGGCGGTCGTGCAGCTGCGCGATGATGGTCTTGACGATGAAGATGTTGGGGCGCTCGTTGTGGCCGCCCACGTTGTACACCTCGCCGATCTTGCCGCCGTTGGCCACCATATCAATGGCCTTGCAGTGATCCTCCACATACAGCCAGTCGCGGATCTGCATACCATCACCGTAGACAGGCAGCTGCTTGTGGTGCTTGACGTTGTTGATCATCAGGGGGATCAGCTTCTCGGGGAACTGATAGGGGCCGTAGTTGTTGGAGCAGCGGGTAATGTTGATGGGCATACCGTAGGTATCGTGGAATGCCATAACGAACATATCAGCGCTGGCCTTGGAGGAGGAATAGGGGCTGTGGGGGCACAGCGGGGTGGTCTCCATGAAGTAGCCCTCGGCACCCAGAGCGCCGTAGACCTCATCGGTGGAGACCTGCAGGTACTTCTTGCCTTCCTTCCAGGTCTTGGCATCGGCATCGTACCAGGCTTCCTTGGCACGCTGCAGCAGGTTCACGGTGCCCATGACGTTGCTCTGGACAAAGATCTCGGGGTTCTTGATGGAACGGTCCACATGGCTCTCAGCGGCAAAGTTGATGACATAATCGAAATCGTACTTTGCAAACAGGCTCTCCACCAGCTCCTTGTCGCAGATGTCGCCCTGCACGAACACATGGCGGGGGTCGCCCTCCACATCCTTCAGGTTCTCCAGATTGCCCGCGTAGGTCAGCTTATCCAGGTTGACCAGCAGGATCTCGGGGTACTTCTTGAGCATATAATGCACAAAGTTGGAACCGATAAAACCGGCGCAGCCGGTGATCAGATAGGTTTTCATAGGTCAGTATTCCCCTTTATTTATTTGTTGTTGTCCCCGGACTGCGGGCGGGCTGCGGCGCGGGCGCGTTCCTCCTCGGCGCAGCAGTACTTTGCCACAAGGTAGAGGTTCTTGTTCATGCTGTTCATGGTCTTGCCCATGGCCTTGGCGTATGCTTCCAGCCCTTTGTTCATGCTGTGAATTTCCTCGTAGGTGGCTTGGGTGTACCGTGCCAGACCCTTGCTCATGTTGCTGAGCTCCTTGTGGGTCTCTTTGGTGTACTCCACCAGCTCCGCAAAGGCATACAGTGCCCATGCAAGGAACATCTGCAGCACCCACAGCACCACAGCGGCCACCAGCCCCACCACGATGGCTGAAAACTGGCTGAAGGGCTTCAGTGCTTCATGGATCGAACCGCACAGCATGGCCGCAAGCACAAAGGACAGCACACACTGCACCTTTGCAAAGATCTTTAATATCTTGACAGATCTGCTAAAAATCGCATCAAACATGATACATCCTCAGTTCTTCCGCAGGGGGTGTTGTTTTAAAAGCTGTTTTCGTAAGCGGTGCGCTTATGAAAACGGCTTCTTTACTTCATGCCGTTTTCGCCGTCCCAGTTGGCAAAGAAGCAGGCCAGTGCGTCCTTCCAGTCGCGGACATCGTTGCCCACAGTGCAGCGCAGCATCCGGTTGTCCAGTGCGCTCCACTTGGGGCGGTCGGCGCTGTCCGGGTGCTTTGCCTTGTACTCCTCGCTGGTGCAGGGGGCCACAGAGGCATCCACACCAGACAGGCGGATGATCTCGGAAGCAAAATCGTACCAGGAGCAGATGCCCTCACCGGTGCAGTGATACAGGCCGTACTCATGGGTCACGCAGAGCTGCAGCAGCTCATGGGCCAGGTCAACCGCGTTGGTGGGGTTGCCGCACTGGTCGTTGACCACCTCCAGCTTGCCGAATTTCCGGCCGGCGTTGACGATGGTCTTGACGAAGTTCTTGCCGTAGTAGCTGTACAGCCATGCCGTGCGGACGATGAAGTGGCGGTGGCAGAACTGCTCCACATACTTTTCGCCCATGAGCTTGGTGGAGCCGTAGGCGCTGATGGGGCCGGGGATGGTGGCCTCGTCCTGTGCAATGCCGCCGTTCTCACGGCCGGAGAACACATAGTCCGTGGAGACATGCACCAGGCGGGCACCGGTCTTTTCGGCGGCCTGTGCCAGATTGCGGGGGCCCAGAGCGTTTGCCTTGAAGGCTGCGTCGTGGTTCACCTCGCAGCCGTCCACGTTGGTGTAGGCGGCGCAGTTGATGATGACATCCGGGCGCTGGCGGCGGATGAAGTCATCCACCATCTTATAGTTGGAGATGTCCAGCTCCGGCAGGTCCACCGGGATCACGGTGGCATTCATCAGCTTTTCGGGGATGGGGCCGATCTCGCTGCGGCCCTCCCGCAGCTGCTTGATGATCTCGGTGCCAAGCTGGCCCTTGCAGCCGGTGACGATGATTTTCATGGGTGATTCCCCTCCTGCATCAATATCTCAGTTTTCCATCGGCCACGTTCTTGAGGTGCTGGCCGTAGGGGCTCTTACCATAACGGGAAGCGCTCTCCAGCAGGGTCTCGCGGTCGATCCAGCCATACTTGAAGGCGATCTCTTCGGGGGCGCTGATCTTGATGCCCTGACGCTTCTCGACCATGCGGACAAAGTCGGCGGCATCCACCAGGCTCTCCATCGTGCCGGTATCCAGCCATGCAAAGCCGCGGCCCAGCAGCTGGACATCCAGCTCGTCCTTCTTCAGGTACATATCGTTCAGGGTCGTGATCTCCAGCTCACCGCGGGCAGAGGGCTTGACCTGCTTTGCCATCTGGACCACTTCCTTGTTGTAGAAGTACAGGCCGGTGATGGCGTAATTGCTCTTCGGGTGCTCGGGCTTTTCTTCCACGCTCAGCACCTTGCCGTTCTGGTCAAATTCCACGATGCCGAAACGCTCGGGGTCCTGCACATAGTAGCCGAACACGGTGCAGCGGCCCTTGGTCTCTGCATTGGCGGCGGCAGTCTTGAGGATCTTGGAGAAGCCGTTGCCGTAGAAGATGTTGTCGCCCAGGATCATGGCGCAGCAGTCGTCGCCGATGAACTCTTCGCCCAGAATAAAGGCCTGTGCCAGACCATCGGGAGAGGGCTGGACCTTATATTGCAGATGGATGCCGTACTGGCTGCCATCGCCCAGCAGCGCCTCAAAGCGCGGCGTATCAGTGGGGGTGGAGATGATCAGGATATCCTGGATGCCCGCCAGCATGAGGGTGGACAGAGGATAGTAGATCATGGGCTTATCGTAGACAGGCAGCAGCTGCTTGCTGGTGACCATCGTCAGCGGATAAAGCCGGGTGCCGGCACCGCCGGCCAGAATAATGCCTTTCATAATTTGTGCACTCCTTTATTTGTATTGAAAAAGTTGTGCAGCTATACGGGGTGAAACGCTCACCTCGTAATATTCAAAGCGGAGCTGCGTCCGCTGTCAACAAAGTTACAGGGTAAAAGTTCTGGCCGCGCGGGGCGGCATCAGATAGTTTTACACCTTATTCTACTCTCAAATCGAAAAAAAAGCAAGAAAAAACGGCCTGTTCCAGAATTTTTTCCGGAACAGGCCGTCAAACAGAACCGTTCAGCCGCCCACGGCGGCAGCACATCGCGATGGTGGAGCGTTTCTTACCACTTGAAGCCCCACTTATGGAAATACTTCAGCAGGTTTCCCGTCTGCCAGAGGGCGGGCTTGAGATCCCGGTGGGCAGCGCGGTGCCAGGCGTGGATGGCGGTATACTGGGGCACCAGATACACCTTGCCCCGGGTGCGCATCTTCTGGGTGAGGTCCGCATCCTCCACATACATGAAGTAGCTCTCGTCAAAGCCGCCCACCGCCTTGAAGGTGCTGGTGCGCACACCGGAAAAGCTGCCGGTGCAGAACTCGATCTCGATGGGTCTGGTCAGGTCCTCATCCAGCATCAGGTAGTGGTCGTTCTGGCCTTTCCAGAAGCTGAGCCGGGGCAGCTGGCGGTAGAGCATGGGCCGCAGGGCGCACCGGCGCAGGGGCAGCTGCTGGGGCTTGCCGTCCGGAAACACCAGCGAGGGCCGGGCCATCACGGCATCCGGGTGGGCGGCCATCCAGTCGGCCAGATCACTCAGGGTATCAGCGGTCAGCTGGATATCCGGGTTGAGGATAAAGTGGAAATCACTATCCAGCTCGGGCAGGATCATATTGTGGCCGGTGCCAAAGCCGCCGTTCTCGGTGCGGCAGTGCACCACCACCTGCTGGCCCGGACCTGCTGCCAGCAGGCCGTCCGCCACGGCCTGCTCCAGCTTTTTGCCGCTGCCGTCCGGGCTGGCATTGTCCACCAGATACAGGGTCACCGGGTAGCGGCGCGTGCAGTGCAGCACCGTCTGCGCCGCCTTCAGCGCCTCGTCATAGCCGTTATATACAACAATACAGGCTGATAGTTTCATCAATTCACTCCAAAGGCAGGATCTTCAGCGTGAAGTCCTCACGCTGGATATCAAAGTTGGGGTTGGTGCAGGGATCGCCCGCGGCCAGCAGGTCTCCCCAGCGGGCCTGGAAGCGGAGCACCTCGCCCTGGAAGCGCTTCTGCTTTTCGGGGTTGTCCTCGGTGCCGCGGCTCTTGCTCTCGTAGTGGTAGAGCTGGGCAAAGGGGGTAAACACGTTGGTGTAGCCCGCCTCCCGCACACGGACACAGAAATCCACATCGTTGAAGGCCACGGCATAGCTCTCGTCCAGGCCGTTCATCTCATCATAGATTTCTCTGCGGATGAGCAGACAGGCGGCGGTATCGCCGTAAACATCCTGCACATAGTTCAGCCGCCCCATGTAGCCATCGGACGCTGCCGGGAAATACTTGTGCAGGTGGCCCGCCACGCCGCCGATGCCAAAGCCGATGCCGGCGTGCTGAATGGTGTCATCGGGGTAGAGCAGCTTTGCACCCACACAGCCCACCCGCTTCTGCTGGGCGTACATGACCATCTCTTCCAGCCAGTTGGGGGTGATGACCTCGGTATCGTTGTTGAGCAGCAGCAGATATTCGCCGGTGGCATACTGCTCGCCAAAGTTGTTCAGGGCGCTGTAATTGAAGCCCTTGCCCTCCCAGGTCACGACCTTGAGGTTGTCCGGGTGTTCCTTCTGCATCCGCTCGTAGGCGCGGAAGGTCTCGGGCTGCTTGCTGTTGTTCTCGATGAGGATGAGTTCAAAATCCGGGTAGGTGGTGCGGGCATAGATGGAATCCACGCAGAGCTCCAGATCCCGGATGTGGTCGCAGGTAGGGATGAGGATGCTCACCCGGCCCGGGTGCTCAATGGTGTAATCGGTCTTGTAATAGCCCGGGGTACCGGGGATGAGGGCAACATCGTCCACAGCGATCCCGCAGCGGGCATAGTGGGCCTTGAGGGCCGCAATGCCTGCGTCGATGCAGTAGGTCTTGGCGGAGATATCTGCCGCCGTGCTGCCGGGGCTGGAGCGCCAGTAATACAGGGCATGGGGAATGTGAACGATCTTCTCAGCCTGTTCCGTCAGGCGAAGGAACAGCTCGTAATCCTGGCTGCCGTTGTACTCCATCCGCTCGCCGCCGCCGGCCCGCTCCATCAGGGCGCGGCTGAACACGGTCAGGTGGCAGATGTAGTTGTTGGAGCGGAGGTTGTCCAGCATGAAATCGGGCTTGAAGTGGTAGAGCACCACATGCTCCGGCTTCCCCTCAAAGGTCGCCTCGTCGGTGTAGATAAAGTCGGCCTTCTGCTCGGCAATGGCCCTGGCCGCGTACCACAGGGCGCAGGGATGCAGCAGGTCATCGTGGTCCAGCAGGGCGATATACTCACCGGTGGCCATCTCAAAGCCCTTGTTGGTGTTGCCGGGGATCAGCTCATTCTTTTCCAGCTTCTGATACCGGATGCGTGCATCGGCCTTCGCACGGGCCTGCACATGCTGGCCTACGGCCTCGTCCTTACCGGCATCCACGCAGCAGAGCTCCCAGTTCTTGTAGGTCTGGTTCACCACGGAATCCAGCATCTCGTCCAGGAAATCCAGCGGGGTGTTGTACAGGGGCACCACGATGCTGATCTTGGGCCCGGCAGGCTGATCGTTCGCCTGCCTGACCAGCAGCTCCACCGGGGCAAAGCGGTCAGCCCGCAGGAGGTTCCCCGGGAAGAGGGCGGCATATTCCCGCCTGGCGCGGGCGTGCTCCCGCACTCCCGAAATGCCGTCCCGGCGCAGCTCCCCCAGCAGGACGAAAAGCGGGAAGGTGTGCCAGATCTGGCGGCTCTTGCTGACAACATACCGCATGGGCCAGGTCAGCTTCCAGAAGGTAGAGCTGGTCACCTCGTTCAGGGTCTTTTCCAGGTTCTTGGCATGGCTGCGGCTCAGGGAAAGATCGCTGCGGAGCCGCTCAATGAGGGCGGCTTCCTCGTTGCAGGTGCGCTCGGCACGCACCATCCGGTCACGCAGGAGATCCAACTCCTTCTCATAGCCCGCGATCATCTCGGCGGTGGCAGGCTGGACCGTGCAGTACAGAGCCGACTGCTGGGCACGGCCCCGGCTGCGCCAGCGGAAATCCCGGTAGTAGCCCCGGCGGGCCAGTTCCTCGGCCCAGCCCTCAGCCACGTTGCTGCCGGTAAACACCAGCAGCACCTGTCCGGGCAGCTGCGCGGGCATCTCCACCCAGGCGGGGTCCTCCACCACCAGCAGGTCTGCCTGCCGGGCAGCCACTGTAAAGGGGTTGGCATCCACGCCCGCCCGGTGCAGGGCCTTTTCCAGTGCCGGGGTCTCGGCGTTCAGCACCGCAGCTGTTGCCGGGGCCAGCTCCTCCGCAATGCGCTGTGCCAGCAGGCGGCAGCGCTCCATGTCCTGCTTTGTTTCCTTTGCTTTCTCCAACTGCATTCCGACTTCTCCACTTCACTGGGCCATTCCACCGCCCAGACGCATTATTACAAACTATAATAGTATACCAGATTTCGTCCCGTTTGAGAAGCGCTTTTCCGCATTTCCTGCGCTTTCCGGTGCAAAATTTATTACAGCCCCAGCAGGCTCCACAGCCAGCCGAACAGGCCGCCGTTCGAGCTGCCGCTGCCCACCGTGCCAAAGGACACGCCGGTATAGTAGTGGCGCAGGATGTCCCGGTAGCCCATGCCCTGCTCCTGCGCATAGCCCACCATGCCGCACTGGCTCATGCCCACACCGTGGCCGAAGCCATAGTAGTTCATGCAGGGGGTTCCGTTCTCGTCCGCGCTGAAATCAAAGCAGTAACGAGAGGAAACGAACTGGCCGATGTAGCGGTAGCTCTTTCCGTTCGAGACAAAGGTATTGTACTGGACAAAGCCGCCCAGATCCTTATGGGTGGTGTCGGCGCTCTCGTAGGGCTGGCCGGTCTTGCTGTCGTTATACTCGATGTAGCGGTAATCCTTGCCGATGATCCGGCGCATCAGGTTGTGATACTGCTCCTCGTAGGGGCTTTCCACGCTCTGCAGATAGGGCACATCGGTGCCCCAGGCATCCAGACCGGAGCAGGTGCCGTACACGCCGGTCTGGGTGTTGTACCCCGCGCTGGCCGACCACACTGCATCGATGACGCTGCCGTTGCAGGTCAGCACCTCGTCCTTGACCTCAGAGACTGCCCTGCGGATGGCGCTGCGGGCAGAGGAAGGGATCTGATCCACGGGGGTGTACACCAGCGCGTTGGCCGAAGAGCCGTATTTCTTGTGGTATTCCAGATAGGAGTGGATGGCCACCGCCTGCGCTTTCCACGCCTGCTGTGCCGCCGCGTCACTGACATAGCTGCCGATGGAGCCCAGCTCGGTGTAGGTGATGCCCACCAGACAGTCCTCAAGATCCAGGGTCACGTTCCGGCGCAGGCCCTGCCCCTTGACGTTCAGGTAGGGCATGGTGATGGTATCGCCGGAGCCGAAGAGCCAGCTCAGGCAGTTTTCCTCCTCGTCCGGGATCAGCGTAGTGTTGGCACCGCCCATGGTGGTGGCACCGGCGGGCAGGGTGTCCCCTTCCGCTGCAAAGGCGGCAGGCACTGCCATGCAGAGCAGCACCACCGCCAGCATCAGCGCCGCACACCGGCGCGCAAACTTCGACATTCGTTTCAAGTTCCTCGTCCTCCTGCGTTCTGTATTTTATTCAGTTTAGCACAGTGCAGGGCCGCGGGCAAGGACTTGAATCAAGAAAACGCCGCCGGGCAGAGCCAAAAGCTCCACCCAGCGGCGTTTCACTGTTTCTATCTTACGCTTCCTGTCAGCGGCTCTCCCCGCGCTGTGCAAGGCGGGAGAAGCGCTTATCCTTTTCGTCGTCCTTCTCGGCATCCTCAGCCGGGGCGGCGGGGGTCAGGCGCACCTCCGTCACGCGGCGCTTGGCGGTGCGGGTAACAACACCATCGTACTCGCCCAGGGTAAAGCGGTCGCCTACCTTGGGCAGATGGCAGGTCTTTTCCTGCACCAGACCGTTCACCGTATTGGAATCGATATCTTCATCCTCCGGCAGGCCCAGCCTCTCATACAGGTCGTCCACACCGGCACTGCCCAGCACGATCCAGCTGCCGTCCGACTGCCTGCGGAAGTCCTCGGTCGCTTCGTCGTGCTCGTCCCAGATCTCGCCTACCAGCTCTTCCAGAATATCTTCCAGCGTGATGATGCCCTCGGTGCCGCCGTACTCGTCCACCACCACAGCCATGTGATGGTGCTGCTCGCGCAGGGTGCGCAGCAGCTGGGAGATCTGGGTGGAACCGGTGGTGTAGAGGGTAGGCTTGACCAGATCCTCCAGCTTGACCTCCTTTTTCAGGCGTGCCATGTAGAAGTCCTTTTCATGTACCACACCAATGATGTTATCAATGGTGTCGTGGTACACCGGCAGACGGGAGTAGCCGGACTCGGCAAAGGTCTGCGCCACCTCTTCCAGCGGCAGATCGTCCTCCACCGCGATCACATCCACACGGGGGGTCAGGATCTCTTCCACCTCCACGTCATCAAACTCGATGGCGCTGCGGATCAGCTCGCTTTCCCGGTCGGTCAGCTCGCCGTCATTCTCGGCTTCGCTGACCATGGTCATCAGCTCGCCCTCGGTGATGGTGTCCTCCTCGGTGCTGTGGACAAAGTGTCCCAGAAAGCGCTTCCACTGGCTGAACAGCCATGTCAGCGGGGTAAACACCAGCATCAGCAGGCTGAGCGCCGGCGCAACTGCGGTGGCTACCGTTTCCGGCATCTCCTTGGCAAGGCTCTTGGGGGTCACCTCGCCAAAGATCAGCACCACCACGGTCAGCACCATGGTGGACACCGTAGCGCCACGCTCTGCACCCAGCATCTTGGTGAAAATGATGGTGCCGATCGAAGCTGCGGCAATGTTTACGATATTATTGCCGATAAGGATGGTGGAAAGCAGCTTATCGTATTTTTCAGCCATTGCCAGCACCCGGGCAGCAGAGGTATCGCCGTCCTCGGCGCGGCTTTTCAGGCGGATCTGATTCAGGGAAGAAAATGCGGTCTCGGATGCGGAGAAAAAGGCAGAGAGTGCCACCAATACTACCAGCGCTACCCAGAGCGTCATACTGCCATCGTCCATAAAAAGGGGAATCACACTCAACTTTCTGTTTTAAATTTAGTTTTATTTGCCCGCCGTGTTCCCGTTGTGCTTCAACAGTGCCACGCGGGCTTTTCCGTATACAAAAATGTGCTTTCCATCGTTGCCATTTCCGCGATGAAAAGCACATCAATGTTATTTTCTATAATAACATATTCTGCACACAGGTGCAAGCGTTTGGCCTGTACTCCATGTACAAAA
>OHHZ01000860.1_pt1 | contig 11799 bp, 14 predicted proteins | sample 1568081 | NCBI WGS metagenome assembly OHHZ01 (sample SAMEA3879597, study PRJEB24766) | human gut metagenome | biome: human-associated habitat; feature: feces | place: USA | collected 1985/1987
GCGGAGCCGAAAAAGCTGAGCTTTGACCGGAAACGCTTTGCACCATACCTGAGCAAGTTCAAAAGCGACAAGGAAATCGAAGATCTGTTTCTGGAATTTCTCAGGCAGCGCGGCGGATGAGGCACAGCTAACTTCATAAAAAACACGACTTTTTTCAAGATCGTGTTTTTTTTATACTCAAATTCAGACGGAGGAGGTATCGAATTGCCCGGAAATCAAATCCCATGCACGGCGGACGACCTGTATCGCCTGCTGTGTCGCTATCGTATTCCGCCCTAGCATACAAAACAAAATACAAAGGAGCTGTTTCCATGTACGAAGTATATCAGGATCATCCAAAACAGGCACGGCTCAATATCCGCGTTGTGCTTGCCGTCGCATTTCTCGTCTGTGCCATTGGCGCGGGCATTTTTCTTATCACCCGTCTGGTCAGCAAGCCGCTGACCAAAGAAGACGCTCGTGGTCAAACCGGTATCGTCTACGATTCCAGCGCCGTCGAGGGCGGCTGGGATAACCTTTCGCCCGAAGAAATTGCGGAAAAACTGAACGAAAAGGTCGCGGAGGGCATGATCAACATTTCCATGAACACCGCGCCGTACTTTGAAAACGGCACGGCGGAGGGCAATGTCATGATCGTGAATGAAGCTATCAACAATTACCCCCAGCAGGTCGAGTTCATCCGCAACGATACCGGCGAACAGATCTTCCAGAGCAAAGCAATCCCCGTGGGCAGCAAAATCGAACGTGCTGCCCTCGATGTGGAGCTTCCGGCTGGCACATACGAATGCACGGCTATGTTCCACAACCTTGATCCGGTCAGTGGCGAAATCATCGGCACGGCCGGGGCTATCATCAACATCACCATCAAAAAATAAATTTTCAAACAAAAGGAGTATTTTACCATGAAAAACACCAAGAAGATCGTTTCCCTCGTTCTCGCAATTTGTATGCTCGCATCCCTCGCCATTTCCGCTTCCGCTGCCAACACCGTGGACGCTTCTGGCGGCACTGGCACTTCGTCTGTTACCCTGTCCAGCACCGCGGACGGCAGCATCGGCGGCGATCCTGCGGCCACCAAAATGAGCGTCACTGTCCCGACCGTCCTGCCCATCGCTGTCGGCACTGACGGCACTGTTTCCACCGCGACTGACGCGAAGATCGTCAACAACTCCTTCGGCGCCGTCAAGGTCAACTCTGTGAGCATTGAAGCCGCGCAGGGCTGGTCGCTGGCCGCTTTTGGTGACAAGGCATCTCTGGCACACGAAAAGGTCAATTCTAATAAGTTTGGCTTTTCCCTCTGCCTCGGTGACGGCGAAAAGAAGATGACCGACGACAAGAACGCTTCCAAGCAGACGCTTCTGACCGATGCGCTTAACGGCTGCTTCATGTCCGGTGTGGGCGATACTTCGGCAAACAGCATTGGCATTGCCTATGACGCCATCGTGACCCCGGTTTCCGAAGCTGTGACCAACACCGCCATTGCAAGCGTCCTGTTCATCATCGCTTGGGATGCGGTCTGATCGCAATTCATCCAAGGGGAACGCCCAAAGCGTTCCCCTTACCTGATTCTACAAGGAGGACTTCAAAATGAAACGAAAAAGAATCCTCGCATTGTTCCTTGCGGCAGTATCGTGCTTATCGCTGGCAGTCAGCGCGTCGGCGGCAGGAACGACTACCCGCAAAGCAACAGATTTCAAGGACTATGACCGTACCGCATGGTATGCCGAAGCCGTGTCCGCAGCCGTGGATAACGGCCTGCTTTATGGCAAGAGCGCAACCGTCATTGATCCCAACGGCGACATGACCCGTGCGGAAATGGCCGCAATCATCAACAGATCTTTCGGGTGCTACAAGGCGGCAGATATTTCGCAGTATAAGGACGTATCCAAGAGCAAGTGGTATTACAAAGATGTTGCGCTCGCCGTCCAGATGGGTACTTACAATGGGCGCAGTTCTTCTTCAATGGCACCCGACGCGCCCATCACGCGGCAGGAAGCAATGACCGTTGTGGCGAGAGCGTTGGAACTGGACTATGACGCATACGCGAAAACGGACCTGTCCGCATTCTCCGACCGCAGCGAGATTTCCAACTGGGCGCTGCCCTACGTCCGGGCGATGATTGGCGCCGACTATATTCATGGCAGAACCAAAGGTTTAGAGCCATTGGATAACATCACCCGCGCAGAATTTGCACAGATTTTTGCGAACATCATCGGCAGCTATATCACGGTAAAAGGCACCTACGACAAGGATATCAAAGGCAGCGTTCTGATCCGCACCGACGATGTGACGCTAAAAGATATGACCGTGGATGGCGACCTCATCATCGGCTGCGGTGCGGCAGACGGTAAAATCACGCTCGACAACGTGACCGTCAAGGGTCGTCTGCTCGTCTGGGGCGGCGGCACAAAAGCCGTGTACTGCAACAACGGCACGAATATGTCCGCTGTTGTCGTAGCCCGCGTAGACGATGCGGTCAAGGTCATTTATGACAGAGATTCCACTCTCGCGGTCATTGACACGATCAAAACCCGTATCACCGAGCGCGCAAAGCAGAACAAAGAAACTGAGATTATCTTTTACGATGTCAGCGGCCTTAGAGAAGCACAGAAGCAGCTCAACGCCATCGTCGCGGACAATCAGATTGCTCTTACTGCTCCTGCTCATCTATATGCTCTGGTCGGAGAATCCAGCGTGAAAGCCGAGTTCATCAACAACTGCAAATCGGACACATACAAAATTGAGATTCGCCGCAACAAGGACAATGCGCTCATTGCAGATGGCTTTGAGCTTGCCGCAGGAAAAACCATCTCGGCATTGACGTTGCTGGAAGCGCCGGAGTTCGGCAACACCGACTGTACCGTGACAATTACGGCTTACCGTGACGGCAAGCAGATCGGCACGCTGAACACAGAGCTGACTTTGCATACCGCATACCTCTGGCCGAAGGAGGTGCAGTGACATGAAGAAATCTCTGGCGCTGCTCTTGGCGCTGGCGCTTATTTTTGCCTTTCCGGTCAGCGCGTCCGCTGCGGAAACAACCGAAGCCCGTGTGCCGGTGACGCTCACCGTGGTCAATGTGGCTGCTCCGATCTCTTGCACCGTTCCAGCTTGTTTGCCGGTTTCACTGGTAGACGGCTATGTTGTGGTAGCCAATAATGCAGCAATCACCAATACTGCCAAAACAGGCAGTATCAAGGTGACGAAAGTGGATGTTCAGGCTGGCACATTCGAGATCGGCAGCTATGATGATTTCAGCGCAGGCAAAAACAGCATCGCACTCAGTATCAACGGCTGCTCAACCAAGGGCGCGGGCGCGCTGACGCTTGCGGACGGCGCGTTCCCAGCGATTCCGGCTGAGAAAAATCTCGCCATCCGCTATAAAGCGAAAGTTTCTGCGTCCGAGGCTGTTACGAACGTCAATGCGGCAACAATTGTGTTCACCATTGCCGCTGTGAGTGAAAAGGAGGCTGCATGATGAAGAATTTCAAGAAATTCACCGCATTGCTGCTTGCCCTCTGTATGGTGTTTTCGCTGAGCATTTCGGCGTTTGCAGTCGAAGATCACGAACACACGGTCTATGAAAGCGCCCCTGACGAAGAAATCGCCGTGCAGTCCGTTTCTGGTGAAGCTGCGACCAGCGGCACGATTCCGGGCAGCAGCATCAAATGGTCGCTGGACTCCAAGGGTTGGCTGACCATCTCCGGCAGCGGCGAAGCGCCGGTGTTCCAAAGCGCAGACGATCAGCCTTGGGCGGCTGTCCGCGATCAGATCACCGAGGTCTGGTTTGAGGACGTGGAAACGCTGACCATCCCAGATCTGGCGTACTGGTTCGAGGGCTGCGTCAACCTGACCACCGCCGAGCTACCGCTGACCCCGGTCATTGGCCGCCATGCGTTCTATAACTGCCCGAAACTCTCTACACTGACCATGTACTACGGCGAAACGGTTCTGAACAGCATCGGCGAGGATGCGTTCTGGCGCGAAGCCGATTCCGGCGATACGCTCTATGTTGCGTACATCATTGGCTACCCGGATTCTTCTGTGCCTTTCCACGATTATGACTGGACGGCATCCAATCGAAGCAACCGATATTTCTACGATCTTTACGGTGTGTATCAGAACGCAGATGCCGCCACTGCAGGCGGCATCAAGAAAGCGCCTGCACAAGTTTCCACCCGCGCGTCCACCGGCATTGTCGGTACCTGCCCAAGCTGCAAGCAGTATTCTTTGCAGGGCACCTACGTTTCCACGACGCATACATCCAGAGGTCATCAGGAGTATTATGAGTGCTACAAGTGCCATTATGTTCAGAATTTGGGGACTTATGTGTATAAGGATCATGGTTCCGGCTCGTATGGTTCTTGGACTTGCCCGGACTGCGGAAGCCATACATGGGTTCTGGACTATGAAAATGATGCCACTTGCACGCGAAACGGCTACCGGGAATATAGCTGCGATTGCGGTCAGAGCAAGCGCGAAACCATCTACGCAACCGGTCACAGCTATTCCTATGGAAGCTGGGAGCAGTATTCTACATCGCAGCACCGGCGCGAAGCCTATTGCCGGAACTGCGGCGATTCGGATTACGAATACGCCAGCCACAGCATGAGCTATGGTTCCTGGAGTAATTATTCGGACAGCCAGCATAGCCGAACGGCATCCTGCCGCACCTGCGGATATAGCACTACGGATTACGGTAATCATAGCTATTCTACCGGTGCGTGGAGCAAGTACAGCGATACCCAGCACCGCAGAAGCAAGACTTGTTCCGGCTGCGGCGCATCGACCTATGACTACGCCAATCACAGCTATTCCTATGGTTCGTGGGTGTCGGACAGCGAAACGCAGCATAAGCGCACCAAGACGTGCTCGGCCTGCGGCGATTCTGGCTATGAATACGCTGACCACACCGACGCGAACGGTGACGGCAAGTGCGACGATTGCGGCGCAACTGTTTCCTTGACCGTCACATGGGACGCAGGCAGCAACGGCGGCACGATCGACGGCAAGGCCAGCTTTTCCGAAACCGTGAAGCCGAACAGCAAGCCGACCGCGCCGGGCAGCGTTCCTGTCAAGACCGGCTACACTTTCAAGGGCTGGTTTACGGCCAAGACGGGCGGCAGCCTTTACAGTACGGTCACGATCACCAGCAGCACGACATTTTACGCGCAGTTTGAAGCGAACAAGTACGCTGTGACGTGGGATTTAGGCACGGGTCAGAGCGAAACGACCGAGCAGACTTACGGGGAAAAGCTGCTGCTGCCCAAGGACCCGGAACGCAAAAATGCAGAATTTTTAGGCTGGTTTACGGAGAAAGACGGCGGCACGGAGATCGATTCCAATACCACCTACACAACGGATGGTGAAACGACTTATTATGCGCATTGGGAAATCACGGAGATCTTCTCGGTTACGGTTCCGGTTGTTCTTCCGTTGACGGTTGATGAAAACGGCGAGGTTCACACGGGCAGCGCAGAGATCATCAACGGTTCTACCGGTGATGTAATCGTATCCAGCGTTTCGATCTCTACCAAAAATGGTTGGCAGCTCGTCCCGTTTAACACCGACATGGCGCATGAAAAGGTTGACGCCCAGCTTCTCGGCTTTATGATCAATGACGCACAGACCAGCGAAACTGGCAATTCCGAAACGTTCAACTTGACCGCTCCGTGGACGATTGCTGAGAACGGCAGACTGCCGCTCTCCTATGACGCCGTTGTGTCGGCAGTCTCGCAGCCGGTCACAGAGCAGGATGTGCTGAGCGTTGTGTTCGTTCTGGAATGGGGCGGTGAATAAGAATATGGACGAAGGAAAAAGCGCAGAGCAAATGACCGTGCTTGTTGTCGAGCCGGGATACGCGCCATACGAAAAGACGATTCCGCATGAGCTTCATGCCATGCAGAAGATCGTGGGCGGCCTGATTACTGCTATTTATCCATACGAGGAACCGGTCGGCATTGTTGCAAACGATGAAGGACTTCTTTTGGGTATGGATTTCAACCGTAGTGTCGAGGGCGGCTATGGTGGTCTGGTGGGTCCTTTTTTCGTGTGCGGTTTGACGGAGGACAGCTTTTGTTCGCTCCCTCCCGACCAGATGGAACGCTTCAAGAAGAAATTCCATAAGGCTGAGATTCTGGTAGGCTTTTGCGGAAATGAACCAGTCACATTGAAGGTCGAGCCGAAGCAGAAAAACGCGACGCCCGAAAAGCAGCGCAAACCACCGTCGCAGGAGCGTTGAAATGGGGTTTGAACTGACCGGTGCAACACCGGACGAACGTCTCAAAGAACTGACCGAAAAACTGGAACAGGGTGTCAGCGAGATTTTTACCAGTGGGCGCTACGCGGAATATCTGTCTGCCATGTCAAAATTTCACACATACAGTTTCGGCAACGTTATGCTGATTCTCATGCAAAACCCGGCTGCATCTCATGTGGCCGGGTTTCACACATGGAAGAAGAATTTTGGACGCACTGTAAAGGCACATGAAAGCGGTCTGAAGATTCTCGCTCCGTGCCCGTATCGGCGGTTCATTGAACAGGACAAGTTGGACAAGGACGGTAAGCCCGTACTTGATACAACCGGAAAACCAGTGCGGGAACGGACGCTGGTGCAGCTTATGAGATTCCGTATTGTCACCGTCTTTGACATTTCACAGACCGAGGGCAAGGAACTTCCCAGCATCGGCGTATCCGAATTGCAAGGCAATATCGCACATTTTGAGGAACTGGCAAACGCGATCACAAGCGTTTCGCCGGTTCCCATTTTGTATAAAGCACCGCATGGAGCAGCAAAAGGCTGTTTCAACCACGTCACGGAAGAAATTTTGGTACGCCCCGGCATGAGCCAGAAGCAGACGGTCAAAACCATGCTGCATGAAATCAGCCACGCCACACTCCACCGGCGCAAGAAAAACGAACCGCCGTACAAAGACCAGCACACGCGCGAGGTCGAAGCCGAAAGTGTGGCGTATGTCGTTTGCCAGCATTTTGGGATTGATACGTCAGATTATTCGTTCGGCTATGTCGCCGGGTGGAGCAAGGGCAAGGAACTGAATGAGCTGAAAGCATCACTCGATACCATCCGTTCCTGCGCCGCCGGTTTGATTGACGCCATCGCAGAAAAATGTCCATCCTTGCAGCCTAAAAAAGAATCAATGCAATCATTTCCAGAACGTTAGGAGGAAAACGCATGAGTATCATCAATGCAAATATAGCCCCGATGCGGGTATGCTGGATTTTCGGCGTTCCCGCATTGTTTACGCCTTACCGCGTCAGCCGTCAGACCGTTCATTTTGGCCTTTATCAATATGATATGCAGGCGCTTTTGGACAGTCCAAATGAGGTCTTTGTGCTTGCAGAACAGGCAGAAGATTTGTTCTATGGCACGGTACTGACCACGCAGAAGATCGAACTTCCGCGGCAGCCGCATTGTGCCGGACGGTGCATTTTCAATGGAATCCCGGTATTGCAGACCGGCGGAGTTCGAGCAGGAATATGGAGCAGCGTAAATTTTATCAGCCGGACATTCTCTCCCATCTGGCTGAGATCGTCCAGAAGAACACCCGCGCCTATACCACAGATTTTGACTTTGACGCAAAAAGGCTCTGGGACAGCGCACAGGAAACCGATATGGAGCGCCGTTCTTTTCTCTGGATGTGCCGACTGCTCGGAACATGGTGTGTGCTGGAGCGCGAGGTCTTTCTCGACGATACGAACGCAAACTGCATCTGGACACATTATGCAGATTGTCCGGACGGGATTCTGGCATACCGCGTTGTGATTGAGGGTATCCGCGACGGCAAGCTGGCAGGTAAGATCATTCCGCTGGATTATGCGAAGCAGGTGCAGCGCGTCATGCAATCTGCGCTGCCTATTGTGAAAATTCAGTACAGAGATAAGGATGATTCTTTCTGTGAGAACAGCTATCACGCCTTTATGAACAGCTCCATGCCATACGATGAAGCCATTCACGACATTCGTTATGTGCCGGAAAGTGAAGCAGAATTGCAGCACATTTTAATGCTGGAGCATCAGATGGAACAGAAAACGAAACGCTCTTGTCGGACGAAATCTACTGCGCCGCAGCGATAACGGGCAGCGTTGCCTTTGGCAGCGCTGCTTTAGCAAGTACGGATTTTTGACGGCAAAAATCCACTTGTTAGGGTGTGCCCTAAAACCCCGAACGAAAAGCGTCCCAAATTGGGACGCAAAACAATAGAAAGGATGATGTATGACGCGAGAATATTAAGAAACTTACGTTGCGTCTGAGCGCTACGGAATATGCACATCTGAAGCAGCAAACGGCACTTGCTGGCATGAAGATCGAGCCTTTCTTGCGGCAGTTGATTTTAGGTGTGGAATTGCGCCCAAAGCCGCCGGACTGCTATGCCGCACTTCTGCGTGAGCTGTCTGCCATCGGCAATAATATCAACCAGATCGCGCACTGGACAAACGGAAAAGGCTATGCGACGCAGGTGGAAATCCACGAAGCGGTCAGCCTGGTAAAGCAGGCATACCGTAGGATTCTGGACACGCTCTGATGGCCTATGACAAAATCATTACCATCCGCACACGTTTGGATGATTGCCTGCGCTATGTTCAGGACGGCGAGAAAACCGCGCTATCCCTTGCGCTGGACTACATTGAAGATTCCGGAAAAACCGCTCTGGACGACGAAGTGATTTTACAAAGTGCAATCAACTGCACAGTAGAAAATTGCTATTTGGATATGCAGCGCACGAAAGAGCGATTCGGAAAACCGGGCGGCGTTGTCGGCTATCATATTGTCCATTCCTACGCGCCGGGAGAAACGACGCCGGAGCTGGCGCATGAAGCGGGAGTGGAATTTGCACGCCGTCTGCTCGGTGACAAATATCAAGCTGTCGTTTGTACCCATGTCAACAAAGAGCATCTACACTGCCACATTGTATTCAACTCTGTTTCGTTTACGGATGGTAAAAAATATCGCAACACATTCAAAGACTACTTTGAAGATATTCGCGGCATCTCGAACGAAGTCAGCCACAAATATGGATTTTCTGTCATTCAGCCGGAGGGCCGCGGTCAGCACTATGCAGAATGGAACGCCGAGCGCAGCGGCAAGACCACCATCCGCGATCTTGTCCGGCAGGATCTGGACGCGGCCATTGCAGCCAGCTTCACATTTGCGTCGCTGCTGGATATTCTCAGGAAACGCGGATATACCGTCAAATACGGCTCTAACGTCAAGTACACCGCCGTCAAGCCGCCCGGTGGAGCGCGGTTTCTCCGGCTGGATAGTCTGGGCGAGGATTACACTGAGGAAGCTATCTTGCAGCGATTGCGCAGGCAACGCGGCGTAACCGCTGCCATTCCGCCGGAACAAAGTGAATCCAAACGCTATACCATCCGCAAGCAGCCGCGCCGCTATCCACCCGTCAAACGCGGCAGTTTCCGGGCGCTATACCTATACTATCTGTATCTGCTGTCACCGCGAAAGAAACGTCCGCAAAAGGTTCCGTTTGAAACGCGAGCAGAGATCAGACGCGCGAAGCAGTACCGGCAGCAATTTTTCCTCTTGCAGAAGTATCGCATAGACACGAAACCGGAGTTGGATATGCTGTCCGATGCGCTGTCAAACGAGATGCAGATATTAGTGGATCGGCGTAAGGAATTATACGCATTGCGCCGAGAGCAGCCGTCTGCGCAGCTTGACGCTGACATTGACAGTCTGACCGCGCAGCTACGTCCCCTGCGTCGGGAACTGCGGCTATGCAGCAAAATCGCGGAATATGCACCGAGGATGTTAAAGCAGGTGCAGGAAAGCAATACACCACCAACAAAAAATCATGCGCCGAATAAGGCGCGAGAAAGGAGGCACAGCCTATGGAGGTAAGCGGCGAAGCTGCTGACCTTGTAATGAAGGAAGGCGTACAAATATCCGAAGAAGCAATTAAACTACTGGCGCGGGGTGCAAAAAATCTCGCGGCGCTGTTATACGCGCTGGCAAAAGACCAGAAAAAGCTTTACGGCAAGGTGAATATGAACCGGCTGCTCAGTGAACAGCGCCCCATCGAAGTTTTGCCCTTGCGCACAGAGGATTTTGACGAGTTCAAGCGCAGAGCCAAGAAAGTCGGCTTGTTATTTTCAACCATTTTGGACAAGAAAGGCGACGAGCCATACCTTGAAATCCTGACCAACATTGACTATCTCTCACAGGCAAATTATATCCTAGAGCAGATGGGATACCAGCCCAGACAGTTGGAGGACGCGCAGCCAAAAAAAGAGCAGACCCCTGCCCGATCAGAACCATCCTTGCAAAAGCAAAGGAGTGGCTTGACGCAGGGGCCGATTTCGACCAATGAGGAAAAGCAGCCCGTTCGCGGACGGCTGGCGGCATTGCGTGCCGCCGTAGAGCGAACCAAATCGGAACCTCAGCGCGAGCTGGAGCATATCAGATAGGAGTGAGTATTATCGCAAACTTAGGAAATATCATTAACGAAAAAAACCAGAGTTCGGAGCTTTGGCAGGCGCAGCGGCAGGCTGACCGCGAAAACACAAACGCCATGCAGGACGCAGGCGTGATGCAGATTACCAGTGACCCGGAAACGTATCTGCGGTATTTGAATTGTCAGGCCGACAATCCGAGTTATAGCGCTGGCAATGTTGCGCTCGTTATGGTGCAGGATCAGGATGCAACCATTTTCGGAACAAAAGACCGCTGGAAAAGTCTGATGCGCAGCGTATCTCCAACCGAGGAAAAGAATGGCGTGAAAATTTACACCCGTTCCTCTTTCGGCAAAGGGTATGTACTGACGGACGTTTACGACGTGCGGCAGACAAGCGGGCGCGACCTGAAGCACACCGCATTGCAGCCGGACAGCAAGGAAATGACGGAAGCCCTCAAAACGCTCCTGAATTATTGTGTTGTGCCGCTGGTGAGTGATGAGAGTATCCCCATGCCTGCGCTCTACGACCCAAACCAGATGAAAATGGCGGTCAATCCGAAATATAACGATGCAGAAGCGTTCGCAGGCATCGCAACAGAGATCGCCCACGTCCGTTTTCATGCCAAAGGCTATAATCAGAACTATTCGCGGGATGATTATGAGCTGGATGCGCAGAGCGTCGGCTATATGATCTGTCGTCGCTTTGGTGTTCCGTGTGAAGCGCCCGACGTATCAAATCTGGCGGCATTTTATGACGGCTTTGAACCGCAGGATCGGCGGCAGGCGCTTGGACAGATTCAGGACATGGCGCAGAAGATCGGCGGCAGCATTGAACGTGCGATCACGCCGCAGGTCCGGTCACGGAATGTGAATCGAAACGCACGTTAAAGAAGTTTGCTCCCCTCCGGGGGAATATCTTCCGCTGGCTGTCCGCAGTCAAGGCCGGTCGATGCTGACGCATCGGCCGCAGAGCCAGCCAGTGTGCGCACTGGCTGGGCCTTGACAGCAGCCACCCAGCGGAAGTGTGGCAGCCAAGGGGAGCAAACCAGAGAAGCCCGCTTGCGCGGGCTTCTCGATCATGGGGAGACGTGCGCGCCCGACCAGAAATGCGTCTCACCGTGAGAATTATTTTATGGAAAATGGAGGTATTGAACGTCTATGAAAAAACTGCTTTTTATCATTCCATCGGTCCTGCTTCTGCTGGCGGCTGGTACGCTCATTCTCTGCAAGCACCATGCTGAGCGCACCGGTCTGGCCTGTATGGATATTGACCTGTGAGGAATCAAAAGAAGTCATTTCGCAGCGCCGCCCCAGTGTGGGCGGCGTTTGCCGTTCCCATTGTCTGGCTGGCAATTCTTATGGCAGGGCG
>OHHZ01000861.1_pt1 | contig 11783 bp, 12 predicted proteins | sample 1568081 | NCBI WGS metagenome assembly OHHZ01 (sample SAMEA3879597, study PRJEB24766) | human gut metagenome | biome: human-associated habitat; feature: feces | place: USA | collected 1985/1987
TATTACTTCCATATTTGTCCTTGCCGATGTAGAAACCTTTGGCATCCGTCTTGCCGGAATAGTTGAAGGGATAGAGATTTGCCACGGAGTTGGCGGGGAGCACACGCTCAAACTGAGCACCGAAAGCATTGTACCCCACAGGACTGACGCAGCAGAAGCCTTGCTGCTGGCGGAGCAAGAGCTTATCAACATTGAGCTTGCTACGCACCAGCTCTGTTAGCACATCGGTCTGTAACAGCTTCAGCGCATCGTAGTCTGGGGCGGTCAGTTCAAGATAAACCGCGCAGTGGAACAATGGCTCTCGATTGCGATGCATAGATGCTATCAGCGATGCCACATCCTGTAGATTGCTTTCAGCGGTGACCGTCTGCCGCAAGTCGTTTGTGTTCGAGCTGCCCATACGGTTTTTATTTGTTGCATTTTGGATGATGCGATCCTCCTCCACAGGTGTGAGCTGGCGGGTGTAGATGCGCAGAGTAATCCCGTCCTTCTCACCTAAGTGCCGCAGCAGTGCCTGCTCGTCAGTTTGAGTCGGATACTCTCGCAGTGCCCATACGCAACGGAAGGTGTTGCCGCAGATAAAGTGGTCGGGATTGAATTTCACCACAGAGGGTGCAATCATATCCAGGAAAGACTTGATACCTGTATCCTCACTGATTGTTTTCCTTATGCACTTTTGATTTCTCATAGAAACTCCCAGTCCTTTCTTCCGTGAAAAAACCGCAGCTTCATCTCGAAGCTGCGGTTTCAGTTTAGGATTTATTTTATTCTAATCCATACACCGTTGTTGTCCAAGGAAAGGCATCCGTGGTTCGATGCCCCGCCAAGGGCACCGGCGGCTTTGTAACGCGCATATGGATCATTTGGGAAGAGCGCAATTAGTTTGTTCATGGCATCGCGGACAGAAAAAGAGACTCCAATACTGGGGAAGACGGAAAGGATTGGACATGGCTTCAATACCTGAATGGCAGAGCTACGCTTTATCCAAATAGCCTGCCCTTTTAGGACTCTCTGAATTGCATATCTGGGGAAGACATCTTTAATGTAATTGCCCGCTTCATCAAATACCGGAATAGTTTTGTTCATCATTACATCGCTCCTAATGCATAAAATTATAGCTGTTTTTGATTTGGGCTGGTGCCTCCCAGCCTGCATCGGAGCGCCTTAGTTACTAATATCGTAACAAAAAATCCACACTCCCGCAACCCCTAATTTGCGCCTTATTCGCCCATGATAATCCAGCGTTCGCCATCGTGATCTTCGAACCGCTCGGTGGTCACATTCTGCTCGAAGTAGACTCCCAGCATCCTTTTGAGATCCTGCTCGGTGGCACGACGGACGGTGAAACCGTTATCCTTGATGCTCTTTTCGATGCGGGAGAGATAGCTGAACACGTCGGATTCCTTTTTGCCCTGTAGCCGAACGAGAATATAAAACTCCCGGCTGGATGCCATAAGCACTTGGATGCGATCCAGGTGTGCGCTGTCTTGCTCCAACAGCTTTCGGATGGCGGGCAGATCCTCAAGATTTGCCTGCTGTCGATAGAAATCCTTGTTATTCTCGAAGGACTCCTTCGAATTCAGAGCCAGCATTTCAATTTCCACCTGCCCTTTAATGACATTCAGAAGCGCATATATCCTCGCGCCTACACCGGAGCCCGGTAAGACAGAAATGTTAGTTGGTTTAATAGCAAAAAACACCAGATTCCCCATGCGGGTTGCGATGCCGTAGTCGGTGAAATCATCAATGCCCATGAGCTGCCGAGTAGACTGCTCACGGACATCTTTCTTTTTCTGCCTTCTGTTCATGTGTCAAGTCTCCATTCGTAGTATTGTTGTTTTGTCAGCAGGAATGCTGCAGCGTAGCGGATGAAGTCCAGAATGCTGGTTCCCTCATGCCGGATGGTCAAGAAGGCAAAGACAACCGTCAGCACCAGAGGCAGAGCGATGCCAGTCTGGGTCAGCGCCAGGACAGAGAGAAGAAGTCCTACGCCAATGATGCCAATGTCCCGCAGTTCCCACAGCCACAGAGTAGCCTTTGCAGACAGATTGTCTGGATAAATGTACATGGTTAATCACCCCCGATGAGAACGAGGGAGACCGCGGTTGCTTCCGCGGTCTCCCTCGTGGTTGTTATTCTTTTTCCGTATCTTCCAACGCACTTTCGATGATCTGGATGAGGAACTGCTTTTGCTTGAGGTTGTGGGCTACCAGATATTCCTTCAGCCGCTCGAAGAGCTCTGCCGGGATCTGTACTGCCAAGGTGCGTTCTGCTTTCATGCTAATCTGTCCTCCTTCAAAGTGTTCGGTGAAGATGCGCTCCACATATTCCGCCAGTGTGTTCAGCTCCAGCTGTTCTTTTTCTGCCATGATTTTTGCGTGGAGATCGGTGGATATCATGGCACAGAGGTTCTTTTTTCCCTCCATCGGTTCTGCTCCTTTCCTCGATTTTGCAAGCAAAGCATACTGAAAGAAGGTAAGAAAATCTATTCACCAAACCCAACGAAGAAGCAATGCGAAAGCCAGCGATACCACCAAAGCTATTATGCAGCGCGGAGCATTGCAGCGATCCGCGATATAATAAACTCCACACACGGTATCGCCACACTATTGCCCAGCGCTTTATACCTGGCGCTGTCCGAAGCATCGGGGATATCCGTCCATCCGTCCGGAAATCCCTGTAGGCGTTCGCACTCCAGAGGTGTTAAGCGGCGGATAAGGTAGGCATAGGCTTCTGCCTGTTGGCAAATTAGGTCAGTTGCGTCCTTATACTGACGGGCGCTCTGGGTACTTGCCACATTATTTTGCCTGAAGGCATCCACACGTTGCCGACTAAAGACCGCATGGCGATCCGTGGCAGTCAATGTATATGCCAAATCGTCCTGACAGCCAAGACCGTTGCCACCATTTTGAGGTTGACGATCCACAATGTTTCCGGCAATACAGATAGCATTGGAATCCTGCTCGACCAGCGGCACATTATTGCCGCCTGTGCCGTATCGCGCAGACATGGTCGGCGCGACCTTATGTGGCCCTGTGTAACGGCTATCAATGCCGTGGTTTTCGTATACGAGAGGTTGGTGTCCATGCTCCTGCGCCCGTAGTGTGCCGGACACATTTTCACTGTATTCCATCACGCTGCCGCCCTGATCATTGAGACACAAAACGGATGGCATACAATTCCCTCCGGCAGATCCTTTTAGTGTGGGAGACAGTTCCTCTCCATAGCCTATGCCCCCAGCAGAGACTCCGGCACCCGCGGAGAAGGCGGCAGTCAGCACACAGGGATATCCCTGTCCTGCCTGACCACCTCCTGCTGATAGTGCCGTATGCCGTTCCTCGGAAAGGAAGCAATCCCCGTTGCCTTTGGTCACAACGCCTGAAGCTACGAAGGTCTGTTGTTTCATCCCTGGTTGTGCGCCCAGCGCACCAGCTACATCGTGAAGATCGCGCACCTCATCCCGCTGATTGGCGGCAAAGGCCATGACTCCGTTTCTTCCAGTAGACATCCCGCAGTTGACGCCGAGCGTGGCCGCTACATCGCCAGTCAGATCACCGTTGTAGCCGTCAAAGCCTTCAACAGCTTCATCCGGCTGTGTCACGAAGGTCTGCATCTGCATATTGGTGGTTGCCATCAACGCGCCTGACACGCCGTGCAGGTCGATGCCCTCATCCCGCTGGTTGATGTGGTACGCTTCAAATCCTGTGGGCTGTCCGTCCGGGCGCATGAGCCCCGCCTGGATCTTTAGGGCACGCTCCAGCTTCTTCGGCAGTTCCTTGCCGCGCTCAAAGGCCCGGCGCAGGATGCCCAGGCAGGCTTTCGGGGACAAATAGTATTTTAGGGGCGGATCTGCCTGCAAAATCTGCGATAAGGAAGATTCTTTTGCGTCTCTGGGCGACACCCCAGTATTGAGCGTCGAGGCACCGCCACGCCAGGGAGAAATCAGCTCCCAATAGAATTCGCCCAGCAGATTCCCAGCGCCCGGAGTCAGGTCGAGGGACTGAAACGGAATCGCATTTAATGCGGACGATCTCCTCCAAAACGATTCGGAAGTCTTCGCCCTTTGGCGTTCCTGAACTAAAGGCGCCGGGAACATTATGAGTTGTAAGCAATTATGAAAAGACCTCCTTCCAAAATATTGAAATTTCTTTGAGAATTAAAAAGATGCTGTGCATAATTTCCCTTTATACTGTGAGCATCACAATATAAAGGAGGCAAACTATGCACAGCAGAAAGACAGTTCCAATCCCTGACTTGATGAGCGCAGCAAATATGGAGTTGATCCGTCTGGACTTCAAATCGTCAACCCTCAGTCGGCATAGCAAGGAGTTCCGTAGCTTCTCCAATTATTGCAGAGAAAACGAGATTACCGCTTATGACGCAGAAACCGGACCACAATACTTCCAACACTGTTATGGTTTGGACATCGGTAACTCCACCGCAAAACTGACCAAGCAACAACTGGACACACGCTGTTCGATTCGTTTTTTGGATGACATCTTTCAATTTGGGTATGCACTGCGATACAGCCACCATGACTACACAGTGCCACGGCAATATGTCGATTTACTGGAAGAATACCTTGCATGGTGCCACAGAAATAATAGTTCTGATGGTACTATCCGTGTCAAGCGGACAAAGATACGGCAATTTTTTTGCTTTCTGGATGGGCGCGGAATAGAACTTTCAGATTTAACCGCTGCAGAAATTTCGGACTTCATGACCACCCTGTGCCGCTACCATCGTGCAACTATCCATGTATTCAGCAGCGTTTTACGTGATTTCTTCCGCTATCTCCATGAAAATGGGATATTGGACGATGACTTATCTTCAAGTGTTCCAAGGCCAAAGATCTACGTTGAAGAAAATATCCCCGAAACGTGGGCCCCAGAGGAAGTACGACAATTATTGTCCGTTATTGACCGCAGCAATGCGATTGGAAAAAGAGATTACGCGATGCTTCTGCTTGCTATTCTGCTGGGCATGAGGGCTGGAGACATCTGTGCATTGAAATTCAAAAATCTGGACTGGCACCAGAAACTGATCACCTATACACAGCAAAAAACGCAAAAGGTCAATACACTGCCTCTGCTCCCTGTAATTGGAGATGCCATCATTGACTATCTGAAAAATGGGCGGTTGGATTCTGACTGTGATAATGTGTTTATCCGCCATATCCATCCTTACGGAGAATTCCAGTCCAGCACAACTCTTTCCGAAAACCTCAAGCGATATATGAAATATGCAGGTATGACAGTAAAGAAGCGCAAAGCAGCCCATTCACTGCGTCATACTCTGGCAAGCAGCCTCTTGCATGATGGTACACCGCTTATGACGATCTCCAACATCCTTGGGCACAACAGCCCAAAAACGACCTCCGTATATACCAAAGTAGACCTTCCGGCCTTGCGGAAATGTGCATTGTCTTATGGAGAACGGAGGGAATTGATATGACTTCAAAAATGTTGTTGGAGCAGTATATGGCGGAACGTCATGCTCTTGGGTTCAGCCTGAAAACGGATGAGGGTTGTATCCGGCGCTTCCTCCAGGACTTTGCTGAGCCCGATGATGGAGAGATTTCGTTTACAAAAGAATATGTTTTAGACCATATTGGAAACAGACGGAACCTGCAAACCAATACCATCCTCAGAGATGTCAGCGCAATCAATGGATTTCTCGATTTTGTGATCCGCAAAGGCTATACAGCATATAAGATCCCTCCTAAATCTCTCCCGAAAGAAAACCGCAATTTTAGAGCCTATATTTTTACGGACGACGAGATTGAGCGGATGCTGACTGCAGCGGATCATGTGCCATTTACGGAGCAGAACCCTGCACGAAAATACCAGATTCCTGTTATGTTCCGAATCTTATTCAACTGCGGATTGCGTACTTCTGAATTGCTTAAACTGCGCATGTGCGATGTAAACCTCAAAGAAAATGTGTTTACCATTTTGGATACGAAATTTCACAAAAACCGCTTGGTGCCATTCTCTGATACAGTTGCAGAATCCTTGACTCAATATCTGGAAATGTCCCCTCCAAAATCTACAGATTCCTTGCTTTTTCCAAGTTTGAACCCACGCAGCAACGGCGGAAGATACGGGAACAGTTGGCTGCAAGCTCAATTTCGCCAGCTCCTCAGAACGGCGGGTATTCCTTACAATGGTTCAGGAAAAGGCCCTCGGCCTCATGATATCCGCCACACATTTGCGGTACACTGTCTTAACAACTGGGTCCTTTCGGGTGAAGATCTTACCGCTGCGCTACCCGTACTTTCACGGTATCTTGGACATAATGGACTGACCGGCACGCAAAAATATCTTCAATTGACGGCGCAAATGTACCCAGATATTGTTGCCAAATTAGAAGTGCAATTTGGTGGTCTCATTCCCCAGATGGAGGTGTCCAATGAAAGCATCTGACTTCTCCAAATTTTTGACGCAGTACCTTACACACTATCTGCCCGTCCAGAGAAATCTGAGCAGCAATACAATTCGTTCCTACCGGGATACGTTTAAACTCCTCCTGATTTTTTGCAGAGACGAGAAAGGCTTTAATATTGCAAAGCTGAATCTGTCCAAGTTGGACAAAAAGTGTATAGAGGACTTCCTTCTGTGGCTGACTAATACCAGAGGTTCTTCCCCATCTACTTACAACCAGCGCCTTTGCGCCATTCACGCTTTCTTTGATTATGTTATGACCGAAGAACCGACGTATATGGAGCAGTGCATTTTAATCCTCAAAATTCCAAGCATGGTATCTCCCGACCCGCCCGCGCAGTACTTAACGCCAGAAAATTTGAAACATTTATTGTCTATGCCGGATACCTCTACTCCTAAAGGACGGAGGCATCTTGTCTTGCTAACTGTTTTGTATGATACAGCAGCTCGTGTTAGTGAACTTGCGGATATTTGTATGCGGGATGTGCGATTAGATTTCCCAGCAGTTATTACTCTGCATGGAAAAGGCGGGAAGATTCGTACAGTGCCTCTCATGAAACCGACTACTGAATTGTTACGTAGTTACCTTGAGGAAAACCACATTGATTTGCGACGAAACCCAGATATGCCCCTGTTTTGGAATGGAAGCAGACACAAACTGACCCGTTCTGGAATTACATACATCGTCCAGAAATATGCAGATATGGCACGGGAAACTGCCTCTGGGATGCCTACCAAAATCTCGCCTCATATTTTTCGCCATACGAAAGCCATGCATATGGTACAGGCCAATGTTAATCCGGTCTTTATTAAAGATTATCTGGGACACGCCGACATCTCTACCACTGAGGTCTATGCCAGAGCAGACAATGAAGCCAAGCGAGCTGCTTTGGAGAAGGCTACAGCCCATCTTGATCTACCGAAAGCATCTCAGTGGGAACAGGATGCTGAGTTGATTGAATGGCTGTCCTCACTTGGCTAAAACTCCAAAATATTATGCACAGTGAAACAGAGTAAAATGCTCTGTTTCACCGCTTTTTATGGAGGTGCTATACATAATTGATTTCTGTTCATAACGTTCCTTATGTGTTGAAGTGCATAAACGACATTTTCCCATACCATAAATCTTGGCCGAACATCGAGAGCTGTTCGGCCTCGTAATTTGTCTGCATTTCGCATCTCCTTTACCAGCCTGACCTGTTCCATGAACAGGCCGGAACGCGCCCCCGCAAGACCTGCCCTTGCGCCAGCTACGGACAGATCCTGACATGGGCTGCCCCCGCAGATGATGTCCACAGGCGGCAGTTCCGCGCCACGCAGCTTAGTGATGTCGCCTACATGGATCATGCCGGGAAAGCGCAGCTTTGTCACCTCAATGGGAAATGCTTCGATCTCCGACGCCCATACCGGCGTGATGCCGTTGCGGACCGCAGCCAAAGGGAATCCGCCGATACCGTCGAACAGGCTGCCCATGGTGATTTGTGTTAACCAGGTCATATCATCACCCTTTCATTTGATCGCCGCGGCGATGGTTCGGGTGGTGTTGACGGCAGCCTGCGCCGTATAAACGGCGCTCGTAATATTGGCCTTTGTTGTGGTGTCCAAGCCGAAGCTGCCGGCGATGCGGGGAACTTCGCCGGCAGAGAGCATGAGCCCCACGCCCATGAGCGCGTGGTCCTTAAACACCATGAGCCCAGCGATGAGGATCGTCGCCTGCAAAAATGCGGTCAGGCACAATCCAATGATCTGTTTGCACCACTGGATGAAACCATCTGTGTACCCTCTCGGTACGCTGAACATATACAGCGCGCCTACCGACATTTGTATAAGCAATATTCCGCCGCGCTTTATATTTGCGAAAAACACCTTTATAATACAATACGCGAACGCGACCAATGACAGCGTATTGAAAAGACTTATGTTAGCCTCTATGTCCGTTAAAAAGAAGTTTGTAAGCGCGGACAAGCTAAGCTCCGACAGTCCCGTGCTTTTAGTACCTGCAGCTAATGCGGCTAAATCCCGCGAAAATATGTTTTGCAGTGTTATGCAGAACTTATACAGTTCCACAGGCAGTACGCCTATAAGGGAGCAGGCAAAAAAGCCCTTTAAAATATTAAGCGCGGCAGTCTTAACATTCGCCTTTCCGCACTGGTACTCTATTGCGGTATCAAAGACGGCGACAACCGTTCCCGCAGCGAACAAAGACCACCCGAAAAGCCCGAACAGCTTTACCGTCGCCCTTACCCATTCAAGCCCGAACATATCCGCGCCCATATTGCCCATAAGCTTAAAAAATTCCGCAACGGCGCTGTATACCGCAAGATATATCCATTGCAGCATTTTATCAAAAATAAAGCCGGACATTTTTTCACTCAGTCCGGCAAAAAGGTCGTTTAGCCAATTCAGAAAAATTCCCCTTTCTAAAAAGCATAATATTTAGATTTTTAATTTCCGTTTTTCCGGCGACAGGCGCGGCGGAAAAACACATTATAAGCGAAAGAACCGCCAAATAAGCGGTTTTCAAGAACACTGGGGTGATACCCACGGGGATAGAGCGCAGTCAAAAATCCTTGATTTTTGCGAGCGGAATTCCCGGTGGGGAGAGTGGCAATTTTCGACACTCTCAATTCGGCGGTTCAAGCTCTTCTTTCATTTTCATTCCGTGTATAACGCCTATGCGGTATGCCTCGGTCTGCAGAATGTTTGTTATATCCGAATGAGTATCCCTGTACTGCCAAAGCAGTTCCTTTTGTTCCTCTGTCAGCGCACCTTCAAGCCTCGCGGAATACAGCGCTAATTCTTTAGCTTTAAGCTTGTATTCCGGGTTGTTGGATGTTACATCCTCTATTGGGTGCAGCTGACCCGAAAACAGTTCTTCAAAAAATTTCACCCGAATCATCTCCTTTCTTCAAGCACAACAACATACCACATACTTTGCGGAAAGTCCAGATAAATAAACTCAAATAACAGACCAGATATACAGCGGTGCGGTAAGGCAGAAAATAAGGCAGGCAAAAAGGATACAAGGCGCCGCAAATTCAAACTGTCCATGCTTCCGATAATCGAAATACGCTGTTCCGACCTTTACAAAGAACAGAATTGCGAGTATCATATCGCACACGGGAAAGACCACATTATTAACAACAGTCTGAATCTGACCCTTGGCTGCGTTCCATGTATTCTCAATAGCTCCCGCCACATCGCCCGCCGCAAATACGGTTACCGAAAACACGGACAAAACCGCCGCCGCAAGCAGAACACAGAAAAGGATTTTTGCCGTTTTTTTAATCATATTTTTTACCTCCGATTACTTTCTTAATTTCTTCGTCCGCAATATTACGGACGCGGATATTAAGGTTTTTGCAAAACTGTATTTCATTCTTCATACCGCTTGTAACGGTATCCCCGAATATCCACATTTCATCACAGAACCATAAAAGCGCAAGTCCTGCCGATATACCCATTTCCCGTTCCGCGGGCTTTGCGTCGTCAAGGCACTCCGCGTAAAAATGCGGCACGACCGGAGCCGTACCGCACCTTAAAGCATATTCGGTGTACCGTCTTACTTTTTTAAGGTTTTCTTCCGTATTTCCGCCGAGAGGAGCGCAGATATACACGCACTTCATCATTCGTCGTCATCCTTTCGGGATTTAATACGGATAATGCCTGCGGATATTACCCCGCCGAGCGCAACGGCGGCAAGACCTATCCAAAAGCCGAGCTTTGAATTGTCCCCTGTTTTCGGAGCGGGAATATACGGCACAGGCGGCACGGTAAGCGTTACGGTCTGCTCTGCGTCCTCAATATCCGCATGAACCGCAAGCTCCTCTCCGTCACAGTACAAGGCTTCAAAAACCACAATATCCGTCTGACATTTTATACCCTTGCCGTCAAAGGTATAGCGGACAATTACTTCTCCCTCCGCTTTTTCGGGTGTAAAGGTTATCTCGGCGGTAATTTCTTTTCCGTTTACAAGCAGCGCCGCACCTGTGGATTTGTCCATAAGTATGCCCTTTACGGCGTATTCCCTGCCCGGTATAAGGTGACTATAATATACAGAATCTTCAACCATGATTTTGCCGTCTGCAGCTGCGGTTTTCTCACCGTTTACGGCGGCCTTTGTCCGGATTTCCGGGACGCGATTATTTACAACCTTAATTTCTATTTCCTGTCCGTTCTTATTTATTAAAACGGGATAAATTTCATCGTTCGGCAAATACCCGCTTGCGGGTTTAAGCTCCTTAATGATCCAACTGCCGTAAGGAACGCTGCCGAATGTAAAAATACCGTCCTTATCTGATTCGGCGGTTAAAATCGCGTTCGTGTCAGTAAATTCGGTTTCATTACTGCGGAAAAGCCCGAACAATGCTCCCGCAATTACGCTGTCATTTTCACTATCTGCTTTTAAACCCTTTACAGAGCCATAAAGGATATTGTTTTTAATTGCTTCGCCGTCGTTCACATTTATTTTCACAAGTGCGGTTTTCTGCCCTGCATACTCAAACAAAACAGGATATTTTTCATCCGACAGAATATATCTTTCATCGGTCGAAATTTCCTTTACATCGAGCTTTGCGCCTACGGGAATATCTGTTTTAAAGGTTATCTTGCCGTTTTTATTACAGCCTGCGGTTTCAAGCAGAGCGTCTGTCGGGATAACCGAGCCGTCCGCCGCGGTCATTTCCTCTGCCGCATAGAGTCCGAACTGCACAGAGAGGATTTCTCCGTTATTCCCGATGCCGAAGGTTTCGTCCTTACCGAGAATTTTGGAGAGCGACACCTCTGCCTTTTGGCGTTCGTTATAGAACTCGGCGGCTGTTTCGGTGACCTCGACGGTTTCGCCTGCATAGGTCAGTTCAACAGATTTCGCTTCATCATTTAATACCATACCGTAAGGCGCTTTTATTTCTCTTACGGTGTATTTTCCGAGATACAGCGGTCTGCTTTCCGCATTGCCTTTTTTGTCCGTTGTAACGGTATCTGCTGCCGTTCCCTTTGCATAGCGGAGTGTGCCGTCCGGCGTTATAATATCCTCGGCGGCGGTAATCTCATAAACCGCGCCTGCGAGACCCTTGTTTGCAAAAACGGGTTGGTACACACCGTCAGACTTATTGACACTCTCAAACACTTCGCCGTTTTTCTGTATTCGAATAATACCTTTCTGCGGAATATTGCGCTTTTCAACGGTTACTACCGTTTTACTGCCGTCAATTTTAAATGCCACAGGCTCGGTGTTCAGCACATACCCGTATGCCGTGCATTGCTCTGTAATTTCGTAATTACCGTATGGCAGCTTTTCGGGCAGCATTAGTTTGCCTGTAATATCCGTATAATAGGTAT
>OHHZ01000865.1_pt1 | contig 11730 bp, 9 predicted proteins | sample 1568081 | NCBI WGS metagenome assembly OHHZ01 (sample SAMEA3879597, study PRJEB24766) | human gut metagenome | biome: human-associated habitat; feature: feces | place: USA | collected 1985/1987
TTATCATATAAATAAGAAACCGTCAATTGCGGGGAGAACAAATTATTAAAATAACTTTTTTGCATTTATCTTCAAGTTTCTTTATATTGGCATATGTTCCTTTGCTTTTACCGTTCCACAGCATAATTGAAAAATCGCATGCCGCCGAGAACCATATATTCCCTGAAGTTTTCAAGCATTACCTCATACTCGACCTTTGAAAGCGGCGTAAGCTTCAGCATACTTTGATAAAGCCCATCTATCTGTTCGGGCTTATATCCCTTTGCCCAGAGATATTCATCAAAATCAAGGGAATACATTTCGTAATCTTCTTTGTTGCCTACGCTGTTTGATTCGATTTCCTTATAGTTGATACCCATAAGCGAGCCGGAGCAAATAGCATCATATCTACCATTCTGCAACATTTGCATATCACAAAATTCCAATTAAATCAACACACCATTTCACAAAAATACATATGATTTAGCCACGCGTTTTCACAAAATTATCGTCGCGGTTTCTGTCCCATAAAGCATAAAAACACTGCCACAAAGGGCTTTTATCCAAAAGACAAGATTTCAAAAAAGTTATAATTTTTTCCCATTAACAAATAAATTTACACGACATTTTTATTTGTTTTTCTGTCATTTATAAAGCACCCACTAATTATTTTTATAAAATAAATACATTCTTTCGTTTAGGTCTATATCATCCAAATCGGGACGATGAGGTTTTCTCTGTCGAAGGCAGAGAGGCGGTCACTCATGCAGAGCACGGCAGAGGTGCCAAGCACCAAGGGCGATTTATCGATAAGGCTGAAGGTTTTGGTAATTCGCTTATCGGGGGTAGCTGTTTTTTTAATTTCAAGCGGACACAGCTTGCCGTCCCCCTCGATAATTACATCAATTTCTCTTGCATCTCGGTCGCGGTAATAATTGAGGTACGGTTCTTTTCCGGCATTCTGATAGCTTTTCATAATCTCAGAAACCGTGAAATTTTCAAGCAGTGCGCCGCTCATGGCTCCGCTTTCGGCAACCTCGGGCGACGACCATTTTGTAAGGTAGCAAACAAGACCCGTATCATAAAAATACAGCTTCGGCGTTTTAATAGTTCTTTTCAACACATTATTAGAATACGGATGCAGCAGAAAAATAATCCCCAGCGTTTCAAGAATTTGCAGCCAGGCTTTTGCGGTAACCTGATCGATATCTGCGTCATCGGCAATCGCCTTGAAATTCACAAGCTGAGAGGCACGGGCGGCTACCGCCGTGATGAATTTTGCAAATTTCAGAGCGTCTATTGCGCCCGAAAGCTCACGAACATCACGCTCAATATAGGTGGAAAGATAAGAGGAATAATACATATTCCGGTCGGTGTACGCTCCGCTGAGCATTCCCGGCATACAGCCGTTCCATATACGCTCATACATTTCGGGTGTAATGAGCGGCTTTATAATTTTACTGTCTCTTGCTAGCGCCTCAAAATCGGTGGTAAAGGGGCGCGGCTGTGCGCCGACAATTTCCCTTTGTGAAAGCGGCGACATATGCAAAAGGGCAACTCTGCCGGCGAGTGACTCTTGAACTCCTTTCATCAGACTGAAAACCTGCGAACCGGTCAGCCAGAAATCGCCGGGATGATGATAGGTATCCACATGAATTTTGATATAGGTGAACAGCTCCGGTGCATACTGAACCTCATCAATAATAATCGGCGGTTTATGAAGCTGCAAAAACATTTTCGGATCGTTTTTTGCCATTTCCCGGACGGTTAAATCATCAAGAGAAATGTATTCCCGACCGATATTTTCCTTTTCGGCAAGGTTTTTAAGCATCGTGGTTTTGCCGGACTGGCGCGGACCGGTAAGCAAAATTGCCGACCAAGTTTTTGACAGTTCGGTGATGCGCTGTTCTATATGTCGGTTGATATAGGCCATAATACACCTCGGCTGAGTATAATTTTGTTCATTACCATTATACTTTATTATACCCGCAATGTCAACGAAAATCTCGGCTAAAATCAGAAGCAATTCTATTTTAGCCGAGATTTTGCCGTTGCACTTCTTGATAGAATAAAAAATCAGCACGGCGTGAAACCGTGCTGAAATGCTTTATTTATGCGGTTTTGCGGTGGTTATGCTACCAGCCATACAAACCGTTCTATATTGTTACTTCCGTATGTACGGTAGATTTGCTTATTTTGAAAACCTTTGCCGCTGCGCGGACGGTAGCGCCCGTATCAAGTATGTATTCGCCCAGTATCTCCGCCCTGTCCTGTGTCGCCTCTTTCATACAATCAACTCCCCTTAAAGCGTCTTACACGCTCTCTCACTGGTTAATTGTATGATTTTTCTTCGCTTTTTATGCCTTTTTAAGACAAAACGGCACTTATTGATTACTGCTTTTTGATTTTGAAAAACATTCGATTTTTAACATTACCGAACTTATTATCTTTTAAAACTTGATCTTGCAACTTCATCTTGTAAGCTGTGGATAATTTCCATAACCTAAAATGTCACCTTCATATAGCTCTGCGCTTATAAGGCGAAAGCCTAAAGCCTATAAACAGCAATACCGCAAGGGACGCGAAAAATGCGTAATATGCCGCTTGCGTATGCTGTGCGCCGTCGGTTTTCGGAATAAGCGAAATATCCGTAAGCTTTCCCGTAGTGTAAGAAACGCTGTCTGCAAAAAGCGTCCACGCGACATCATTTGTAAGGTTAAGCTTAATTTCATCTGTTCCGAGGGGCAGGTTATCAACCGTGGCGGTAACAATAACGAATTTTTCTGTTCCGGCAATGGCTGTTGGCGCGGAAAGCGTATAATCTACCGTTTTCCAAGCAGCAGAAACCGCGTTTTTGGTCTGAAGCGAAAAGTGCTTTGCTTTATCGAAATATCCGTCGGCTATTACCAGTCTTATTTTCACCGATGTTATTTCCTTATCGTAGACCTTATAGCTTATATAGCCGTCCTCGCCGTCGGTTTTGCCGGCTACGCTTAAGCCGGTTTCGGGATGCTCCGCAAACGCCTGCATATTATCAGAATGACTGTATACCTTTGAAAAATCGGAAAGTTCATCCGTAAAATCTCCGTATATTATCCCCGAAGAACCGTCGCGGCTCATTTTAAATTCGGCGCGGTCAAGGAAAAGCGTCCACGCAACGTCATTAAGCAATGAAATTTTAACCTTTTTAACGTTTGCGGGCAAATCGGCTGTTAAAACGGTGCTTTTGAAATTATTGTTTGTCGAACCGCTTATATCGGATATTTCGCCGTCAAGAAGATTTACAGTTTTCCAAGCCTTGCCTACCAAAACCTCTACCTTTATATCGCGTGCGGCGTCAAAAAAACCTGTATAAAACTGTATTCCTATTTTCGCCGAGGTGATATAAGCGTTATTTTCGGCGGCATAGGTTACCGAGCTTTCCGTATTTCCGTTTCCTCTGCCCATTACGCTGAGCCCCGTTTCGGGGTGCGGGTTGTGAAATTCAAAATTATCGGTATGTGATTCGACTTTTGAAAAATTCTCAAACTCATCCGTCAGGATAATATCTTTAACCTCGGGCTCGTCTTTTTTGCCGCCGTCGTCGGTTTTACCGCCGTCAATTACCTTTACATCCTTAAGCGTTATGCCAAGCTCATCCAAAAACAGCGTCCACACCACGTCGTTTAAAAGGCTGATTTTTACAAAGCGTGTGTTTTCGGGCAGCGCCGCGCTTAATTCCTGTGTTTTAAAAACGGGGTTTGCTGCGCTTTTAATATCCTTTGTCTCCCCCTCTGTGAGCGGAGCGTTTACCCATTCGTCCTTATCGGAAATTTTGTATTCAAGCCTTATATCCCGCGAATACAGAACATAGCCCTCAGCCTTTTGAACGCCGAGCTTCACCGCCGAAAAGTATTTCCCTTCGGGGGCGTTATACGCTACCGAGCTTTCACCGTCGGTTGTTTTTCTGCCTATAACGCTCAATCCCGTTTCCGGATGATTCGGGAAAACATCAAAATTATCCGTTTTAAAATCGGGCTTTGATAAATCGGAAAAATCATCGGTTAAAATATCTTCGCCGGGAGTATCGGGTTCTTCTTCACCTGAGCTTCCTTTTTTAATATCCAATGTTACCGAATCTATAAAAAGCGTCCAGCCGACATCGTTAAGCAGCGATATTTTAATTTCCGCGGTCTCTGCGGGCAATTCACAGTATATCTTCTGAAGCTTAAAGGCAAGCGTTTCCTTGCCGATAATATTTTCTTCACCCTCCTCCGTCATTACAAGAGACTTCCACTCGGATTTTTCGTCGGTTCTGTATTCCGCCTTTAAATCTCTTGAAACACTCACAAAGCCGCTGTATACCTGTAAGGAGATTTCCGCCCTTTTAAATGTGTCGCCGTTTTTCGCCGTATATGTAACCGAGCTTTCGTCGGTCACGTTTTTCCTGCCTATAACGCTTAAGCCCGTTTCGGCGTGGCTTGCAAACATATCCCAGTTTTCGCTATGGGCAGAGACCTTGCTCCAGTCTGTCATATCGTCGTGTAATTGCGCGTTATTTTCAGCGGATAGAGGCAACACGCACACTCCGAGCGTTAATGTCAGACATATAAGAATTGCAAATATTTTAGATAGTTTTTTCATTTCGCTTCCTCCGTATCAAGTGCCGTCACGTTAAGATAATCGTACCCGTCGGTTATTATTTCGTATTTTGAGATTCCGAGAATAACACTTTTAAGCTTAGACATATCGCTTGAATCTATAATATCGTTTTGGTCCGCGTCCACCGCAGATGTATCTATATTTACAGAATAGCCGGAGCAGTATTTTTTAAGTGCGATAAGGTCTGTAATATCAACGTTTCCGTCCCTGTTCGCATCACCGTATACAACCGCCCCTGCGGAAAGCGATGTGCAAAGCACAAGCATTGTAAGGAGCGCCGCTCCTGTTATAATTTTTTTCATAAGCTCACCTTTTTTACATCAGCAAAGCTTTAAAAGCTCGTTTGCGGCAAGAACGGCAAACGCCGCGTCCGCATTGTAAAGCGGGCTGCCGTGCTGTGCGGAAAATCTTTGTCTGTACGCCGTAATAAACAAGTCAGCTTTTTCCGTATCCCCCGTAAGTGCTGCGGTAAACGCGATCAAGCTCCACGCCATACCGCTCGGGTTATCAAGCCTTTCCCACGAACAGCCGAGGCTGCCGCCGCCCGAATACAGTGAATTAAACTTTGAATACAGCATTGCAGCCCGCGCGCTGTTTGCGTCGATCACACCGAGCATTATCGGGAAAAGCTGCGCCGTTGCGTCGGAATACCAGGTTTCCCAATTTAATGCGGTATTTCCGTAAAAATTCAGATAACTGTCGTTTTGATAAAGCGATTCAATACCGCATAAAATATCCGCAATTCGAGCCGATACCTCGGCAGTCGCTCTGCCGGTTGCCTTAAGCAGACTGCGGTATGCCGCCGCGCCGTCATAAACCTCGCAGTTATCCATCAGGTAATAAAACCGATACGCAGGCTTTGCGGCAGTCAGCTTTTTATCGTGATCCCAGGTTGAAAGCATTGCCGAATAAATTCTTTGCATTGCTGTGAAATTGGAATTAAAATACCCGTAATTACCGACGGTATTGCAATATTCCGAAACAAGCCTTAAAAAGGTTGCGGCGTATGAATCGGTCGAATCAAAATCGCCTGCTGATACCTCGGTAATGCTGCCGTCCGCACTTATATATACATTGTAATCAAACACAGAGCCGTCGGGTACATTTTCAGCGGCGTTATTAAGGTGAGCTAAATACCAGTCCATATATTTTTTAACGTTTTCGGTATATCTGCTGCCCGATTTCAGAAGAGCTGCGGCTGAAATATTTGCAAAATACGGATTTATGCTTGCCGCCCCGCCGCTCGGCGGTCGCGTTACAATTGCGCCGTCGGCAAGCTGCAGCGATGCTATCCAGCTGTTTTCGCTTTCCGTAAAATTCATATATTCCGTTTCCTTTTCGCTCGGCTCATTGCTGTATTTGCCGTTTATCGGCTCTCCTATAACCGTCATTTCATCCTCTTCCGAGCCGTACACCGCGTAAGCAAAAGCGGAATAACGCTCATTTTCCTTTCCGTTCTCGGTAATGCCGTAAAGTCGCGCGGAATAGCATATGCGGCTGTCGGTCTCACCAGTTGTTTCGGTTCTTTCAAGAATTACCGCGCCGTTTGTCTGCGCTGCCGCATATATCTCTTCGGCGTTTGCTTTATTTTTTATAACGCCTTTAAATAAAACCGTGCCCGAGCTTATAAGTGGCAGTCCCTTATACGATTTCAGCGCAGCCGAATCAAACTGCAAAGCGCTTTGCTCATATTTTGGCGAATATTTGTGCGCCCCGGGGGTCGCCTGCTTTATAACGGGTCCTACTGTGTAAACGGGCGTTTCTTCCGATATATCGTCGGTATACAGCTCAACGCGGTCGATGAATAACGTCCATGCAACATCATTCAGCAAACAAACACGAACCGCAACGGTGTTTTCGGGCAAATAAGCCGAAATATTCTTTGTTTTAAAATTATCGTAGCCCGAAATATCCTGCGTTTCACCCTCTGTAAACGCAATGCCACGCCATTCGCTCTCGGCGGACACAAGCGCCGAAACGGAAATATGGCGGGAATTGTAAAAATCCTTGTGCAGCTGCAGTGAAATATTCAGCCGTGTAAAGCGCTTACCTGCGGGCGATGCATATGTAACCGAGCTTTCTCCCCCTGCAGCGCCGCGGCCTATAACGCCGAGCCCACTCTCGGGGTGGCTTAAAAATCGCTCCCAGTTTTCGCTGTGATATGCCGCAATGCTCCAGTCTGTCATATCGTCGGTAATTTGCGCGGCGTCTGCCTGCTCCGCCAAAGTTGCGGGAGAAAAAACACCTGTAAGAAGAGCAACGCTTAAAAGAACACAAAAAATGCTTTTTCTCATATCTGTCGCCTCCTGTTTTTATGCCGTCGGTCAGAAATCGTGGGGGTTATATAATGCTGTGAATTTCTCCGTTGCTTTCAAGCACGGTAAGAATATCCTCGCAAAGCATAAGGCAGCGCGGCAAATGAAAAGGTCCTTTCCACAAAGAGCCCTTTTGGGTGTGTGAAACGCTGCCGTCTCTGTGCAGATAGCCGTACCACTCGCCGTATTCCCTATCCGCAAAATGCGAAAAGGCATAATCATAGGTCTTTTCAAACATATTCCAATATTTTTTATCCTTGGTTACGGCATATGCAAGCAGTGTGGATATTAAAACCTCGTTATGCACCCACCAAAGCTTCATATCCCATTCCAGCTGCTCGCACGGTCTGCCCAGCACGTCAACAAAATAGAACATTCCGCCGTTTTCCTTATCCCAGCCGCGCTCTGTATGCCAGTCAAGTAAATTCAGCGCTTTTTTCATAAGCTCATCGTCCTTGGAATAAAGCGCCTCGCACATAATAAACCACGAGTTTTCGCAGGAATGACCCGGGTTAACGGTTCTGCCCGCGGGGTTATCTATCATACTGCCGTCGCTTGCCACCGTTTCAAGCACACACTTAAGCTCGGGCTTGTAGTGATATTTCAGTATATCTCCTATTACTTCGCGCACCGCGGCGGTATAATATTCCGCCCTTTCGGGAATACAGCGGCGAAGTATCTGCCCCGAGCTTATAAGCACCATAGGCACTGCGGAATCGCGCTGACTTCTTGTTTCGGCATACGATTTCGGCGTAATTTTATATGGGTCGTTTTCGGGGTGACGGTAGATATCGAGCATCATATCAAAGCATTTTGCCGCCTTAGACAGAGCCTCGGTATCTCCCGTAAGGGCGCCGTATTCAGCCATGCCTATAACATAAAAGCTCTCGGAATACATATATCTGCGTTTTCTCAGCGGTCTGCCGTCGCGCGTTACGGTAAAAAACATTCTTCCGTCGCTGTCGGTGCAGTATTTTTCAAGAAATTCCTTACCGCTTTTTGCCGCGTTAAGCCAGCTCTCCCTTATGCCGTACCTTGCACAAAGTGCGGAAAACGTCCAAAGGCAGCGCCCCTGAAACCAAACCGATTTATCGTCGTTGTAGCTTTTGCCCTCTCTGTCCACCGAGGTTATAAACCCGCCGTATTCCTTATCTATAAGGTCGCTTTTCTCCCAGAACGGAATACAGTCGTCCAAAAGAGCCGAGTGAAAGTGATTTTTGTATTCGGTAAATATTTTATTTTTCATTGCCGTTTTCCTCCTTGGTTTTAAGGTAATTCATATATTCGCTGTAAAATTTTTCGGTCTCGGCAAGACCCAAATTCATTCTGTGTCCCGGCTCATTCATAATTCCGGTGTATTGGTAGCCGTATATCTGCTCCAATTTATCGTAATTCTTCATTTCTTTAAGCAGGTCGGGTATTTTTTTGGGACGAAGCCCGTCTGTAAACGGAACTGCGAACATTTCCATATCAACCCAGAAATGCGTTCCCGTCTTGCGGCACATATTCATAATTTCATCAATATTATATTCGCTCCTTGCAAATGCAAAGGGAATTATAATATCAAGGTTTTCGAGTATCGGCAGCCATTCCTTCTCATACCAGTGCATATGGATGTTGTTAGGGGCGAGCGCCACCGGCTTTGTGGGGGTAAGCCGCCTTACAAATGCGGTGTATTCTTTGAAAAAGCTTTGTATATCCTTATATTTCTCATTCGGAACAGCGGGATAATCAAAGTATAACGAGCCCATAATTTCCTCGGAAATATACCAGCCGTAAAATGATTTATGGTGTCCGTAGCGTTCGTTCAGCTCCACAGTCACCCTTTTATGCCATTCAAGAGAATCAGGCGAAAATTCAAACCACGCATACATACCCACCCCGGGAAAAACATACATTCCGCACTCGTCGGCGGCAGTCAGTATAACCTCTAACGGGTCTTCGCACTTTATTGGCATTCTGTTTTTGTAAAGTTTACTCGGATAAAACGCTTTTCCGTCGTATGTATCCACGGTCATATTGTGCTGATAAGCGTAATTTCCCGCGTCAAACACATTCTGAATAAGTACCGAGGTAATTTTCGCCTTGTGCATGGAGTAGATTATCTGCCGCCAGCCGTCGGCGTCAAGATTCTTGAGCCCTTCGTTAAAATAAGTACCCTCTGCCTCGCTCCAGTGGTAAAGCGTTATCCAGCAGCCGTCTATCATCCCGGTGGACGGCACATCCGATTTTACAACCTCATAAGGTATGCGTATTGTTTCCTCTGTATTGCCGTCGTTGTCCTTAAAGTTTATTTCAAACTCAAATTTTCCTGTTATACCGCCGAGGTCGGGATATATTCTGTTAGATTCAAGCCCTTTTTTAAGGTCGTATTTTCCGAGCAGCGTCCTACCGCCTGCGGTAACCGCGTAAATTTCCGCCGCGCAGGCGTTTGCCGTTGCTATTTTCAATTCCGGCGACACCTTATCCGAAATTCTTGCCGCAGGAATCGGCGTACAGTAATTTTTCTGCATTTTTCCCTCTCCGTATCTATTTTAAAAGTGCATTTGCATCGTCCACCATTTTTTGATAGGTGGTTTCGTATTGCGCAAGCTTCTGGTTAATATCCTCGCCGTTTCTCACATCGTAAAGCAGGTAAAACGCTCCGTAGCCCTGCTCTAAAATTCCGTCGGTATACGTCGGTATGCACAGATTTTTCGCAAGCTTATCATACATGGCGCGGTTTTCCGCATTTTCAAGGGCTTTTTTCTCCTTGTTATCCTCATCCGCAGCCTTTAAAATCATATCTATAAGCATGCCCGCGCTGTAAGGAGCGTCTGAGCCGTTGGAAATGGCGTAGCCCGTGGAATGTCCGAAGCTTTTACCGTCCTTATTATCAGGTCCTGCAGGGAAAGCCGTCACCCCGAAATCAATTGAGACCGAACCGCTCTTTTTCAAGGAGTTAAAGGTCGCTTCTTCATACGCGTATGCGCCGTGCATAGCCGCCTTACCCTTTAAAAACTTATTCTGACCCGTAACATAGCCGCTGCCGCAGATAACGTTTTTATTGAATATATCCTGAACCGTTTCAAGCGTGTGGCGCATTTGCGGCGACTTTATATTAAGCGTATATTTGCCTTCCTTAAACTCGACCGCCGTGCAGTTATTCGATGCCTGAAATACCTCGTCAAACATATTCTCAAGCCCCGCAATACCAGCGTCTGAGTCGTTGCACTCACGCGCTATTTCAATAAAATCGTTCCAAGTCCAGCTGCCCGATTCATAGCGCTTGCGCGGCTCGTCGCGGTCAAAGCCGTTTGCTTCCATAATATCGCGGTTATAATAAAGCACATACGGAGTAGCCGAAACTCCTGCGGCATAATACTTGCCGTCGAATTTAACAAACGTGTCCATTACATCGCTGTTGTGCCCTGTTACGCTGAGATCCACATAATCGTTAACGGGGGTCAGATAATTTTTCTGGTACATTCCGAGGTACTGATCCACGCTTATATAAAATACGTCTATGGGGTCTTTGGCGGCAATTTGCGCCGCCACCTTTTGATTCCAAAGCTGCTCGCCCACAGCCTGAAGAATTTCCACCTGCTTGCCGTAGGTTTCTTTATCGATGTATCCCTGACAGGGCGCATCACATTGGTGAATATGATAATTGAGACAGGCACGATCCAATCCGATATCTCTTGGAAGTTTCCGGTTGCAGGTACGAAGTTTATAAATCTTATTGATCAGCTCAATCGTGTCTTTGACAGCACCTGCACTCGTGTATGGTCCAAAATATCTGGACTTGTCTTTTTTGAGCTGGCGCGAAAACAGTACACGTGGAAAATCTTCTCCCATCGTCACCCGAATATACGGATACGTCTTATCATCACGAAGCATCGTATTATACTTTGGTGTATGCTCTTTGATCAGATTACATTCGAGCACGAGCGCCTCCAGCTCCGAATCAGTAATGATATACTCAAAGCGGGCAATATGCTCTACCATCTGTTTTTTCTTGATGCCCTCATCATGACTCGGCTGAAAATACTGCCGTACACGTTTTCGCAGGCTGACTGCTTTTCCGATATAAATAATTGCATCCGTACTGTCGTGCATAATATAGACCCCCGGCTGATCCGGGAGTTTTTTTAATTCTTCCTGAAAATCAAACATCCTCTTCCCTCGTCAGAAAAAGCAGGAATGTCCTGCATCCCTGCTTTTATCTATGTTAATCTTCGAACATATCATCATTATTGACCGGAGAAATAGTTGGCTGTGTGTCCGGTACTTCATTATCTGCCGGATTCAGTCCACTTCCCTTATGCCCTTCTGTTTCTTCCGGCTCCGGTAATCCCTTCATTTCTCTGAAGATCTTCATGAACTCCTTACCGGTAATTGTCTCTTTCTCATAAAGATACTCACTGATATGATCCAAAATCTCACGATTCTCTGTCAGCATACGCATCGCTTCATCGTAACTGTGATTGATAATATCAAGAACTTCCTTGTCAATCATGCCTGCAGTGTCCTCGCCACAGATCAGGCCTGCACGTCCGTCCAGATACTGATTCTCAACTGTTGCAAGGCACATCATTCCAAACTTGTCTGACATACCGTACATAGTTACCATGGCACGGGCAATCTTGGTTGCCTGCTCAATATCGTTTGCGGCTCCGCTCGTTACAGACTGGAAAACAAGTACCTCTGCGGCACGACCTGCCATATATGTTGTAATCTTTGCAAGAAGTTCATCTTTTGTCTCAAGATACTTTTCTTCTTCCGGTGTCTGCAGTGTGTAACCAAGTGCGCCCAT
>OHHZ01000866.1_pt1 | contig 11723 bp, 9 predicted proteins | sample 1568081 | NCBI WGS metagenome assembly OHHZ01 (sample SAMEA3879597, study PRJEB24766) | human gut metagenome | biome: human-associated habitat; feature: feces | place: USA | collected 1985/1987
CTGGGGCACGGTGGGGTCGTACCGGGCCAGAAAGGCCGCCGCTGCGCCCCGGGCAAAGGCCTCGTTGGCACTGAGCGAATCAAATTGGATCTTTGCACTGTTTTCCGCTTTCATTTATACCCCTCCTGATACTTCCCCGCCCGGCTCGGTGCAGGGGATGCTTGCAAGCTGTAAGACCCGCCGGAGCTGTTCCGGCGCGTGCTGGATGCGCAGACTGCCGCCCAGCGTCCGGGCGCAGCGCTGCCGCCCCAATATCAGCCCGATGCCCGACGAATCCATGAACCCCACTCCGCCGAGGTCCATCACCAGAATGCGCGGGCTGCGGGTGAGCAGGGCGTCGTCCAGCTGGATGCGCAGCCCCTGCGCCGCATCGTGGTCGATCTCACCGGCCAGATAGGCGTAGAGCACATCGTCTGCCGCGCTGAAAGTCACGGTTGCCATATCCTCATCTCCTTTGCTTGTCCTTTTTTCTGGATAAAGAAAAGACCTGTGCACCTTTTCAGTGTACAGGTCTTTCGGGTTATTTTTTAGAGAACGGTGTCGCTCAACAGTTTCTCAGCCTCGAGGGCGATGGCCTCACTGCCGCAGACCAGCAGGCCGCGGCGGCTGTTGGCTTTCGCCTGCTCCACGGCCTCGGCCAGCGTCGGGCAGAACACCGCGTCGAAGTGATACCGTGCCTTTTCGGTCAGGCGCTCTGCCAGCGCCGCTTCCGTTCCCGCCGGGGCGACAAGGAAGACTTTGTCGAAGGGGTTCTCGCCCATGCCGGGCATAGTGCTCTTGTCCTTCTTCTGCTCTTCTGAAGTCAGTCCGGTCTCCAGTGCGGCAAGGAACGACTCCGCGCCTTCCTCCTCAGTCAGGCCGATCACGGCACTCATGTGGCGCACCTTGGCCATATTGAGGACGCGCAGAAGGGCTGCAGCCTGCTGCGGGGTACGGCAGGCGTCGAGGATGATGAGGGGCTTCTGGGACAGGACGCGGATGCTGCTGCGGTTCTCCACAGCGGCAAGGCCCGCCAGAATGGCCTCATCGGGGATCTCAAAGCCCTTGCGCCAGAGGGCCAGCGCCAGCTCGACCGCGACGGCAGCATTGCCCGCCGCGTGACGGCCCAGGAAGGCCAGCGGGGCGGTGTATCCGCCGTAGTCCACCTTGCTGGTGAACTTTTCCGCCTCGAGGAAGGTGATGTCCTCGGCGTCGGGTACTACAAGCTCGCACTCCGCCTTGGCCGCGGCCACCACAAGCTCGCTCAGGACAGCCTTCGGCTGCTCCGGCGCGGTGACGCAGATGCTGCCCTTGCGCATGACACCGGCCGCCAGCGCGGCGGAGCGCTCCAGTGAGGCGCTGATGCCGTCCGGGCCGATGGAGGTGACTGCACAGACCGGCATCTTGGGCAGGGCCTCGGCAAGCCCCGCATCGGGCAGTTCCACCACAGCCAGCGCACAGCCTGCCTCGCCAAAGCAGCGGGCAGCGGCAGCCAGCTCGGCGGCAGCACGGGGCAGGGTCTCCCGGGCGCTCAGGGTCTCGGCGGCCTGTGCAAGCAGCTCCGGTGCCACAGGCTCCCCATTCACCCGGATGCGGGCAGAGAGCGGCTCACAGCCTGCGTGGTAGCTGCCGGTAACGAGGCCGGCAGCCCTGAGCACCGCCGCCGTGAGGGCGGCGGCGGTCGTTTTGCCAGCCGTACCGGCTACACCCAGATAATCCACCCGGCCTGCCTTGGCAGAGAGGGCTTCCTGCAGCTGCCGGGCCGGGGCAAAGCCCTCGGGCAGAGATGCAAAATAGGCATTTGCCTGTTCAATGGTCATTGCGTCAAACCTCGTTTCGATGTTGATAGAGAATGATGCACATCCGGACAAGCCCCAGCAGGATGAGCCCCACCAGCAGACCGGTCATCACACCGGAAAAATCGATCCAGATATCGGTGACCTGGCCGCTGCGGCCCGGCACAAAGAGCTGGATGGTCTCATCGGTCAGGGCTGTGAGCAGGCCGCCCAGCATGGGCCAGGACACATGCTTGAAGAAGTGCCGGGTGTACACCCGCAGGCAGAGCATGAGCAGGAAGCCTTCCAGCAGATACTCACAGAAATGCGCCAGCTTGCGCACGATGTGCATGGTGAGCCGGTCAGCGGCACCGGGAAGGCCCAGATGCCGCAGGATGCCCTGCAGTATCCCCAGTACCCGGCCGCTGGCCCCCTCGGACACATCCGCGATCTGCAGAGAGTTCGAGAAGATGAACACGATGCAGCCGATGAGGGCAAAAGTAAAGATCACCCGCCACGCGATGAGCCACGGGGAGGTGCGTTGATTCTGTTCCTGCATCCGCTTAGCCCAGAGCCTTGATGCTCTGCTCGATGTTGGCCAGCTTGCTCTGGCTGTTGGTGCGCTTTGCGCGGATCTCCTCCACCAGAGCGGCGGGGGCACGCTCCACGAACTTGGGGTTGGCCAGCTGGTTCTCAAACATGGCCAGTTCCTTCTCGGCCTTGGCCTTTTCCTTGTTCAGGCGGGCCAGCTCCTTCTCGCGGTCGATCAGCTCCATCATGGGGATAAAGCCGCGGGCGGTGTGGGTGGACACCTGCACCATGCCATCGGTGCTGCCCTCGTACTTTTCCGTAAAGGTCACATCGGTGGCAAAGGCAAACTTTGCCAGATAGACCTCTGCATTCCGGAAGGGAGCGGGATCAGCCGTCTCGATGATCATGCTGGTCTTTTTGGCAGGATGGACATTCATCTCGGTGCGCATGGTGCGGACTGCCTTGATGTAGTCCATGACCTTTTCAAAGGCTTCCTCTTCCTCGGCCCAGTTGTGTGCCTCGTCAAAGGTGGGCCAGCTCTGGGTCATAATGGTCTCGGCGGAGCCGGGCAGGGCCTGATACAGCTCCTCCGTGATGAAGGGCATGAAGGGATGCAGCAGCTTGAGGGCCTTGTCCAGCACATACACCAGCACACGGCGGGCGGTATCTGCCTGCTCTGCATCGCCGGAGTTCAGGCGGGGCTTTGCGATCTCGATGAACCAGTCGCAGTAGACATCCCAGATGAAGCTGTTGATCTTGGCAGCGGCCAGACCCATCTCGAAGTGGTCGAGGTTGTCGGTCATGGCACCGGCCACCTGATTCAGCTTGGTCAGCACCCACTTGTCGCTCATGTCCAGCTTGCTCTCCTCGGGCAGGCCGGGCTGGAAGTCCTCGGGCAGGTTCATCAGGACAAAACGGGTGGCGTTCCACAGCTTATTGGCAAAGTTGCGGGCAGCCTCCACCTTCTTCTCGCTGTAACGCATATCGTTGCCGGGGGTGGAGCCGTCCAGCAGCATGAAGCGCAGTGCATCCGCGCCGTACTGGGCAATGACCTCCAGCGGGTCGATGCCGTTGCCCAGGCTCTTGGACATCTTGCGGCCCTGGCTGTCGCGGACGATGCCGTGGATGCAGACGGTGTCGAAGGGAGCCTTGCCGGTGTAAGCCAGACCGGAGAAGATCATGCGGCTGACCCAGAAGCCGATGATGTCGTAGCCGGTGACGAGGGTGTTGGTGGGATAGAAATACTTGAGGTCTTCGCTCTCCTCATTGGGCCAGCCCAGAGTGCTGAAGGGCCACAGAGCGGAGGAGAACCAGGTATCCAGCGTATCGGGGTCCTGGGTGAAGTGACTGCCGCCGCACTTGGGGCAGGTGCAGGGCATCTCCTTGGCAACAACAGTCTCGCCGCAGTCATCGCAGTAGAAGGCCGGGATCTGGTGGCCCCACCACAGCTGACGGCTGATGCACCAGTCGCGGGTGCCCTTCATCCAGTTGAGGTAGTTCTTGGTAAAGCGCTCGGGCACGAACTTGATCTCGCCCTTCTCCACGCTCTCGATGGCGGGCTTTGCCAGCGGCTCCATCTTGACGAACCACTGCTTGGAGACCATGGGCTCGATGGTGGAGTGGCAGCGGTAGCAGGTGCCGACCTCGTGCTTCAGGGGCTCGATCTCCTTCAGGAAGCCGCCCTCCTTCAGGTCTGCCAGAATGGCCTTGCGGGCCTCGAGGGTGGTCATGCCGGCGTACTTGCCGCAGTCCAGCACCTCGGGCTCGTTCACGGTGTTCTTGCCTGCGGCAAACAGTGCATCGGCAGCGGCCTTATCGGCAGCACCGGTCATGTGGCCGTCGTAGGTGAACACCCGGACGATGGGCAGATTATGGCGCAGACCCACTTCAAAGTCGTTGGGGTCGTGGGCGGGGGTGATCTTGACGACACCGGTGCCCTTGGTCATATCAGCGTGCTCGTCGCAGACGATGGGGATCTCCTTGTTCAGCAGGGGCAGGACAACATGGCAGCCGTGGAGGTGGGCATAGCGGGGGTCCTCGCCGTTGATGGCAACAGCGGTATCACCCAGCATGGTCTCGGGGCGGGTGGTTGCCAGCTCCAGCATCTCGCCGGTCTCCTTGACCGGGTAGAGCAGGTGCCAGAAATTGCCGTCCTTTTCCTCGTACTCCACCTCGGCATCCGAGATGGAGGTGTTGCAGTGGGGGCACCAGTTGACCATCCGGTTGCCGCGGTAGATCAGGCCCTTGTCGTACAGGCGCACGAACACTTCCTTGACGGCATCCGAGCAGCCCTCGTCCATGGTAAAGCGCTCCCGCTGCCAGTCACAGCTGGTGCCCAGCTTTTTCAGCTGGCTGACGATGCGGTTGCCGTACTTGGTCTTCCAGTCCCAGGCGCGCTCCAGGAAACCGTCGCGGCCCACCATCTCCTTGGTCAGGCCCTCGGCACGCATGGCCTCCACGACCTTGGCCTCGGTGGCGATGGATGCGTGGTCGGTGCCGGGCACCCACAGGGCGGCATAGCCCTGCATCCGCTTGGTGCGGATGAGGATATCCTGCATGGTGTTATCCAGCGCATGGCCCATGTGGAGCTGGCCGGTCACGTTCGGAGGGGGCATGACGATGGTGTAAGGCTTCTTGTCGGGGTCCGCTTCCGTGTGGAAGTAGCCGCCGTCCTGCCAGAACTGGTAGATACGGTCTTCCACCTGGCTGGGATCGTACTGTTTTGCGAGTTCTTTCATTGTATCCTCCCAAAAATGTGATGAGTGGGACGAAAAAAGCCGCCCCACGGAACGTTCCATGGGACGGCTGTAAACTACATACCGCGGTACCACCCAAATTGCACCGGCTGCAAACACAGCCCGTGCCCCTTGATGCCCCGGTAACGTGGGGCAGCTCCGAGGGCGGCTACTGGCTTCACCGCCCCTGCTCAAAAGCGACAGTGCGCAGCGCTTACCTGCCGGGCTCTCACCTGCCCCCGGCTCTCTGCAAGGCGGTTTGCCGCGCACACTCTTTCTCGTTGCATTTATACAAAGAATATAACGTTTTTTTGGCGTTTTGTCAATATGCTCCGAGAACTTCCTGCTTCAATCTGCCGATCAGCCGCTCCATCAGGGCCACCCGGTTGAAGGGGGTCATCAGGTAGAGGCCGTCCGCATACGGCAGGGCGGCCTTTGCCATTTCCAGCGAGATGGCAAGACCCAGCTCCTCGCCCTGGGCACGGTCGAGCCCGGCAAACTTTTCAATGATCCAGTCCTCCACATGGATGCCGTTGATCTCGTTCTCCATGAAGATGGCGTTGCGCTGGCTGACCACCGGCATGATACCGGCCAGGATCTTTGCATCGGCCCCCAGCGTCTCCCGGGACTTTTTCAGGTTTTCCACCGCCTGTGCCGAGAGCACCGGCTGGGTCAGAAAGCCGCTCATGCCGTTTTCCAGCTTCTCCTTTGCCCGGCGCAGCTCCACATCAAAGTTGCGGGCGTTCAGATTCAGGGCACCGAACACGGTCATGGGGCCGGGCATCTCCCGGCCTTCCCCTGCCAGCGAGACGATGTACTGGGCCAGCTTGCGGGAGTTGAACTGGTAAACGTTCTTCACCTCGTCCCGCTCTGCCGTGGGGATGGGGTCACCGGTGATGGCCAGCACCTCCCGCACGCCCTCGGCGTACAGGCCCAGCAGCAGAGCCTTGGTGGCGTTCAGGTTGCGGTCGCGGCAGGTCATGTGGGGCAGGGTGCACAGCCCCAGCTCCCGGTGGACCCGGCAGGCCACCAGAGAGGAATCCATCCGGGCCTGTGCAATGGGGCAGTCGGCAATGGTCAGCAGGTCAGCGCCCGCCGCCTGCAGCTTTTTTGCCCCTTCCAGATAACCGGTCAGGTCCGCATTGCGGGGAGAATCCAGCTCAATGGCAATGACCTTTTTCCCTGCGTTCAGCTTGCGCAGAAAAGCGTCCTCGTTTTCCACCGTCTGTTCCTTCACGGTGGAAAACTCTTCTGTCGGAGTCGTTTTTTCCACCACGGGCAGGCTGTCCAGCTCCGCCCGCAGGGCGGCAATGTGGGCAGGGGTAGTGCCGCAGCAGCCGCCCAGGATCTGAACCGTGCCCTCGGCGGCCAGACGGCCCAGCTCCCTTGCAAAGTACTCCGGCCTGCCCTGATACTTCACCTGCGTCCTGGTGACAACGGGATAACCCGCGTTGGGCATGACCGACAGGGGCAGCGTGCCCCCCAGCTGCTTTGCCAGTGTGCGCATGGCACCGGGTGCCGACACGCAGTTCAGGCCCACGGCATCCACGATGCCGCTTTCCTGCATCCGCCGGGCAAGGTCTTTGCAGTACATGCCCTCCCGGGTGTAACCGTCGGGCAGGACCGCAAAGGACACCAGCACAAAGGCATCCGGCACTTCCGCCTTGATGGCCCCCACGGCATCCAGAAGGCCCGCATCGGAGCTCAGGGTCTCGAACAGAAAATTCCTGGCCCCCAGCGCCGCGAACTGCTTTGCCACAGCCGTATATACCTGCCCCGCCGGAACTGCCTCGGTATCCGGAGCCGGGCCGAGGTCGGCAAAAACGGCAGCACCCGTCTCCCCTGCGGCCTGCACAGCCAGCTGCCAGCCTGCCTGCGCCAGTTGTTCCCAGCCGGGCGTGTGTGCCGCCGCCAGCCGGGGCAGGCTGAAGGTATTCGTCTTGACGGCATCAGCCCCTGCCGCCAGATACTCCCGGTGGACAGCCAGCACCCCCGCCGGGTCGGTCAGGTTGGCCTGCTCGCACTCCACCCCGGGAGCCGCCTTATAATAAGTACCCATGGCACCATCAAAAAGCAGGGGGCGGGTCTGTAACAGTTCGCGGATGTCTTTCATAAAATGTCTCCTTTTCCCTCAGTTCCCTCTTGCGAATATAAAAAAATTCAGGTATAATTTTGTTATGAAAGCGAGGTGTATTTTCATGCCGAAGATTCGTTCCAGCGCAGACCTGCGCAACAACTACAATGATATCTCTACCTTCTGCCACACCTACGCAGAGCCGGTGTTCATCACCAAAAACGGCAAGGGCGATCTGGCCGTGATGAGCATTGAGACCTACGAAGAGCTGGCAGGCCGCTTTGAGCTGTATTCCAAGCTCCAGGAAGGTCTGGACGATGTTGCCGCCGGACGCGAGCGTCCACTTGATGAAGTAATGGCTGACCTGCGAAATCGGAGAAATCGCCGATGAGCTACTATATTCACGTCACTGATGCCGCTGAACGAGACATTCAGGAAGCTTACGACTATATTGATCTGACCTTAAAAAATCCCACCGCGGCTGATTTTCTGACAGAAAGTGTCGGAACCAGTTTACAGAAGCTCAATCGTTTTCCTAATCAGAATCCTGTTGTCCATGATCCGTTTTTGTATGGCCTTGGCATTCACTTTATCATTGTTCAAAACTATATGGCTTTTTATCAAATCGAGGAACCCGCTCAGGTCGTCCACATTCTCCGGTTCCTCTATGGTAAAAGCAACTGGGTCTCCATCCTCAAAACCGACCTCAGCGCAGAATAACCTTCCACTCCCCGGGCTCCGGGGAGTTTTTTTGTTGACCTCTTCCTTCAGTTTAATAAAGTTTCGCCTCTTGTCAAGCGTTTTTTCATGCCACAGCTTGCAGGCAGGGCAGTTTTGTGCTATCCTATGCGTAACTTTTACATGTGAGGAGAGATGTATCATGCGCCATGCAGGCACACAAACGATCGAAACGGAGCGGCTGCTTCTGCGCCCGCTGACCCCGGAGGATGCCCCCATGATGTACGCCAACTGGGCCAACGACCCGGACGTGACCCGCTGGCTGCGGTGGGAACCCCACAAAAACGTGGACGAGACCCGGGAACTGCTGGCCGCATGGGCACTGCTCTACCCCAATGGAGATTACTACGAGTGGGCCATCGTGGAAAAATCTACCAGGCAGGTGTTTGGCTCCATCGGCGTGTTCACATCCAGTTCCGCCGAGCCGGAGCGTGACCCCTGGCCCGGCTTCGACCACACGAACGGCGTGTGGGAAGTGGGCTACTGCATCGGCAAGGCCTGGTGGAACAAAGGCTTTACCACCGAAGCGCTAAAAGCAGTTGTAGAATACTGGTTCAAAAATACAGATAGTAGCTGGCTGGCCTGCTGCCATGCGTTTGAAAATCCTGCCAGCGGCCGAGTCCAGCAGAAAGCCGGCTTTGTCTACGACCACGATTCTGTCTACCACAAATTTGACGGCACACCGGTTGCCTGCAGGTGCTACGCATTGACAAGAGAACATTACGAAGAACTGAGAGGTTTATTTTGAGCGAACTTTATGACATTTTAGTAGAAACGCCCCCCACAAAGGTCATCTTACTGGCCCTGGATCAGGGGCTTTGGGACTGTGAGCGCAGCCTGAACGAGCTGGCTGCACTCTGCGAGGCCAACCACATGGAGGCTGTGGCATCCGTGACCCAGAAGCGGCAGACCCCCGAGACCGGCATCGTGCTGGGCAGCGGCAAGCTGGAGGAGGCCGCCGCTGCCGCCGGGGAGCTGGGTGCCGAGTGTGCCGTGTTTGACGGCGAGCTGACCGGCAGCCAGATCCGCAACATCTCCACGGCGCTGGGCGGCATGGAGGTCATTGACCGCACCATGCTGATTCTGGAGATCTTCCGCAGCCGCGCCGTGACCAACGAGGGCAAGCTGCAGACCGAGCTGGCGCTTCTGCGCTACCGTCTGCCCCGCCTGCAGGGAATGGGCGAGAGCCTGAGCCGCCAGGGCGGCGGTGGCGGCGGCGGCGGTGGTGCCCGCCGTGGTGCCGGTGAGACCAAGCTGGAGCTGGACCGCCGCCACGTCCACGCCCGCATCGACGCACTGGCCGAAAAGCTGGCCGAGATGGAAAAGCGCCGGGGCGAGAGCCGCAAGGCCCGCGCCAAGACCGGAATGCCGGTGGTCAGCCTCGTGGGCTACACCAACGTGGGCAAATCCAGCCTGATGAACGCCCTCTGCGGCCCCAGCGTCGCCGAGGCCGACATGTTGTTTGCCACCCTGGACCCCACCAGCCGGAAGCTGGTTCTGCCCAGCGGCATGGCCGTTCTGCTGGTGGACACGGTCGGCTTTGTCTCCCGTCTGCCCCACAATCTGGTGGAGGCTTTCAAATCCACGCTGGAGGAAGCCGCATGGTCTGATGTCATCGTGCGGGTGGCGGACGCGGGCGACGACCAGCGGGAAGAACAGCTGGCCGTTACTGATGAGGTCCTGGACGGGCTTGACTGTGCCGACATCCCCCGTCTGACCGTTTACAACAAGTGTGACAAGCCCAATGCCCTGAACTTTGACCCGGACATCCTGTTGACCAGCGCCAAGACCGGCTACGGTCTGGATGCCCTGCTGAAAAAGCTGGACGAGCTGCTCAGTGACCGGGTGCACACCATCCGGGTGCTGCTGCCCTATGATAAGCTGGGCCTGGCCGCCCCCATGCGGGAGCGGGGCAGCGTGCAGGTGGAGGAGTACCGGGAGGACGGGCTTTATCTGGAAGGCATCGTCAAGACCGAGGATCTGCACTGCTTTGAGGGTTATCTGGTCTGAGCGGCAGGCAGTTGCTGATCATCTCACATTATAGCAATTCAACTTTTTAATGCAACAGCAACAGCGTTGAATTGCATATCGCAAATATGCTGTTTGAATGTTGCACTAATTTCTTGTCTTGCGATAAAACAGGCGGCTGCGCAAAGTGCTGTGCAGCCGCCTGTTTTTTCATTTAACCAACATTGATATGCCCCACCGGCATGATCTTGCGCTTGTTGTCGTCCGGTTTGGCGGTCAGGCTCATGGCAAAGGCCACCGGGCCCACACGACCCATGAACATGACCAGCATATACAGGATCTTTGCCCCGTTATTCAGCTGGCTGGTCACACCTACGGAAAGTCCCACCGTGCCAAAGGCCGAGCAGGACTCGAAGATGGCATCCACCACCGACACCGCGTCCGAGGTGTTGTAGTACACCACGATGGCCGAGCCGATTGCTGCCGCCGCGCCCAGCACGATAATGGTCAGCGCACGGTAGACCGTCTTGGACTCGATATGATGGTCGGCGATCACGCAGTCGTCGCGCCCCTGCGCCACGCTGCGGATGGTCAGGATGATGACCGCGAAGGTGGTCACCTTCACACCGCCGCCGGTAGAGCCGGGCGCTGCGCCGATGAATTGCAGCACGCTCATCAGCAGCTTGCTCAAGGTACCGCAGGAAGCCAAGTCCACGGTGTTCATGCCGGCGGTACGGGTGGATACCGACTGGAACAGCGCCGCCATCAGCTTGCTCGGGACGGACAGGCCGCCCATCGTCCTGGGGTTCGACCACTCGAGCAGGGCCAGCAGCACCGCGCCGCCCACCCAGAAGATGGCCGAGAACTGCAGCACGACCTTCGCGTGGAGGGAGAGATGCCGCTTTTTGCGGTACTCCGCCAGCTCCACCCAGACCATGAATCCCAAACCTCCGGCCATGATCATAAACATGACGACCGCCTGCACATAGTAGTTGTTGACGTACGGCACCAGCGAGGAGTAGTCTCCAAACCGTCCGAAGAGGTCAAAGCCTGCGTTGCAGAAAGCAGAAATGGAATGAAAAGCAGCAAAATAAAGTTCTTCATCGAGTGTCATCCCCATCGTATTGTGAATACTCAACCAAATCAATGCCATCCCTACCCCTTCTATCATCAAGGTAAATCCTAATATATATAATAAGGTAGATAGAAGAGAATTCAACGAATTGGAGCTGATCATATCTCTTACTGCAAGCTGATTATAAAGCGAAGTATTTCCCATAAAGAACATGGCAAAAAAACTGGTCAGTGTCATCACTCCAAGTCCGCCAATCTGAATAAGCAGAATAATTATGATTTGACCGCCCAATGTAAAGGTAGAAGAAACATCTACCGTCACAAGTCCCGTCACACAAGTGGCACTGGTAGCTGTAAAGAGAGCATCCAGCCAGGATATACCGTGATACGTACACCGGGGAAGCATCAAAAGGCCGGAACCGATCAAGATAAGCACTAGAAAACTGACAGCCAGTATCAAAGACGGATTGGTACGCCTTCCTAAAAGACGAACCAGACTGCTGGACAAATAAAACAGGGACAGAAAGAAGAGTATGGCCATACGGTAGTAAGGATGATGAAAAAACATCCACACTCCATATACCCCCTCCGTCTGATCCGGACGATGAAACACAACCGGAAGCAAAGTCAGATAAAGCAGCGCAAACAACACCCATGCCCATCCCGTAAATTTAGATTTTCCTTCTTCCTGACGGAAAACAATCTGCACGGTTGTACTAATCAGAAAAATACCCCATACAGTCTTATAAATACCTTGAAGCCAATTTTCTTCTGCTTCCGAAATCCGGAACCCATGTTCATAGACTATAGAGGCCAAAAACACCAAGGCTGACAGATAAGTAACACCCA
>OHHZ01000877.1_pt1 | contig 11598 bp, 9 predicted proteins | sample 1568081 | NCBI WGS metagenome assembly OHHZ01 (sample SAMEA3879597, study PRJEB24766) | human gut metagenome | biome: human-associated habitat; feature: feces | place: USA | collected 1985/1987
TCTTCTCTTTTTATAATTATAAATTGTTTCATTTATGATTCCAGTACACCTCCTATATAGATACCATTTTTGTTGTATACTGTTATCATTTATTATCTTAATCCTTTTGAAGTATTTATTATAAATTATCTTAAATTGGTCAATATAATATCTATTTCAATTTCTTTCTCACCATCATCAATGCAAAGCCAAGCAGGTTCTGTCCTCTCCATAATGACGGTTCCAGACGCTTTGGATCTGTCATTGACAGCCCGATCCCCCATACTTTATCTTTTACAGCACATTCCGCCAGAAATGCATCACCTGTGTTAAGTAATGCATCACTTAGTTCTTGATTCTGGGAAAATTTCTCTACCAATCCCTCATATACTATTATCTGACGCATTCCACTCCAGATTTGATCATTATAGTTTGATACAAGACGCCCAAGTTCTTTAATTCTTGTAACATCATCCGTCTGCAATATCTGCTTTGCAATTGTTTCATCATGGAAACACATTGCCTTGCCGTACATCATATATTGTTCCATGGATGAAAACTCAATACCATTTTTCGTAAAATTTGATAAATACCAATTACTTAAAAATCCATATTCTTCTGTTGGATTATGAAAACCAATAACTTTTTCCATACTATCTCCACCTTCCAAACTACAAACTCAAGCATAAATAACTCAATTTATTATAACACAGAATCACAAATCCGCCATATATTTAATCGAACTACAAGTAACATAAAACGCACAGCCTGTCAAAAAACAATCTGTGCGTCTACCGTCATCTGCCGATATTTACTTTTAATATTATTCCATATTCAAAACTTCTAACCTTACAGATCACGCTGCATTTCTTTTGTATGAAATTCTACACCAGCTTACTCAGCCTGCGTATCCGAAACACTGACCTTATGGTCATACCATTTTCCTTTTGTGCCGATCAGTGCAAGGTCGAACTCTTTCTCTAATGCTTCTACCGGAACGTCAAAAGCATATACTTCCTCTTTGGAACCATCAGAGTATGTAACTTCTTCTGTTGTCGGCTGGATCAGTTTTGCTCCATCCTTCTGTGCATCTTCTGCAGTTCCTAAGAAAAGATTTACAATGTTCTGGGATGGCATCACGATGTGAAGTGTCATTTTGCCATCCTTTACCGTAAGTGTTCCACGTCCGTCATACACTTCGTTCACATGAAACATGCCGCTGTCAGTGTCGAATTTTGCAGAATATGTTCCGTCTGCAAGAGCTTCACTCTTGCTTGCGGAAGAAAGCATAGCAGAACCGAGGGATTCGATGGCTGCTTTTGTATGGGCTGCATAAATCTGCTGGATAGCATCGATTCCGCCAAGTCCTGCGATCTGGCAGTCAACACTTTCAAAGTTACCGCTTGCAACAAACTGGCTCTTCCAGGAATCGTCATCATCGCCAGCCATATCGTTATTGGCGTGATCTCCGGCTACGACCATTAAAGGACGAAGGATCACTTTTGTGTATCCTGCTTCTTTTACTGCTGCGATCACGTTCTCACATGCTGTCTCTTCCGGCTCACCTTCTACTGTTCCGATGAATACGTTGTCATAGCCTAATTTTTCCATCTGGGCAGCCATCTGGCTATAGCTTACTTTTGCAGTATGGGAAGTACCATGTCCCATGAATACAAATGCTGTACCATCTTCTTTTGCTGCCTCTAAGGAATCAAAACCTGCTGTCTTTACTGCCTCTGCTGTGATAGCTTCTGCAACGGCTGCTTTATCTTCATTGACAACAGTTGCATCACTTCCAACTTCGCCAAGTAACGGTTCAGCGATCGTAACTGTCTCAAATTTATCTTTGTATCCATCTAATGCATCTACGAGTTCATCATACTCTGCACCATGCATCAAATGAGTTGGCTGTACTACGAGATTTTTTACACCATTTTCTACTGCTCTGTCGAGTGCCTGTTCTACATTGTCAATTTTTTCACCATCTCTTGCCTGTACATGGTTGATGATGATCTGTGCTGTGAAAGCTCTTCTTACAGACCAGTCCGGATTTGCTTCCTGCAGTGCTTTTTCCACACCACCGATATCCTCTGCCCTGCTGTCGTTGAAGGATGTACCAAAACTTACCACTAAAAGCTCGTTCTCTCCGATTCCGTCCTCATTCAAAGGATCATCCTTGGATGCATCTCCTGTATCTCTTCCGAAATAATCCGGATCAGCATTTTCTCCCTCTACAAGTTCCTTCTGTGCATCTGTCAGCTTGTCCCATGCTGCTTTTGCTGCTGCGCACTGCTCATCTGTGTTCTCATTTCTTGTCTGAACATAGATGGCATCGATGAGTGCTGCGACTTCGTCCGCTGCGGCCTGATCATCGACCTCTTCACTCTCTGTCTCAGCAGCTGTTTCTGTCTGTGGCTGTGTTGTCTCTGTCTCTTTCTTGCTTCCGCATCCTGTAAAAAGGGCTGCTGTCATTGTAAACGCAAGAACAAGTGCAAGTGTTTTTTTCTTCATTTTTTTCTCCTCTTTGTGATTTACTTCTGCTTCATAGAGATCTGTACACAAAGAAAAAATATTATGCCCTATCTTTTATAATACGGCAAAAAAAATCTCCGGTCAGATGTCCTGAACGGAGTAAAAAGTCAATGAAAATCAGGCTTTTGTCAGAAAGCCCTCTAAACAGTACGACCAATTACTCGTGATCTGGGAATTCATTTCCCTGTACCAGACGATTGGCAGGTTTCCTGGCTGAAAGATCCTCATACAGATTCTGCCTTCCCAGTGCCATGCACCAGTGGCTTTCCATGCGGAAAAAGAATCTGCACTCCCTTATCACAGTGACGAGATCGTACAGGAATCACACCTGTTTCCCTTTTAACCAGTCTGGTCTTAACAAAACCGGCTGGCACCAACTGTCTTCTCTATGAAACTGTCATTTTTTTACGCTTCCATACCGCATGAATGATATAGCGGTCTAAAGCCTTATCCATGTTAGCACACCCATGTTTTTTTTGCAATCTCAAATGTGTTTTTCTGTTCTTTCCAAAAACCATTCCACAAACTTTGGATCTGACGGATAATACAGATGTGGAAAGCCCCAGAAATGATCGTCCGATGCATGAATGCACTTCCAGCTTCTTCCGGTCACCGGTTTTGTGGCAATGCAATCCTCTCCATTCGCTGTGCTGTCGAAATAGTGGAACTCATGCGCCTTTATTTTTTCCGGCTCCGGCTTTTCCTCTGTTCCTTTCCCCGCAAACCCTTGCAGCAGCTGCACTTCCACATAACCAAAACGCACCAGTTTTCCCATATACTGGCATTCTGCCGGGATCACACCAACCATAGGAAAATTTTTTCCGTCTTTGTCTGTGAGTGTCTCATGCAGATACATAAATCCACCGCATTCTGCCAGGGAAGGAAGATGCTGTTCCAACGCTTCTTTGATCGACTTTCGCATACTCTCATTTTCCGCAAGCTGGCTGGCGTATAATTCCGGATAACCGCCGCCTAACAGTATGCCATGAATGTTTTCCGGAAGCTTCTCATCATGCAGCGGTGAAAAAAATACCAGCTCTGCTCCATAGTGTTCCAGCATTCTTAGGTTGTCACGGTAATAAAAACAGAATGCTTCGTCTTTCGCTACTGCGATGCGGGGCGGTATTGTATTTGTACCGGAGTTCTCTCTGTCATATAATTCTTTTTTTCCACTGAAAATTGCCTGAGAAAAAATTGTAACTTTCCCAGAATACGCTTTTTCTTCTAAATTTTCTTTTTCTTCCGGCTTTACTTCTTCTGTTACTGTTTCTTCTTTTTCCCCAAAAGTACTTTCTGCAATCCCGATCATCGCATCGACATCCACATATTTTTCCAACAATTGTCCGGCTTTTTCCAGCTGAAAATTCAGTTCTTCCATTTCTTCCGGCAGGATCAGACCCAGATGTCTGGAGCCGATTGTCAGTTCTTTTTCATTCGGAATACATCCCAGTGCTTTTATCGCAAGTTCTTCTTCGATCAGCGGCGCAATGGTATCAAAAAACATTTTACTTGTCCGGTTTAAGATAACCCCTTTGATCAGCTTTTTCTCATCATACTGTAAGAATCCTGCAATGAGCGGAATTACAGATTTTCCCATGCCATGCGCATCCACTACCAGAATAACCGGGACATCCAGCGTCTTGGCCAGATGGTAGGAAGATCCCTCCTCCCTGATTCCGCCAAGTCCATCGTAAAGTCCCATAACCCCTTCTAACACTGCGATATCGTGTCCCGGCAGTTCCATCTCATATAACGCCTGTATCTGTGATGCATCTGAAAAAAATGTATCCAGATTTTTGGATGGAATTTTTAACACCTGTTCATGAAACATCGGATCAATATAATCCGGTCCGCACTTAAAGGACACCGGATGTTTTTTCCTGCATAATAACTGTTTTAAAAAAGCACATGTGATGGTTGTCTTTCCACTGCCGCTTTTTACCGCAGCGATCATAACTCCTGGTGTTTTCATAGTTTCATTCCTTTTTGAAATTTATAAAATATCTTTTTATTGCTGCCATATTGTTTTCAATCCCATTCAACATACATCCCCTGCGAAATCAAACGAACAGATAAAAATTGGATTTTCTCCCTGCATCAGATGATAACCGCCGATTGTTTTTGCACGAGATACCTGCACCTGAATGATTTCAAGATTCGTGATACGGCTGTCTGTTTTTAGCAATGTCAGTTCACTGATTGTCTCTAAACTGATGCAATTGATCACAATCCTCATTGCATGATTTTTTTTATATAAAACATCTAAGATTTCTTTTAATCTGCCACTGCTTCCACCGATGAACGCATGTGTCGGATGCTCACTCCGTTCTTCTGTCTTAAGACAGTCCGGTGCCTCACCGGCGATTACCTGAATGTTCGGCAGAGCGAATTTCTCGATATTTTTCTGGATCAGTTCCAGTGCAAGAGGCTTTTTTTCTATCGCATAAACCTGGATCTGTCCGCTTCTCTTTGCAATTTCTATTGCAATCGATCCTGTTCCGCTTCCGATATCATAGCAGACGGAATCCTCTTGTAAATGCAATTTGCAGATGGACAACGCTCTTATCTCTTCTTTCGTCATCGGAACTTTATCCCGCAAAAATTCCTCATCCCGCATCCCACAGGTAACTGCCTTTTTTTCTGCATCCGGATTTAAGATGAGACATATATATAATCCGGTTTCTTCCACATGTTCACATGCTTCCGGCGTTAATGCCAAAACTTTCTCCTGCGGATAGGACAGCTGGAAACCTGCAAGTACCTTACAGTTCTGTAAATGATATTTCTGTAACAGTCTGCCGAGTTTTTGCACATCCTCTTTTCCGGACATCAGCAAAAATGTTTTTTTAGAAAAACGAATGGTTTCTGTCAGATTTCCGATCCACTCTGTCTCCACTCCGTGTCCATGGATACTTAAAACAGCCGCATCCTGATAACTGTACCCGGTCAATGCCGCAAAATAGGATACCGATGAAATTCCGGGATAGATACGCACACTGCTGTCACTTCTGCCCTTCAGTGTTTCATATAGTTTCCCGCATCCGCTGTAAAAACCGGTATCACCGGAAAAAAGAATGACCACTTTTACCCCGCAGCCGGATAACCGGTCCAGCTCCGGGACGATATCCGCTGCAAGATAGTAGGGATAACGGACTGCCTGCTCATTTTTTGTTGTCCTTAGCAGCCGTTTTGCTCCAAAAATGTAGTCTGCTTCCCGGATTTTTTCTGCTGCTTCCATCGTGAGCGTCTGCTCATTTCCCATACCGGTTCCGATGAGGGCGATCTGGTTTTTTATTGTTTTTCCTGTGATTTCTGAAATTTTTCTGCACACCTGTGCAAAAGAATCCCCACTGTTTTGTTTTTCCGGATTGCCGATCACACAAGCAGTGATTCCTTCCGCCTCGGCTGCTTTTATTTTTTCCAGAAATCCCCCGGTTCTGCCACTCTCCTTTGTGACCAGATACTTTATATCAAACTGTCTAATCAGTGCGCGGTTCATCTCCAATGAAAAAGGACCCTGCATCGCAATGATCTGTTTTCCACAGATACCGTTCTTTTCACACAGCGAGAGGCTCTCCAATCCCGGCAATACACGGACAAACAGGCGGTCTTTTAACGCTTCCTTCCGACTGTATGTGGCAAGATCTTTGCTCCCGGTCGTGAGCAGGATGTTTCCATCTGTGAAGCTTAAGAAGTCTGCACATTCTGTGGCGTCACTGCACAGTATCACATCTGAGTGATTTTCCTGTATTGTATCCTTATTTAACGCAATATCCGAAGTCTCCCTCTGCAGCCGGATATATGGAATCTCCGTATTTTTCAGGCTTTCCCTGATATTTTCCGAAACTGCCGTTGCAAACGGATGCGTTGCGTCCACCACCGCTGCCACCTCGCTCTGTGTGATGAACTTCTGCATTTCCTCCAGATCCATCCTGCCTTTATGAACCGTAACTCCATCCATCTCCGGCATGACGATCTCACCATATTCTGTTGCCACGGAAACAATACAGTGGATTCCATTTTCAGACAATGTCTGTGCTAACATGCGTCCTTCTGTTGTTCCTGAAAAAATTACAATTCTATTCATGAATTTCTTTCTCCTGTTTACACGATTGTCACATGCAAATTAAAATACGGCATACTTTAAACCACCGGATCCGGCAGCACATACCCTCTTGGTGTGACAAGTTTCCCACCTATGATTTTTGTTCTGGAATTTCCAATAAATACCGTTGTAAACATATTTACCTGACGCTCCCGCAATTCTGCGAGTGTGCAGACTTCACAAGCTGTGTTTTCTCTTCCGATATTTTCCACATATCCGCAGGCTCTCTCCGGCTCCACTCCGTTTTTTTGTAAAATGTCACAGGCCTTCTTGAGATAATCTGCCCTGTGGTGGCTGGATGGATTATAAATCGCCATGCAAAAATCGCCCACTGCCGCTGCCGCAAGCCTTTTTTCGATAATCTCCCACGGTGTCATAAGATCACTTAAGCTGATGACGCAGTAATCGTGGTTTAGTGGTGCTCCAAGCGCCGCTGCCCCACTGTTTGCCGCTGTGATCCCGGGGATCACCTCAAGTTCACATCCCGGATGCGCTTCCGACATCTCATAGAGCAGGGATGCCATTCCATACACGCCTGCATCCCCACTGCATACCATCGCAACCGTTTTTCCTTTTTCTGCTTCCTCAAAACACATCTCACAGCGTCTGACTTCCTGTTTCATCGGTGTGGATAAAAATTCTTTTTCCCGATATTTACCGCCTAATAATTTTAAATACACCGGATATCCGACGATCACATCGCTGCCGCACAATGCATGATCTGCCTGTGGAGTCATCATTTCCCCGGTTCCCGGCCCCATTCCCACGATATAAATTTTACTGCTCATCGATCCTGTACTCCTTTGCCAGCTCTCTTTCCAATTTCCAGTCGTATTTTACAATTGCGATCGTCATACCGTTTTCCGCCTGCTTCCGCAAAATGAAAGTTCCTTCTTCGTTTGCCGCTTTCATTGCAGCTCGCTCGCAGACATTGTCCACGCCTGTCTTTTCTTTTACAAAGGAGGACTCCTGAAAGTCTCCCTTTACCTGTTTTAACTCCTCCGCGGAATAGGTTAAAAACGGAATCCGGTTTGCCATGCACCACCTCAGCAGGCCTTCCTCCTCTTTTTTCAGATCAATGGAAGCTGCTGCGCGCACAAGTCTTTTTTCAATGCCTGCATGATCCAGCCACTTTTGTATAAATGCATCCAGTTCTTCAAAGCTTTTTCCCCTGCGGCAGCCGATTCCTAAAATATATTCTCTCGGCTGCAATCCGAGTACTCCCTGCTCTAAGTCTGTTTTCTCTGATGAGATCACAATATCCGGCGTTTTTCCATCCAGTATTTTGGCTGAAACTTTTGCGATCCCCTCCCGGTTATAAATGGAAAGACCACATTTTTTTGCAAACAGATCCACAGAAAACGTATGATTCACATCGGTTGCCGTTGTGATGACCGGAATCCCGCCAATCTGCCCTGCAATCTGTTCTGCGAGCTCATTTGCACCTCCCATATGCCCGGAAAGCAGTGAGATCACAAAAGTTCCTGCCTCGTCTGCCACAACCACCGGACTGTCACTCAGCTTATCCGACACAAATGGTGCGATCATGCGCACTGCAATGCCACAGGCTCCAATTACAACAATGGCATTTTTCTCTGCAAACTGCTGTCTTGTCCAGTCAGATAGCGATAATCCAAGTTTTTTTGCTTCTTCCGTTTTCGTGCCCACAAAAGCCTGTCTGATTTTTTCTGCAAGTTTTGTTCCGTTCTCTGTAAACGTAATAATACTGATATTCATTCTTTTTCCCTTGATTTTTTTATCTTACGAAATTCCGTCTCAAAATCCGGCGCATACAGTCTGGATTTCCCATAATTCTGATGTGCCACAATATCTCCCACGATGATCAGCGCTGTTTTGGTAATGTCATGCGCTTTTGCCGTCTCTTCTAACTGTTCCACCGTACACAGATAAGCTTCTTCCTCCGGCCAGGTCGCCTTGTATACAATTGCTGCCGGTGTGTCTTTCCCATACCCGCCTGCGATCAGCCGTCTGCTCAGTTCTCCCAGCATTCCTGTACTTAAATAAATTGACATGGAAGCATGATGTGCTGCAAAACTCTCAATGCTCTCTCTCTCCGGTACTTTGGTTCTGCCTTCCATGCGGGTAATGATCAATGACTGGGACACTTCCGGTAAAGTATATTCCAGATTTAACAAAGCTGCTGCTCCAAAACAGGCACTTACCCCAGGACAGCTTTCATACAAAATACCTTTTTCATCCAGCAGATCCATCTGTTCCCGCACTGCTCCGTAAATGCTCGGTTCCCCAGTGTGAAGCCGCACTGTCGTAAGCTCTTGTTTTTCTGCCTCTTCCATGACAGCGAGTACCTCTTCTAAGGTCATGTATGCACTGTTATGTATCTCACACTCTTTTTTGCAATAAGATAAAAGTTCCAGATTCACAAGCGAACCCGCGTAAATTACCACATCCGCCTGTTCTAACAGACGCATTCCACGTACCGTGATAAGATCTGCCGCTCCAGGTCCTGCTCCCACAAAATAAACCATTGTTTTGTTTCCTTTCTAATAAATCACATCAATTCCTGTAAAAACTTCTCTGCCCCAGCGGACTTTGCCAGCTCTCCAAATTCATTGGAGTAAAGGATAACCTCGATCTGCATTTTTCCTGCCGCCCGTTTGTTCAGATAAAACATGATTTTTGACAGCAGATCCTGCATCACAGCATCTTTTTTCCCACAGGCATCCAGTTTCCTGACTGCTTCTTCCGTGGTGACACATTGCAGGATTTCCTCTAAAACCGGATAAGGCACCTGATTTCTCACAGAAGCTGCGGCAAGCACTTCCATACGGCAGTCTCCCTCTCTGGAATGTGTGTTCATGATTCCTCCTGCCACTTTCACAAGCTTGCCGATATGTCCTGTGAGCAGCATTTTTTCAAATCCAGTGGTGATTGCCATATCAATGGTGTCTCCGATAAAATTACTGCACTTTACGCTCCGGTCAAGGTCGTAACCATATGTTTTTTTCATGTAATCCAGCCCGTAATTGCCGGGCGAAACAGCGGCAATCCCATAACCTTCTGCTTTTTTCTGGTTCAATTCGACTTTGATCGTATCAAGAAGTGCCTGACTGCTCATCGGTTCTACAATCCCGGAGGTTCCCAAAATAGAAATTCCCCCGACAATCCCAAGCCTCGGATTGAAGGTCTGCTCCGCCAAATGTTCTCCGTCGGGCACCGAGATCGTGATATGAAGTTCTCCGGAGAAATCTGCCAATGTGCATACCTCCTGCACTTCTTTTTCGATCATCTCCCGCGGCACATGATTAATGGCTGCATTTCCGACCGGCTGGTCTAATCCGGGTTTTGTCACTCTGCCAACACCCTTTCCACCGTCAATGCAAATGACTGCCCTTTTTTCCTGCATCGCTTTCACATGAATGCCTGAAAATTGTCTGTTATTCTGCCCCGGTATTTTTTTCTCCCGGTCTGCAAAACGCACCGTGGAAAAAATGAGTGTCCCGGATGTAATATCGGGATCATCTCCACCATCTTTTCGTACTGCGCAGGTAACTTCTGTTTCACTTCTTGTAGTTTCAAGTATCTCTGTTTGAAACAGAATCCCTTTCGGTGTCTGTATTGTTATATTTTGTTTTAACTTTCCTGTCAGCAGCATATATGCTGCTGCTTTCGAGGCAGCCGCCGCACAGCTCCCTGTTGTAAATCCATATCGCATCATTCATCCACTCTTGCATGATTTTCTTATGATCTGCACGGCAACTCAGCAGACCAGCGAATTCATTAATTAAATTTACATTTAATTTTTATCTCGAAGTTCATATAAAAGCGCATTGCAGATTGCCGCTGCAATATTACTGCCACCTTTTCTTCCCCGGTTGATAATATACGGTACATCCGTTTTTAAAATCAGATCCTTTGCAGCCTCCACATTCACAAATCCTACCGGAACCCCGATAATAAATGCCGGGCGGTATTTTCCACTCTGCATCATTTCATATAATTCGATCAATGCTGTCGGCGCATTGCCTATGGCAAAGAGCACCGGTTTTTCTATCTGTGCTGCTTTTTCCATGCTCACAGCTGCCCTTGTGACACCGCGCTCTTTTGCAATCTTTGCCACCTCTTCCTCTGCCATAAAGCAGTGTGCCTCTCCACCGTATTTTGCCAGTTCTTTTTTATTCACGCCGGCAAGTGCCATGTTTGTATCGGTGACAATGTCTGCACCATTTTGTATCAGTTTTTTTGCGATCCCGACCGCATGGTCTGAATAAGTCATGGTCTTTGCATAATCAAAATCCGCACTGGTATGAATGGCTCTCTTTGTCACAAGCTCCTGCTCCTTTGGAAGAACGATTCCTTTTTCCTCCAGCTCTTTTGAGATTATGGCAAAGCTTCGTTTTTCGATATCCTGTGGTCTGACGTATTCTATGTTTTCCATCTGATGCTCCTTACTTTCCTGCAGTATGATATGGGTGATTGCGAAATTCTTTATATAATAGTTGCAATCAATTTTTCATTCTCTTTATGTGTCTTCACAGCAATACGATAGTATCCCTTACTTAATCCTCTGTAATTGCCGCAATCCCGGATCAGAATTTTTTCCTTTAATAACTTTTCGTACAACGGATGCTCTGTCTTTAAGAGCAGGAAATCCGCCTCTCCCGGATAGACTTTGATCTCCATTTTTTCCAGTTCCGCCTTTAGATACGCACGCTCTTTCTCGATGTAAGAAGTTGTCTTGTTACAATATTCTGTCTCATCTAATGCCGCAAGTCCTGCTGCCTCCGCAATTGTCGAGATGTTCCACTCCGGCAATTGATTCAAAATTTGCTCTGTCCTGTTTTGGTCACCACAGAATAGGAAGCCGAGACGCACGCCTGGAATCGCATATAACTTTGTGAAAGCCTTCACAATTATCACATTGGGGTATTCCTGTAAAGAATGTGTTTCAAAAAATCCCCTTTTCCTCGTAAATTCCAGGAAACATTCATCTATCACAACGG
>OHHZ01000881.1_pt1 | contig 11519 bp, 15 predicted proteins | sample 1568081 | NCBI WGS metagenome assembly OHHZ01 (sample SAMEA3879597, study PRJEB24766) | human gut metagenome | biome: human-associated habitat; feature: feces | place: USA | collected 1985/1987
ACACCTGCCAGAGGTACGTTTCTCAGGTGGTGGATGTCATCAAGGCACAGGGCTATAGCGTCTGACGCTGAGCCGGAAAGAGAGCGCAGGATGAAAAAGTTCAAACGGATGCTGGCGGGGCTGGCCTGTGTGCTGGCGGTCTGCCTGTGTACTCCCACCGCTTTTGCGGCAAAGGTCATCGTCTATTTTGATGCCAACGGCGGTATCTGTACCTCTGCTGCGGAGCGCACCAATGCTGACGGCCAGCTGACGAGCCTGCCCAACGCCGCCATGGAGGGCTATACCTTCGATGGCTGGTACACCACCGGTACGGATGATGTTACCGGTTTTCCCATTGATGTGCAGGTCAAAGCCAACGATACGGCGTTTGGTGCGGATACCACCGTCTATGCCCACTGGTCGGCCAATGGCGGCAGTGCGGAAGTGGTGGAGGAGAAAGAGGTGGACCAGGACACCCTTCTTACAACGATGGGGCTGGCCGCAGGCAGCGTCGTTCTGGTGCTGCTGGCAAGCCTGGCACTTTGAGAGGAGCGGACATGCAGCAGAACTTAAAATTTCCGGCGCAGTGCACCGTCATTCCCGCTGAGGAGCTGGAGCAGGTCTCCGGCGGCGCTCCTGCCTGGGTGGGGGAGCTGAAGGATCAGATCCGCCCCTACTGGCAGAAGGCAAAGCCCTATCTGGCCTTTGGCATCGAGTGCGGCAAGGCCTTTGTGCAGGTCATTGCGGCGGCATACAGCATCTACATCTATGGCCGGATCATTCAGGACTCCATGCACGGCATCAAGGACAGCCTGAACTGGTTCAAGGGCCTGAACTGAAAAATATCGGGATATGAAACGTCCCCCTGCGCCATTCGTGGTTTGAACGGTGCAGGGGGACGTTTGTTTGTATCGCTGTCAGGCAGGTTTCTTATCTGCAAGTGCTTTTACTTCGTCGAGAGAAAGCTCTGTACACTCAGCAATCGTTTCCAGATTCAGCTGCCCCAAAGCCAACATCTTCTTTGCTGTCCGTACAGCCTTTTGATACTCGGCATCTCTTGCGGATTCTCGCGCAACCTCTTCAAATGCTCTGCACATCTGTGATCTCCCTCCTTCGGTTTCTTTCAGATAGCGTACCTCTTTGGCAAGAAGCGGGTTCAACATTTTGTTCGGGTCGGTACAGTTCATGTCATGCATCAAACGTCCAACGGGATGCTCCAAATCACGGAATGCGCCATTCACATAAATGATATGAGCTCCATCACCGAACGTGGTGTGCTGCAGCTCTGTGACGGTTCTCTCTACATGATATAACGGCAGGCCTGCACCATATTTGTCATGCTCAGTGATAAAGATGACATAGGTGTCCACCAATGCGTCAAAATCTTCACCTTTTTCCAGTAACGTCCGGTCGATGACACTGCTGTGGAAGCGCGCCCGGCGGACGCTGGCACCCTTGTCTGCCCGCTGGACCTCGATGTCCAGTATGCGGCCCTCGGCATCCACAGCCCGGATGTCCAATTTGATGGAGCGCTTGGTTGCGCTTTTGTATTCCACCTGAGCCTCGGTGCACTGAACCTTGATGTCGTTGCGCTCAAGAATCGTGCGCAGGATGTATTCCACAGGCTCGATTTTTTCATCCAATGCTTCTGAAAAGAAATCATCGTCCATCAGCCGCAGTCCTTTCAGGAGCTCGAGATAATGCTGATACTGGTCCTTCATGGCAGGATACCTCTCTTTATAAGGTGTGCGGCTGTTTCTGATTCTAAATTATCATAATCCTGTTGAAAATGCAAGTAGCAAACCCCTTAGTCATCCGTGCTGTCCAGCTTCAGCACGGCGGTAAAGGCTTCACTGGGCAGGGAGACGCTGCCGAGCTGGCGCATCTTCTTCTTGCCCTCCTTCTGCTTTTCCAGCAGCTTCTTCTTGCGGGAGATATCGCCGCCGTAGCACTTGGCCAGCACGTCCTTGCGCATGGCCTTGACGGTCTCACGGGCGATGATCTTGCCGCCGATGGCGGCCTGCACCGGGATCTCAAACAGGGTGCGGGGAATGTTGTCCCGCAGCTTTTCGCAGATGCGGCGGCCCTTGGCGTAGGCGTTGTCCCGGAACACGATCATGGAGAGCGCGTCCACGGGATCGCCGTTCAGCAGGAAGTCCAGCTTGACCAGATCGCTCTCGCGGTACTCCTTGAACTCGTAGTCGTAGCTGGCGTAACCGCGGCTGCGGCTCTTGATGGCATCGAAGAAGTCGTAGACGATCTCGCCCAGAGGCAGGGCGTAGTGCAGGTCCACGCGGACATCGTCCAGATACTTCATGTCGATGAGCACGCCGCGCTTCTGCTGGCACAGATCCATCAGGGCACCCACGTAATCGTTGGGGGTGTAGAGGTGGACATCCACAAAAGGCTCCTCCTGCTTGACGATGTTGGAGGGGTCCGGGTAGCTGGACGGGTTGTCGATCATCTCCACGGTGCCGTCTGTCATGGTCAGGCGGTAGCGGACGCTGGGGGTCGTGGTGATGATATCCAGGTCGAACTCCCGCTCGAGACGCTCGGTGATGATCTCCATGTGGAGCAGGCCCAGGAAGCCGCAGCGGAAGCCAAAGCCCAGCGCGGCGCTGGTCTCCAGCTCAAAGGTCAGGGAGGCGTCGTTCAGCTGCAATTTTTCCAGCGCGTCCCGCAGGTCGGGGTACTTGCTGCCGTCCTCGGTGTAAATGCCGCAGTAGACCATCGAGCGCACCTTGCGGTAGCCCGGCAGCGGTTCGCTCGCGGGATGCTCGACGCCTGTGACCGTGTCGCCGATCTGCGTCTCATGCACGTCCTTGATGCTTGCGGTGAAGTAGCCGACCTGACCGGCCTCTAACTGCTTCGCAGGCTCCAGACCCAGCGGGCGCATCAAGCCGCATTCGAGCACCTTGAATGTTGCGCCCGTCGCCATCATCTTGACCTCCATGCCGGGCTTGATCGTGCCCTGCTTCAAGCGCATGTAGACGATAACGCCGCGGTAGGCGTCGTAATAGCTGTCGAAAATGAGGGCCTGCAAGGGCGCGTTCGGGTCGCCCTGCGGGCAGGGAAGGTTCTGCACGATGTCCTCGAGCACGGCGTCGATGTTGATGCCCTGCTTGGCGGAGATTTCGGGCGCATCCTCGGCGGGGATGGCTAAAATGTCCTCGATCTCCTGCTTGACGCGCTTGGGGTCGGCGGCGGGCAGGTCGATCTTGTTGATCACCGGCATAATGTCCAGGTCGTGATCCAAAGCCAGGTAGGTGTTGGCAAGGGTCTGCGCCTCTACGCCTTGAGAGGCGTCCACAATCAAGATAGCGCCCTCGCAAGCCGCCAGCGAGCGGCTGACCTCGTAGTTAAAGTCTACATGGCCGGGGGTGTCGATCAGGTTGAAAATGTATTCCTCCCCGTCTTTTGCCTTATATACGGTTCGCACGGTCTGTGCCTTGATGGTAATTCCTCTCTCACGTTCCAGATCCATATTATCCAATCTTTAGTGATGGACCTAAAATTGCAGGTGCTAAAGTAGAATATATGCCTTTGTTAGAAGAATACAATTATATTATTCAATTGGATAAAATTGATGAAGAAATCGCAAAAAAGGCAAAGATGATGATTGTATCCTATCCAAACAATCCAACTTGCGCAATTGCTCCAGATTCTTTCTATGAAGAATTAATTGCGTTTGCGAAGAAGTACGATATTGTTGTATTACATGATAATGCATATAGTGAATTGGTATTTGATGGAAAGGTAGGAAAGAGTTTCTTATCTTTTGCAGGTGCTAAAGAAGTTGGAATTGAGTTAAATTCATTCTCTAAAACATATGGAATGGCAGGTGCAAGACTTGGTGTATGTGTAGGAAATAAAGAAGTAATCGAATGTTATAACACACTTAAATCAAATATGGATTATGGCATTTTCTTACCCGTACAATATGCTGGTATAGAAGCTTTAAGACATGGTGGAGCTAGCATTCACTCGACTTGTCAGGCTTATCAAGATCGAAGAGATGCATTATGTGAAATATTTGACTCAGTCGGATGGCATATTGCTTCAAGTCCAGCAACAATGTTTGCGTGGGCAAAGATTCCAGATCAATATGAAGATTCTTATGCCTTCACAAAAGATTTGATGGAAAAAACAGGTGTTGTCGTTACACCTGGCCAGGCTTTTGGTGTTCATGGTACTAGATATGTGCGTTTAGCTCTTGTTCAAGATATTGAGGATATCCAAAAAGCGGCAGAAAGAATAAAAAAATCTGAAATTTTTAAGTAAAGTGCAAAAATTTGCACTTTTTTTTCGTATAAGAGTATATGAAGTGTAATCGATGTCAAAATGAAGATCCTAAATTATTTGCGTATGATCATGGAGTTTATTATTGTCGTAAATGCATTGATTTTTCTAGGTTGGAGGTTAATGAAAAAATAAATCCGGTTAAATTGAAGCATAGAACGTGGAAGGGTAAACCTAAACTTGATTATGAACTCACTGCTTCGCAAAAATGTGCAAGTCACGAAGTATATCAACATTTAAGTAAAGGAAAAGACGTAATACTTTACGCCAGTACAGGTGCCAGGCAAAATAGAAATTTGTTTTGAAAGTATCTGTGGATATTTAGCACAAGGAAAGAAAGTAGGGTTTGCGATCAGTCGAAGACAGGTTGTTCTTGAAATCGCAAATCGTTTGCGGATAGCGTTTCCTGAATTAAGTGTATGTGAAGTGGCTCAAGGATATACCCAAGTTACAGATGCAGACCTTATTGTATGTACTACACACCAGTTGTATCGTTATCCATATGCCTTTGATTTATTAATTTTAGATGAGTTAGATGCCTTTCCTTTTGTGGGCAACGAAGTACTTCAGGCCATAGCTAATCAGGCGTGTATTGGACAAAAACTAATGTTGAGTGCAACACCAGACAAAGAGAGTATGGAACTTGTGAAGCAAAAGAAAATAGAGCTTGTGTGTTTGTTTGAAAGGCCACATAAACACCCGTTGATTGTGCCTAAAGTGATACAGGTATCTATTTTAATTCAAGTATGGATTGTAATTTATTTGTGCATAAAATTCCAAAAAGAAGGAAAACAAACATTGGTTTTTGTCCCTCGAAAAAATGATGGAAAGTGGATGAAGATGATTCTAAATGTATTTGTGAAGACAGATTTTATTCATTCTTCTACACAGAATAAAGATGAAATTTTAGATTGCTTTCGCAATAAAGAATTGAGTGCACTAGTTTGTACCACACTATTAGAAAGAGGAATCACGATTCCAAGCGTTCAAGTTGTTGTTTTTAAAGGAGATCATTCAGTCTTTACCACGGCCAGTCTTATTCAGATTTTTGGGCGTGTGGGACGAAGTTTTAAAGATCCAGAGGGAAAGGGTGTGTGTTTATGTCAAGCTTCAAGCGAATCTATCAAAGATTGTGTGAGTCAAATTACGAAGATGAACGATACTGTTTATGTTGCCACAAAAAAATGAGTGAAATTCGCAATTTTGAGATTTTCTTTTATAATGATCTTTTGATATGTCCGGATTGTTCAAAAAATTTCAAGCTACATAAACAAGTCTATAATATAGATGGTATCCCTTTATATGTTCTCTATGAGTATGATGAGTTTTTAGAGAGGTTGTTTTTTCAGTATAAGGAACAAAGGGATGTTGTATTAAAAGATGTTTTTTTGTGTGAACACTTATATTTAAAGAAGATCTTTAAAAAATATTGTGTCTGTACTTTATGCAGTAGTGATGCAAAACGTATGGAAAGGGGATTTGAACCAGCTATTGATATGTATTCGTCGCTAGATGTTTTTGTTCATTCTCCTTTCTACAAAAAGAAGGATATAAAGCAGTCATCAGCAACAAAATTGCAAAGATCACAAATTAAGAATGTATTGGGCTTGAAACAATTGTATCCATTGCCTAAAAAGAAAATATTGTTGGTGGATGATGTTTGTACAACTGGAAGTACACTATTGGCTGCAAAGCAGTTGATTCATCCGGACTGCATGTTTGTTTTAGCGGCACATCCACTTTGGATTTTGGCAAATCAAGAAAACATAGTGGTCAAATCAAAGGGGTTTTGGTAAAATAGTCTAGAAGGGGCGATAGAAACTATGGATAAGAAAAGAAAGAATGAGAATGATGAGATTTCTCAATTACTAGATTCATTTCAAACAAACGAAGAAGATACGTTAGAACAGAAAATGGATCAATTCACAAAGAATCAAACTCGTAGTCGAGTAGAAAAACATAAACCTGAACCGGAAATTCCGTTTCAAGCAAAAAAAGAGGAACCTTCACTAGGAGATACGTTTGTGGTTGGATCAAAGGATTTAAATGAGCCAAAAGAAGATCTTTCTGCAACACGTACAGTAATGTGGAATGCGGATGATTTAAAACAGGAAGCAGATTCTACAAATCAAACTGTTGTGATTGATGATGATGAAATTCAGTCTTTGTTAGAGGAGGGTAAGGGTCCTCAATTAAAAAGAGAAGTAATCAACAAGAAAAAAGAGCCAAGCAAAAAGAAATCAGCACCAAAAAAGAGCCATTCTAAAACAGGAATGTATATTGCCTTAGGTGTTGTAGGTGTATTGTTGGTTTCATTATTAATATTTGGTGGTATGAAACTAATGACTGGTGGATTGTCTAGTTCTGATGAAAAAACATCGGAAGTTCAAAAGAAGAATTACCAGGAATTATTAGATTTTGCAAACAACTATGATGATTTATCTTCAAGTGACCAAAAGAAAATTGTTGATTTTGAAAGTAAATATAACAGTTTAACACGTAAACAAAGAGAGAAGATTGATGAAATCTTAGAAGAGGCTACTGGTAAAACTTTCAATGAATTACTTGCGAGTGCAAATAAGAAGACAAGTACGAAAAAAGACAACAACAACACTGAAATTGCTGAAAAGAAAGCGCAGTTGAAACAAAAAATCGATGATCTTAAAAAGCAGTTGTTGAGTGCACAATCGGAATTAGAAAATGCGCAGAATGCACAGTCTTCAGCTCAAAGTGATGTCGATTCATTACAGTCTCAGATTGATTCTGCAGGTGGCGGTGTAAGTGATGCTCAAAGTGCTGTAATTAGTGCACAAGCGGATTACGATAATGCACAAAGTGCGCTACAGGCATGTGAGAATCGTCGTAGTGAATTGGAGCAAATTCCAAATAGCGAATTAACGCAAGATCAATATACAGAGTTACAGCAATTATATGCTGAACATCAGGGATTAGTTGATAATGTAAACACAACAAAATCGGCTTTGGCTGATGCAAAATCGGCATTAAGTGCTGCACAAAAGAATTCGGATACTTCTTCTTTACAGAATAAGTTAAAATCAGCAAAGACGAAATTGGATAGTGCAAATTCAGATGTAACAGATGCACAGTCAAAAGTAGATTCATTGAATTCACAAATCAATGATTATCAAAATCAATTGAATCAATTAGATTAGACAATACAAAATGTATTGTCTTTTTCTTTGTGTGACCTTTTAATGTCTTGTGATTTTTGTTAGAATATATACGGAAAGTCAGGTGAAAATATGCGTAATGCGATTGTTCTGGCGGCAGGAAAAGGAACTCGAATGAAATCAGATCGTAGCAAAGTAATGCATACGATTATTGATCGTTCAATGTTGGCTTACATTATTGATGCTTTAAGAGCGGTATCTGTAGAAAGAATTGTAGTGATTGTCGGATATCAGGCTGAAAGTATCAAAGAAGCTTTTCCAGATGTTGAATTTGCTTTGCAGCAACCACAATTGGGGACAGGTCATGCGGTTATGCAAGCTACACAATTAAAGGATGAAGATGGGGATACATTGATTATTAATGGAGACGGACCATGTATTCAGCCTGAGACATTGGAAAAACTATTCCAAACCAATCAAGATGCATCATTAACTCTGTTAACTTCTGTATTGGATGATGGAGCTCATTATGGTCGTATTGTTCGTGATGAAAATAGTCATGTTCAAGCGATTGTAGAGGCAAAGGATTGTACAGAAGAACAAAAACAAATTTGTGAAATCAACGCAGGTATGTATTGTTTCAAGAACAGAGATTTATTTGATAATCTTGATAAATTAACAACAAATAATGCTCAACACGAGTATTACTTAACAGACTTGGTTAAGATTTTAGCTAATCAAGGAAAGGTTGTTAAGGGATTGGTAGTTGAAGACCGTGATGAAGTCATGGGAATCAATGATTGTGTAGAATTACATAAAGCGTATGAATGGATGCGCAATCGAATCAACAACAACTGGATGAAAGAAGGGGTACAGATTGTAGACCCAGTGCGAACAGTTATTGGAAAAGATGTAACGATTGGACATGATGTAATTATTCATCCAAATGTTGAAATTTTTGGGCATACAGAAATTGGTGATTTCGTTGAGATTTTACCAGGTTCTTATTTGAATAATTCGAAAATTGAAGATCGTGCAATTGTAGATTCAAGTAAAGTCGTCAATTCTTGCATAGAAGAAGGTTCTGTTGTAGGGCCTATGTCTTATGTAAGCAATAATAAAACCATAAAATAAACCTGATAGGGTATGAGAAAGGATAAATCATGAAAAACACTATTGTATTTGCTTTATCATCTAGCGTTGGTTTAGCAAAAGATATTTGTAAAGAATTAGGATTGGAATTAGGAAAATGTGAAGTAAAACATTTTGCTGACGGAGAAATTTTGGTAGAATTAGAAGAATCTGTTCGTGGAAAACATGTATATTTTGTACAAAGTACAAATAAACCTGTAAACTCAAATTTAATGGAAATTTTAATTGGTATTGATGCATGTAAACGTGCAAGTGCTGCCAGTATTACAGCTATTATTCCATATTTTGGATATGCACGTCAGGATCGTAAGGCAAAACCTCGTCAACCAATTACTTCTAAATTAGTAGCTAGTTTATTGGAAAGAGCTGGAGCTGATCGTGTTGTAACAGTTGATTTGCATGCTACTCAGATTCAAGGATTCTTCGATATTCCAGCAGACGATATTACTGCGAATGGATTGATTGCTGATTACTTCAAACACAAAGAAGGATTAGGTGAAATCGTAGTTGTATCTCCTGATCACGGTGGAGCTGTACGTGCTCGTAATTTAGCAAATGCATTAGGTGCACCTATCGCAATCATCGACAAACGTCGTCCAAAACCAAACGTAGCAGAAGCTATGAACTTAATTGGAGATGTTGATGGAAAAACTGCAATTATTATTGATGATATGGTAGATACAGCTGGAACGTTAACTGCTGGTATTAAAATGTTAAAAGACAAAGGTGCAAAAGCTGTATACGCTTCATGTTCACATGGTATTCTTTCAGGACCTGCTATTGATCGTTTAAAAGCTGCTGAATTAGCTGGATTTGTTTGTACAAATACAATCGATCAAACAGAAAATCAAAAGCTTTATCCAGAAATGACTGTACTTTCTATGGCACCATTGTTAGCTGGATTAATTCACGCTGTTGAAGAAAACTCTTCACTATCAGAAGTATTAGCACACGCTTTTGATGACTAATATGGAAACATTGTTCATTGGATATCCACCTTGTTCAACTTGTAAAAAAGCATATAAGGCTTTGTTAGATTTAGGGATTGAAGCTACATATAGAAATATTAAAGAGGAAAATCCGACAAAAGAAGAAATTCAAAGTTGGATCGATCGAGGTGTGGAATTAAAAGAATTGTTTAATACAAGTGGTATGTTGTATCGTGAATTAAATATAAAAGAAAAGCGTGAGACATATACACAAGAACAATTGATTGAATTACTTGCCTCAAATGGTATGTTAGTAAAAAGACCGATTGTGATTCAAGGAGATAACATTATCATAGGAAACAAAGTTTCAGAATACGAAAACTTACAAAAATAGACCTGTCAATCGACAGGTCTTTCTTTAATCAAAAATGGAATTGAAGTTCTCTTCAATTTGTCTACATGCACTTGCTTCATCAAGTTGTTTGATTTCACAAATCTTCTTTGCGACATATTCCACATACATAGGTTCATTTTCTTTTCCACGATAAGGAACAGGTGTTAAATAAGGAGAATCCGTTTCTGTGATGATTCGATCGATAGGACATGCTGAAATACATTCAGGGGCTTGCCTAGCATTTTTGAAAGTGATAGGTCCGGCAAACGAAATCATAGAATTCATTTTTAAACATTCCATCATAGTTTCTTTACTTCCGCTGAAGCAATGGAAAATAATTTTTGTCTTTGCGTATTGTTTTAAAATATCCATGCAGTCTTTTGTGGATTCACGCATATGAATAGAAATAGGAAGATTGTGTTCATTCGCAATTTGAATCTGCTTGATAAATAGCTCTTTTTGTAAATCATTAAAACTTGTATCCCAATAGTAATCCAATCCAATTTCTCCTAAGCAATCTAAATAAGGCGTTTGATCAATGAGATACTGAATTTCTTTATCTGTAACTTCTTTGGCATCACTTGGAAACCATCCAAAGGCAATTTTAAAAAATGGATATTTTTCTTTTACCTTTTTCGCACGTTCTAATTCTTCAGGACTTGTGCACATGATCATGCAAGAAGTAAGATTTTTAGCTTTGATATTTTCAATGATCTCGTCAATTCGACTATATAAACGATCACAAGTGATGTGACAATGACTATCTGTATACATAAATAACCTTCTTTCTTAAAATAGTATATAATTGTGTTAAAAGAGGTGCAATATGAAAATTAGCATGGAATTAAATGTAAGTGATAAAGAGTTTTATGATTTGATGATGAAATCTTTAAAAGAAGAAGTTAAAAATGTCACGAAGAAAAATTTAGAATTAAAAGAAGGGTTAAAATATAAAAAGAAATCAGCTCAAAGAAAAGGAATTGGCTCAGAGATTACTGTGCATATTAAAAGGTTGATTCCGAATACATTGTATGAAGCAACGTTTGTCACGGCAATCGACCATACAACTATTTCTTATAAGATTGAATCTTTAAATGAATCAAAAATCAAAGTGACTTATGAAGAAATTTACGAAAATGTTTCTCCAAAAGAAATTCCTGTTTGGAGACAAAAAATGGCAGAAAAACAGTCGGCTAAAAAATCAAAGAAAATGTTTAAAGAGGTTGAAAAGTTTATTTTAAATGAAAGAAATAACAAGAACTGATTATACCAGAATAGAAACCAAGTTTTCCATCTTGGTTTCTTTTTTTGTTTATATGCGTTATAAGATTGGTATAGAAAAGCTTTAACCCAACAAAAGAAGGAGGAATTGGATATGAAAAAGTTAGGTTATTTAGCGGGGGCATCATTGTTATTTGTTCCAATGCCTCTATATGCAGCAGGAATTGGTTCTAGTAACCAAGTATTTACTCACACTGGTTGGTTCTCAGTTATTTGTATGGCAACAATCGGTGTTGGAGTTGCAATTTGTTCAAAACATCAGAAATAATAATGAAAAAAGGTTCAACAGTAAGCATCATGGCGCAATAAATTTGGATGGGGTTAGGTGAATTTGCTCTCCAAGAATTTAAGGGG
>OHHZ01000883.1_pt1 | contig 11503 bp, 9 predicted proteins | sample 1568081 | NCBI WGS metagenome assembly OHHZ01 (sample SAMEA3879597, study PRJEB24766) | human gut metagenome | biome: human-associated habitat; feature: feces | place: USA | collected 1985/1987
TAATAGAAAAGAAGCGGATACGCCACATACCAGATCTGTACGAATATGTTCTTTTTCTGTTTCATCAATACAAATCCTCCCCTTTATGAACAATGTTTTTCAATAATGCTCTGCAAATCCTTCATGTCATCACAGACATCCACTGCCCCGGCCGCCAGCATCTTACCGACATCTCCAAAGCCAAAGCTTACTGCATAACATGGGATTCCTACCTGATTTGCGCCTTCCACATCAAACATTGTATCACCGATCAGACACATCTCATCCTTTTGGATGTCGCTCCAGCGACGCATCACTTCGTTTAATACTTCCTCTTTTTTATCGATTCTTCCATCAAAGGTGGCTCCTACCACATCGTCAAATAAATCCAGAATTCCAAAATGATCTAAGATTCGTTTGCAGGATTCTTCCGGCTTGGAAGATGCCATACCGATCATATATCCACTTTCTTTCAGCTGACGAATGCATGTCTCCACGCCCGGGAAAAGGCTGCATTCGAAAATGCCGATTTTGTTGTAACGTTCTCTGTATACCTGCACTGCTTCATACGCCTTTTTTTCCGAAAAACCGTAGTGCGTCTGAAACGTCACGGACAAAGGCGGCCCGATAAAGAAATACAGCTTTTTTAAATCGGTTTCTTCGATGCCGTAATGTGCCAGCGCATACTGTGCGGATTTTGTAATGCCTTCCGAGGAATCAATAAGTGTTCCATCAAGATCAAATAATATTGCCTTCAAGTCTATTCTCCTGTTTCTTTTTTCTGTCCCGCACAGCATCTACTGTACGTTTTCTTCCAACGCCTGCAGCATTTGGCTTACTGTGAGCCCAAGAACCGGATGTCTTTCATTCGGTGCAAGCTCCGCCAACGGCTGCAATACAAATGTGCGGTTTTGCATATCAACGTGAGGAATGATCAAATCGTCACTCTCATACACCAGCTTGTCATAGAAAATAATGTCCAGATCAAGCGTGCGTGGACCCCAGTGAATCTTGCGCTCCCGGTTGGCATGTGCCTCGATCTTATGTAAAAGCACAAGAAGTTCCTCCGGGTCGAGAAGTGTCTCAAAAGAAACACATCCGTTGAGAAAATCCGGCTGTTCTACCGGACCATATGGTTTTGTGACAATCAGTGATGATTTCTTGCCCCCCCGGATATCCGGACAACTTTCCAGTTCCTTTAATCCATTTGTAATCAATTCACTGGAATCTCCCATGTTCGATCCGACTGCAACAAACGCCTTATGCCACTGTCTGGTCATGTTGACCGATACATCCGTAAACGGCAGTCCAATCGGTGCATGTGGTTTGCAAAGTTCAAGTTCTATCTTTTCCAGAGCGCAAAATTCCTGTAATACTGCATGGCACAGATGCTCCGCTGCTGCCTCGATCAGATCAAAGCTCTGCGCAGTAAATGTCTCTGTCATGAATGCACACACCTGTGCATAATTGATTGCATCATTCAAATCATCGGTCTTTCCCGGTTGTTTCATAGAATAGAAAAGACGGGCATTGATATAGAAATCCTGCCCATTCTTTTTCTCCTCCGGAAGCACCCCGTGGTGTGCAAATATTTTTAATCCTGTAATTTTAATATAATCCATTCGTGCTCCTCCCGCATTGAACATCAGCCTTTTACGATTGCTTTCGGCAAATTGCCTGTGTCATACGGATTGCACGCATATTTTCTTTTACATCATGTACACGTACAAAAGCGCATCCCTGCTGCACACCAAACACAGTTGTAACCAGTGTGCCTTCCACACGCTCATCTTTTGTTGTATCAAGTGTCAGACCTATCACTGATTTTCTGGAAGTTCCAAGAAGAACCGGATAACCAAGTTCATGCAGTCTTCCTACTTTCTGGATTGCTTCGAGATTGTTCTCATAGGACTTTGCAAAACCGACACCCGGATCAAGCATGATCTTATCATCCGCAATCCCGGCCTCTTTTGCCAACTGTATGGTTTCCCGCAGATCAGCAAGCATATCATCCATAAAACTGGTGTACTCCATATTGTCACGATTGTGCATCAGACAGCAGGCCACACCCGCATCCGCAATGACTTTCGCCATGTTTTTGTCGTATTTTAATCCCCAGATATCATTTACCAGATCCGCACCTGCTGCGATCGCTGCTTTTGCAACTTTGCTTTTATACGTATCAATAGATACCGGAATATCAAACTTTTCTTTGATTGCACGAATGACCGGCACAACGCGTCCGATTTCTTCCTCATCCGAAATCAATGTATACCCCGGACGTGTGGATTCCCCACCAACATCAATAATCGTGGCACCTTCCTTTATCATTTCCTCTGTATGGGCAAGTGCTGCTTCCAGATTGTTGAATTTTCCGCCATCCGAAAAAGAATCCGGAGTCACATTCAATATTCCCATCACATAAGTGTCATTATTCACATCAAATTCTCTGTTGCCGATCTTCATTTCTGCAATCCTTTCTGGTGCTGTTTCTAGTTTTTCACAAGGTCAAAAAAGCGGTTGCACAATGCATCCTGTTCTGTAAAAATGCCGCGGGTCGCAAAAGTTACCGTCTTGCTTCCCGGCTTTTTCACACCACGCATCGTCATGCACATATGCTCTGCTTCCAGCATGACCATTGCGCCCTGTGGCTTTAAATATTCCATTAATGCATCTGCGATCTGTGCCGTCAACTGTTCCTGGATCTGCGGACGCTTTGCATACACTTCCACGGTTCTTGCCAGTTTGCTGAGACCTACGACTTTTCCATCCGGGATATACGCAATATGCGCTTTTCCGTAAAAAGGCATAAAATGATGCTCACAGGTCGAGTAAAATGTAATATCTTTTTCGAGAACCATCGCATTGTCTTTCACATGAAATGTCTTTGACAGCGGTTCTTCAGCGGTCTGCGTCAGTCCACCAAATATCTCTTCATACATTCTGGCAATGCGGTCAGGGGTATCGAGAAGCCCTTCTCTGTCCGGGTTTTCCCCGATTCCTTCCAATATTAATTTTACGCCCTCTTGTATTTTCTTTTTATCCATCTTTTTTCCTTCTTTACCGATACTGAAATGATATGGTCCACGTACGATACTGCATTCCTATGTACGCTTTTATCGATCAATCCGACTGCATGATCTGCCTGATCTCTTTGAGATAAGATAAGGAGCCAAATGCAAGGATCACGCCGTCTTTTTTCGTGTGTTCCAGTGCCAGCTGCACTGCTTCCTTCATGGAACTGCATGCACTGACCTTCGGAAGCGGTTCCATACCTCCTGCTCCCTGTGGACTATTTTCTGTGCCCTGTACTTTTTCCGGCTTTCCGGCTCTCTCTTTCCACAGACGAGCCACGATCGCTTCTGCCTCGGACGCAAGTTCTTCCGCTTTCATCGCCCTCGGATTATCCGGCGTCACTGTAAAGGCGGCTCCCGCATAAGGCAGCATTGCCTCCAGCACTTTTTTGTGTTCCTTATCTGCAAGTACACCTATTATATAAGTTATTGGAATGTTTGTAAAATATTTTTCCACAGACGCACTTAATTGAAGTGCCGCATCCTCATTGTGCGCACCGTCTATGATAAACAGCGGCTGTTCTCCTATGACCTCAAACCTGCCCGGCCACACGGTATTTTGGATTCCATCTAAAATGGTCTGGTCTGCAATTCCAAGAACGTCTTTTAACACAGTGACCGCCAAACAACAGTTCTCCACCTGATAAGTTCCTGTAAGCCGGGTTTTCACCGTTCCAAGTCCCGGATAACCAAACTTTATCTCGCTTAACGTATCGTTTTCCACTGACACCTTGGAAACATCGGCAACAGAAAGCCTTGCATGCTGCTTTTCCGCCTCTGCTTTTATCGCCTCCATTGCCTCTGCTTTTTGCATAATGGTCACGATCGGACAGTCTTTTTTGATAATGCCGGCTTTTGCCTGTGCAATCTCGGTCAATGTATTTCCGAGAAATTGCATATGATCCATACTGACTGATGTAATAACGGAGCACACTGGCTTTCGGATCAGATTCGTTGCATCTGTTCTGCCGCCCATCCCAACTTCCAACAGTACATAATCACATTTTTTCTGATAAAAATACAAAAATGCCATCGCTGTTTCCACTTCAAAAATCGTCGGATGTTCCATACCTTTTTCCACCATGCGGTCACAGGCACACTTCACCTGTTCCATGATATCCGCATACTCCTCGTGGCTCATGGACTGAAGATTGATCCGCCACACTTCCATCGGATCAAACACCGCCGGGGAACTATATCTGCCTACCCGGTATCCGGCTTCTATGAGTACCCGCTCTAAATAAGCCCCGGTAGAACCTTTTCCATTCGTTCCCGCAATGTGGATGATCTTAAGCCGCTCCTGTATATCCCCAAGCTCGTGCATTAAATTTTCAATACTATCAAGTCCTAATATGCTTCCCGATCTGCTGACATTTACGGCATACGCTCTTGCCTGCTCGTAATTCATTTTCCCACCTTACTTCTTTTGGTTTTATTTAACGCTTCGTTCCCTTGGTGTCACGATTTCCAACACGAAGTCTGTTTAAGACAACCTCTTTTCCCTTTACTTCAACGGTCTGCTCGCTCTCGCCGTCTAACACATAAATGTTACTCAATGCATCTCCTGCATTCAGTTTCATGCCACGCACGCCGACTGCTCCCTTTTTCTTTTCCGGGATTGTGGAAGCCTCAATACGCAAAAACATTTCTTTCTCAGACTGCATGACAACCGTCTCCTCACCTGTCATTGTGTGCACGATCAGAAGTTCATCATCCTCATTTAACTTCGTTGAGGCTGTCGTTCTCTTTGCCACGTCAAATTCACTTCCGTCAACCATCTTAAGCATGGCTGTTTTGGTTCCAAATAATAATCTGGAGTGAATGATCGCACCGAGGTTGATAATGTATATAAAGTTTTCCTCACTACTATTGTAGTTACTTAGATTGTCGATTGGAATTCCCTTATCTCGGAACTTTCCATATGGAAGATCAAGCACTTTCAACAGATGCATCTGTCCTTTGTTTGTAAAAATACAGATTTTATCCGTGTTCTTACAGGTTAAGATGTAACGGTTTTCCGTATCCGCTGCCTCTTTATTTCTCTCATAGACACTGACATCCACCGTTTTTGCATAGCCAAAGCGATCCATGAGGAACACCACATCCATCTCCTCAATCTTCTTCTCTTCCACAACCGCTTCCTCAAGATTGTCGATCAGAGTTTTTCTCGGAACCGCATACTGTTTCTTATAAGACTGAAGTTCTTTGATCAGCACTTTCGCCATGGTGGCACGGTTTTCCAAAATGTCCTCATACTCGGCGATATGCTTTAACGTATCCTCATGGTCTTTCATCAATGCCTCGATTTCTAAACCGATCAGCTTCTGTAAACGCATCTCCAGGATTGCCGTGGTCTGACGCTCTGTAAAACGGAGGTCTGATGCCATTTTTTCTGACTGTGCCGATTTAAAGGTGATATTGTCCGTCACACCATCGGTCAGACATGCTCTTGCATCTTTTACATTCTTACTTCCGCGAAGGATTTCAATAATAAGGTCAATGACATCACACGCCTTGATCAATCCTTCCTGTATTTCTTTTTTGTCTAATTCCTTTTTCAGTAATGTCTGATATTTTCTTGTGGCAAGCTCATACTGGAACTTCACATGATGACGGATGATTGGCACAAGTCCCAGCGTCTCAGGCCGTCCCTCCGCAACTGCCAGCATATTCACACCAAATGTGTCCTCTAACTTTGTCTTTTTATACAGCAGATTGATGAGATTCTGCGTATCGGCTCCTTTTCGAAGCTCTAACACAATACGGATTCCCTCTTTGGAGGACTGGTTTGTGATATCCACGATATCATTTGTTTTCTTGGTCTCCACGAGACTGTATACATCATTCAAAAATTTTCCGATGTTCGCACCGATCATCGTATATGGGATCTCAGTGATAACAATGCGCTCTTTTCCACCTTTGACCTGCTCCACTTCCACTTTTCCACGGATTTTGATCTTACCCATACCGGTGGAATAGATCTGGATCAGATCGTCCTTATTGGCAATAATTCCTCCTGTCGGGAAATCAGGTCCCGGAATATATTCCATCATCTGCTCAGTATTGATATCCGGATTCTTAATGTATGCGATCACACCGTCGATCACTTCGCCCAGATTGTGCGGTGGTGTGCTTGTCACCATACCGACCGCAATACCATCGGAACCGTTCACCAAGAGATTCGGGATCTTGACCGGCAAAACTTCCGGCTCTTTCTCTGTCTCATCAAAGTTTGGCACAAAATCCACGACATCCTTATCCAGATCCGATAAAAATGCTTCCTGCGTGATTTTCTGCAGACGCGCCTCCGTGTAACGCATCGCAGCTGCGCCATCTCCCTCGATAGAACCAAAGTTACCGTGTCCATCTACAAGCGGCAGCCCTTTCTTAAATTCCTGTGCCATGACAACAAGTGCGTCATAAATAGAACTGTCGCCATGTGGATGATATTTACCCATGGTATCGCCGACAATACGCGCACATTTACGGTACGGCTTGTCATACCGGATTCCCAGTTCGTACATATCATATAAAGTTCTTCGCTGCACCGGTTTTAAGCCATCGCGGACATCCGGCAAAGCTCTTGCGATAATAACACTCATCGCATAATCTATATAAGATTTCTGCATCAGTTCCGAATACTCGGTACGGATAATCTGTTCTTCCTGCTGCATCATATAACCTCTCTATCTGTTATTCTACAGACCATTGCAAAATGTTTGTCATCTGCTTTACGATTTTTCAATGATCTACTGCTATTTTTACCGTCTGCACTATACGTCGAGTTCTGCGTCATGCGCATGTTCATAAATAAATGTCTTTCTCGGTGGAACATCATTTCCCATCAGAAGCTCTGTGATATCAGAAGCCATGCGGCCGTCCTCGATTTCAATCCGCTTTAACATTCTGGTAGCCGGATTCAATGTAGTCTCCCACAACTGCTCGGCATCCATCTCACCAAGACCTTTGTAACGCTGTAAGGTAAAGTTACTTCCCTTATGTGCTTTTCTGTATTTTTCCAGAGCCGCATCATCGTAAAGATACTCTTCCTCGCCCTTGCCTGGAATGACTTTGTAAAGCGGCGGCATTGCCACATAGACATGTCCTTCATAGATAAGTTCCGGCATAAAACGGTAAAACAATGTCAGAAGCAGTGTTGAGATATGTGCTCCGTCCACATCGGCATCCGCCATGATGATGATCTTGTCATAACGAAGTTTTGTGATATCAAAATCGTTTCCATATCCCTCGGAAAAACCACATCCAAACGCATTGATCATGGTCTTGATCTCTGCATTGGCTAACACCTTGTCAATACTTGCTTTTTCCACATTTAAGATTTTACCCCTGATTGGCAGGATTGCCTGATAATTTCTGTCTCTCGCTGTCTTTGCGGAACCTCCGGCGGAATCTCCCTCGACGATGAAGATTTCACAGATGGAAGCGTCCCTGCTCTCACAATTTGCAAGCTTTCCATTGGAATCAAACGAAAACTTCTGCTTGGTGAGCAGATTGGTCTTGGCGCGCTCCTCGGTCTTACGGATCTTTGCCGCTTTTTCCGCGCAGGAGATGACCGTTTTCAATGTCTCTAAGTTTTTATCAAAAAATAACTGAATCTCGTCGCCGGTCACTTTTGCAGTGGCTTTCGCCGCATCCTGATTATCTAATTTCGTCTTTGTCTGTCCCTCAAATCTCGGATCAGGATGTTTGATGGAAACAACTGCCGTCATTCCGTTTCGGACATCCGCTCCGGTGAAGTTCACATCTTTTTCTTTTAAAATACCAAGTTCTCTCGCATAAGAATTAATGACGGTTGTAAATACGGTTTTAAATCCCGTGATATGTGTACCACCCTCGGCATTAAAAATATTATTACAGAATCCCAGGATATTCTCATGAAATTCATTCGTGTACTGGAATGCAGCTTCCACGGTAATGCCTTCAGATTCCCCTTTAAAGTAGACGACATCATGAAGCACTTCCGTATTTTTATTCAAATCCTTTACAAAACCACGGATTCCATCTTCCTCATGATATACGATATGTTCGACTTCCTCGCCACGGCGGTCCTCATAAATGATCGTAAGTTTCGGATTCAGATATGCCGTCTCATGCATACGGCTTTTGATCTCATCCTCTTTGAATCTCGTCTTTTCAAAAATTTCCGGATCTGGAAGAAAGTTTACTTTGGTTCCGGTCTTTTTTGTCTTGCCAATCTTAGGAAGCAATCCATTCTCCAATTCCACAACCGGAACGCCTCTCTCATAGCGGTCGTGATGAATATACCCCTCTCTGCTGATCTCCACATCCATATAAACAGACAATGCATTGACAACGGAAGAACCTACTCCGTGAAGCCCTCCACTCGTCTTATATGCAGAATCATCAAACTTACCGCCGGCGTGTAAGGTTGTGTATACAAGACGTGCTGCCGAAACACCTTTGGCGTGCATTCCGACCGGAACGCCTCGTCCATTATCTTCTACCGTACAGGAACCATTCTTCTCCAATGTGACATGGATCGTATCACATGCCCCTGCCAGATGCTCATCCACAGAGTTGTCTACGATCTCATAGATCAGGTGGTTCAATCCCTTTCTGGAAACACTTCCGATATACATTCCCGGTCTTTTCCGAACAGCCTCTAACCCTTCTAAAACCGATATGCTGTGCTCATCATAACCTGCCATTTCTTACCTCACTTCATTCATTTTCCTGCGCTCTGTCACAAACTTGCAGATTCATTTCATAATATTCTTTCAAATCTGCCCTACTCTTCTACCTTCTGCTGGTTCATATGTGCAATGACCATCATCGCAATCTTAAAGGTCATTGCATCATCAAACTTACGGATATCTAATCCGATTGCCTTCTCTAAACGTTCCAGACGATATACTAATGTATTCCGGTGCACATATAACTGTCTGGCGGTCTCTGAGATATTCAGATTATTTTCAAAAAACTTCTGGATGGTTGTATTAATCTCTTCATTAAATATATCCGGCACTTCATCCCCGAACACTTCATGAATAAACATCTCGCATAAGCTCATCGGAAGCTGATAAATCAGACGCCCAATTCCAAGCAGGCTGTATGCAATCGTCTCACGCTCTGCATAAAAAATTCTTCCGACTTCTAACGCCATCTTGGCTTCCTGATAGGATTTGGCAATATCTTGCAGATTATGCACACGGTTTCCATAGCCCACGCGCACTTTCACCATCGCCTCAGTGTGCATATTATCCACGATCATACTTGCCAATGTCTGCAGTTCTTCATCTTCTTTCATGTCTCTGGTATCTTTGATCAGGACAATGCTCTGCTCGTCCACTTCTGTCACATAGTCTCTGGTCTTGGTCACGAACAGATTCTTGACTGTCTCCATCGCGGTTGCATCTTTCTTGCCGTCAATCTCAATCACGAAAACAACACGTTCTGCCTGTTCAATATGCAGCTTCTGGGCCTTATTGTACATGTCCACCACGAGCATATTTCCAAGCAGGATATTCTGCATAAAATTATTACGGTCAAACTGCTCCATATAAGCGGCTGCAAGATTCCTTATCTGGCAGACTGCCAACCGTCCTACCATATAAGCATCTTCTGCGGATGACTTTGTCAAAAGAATATATTCCACTTCACCCTCTACCATTACTTTAAAGAAATGACAACCGGACAGCATCTGGCTCTCTGCCATTGATGCTGCAAATGAAGTTACCGCCTCTTCCATATCGCCTTCCAGCTCAAAAGTAGCCGCAACCTGTTTGCCTTTCTCTGAATATAATGCCAGATCAATCTTGGAAATCTCCTTGATCTCGTCTAAAGCAGTCTGTATCTTATGGTTTGATATCATACGCTCCATTCCTTTCGTTATTTATTATATAGAACACATGTTTGTTTTGCAATTATTTTTTGCAGAAAAAACCGGGTACAAATGATGCACCCGGTTCTACTGAGTTTATTTAATTTTACCGAATTAGTTGGTAATTGTCAATTCAGTTTCTTTATCGAAGCAGTGAATCTTCTCTGGATCGATTGCTAATGTGATATGATCACCCATACGAGCTGTTGTTCTGGAATCAACTTTTGCTGTCATGGCTGTTCCTGCTACATTGAAGTATAACAATACTTCAGAACCTAATAACTCGTATCCTGTTACGTCTGTCTCGAATACTGCATCTTTGTGAGCTTCGATCTCAATCTGGGAATCTCCGATATCTTCTGGTCTGATACCCATAACAACTGTCTTTCCGTTGTATCCGCCATCGATCAATTTCTTAGCTTTTGCCGGAGGAAGGACAACAGATGTCTTCTCGAAGTTAAGAGTTACTCTCTCGCCTTCTACTTTACATACAGCGTCGATGAAGTTCATCTGTGGAGATCCGATGAATCCAGCTACGAATAAGTTGTTAGGCTCATTGTATAATTTCTGTGGAGAATCAACCTGCATGATAACACCATCTTTTAATACAACGATTCTGGTTCCTAATGTCATAGCTTCTGTCTGATCATGTGTTACATAGATGATAGTAGCTTTTAATCTGTTATGTAAGGAAGCGATCTCAGAACGCATCTGAACACGTAATTTTGCATCCAGGTTGGAAAGAGGTTCGTCCATAAGGAATACCTTAGGATTACGAACGATAGCACGTCCCATAGCAACACGCTGTCTCTGTCCACCGGATAAAGCCTTTGGTTTACGGTCTAATAATTTCTCAAGATCAAGGATCTTAGCAGCTTCTTCTACTTTTTTCTTGATCTCATCTGCCGGAACCTTCATGTTCTTCAATCCATAAGAAATATTTTTTTCTACCGTCATATGTGGATACAGTGCATAGTTCTGGAACACCATAGAGATTCCTCGATCCGCCGGTGCAACCTCATTCACACGTTTTCCATCAATAAAAAGGTCTCCACTTGTAATCTCTTCAAATCCTGCGATCATTCGGAGTGTTGTGGATTTACCGCATCCGGATGGTCCTACAAATGCGATAAATTCTTTTTCTTCTATATCTAAGTTAAAGTCTGTCACGGAATTCTTATCGTTTCCTGCATATTTTTTACATATATTTTTAAATTCGATAAAGCTCATCTTTTAGCCCTCCTTGGAACCTGTTGATATTACACCCTCTACGATCTGTTTTGAGAAGAGTGAATAGATAATAATGACCGGAATTGTTACCATTGTGATAACTGCAAGGGTCTGTCCTGTTGTTGTGTTATCATTTGATGTAATCGCATTCAGACCAATCTGTGCTGTCAGAAGATCACTGGATGTAAATACAAGTGACGGCCACAGATAATCATTCCATACATTCAGGAATGTAAATACACTAACCGTTGCCACTACACTCTTTGACATTGGAAGAACCATAGTAAAAAAGTATTTTACCGGTCCACAGTGATCTAACTGTGCTGCCTCATATACATCATCCGGAAGTCCCAGGAAT
>OHHZ01000884.1_pt1 | contig 11492 bp, 8 predicted proteins | sample 1568081 | NCBI WGS metagenome assembly OHHZ01 (sample SAMEA3879597, study PRJEB24766) | human gut metagenome | biome: human-associated habitat; feature: feces | place: USA | collected 1985/1987
AGAGCACCACAAAATCTGCAGCTCTGCGTAAGTTAAACTCCGGTTATTTAAACAGATTTTTGAAGAACTCCCCAATCGCACTAAAGATATTTCCAAAGAAGTTACCAATAGATGCAATGATTCCGGAAGAGCTTCCTCCATTTTTAAAGGAATTGTAGAGAGAGGCTGCGTAATCCACCAGTCCACTTAAATCAATTCCAAGAGAAGTAATTTTCAAAAGAAGATCAACGATTTTCTGTCTCTCATCATCAGATAAAGTGACGCCATATTTATCACAGGCTTCATCAATTGCTTCGTTGATACTCTTCTCGTCAGTCAGTCCTTTTTCTGCGATCAGGGACTTGATGTAAGCAATAAACTCCTCCACTTCCTGATCGGTCAGACCCTGAATGGAAGCTTCCAGTTCTCCGGTGACAACAAGTTCATTTAACGCTGCATCTACAACGTTATCCTGTACTGCTTCCCCGGTCATTGCCTCATATGCCTCAAAGATTCCAACCAGTGCAGCGGTTCCGGAGATTGGCTTTGGGCCTGCAACGATGATATCTGCATCTGTAATTCCAGCAGTTGTCAGCGCATTTTTGTACATACCAACGGTACAGTATGTGATATTGTTCGTAGAAATGTTTAATCCATTTCCTTTTTTACGCTTTACGATCACGACAGAAGACCAGGACTTGCTTCCGATTTTGGAAGAATCCACATAGGAATCGAGGTACTGGTGCTCCTGTGCATTTGTAACGTAAGTGACGTTATAATTTGCAAGATTGGCAGGATCGATTCCCATAAGGGATAATACGATATTTTTCTGGTCATCAGACAGATCTGCGCCGAGTGCCAGATAAGGTTTATCATCTTTCTTAATCTCAACTTTATCGTTATTCTCATCCACAATGACATCTCCAGTCACATTTTCTGTGGATTTTTTATCATCTTCTACCGTTACCCCACCTGTAACATTATCGGTTGTGCCACTGGTGGAAGTATTTGTGCTGTCGGAATTTGTTGTTGTACTGCTCTGTGCATCTGAAGCAGAATTATTTGTTGTGCTGTTCTGTGCATCTGAAGCAGAATTATTTGTTGTGCTGTTCTTCGTATCTGAAGCAGAGCTGTTTTGTGTAGTTGTAGTTCCGGTTGAACCAGCATTGGTATCTGTACCTGTTGTGCTGCTGTCATTCTGCGTTGCCGCCTGATTCTCCGACTGTGTTGTCTGGGAATCACCGGATGTGGCATTGCCTGCCTCCTGCCCTGCGGTGTTCTGCGCAGAAGCATCTGCTGCAAATGATGTTACATGTGTTGGTATCATCATCACTGCTGCTAAAATAATTGCTGCAATTCTCTTTGTCATTCTCTTTCTCTTCACTTTTTTTCCCTCTCTTTTTATTTACGTATCGATCCGCACTCTCATCCATGCAAGAAGATCTGCATACACTTTATCGCGGTCTGTCTCATTTAAAATTTCATGTCTGTCATTTTCGTAAAGCTTATATGTAATATCCAGAGAACCTGCCTCTTTGAAGAGATCATACACTTTTTTGACGCCGACACCATTATCTCCCACCGGATCATCCTGACCGGATACAATAAAAATTGGAAGCTTGTTTGGTACTTTCTTCACATTTTCCAACTGATTATCGTAGAGAACTGCTTCCATCAGCCCCAGATAGCCGTTTAATGTAAATTTGAACGTACACCGCGGTTCGCTATAATAAAATTTTACAATATCCTCATCTTTTGTAAGCCAGCTGTTTGAAAGTGTTTTTCCAGAAAGATCATATTTCTTATATGGTCCGCCAAACGACAGCGATTCTACCAGTTTGCTTCTGTGATGCCAGCCAAAAATTTTTGCAAGGAATTTGCACACGTTGATTCCAAGTTTGGTCGTATTGTCCGGCACACAACCGGTTCCCATAATGATTGCCCCTCTCAAATCATCATTGTGAATGGTGAGGTATTTCCGAAGCATATAAGATCCCATACTGTGTCCCATCATAAAATAAGGAACACCCGGATTTTCTTTCTGGATCATCGTGCGCAGTGCATGCATGTCTGCGATCACCGTGTCACTCGGATTTTCTGCAAAATATCCCCAGTCATCTTTGGATGCAACGGAATCCCCATGTCCTAAATGGTCATGTCCCACCACCATAAAGCCATTCTCTGTCAGGAATTCAGCAAATGGTCTGTAGCGCTCTACAAACTCTATCATGCCATGTGTGATCTGTAAAATTGCCTCATACTTTCCATCTTCCGGAATCCATTTGACTGCATGGATGGTTGTTTTGCCATCCGCTGATAAAAATGTAAACTTCTCCTCTTTTGTCATACTTTTCCCCTCTCTTTTTCATGATTATATATTAGATATATTTTAAAACCTGTGGCTTCTTTATTCTGTCTGGACGAAACGATGGACTTCCTCCACATTACGTTCTAATTCATCCGCGCATTCTTTGTGCTCTTTCCACTCCTGGCGCAGTGTTTCCGCTTTGGATAACACTCTGCTCTGCACTTCGAAAAATTCATTTTCACCCTGACAGAGACTTTCTAATATTTCTTCAATATTTGTTTCTTCTTCCACATTTTCATGATCCGTTTCCACTGCCTCTGTGTCCCTGTCTTCCAGAAGTTTCACCAGAGAACCGTTATTTTCTTTTAAGAGATCATTTAACGCATGAATCTGTTTTTCCGCCTCTGTGGCAGTTTCCTCAAAACCACTGATCCTCGCAAGCACATCCGCAACCGCCGAAGTATACTGCTCTGCGTTCACACGCACTTCCTCTGCCGCTGTCACAAATTTTCTTCCGTCTTCTCCCATGCGTCCTGCCTCGATTGCTGCGCCGAGTGCCAGAACTCCCATATTCTGTGAAATATCTGCCAGTTTCTGTAACGCCTCTTCAACAGACTCTCTCTCCTGGCAATATGCCTCATAGAACGATTCTATCTCCTTCATGGGTGTGGTGACGTACTTGTTCTTCTCTACAACTTTTGCAATTTTCTCGTGCTCACCCTCCATTTGCTGGCAGAGTGCTTCTTTTTCCTGCTGCAATCTGATATTCTGTTCATTCTTTTTTGCAAGCTGCTGTTTCAACAGTACGGTCTGTCCTGAATTCGCCTCTGAACACTCCTTTAACAGTTCCAATTCCTCTGAAACCGCCGTGATTGTCTCATCCAGTTCCGTTTTTGAGATCGTCATCTGTACCAATGTCTCTTCTGCGCTGTCTTTTGCTTTTGCAATATTAGAAATCTGCTCCTGCAGACGGTTCTGTTTTTCCTGTAATGCCAGAAGTTCCTCTTCCAGTTCTTTTGCTTTTTTTCCACCAAACATATGCCATCCTCCAGCTTTTACTGATAATTTCGAATGATAACCTGTACGCTTTCCACTCCATTATACTCGTTAATCTCCGGATAGTACACAATCATTATCCTCAATTTGTTTATCTGACCGCGAAAAGCTTTTTCCACTTCCGCACTTCCATACTTTTCTGCATAATATGCTTTGAACGCCTCAATATCACCAAAATAGACTGCCGATACCGCCTCTCCCGCGGCTGTCAGGAGATTCAGCCGCAACACATTCTGATTTTTTCCGACCACAAAAGCCTTTGTGATACTCAGGTTTTTGTCGGCAAACTGTGGCTTGATATTGGCTTTTCCAAAAGGCTCTAACACTGCAAATTCCCGGATAAGACCGGCATCCGCATACGCTGCTGGCATCGGAATATCAATTTTGATCTTCGGAATCAGGTCATCCTCCGTGAGATTTGCACAGGCATTGATTTTTTCACGGAACTTATCCACGTTTTCTTCCGGAAGAGATAATCCTGCCGCCATCGGATGTCCGCCGAATTTTTCCAGAAGTTCCCTGCACTTACATAGTTCCTCATACATGGAGTACTCCTCAATGGAACGCCCGGAGCCCTTCACGCCCTCCTCCGCCTTCGTCAGCACAAATACCGGCTTATGATAAGCCTCCCGGATACGCCCTGCAATGATTCCTGCAAGACTTTCGTGCACCTGTGGCAGATAAATGACAAGCACTTTATCCGACATGTAATGTTCCTCCACCACACGTTTTGCCTCCTCGACGCCATCTGCTGTCATATCTTTGCGCTGCTGGTTTAACTCCACAAGCTCCCTTGCCGTTTTTGCTGCCTCTTCCTCTCCCTGTAAAAAAAGAGACAGAGACAGTTTTGCCGTATCAAGTCTGCCACTCGCATTGATACACGGTCCCAACACAAAACCAAAATGATATGCATTGATCTGCTCCGGTTCTAAATGATTCTGAAAGATCAGGGCGCGCATCCCCGGATTTTTTGTGCGGTGAATGCGGTTTAATCCCTCTTTCACCAAAATGCGGTTTTCGTCTGTCAGATCCATGACATCGCCAACGGTTGCAAATGCGACATTTTCCAGAAATTCATAGGTTTCTTCCAGGGCAAAACCCATTTTTTCATACAATACCTGCAGCACTTTCCATGCGACTGCTGCTCCACATAACTCTTTAAAAGGATACGCACATTCCTGCTGCTTTGGATTCACGATTGCATCTGCGTTGCTGCGAAGGAACTGCTTTTCCCCGTTCTCCTCTGTATAGGGAATCTCGTGGTGATCGGTCACTAACACGGTCATCCCAAGTTCTTTGGCATGCGCAATCTCTGAGATTGCAGCAATTCCGTTATCGCACGTAAGAATGGTATCCATTCCGTCTCTTTTTGCCTGATCGATCAGATTCTCATTGATTCCATAGCCATCCTTCATACGGTCCGGAATCTGCGTGGAAACATTTCCACCACAGTGTTTAATTCCCCGGTATAAAATATAGGTTGACATAACTCCATCTATATCATAGTCGCCGATAATACGGATCGGCTTTTGCTCTTCTATTTTAACTTTTAAAATATCTGTCAAACGATCTGCATCTTTCAATAAATGTGGATCGTATAAATCCTTTAAACTTCCATAGAGATATCTTTCAAATGCCGCCTCCCCGATCACCTCACGGTTTCGGATAAGACGCGCTGTGACAGGGCTGATCCCGAACTCTTTTCCAAGCTTTTCAAAATCAGCCCCTTTGTTGATTACAAACCATTTTTCCATGTAACACCTGCTGCCTGTTTTTTCTTATGAATTTATCTTTTAATAATGCACTTCCATCAGCATCAGTCCACATGCCGGTGCTGTATAGCCTGCGTTCTCCCGGTTTTTGCTCTCTAAGATCTGCGGCAGCTCCTCCGGCGCTCTCCTGCCATCCCCGACCTCGATCAGCGTACCCGTCAGGATCCGCACCATATTTTGCAAAAATCCATTGCCCCGGTAATCAATCCAGAGATCATTCCCTTTCTTCGTAAAATTGATCTCATAAATTGTGCGGACTGCCGTTTTTTTCATTTTCTTATTTCCGCAAAATGAAGTAAAATCATGTGTTCCGATCAGATAGGAAGCGGCTTCTTTCATGCTCTCCACATCGAGTATTTTCTCATACTGGTACTCATATTTCCGCTCGAAAACATCCGAGATCTCTCCCATATGGATGTGATAGCGGTAGGTCTTTTTCTTTGCGGCGTAACGGCTGTGAAAACGCTCGTCCACCTGCTCAATCGCAATGACTGCAATGTCATCCGGCAGATAATGATTCAGATAGGACAGGATCTTTCCCTCCGTAAAATGCTCCTCAATATGAAAATTTGCCACCTGGCCTTTGGCATGCACGCCCGCATCCGTTCTCCCCGAACCAATAACTTCCACCGCATGTCCTGCCATCTGTCCCAGCACTGCTTCTATTTTTCCCTGAATGGTCAGACCGGTGCTGTTCTGCCCCTGCCAGCCCTTGTATCTTGTTCCGTCATACTGGATTGTGATTTTATAGTTGTTCATACTTTTTATCCCTGCTTTACTGCAATTTAAACTGTCTTTTAGTTTAACACACTTTCCACTCAAATCCTAGTCTGCGATCTGTCCTGAAACGTTTTTGTGCCGGGGAACTGAAAAATACCAATCCCCCGGCACATTTACTCTGCATTTTATACCAGTTCTGCAATCCTTGTCACCGCAACGTAGATCTCCGATATTTTATACCAGGTACGATAATCTACCACTCCCGTCACAGGCAAGCCAAAAATAGACTGGAATTTTTCTACTGCTGCCCTCGTTGCCTCTCCGTAAATCCCATCCGGTGTGATCGTCGGGATTGCCGGATAAGCCTGCGAGATTCTCGCTAACTGTTCCTGGATCTGCCGGACCTTATCTCCGGCAGCTCCCACTTCCAGATTATACCGTGGCCAGGATGCCGGGATACCGGAAATCTCCTCCGCTGTATTGATAAACATATTATCACCATAATAATAACGGAGAATTTCTATCGTTTCGTAGTTCTGATCCCCAAGATATTTGCTTCCCCACTGGCTCAGCCAGTTGCTGCACGTCACGCGCTGTCCGTCACAATACTGCGTCAGGATTGGCTGTCTCACATTTGGTCTGGAAAGATAATTCTGGAACATTTCCTCTACCACATCCGAGATACTCTGGAAAATATTTCTTCCATATACAAATTTCTGGTCATAAGCAGTGGATGTTGTGATGGTGAAGTTATAGCCTTTGTTCCGGTACCATTCCGTGTAAACCCTGTTTAACGTAAAGGACATGATCGCAAGGATATTGGCACGCAGCGTGCTGTCCGGCCACGTGCTGTATATCTCGCTGGATGCCACATTTTTGATGTAATCCCGGTAACGGACATAATAATTTGCCGCATTGGGATCCGATGGCGGTCCGTCATGAACAACGACAAATTCCGGGATCACCACTTTACTCAGCACGATCTCCCCTGAGTCGGAGACAGGCTTGATCTCGGACTCTGCTATTTTTGCCGGGAAATTGCCAAACAACGTATTGACCGGAATCACAATGGAATCTATTTGATTTTCTTCCTCATTTTCTTCCGCCATTCGCACCTGTTGCAGTGCGAGCTGCTCTGAAAAAACCTGAACGCCCGAAATACTGACGGGACGATATCCCGGTGCGGTAACTTTGACTGTATATTGGGCAAATGGTTGATTTTCGGAGGGTTCCATCGAGTATTCAAGCGGAGGCGCATCAAGCGTAAGTTTTTCCGACATTCCCGAATCATCCGCGCTTACCTCCTCCACCGTGGAATCCGGATCTCCAGAATAGGAAATGGTGATTCTTGCTCCCTCAATCGGTCTTCTGGTCCGGTTTGTAAGTACTTCTACTTTGAGGCTTCCTTTATCTACAGCCTCTGTCTGGGCATATTTGATATCTGGCATGAACAACCTCTTCATACATTTCCTTATATTATATGCTCAGACATGCAATCCTGTTCTGCTTCCTGTGCAAAACATTCGATTTCCCAACTTCTCAATTTTTATTTCCGTTCTTTATCCAAATCCCCCAAAACTTAATTCTTACTCTACCGTAACTACCTTTGCCAGATTTCTTGGCTTATCAACATCAAATCCCTTATCGGATGACACGTAATATGCTAAAAGCTGTAATGCAACCGATGCAGGTAAAACCATAAATTCATCCTGCATATCCGGAAGCTTGATCACCTGATATTCGGTATCAAGATCACCGGAAAGTGCCTCTTTGATAAATAATACAATATCTGCACCTCTGGATTTTACTTCCTTAATATTGGAAAGCTCTTTTGACATGAGTTTTTCCTGTGTTACCGTTGCAACAACCGGTGTGTTAGTCGTGATCAGTGCAATTGGTCCGTGTTTTAATTCGCCGGAGGCATAAGCCTCAGAGTGGATATACGAAACCTCTTTCAGTTTCAGTGATCCTTCCAGCAGGATAGAGTAATCCAGTCCGCGTCCGATCATAAACAGATCCTTTGCTTCCAGAATCTTCTTTGCGATCACATGGATGTCACGTCTTTTCTCCAATACTTTCTGCATCACTTCTGGAACACGCTCTAATTCTGCGATAAAGCTCTTTGTCTGCTCCTCTGTGTAGACACCTCGCAATAACGCCATTTTTGCAACCACAAGATAAAATACGGAAAGCTGTGTTGTGTAAGCTTTTGTACTTGCCACTGCAATTTCAGGTCCTGCTGCGGTGTATAACACATAATCACTTTCTCTTGCAATGGAAGAACCTTTTACGTTGATAACAGATAAACATTTTGCGCCCTGTCTCTTCGCATATTTTAATGCTTCCAAGGTATCAATTGTCTCACCGGACTGTGATACTGCGATCACCAATGTTTTCTCATCAATGACCGGATCGGAATACATAAACTCTGATGCAAGTTCTACGTCCATCTGCACATGAACGATAGATTTTACCAGAGCCTGTGCCACAAGTCCCGCATGCATGGCTGTTCCGCATGCTACCACACAAATTCTGTCACAGTCTGTAAAAAGAGAATCCGGCACACCATCCGAGGTAAAATCAGGCAGACCGTTCACGATACGGTCTGTGATCGTATTCCTGATTGCTTCCGGCTGCTCCATAATCTCTTTTTCCATATAAAATGGATAACCATTCTTTCCCGCGCTGTTCAACTCCCAGTCAACGGACAAAAATTCCGGTTCTACCACATTGTCATTTAAATCCGTAAGTACCACATGATCTTTGTGCAACTCTAAAATGTGATATTCCGGTACAACAAAGTATTCATTTGTAAAACGGCAGAGTGCAGTCAGATCAGATGCAAGCATTGCTCCCTCTTTGCATATGGTTGCAACGATCGGGCTGACATTCCGGATCGAGTAGATCACATCCGGCTGATCTTCAAACAGGATCACAAGCGCAAAGGTACCCTTTAATTTGCTCACTGTTTTTTTGATCGCTTCCTTTGGATCTCCCTTGTAATAATGATTTAATAATGCAGCCGCAACTTCACTATCTGTTTCAGAATGAAGGATTTCCTGCAAATCGTAATCGGCGATCAGCTCACGATAGTTTTCGATGATCCCGTTATGAACCAGAGTCACTTTTCCCTGCTGATGCGGATGTGCATTCTGATCCGTAACTCCACCGTGAGTTGCCCATCTTGTATGTCCGATACCGCAGGTAGACAAAATCTTCTTCGAATCACAAATTGCTCTTAAATCACTTACTCTTCCGGCACATTTATAAACATTTGTCACATGGGAAGTTTCGTCTTTCACTGCAATACCCGCACTGTCATATCCACGATACTCTAATAATTCCAACGCATCTAATAAAACATCTTTTACGTTTTCACTGCCTGTATAACCTATAATTCCACACATATTAAATTTCCTCTTCTTTTCTATTTAAAATTTAAATCATATTCGAATTCAATTGTCCCATTATACCGTATTTGTTTTGCAGTCACCTGCATATTTGCCGGCATATCTCGCACTGGGAGGTACGAAAGGGCGTCCGCCGAATTTTCGATAACCCTTTTCCTCGTTAACCTGTGTATGGTCGTCCTCACAGGTACATGGCGCTAGAAGAGAAACCTAAATGTCTGCAATCAGTCACAGACAGGATTGCATATCTGAAAATATAAACCTTATTCGATTATCAATGTGCTATATATATTGTAAATGCCTTCATAAATGCTGCTACATCTATGAAGGCATCTATAACATGATTACTATACTATGATATGTGAAAAATGTCCAGAAGTTATTTTACTTCTACTGTCCAGCCATATTTATCCGGGATTCTTCCCCACTGGATGCCGGTTAAGGTATCATATAATTTCTGTGTCAGTTCACCGATCTCAAAGTTGTTGACTGTCACAACATCATCTTTGTAACGAAGTTCTCCAACTGGTGAGATAACGGCTGCTGTACCTGTACCAAATACCTCTTCCAATGTACCGTCATGTCCGGCTTTCATCAGATCATCTACGGAAAGTCTTGTCTCATTTACTTTGTAACCCCAGTCACGAAGCAGATGGATCATGGAATCTCTTGTAACACCCGGAAGAACTGTTCCTTCGATTGGTGCTGTGTAGATTTCACCGGCAATTTTGAACATGATGTTCATGGTTCCAACTTCCTCTACATATTTACGATGCTCACCATCTAACCAGAGAACCTGTGCATAACCAAGTTTTTCTGCTTTCACCTGTCCTAAAATAGAACCTGCGTAGTTACCACCACATTTTGTAAAGCCTGTACCACCTTTTACAGCACGGACAAGTTCATCCTCAACCAGAATCTTAACCGGATTAAGACCTGCTGCATAGTAAGCACCTACCGGGCAGCAGATAATCATAAACTTGTATGCGTTTGCCATATGTACGCCGAGTGCTGCTTCTGTTGCAAACATAAATGGTCTGATATAAAGGGAAGTGTTTGGTTCAGATGGAACCCAGTCAGCTTCTACTTTTACAAGTGCTTCCACTGCTTCGACAAACATATCAACTGGGAATTCCGGCATGCAAAGTCTTGCGTTGGAATTGATCATTCTCTTTGCGTTCATCTCTGGACGGAACAGCTGGATTTTTCCTTCTGCTGTACGGTATGCTTTCATACCTTCAAATGTTTCCTGTGCATAGTGAAGTGTCACACATGCCGGATCCATTGTGATAGGTCCTTCCGGAACGATTCTTGCATCTTTCCATCCGTCTTCTTTTGTCCAATCCATGACAAACATGTAATCTGTCATATACTTACCAAAACCAAGATTCTTCTGGTCTGGTTTCTCCTTTAATACCGGTCTTTTTTCAAATCTGATATCCATAATATCCTCCTTGTTTGCGAAGCAAATGCGACTGTCCTTACAGGAGCAGAGGATTTGGCCTCCTTTTCCCATTACACTTTTGGGAAATTAACTTTGACAACCATTATGATACTTTCTTTTTTTCATGTCAAGATTATTCCGAAGCCTTATGTTATGTATAACTATTAGTTATTATCTGTTTTATTTTCTATAACCTGATTTTATTTTCTTTTTCAAGTGACTTTTCCACTCTCCTGTAATATAATAAAACTACCTAAAAAATTTTGAGAGGTGATCCCTATGCATACATTTCAGCCAATTCCAGTTGACATGCTGGACATGAATCCATTTACAAAAATCGGCAAAGAATGGGCGCTGCTCACAGCCGGAAATAAACAGGAATCCAATACAATGACCATTAGCTGGGGCGGTGTTGGTGTTTTATGGGGCAAAAATGTGGTCTATATTTTTGTCCGCGATTCCAGATATACAAAAAAACTGATCGATGCAGGAGACTTTTTCTCCCTTACATTTGTAAGCGACCAGTACCGTGATGCCTTGAATTACTGTGGCTCCCATTCCGGTCGGAACGAGGATAAGATTGCAAATGCAGGGCTTTCCGTGGACTACCGCCATGGAATCCCATACATTGACGAGGGAAATCTCGTCTTGGTATGTGAAAAAATGTCTGCTACCAGAATCACGGATGATTCCTTCCTTGATTCCGAGATTGCTGACAAATGGTACAAAGACGGTGACATGCACACCATGTACGTTGGTCAGATCATTGATGTGCTCGCAAGATGATCATTTCTGCTAAGCTC
>OHHZ01000885.1_pt1 | contig 11476 bp, 8 predicted proteins | sample 1568081 | NCBI WGS metagenome assembly OHHZ01 (sample SAMEA3879597, study PRJEB24766) | human gut metagenome | biome: human-associated habitat; feature: feces | place: USA | collected 1985/1987
GAACTCAGACAGCATTTCCTGGATATGGGTATGATCCCGGGAGCAGAGGTGACGGTGATAAAGCTGGCTCCGATGGGAGATCCCATGGAATTGCAGGTGCACGGCTATGAACTTACGTTGCGTCTGGCGGAAGCGGATCAGATCGAGATCGCACCTATATCGAAGAGAACAAGAGAACATAAGGGTCTGGACCGGGTGACGGATGCGGAGCACCCGGGCTTAGGTGAGGATGGAAAATACCATTCGAAAAAAGACGAGAATCCTCTGCCGGAGGGAACGACATTAACGTTCGCCCTGGCGGGAAATCAGAACTGCGGTAAGACGACACTGTTCAATCAACTCACCGGCTCGAATCAACATGTGGGAAATTTCCCCGGAGTCACCGTAGACCGTAAGGACGGTTCCATCAAGGGGTATCCGGATACTTTGGTGACAGACCTGCCCGGTATTTATTCCATGTCCCCTTACAGCAGTGAAGAGATCGTATCCCGTAATTTTATCCTGTATGAGAAACCCAGAGCTATCATTAATATCGTGGATGCGACGAATATCGAGCGTAATCTGTATCTGACCATGCAGTTGTTGGAAATGAACATTCCCATGGTCGTAGCCCTGAACATGATGGATGAAGTCACCGGCAATCACGGCTCCATCGATGTGAATGCTATGGAAGCATTCCTGGGAGTACCCGTAATCCCCATTTCTGCTGCGAAAAACGAAGGTGTGGACGAACTGATCCGCCATGCAGTCCATGTCGCAAAATATCAGGAACGGCCGCTGCGGCAGGATTTCTGCGATAAAAACGATCATGATGGTTCCGTACACCGCTGCATCCATGCGGTGGGGCATCTGATCGAGGATCATGCGGAGACTGCAAAGCTGCCCCTGCGTTTCGCAGCCAACAAAGCCATTGAAGGAGATCATCTGATTCTGGAGAAGCTGCAGCTGGATGAAAATGAAAAAGAAATGCTGGAGCATATTGTCTGCCAGATGGAGACAGAGCGTGGTGTGGACCGGAGTGCGGCTATCGCGGACATGCGGTTTGATTTTATCGAGAGATTATGTGAACAGACGGTAGTAAAGCCGAAGGAAAGCAAAGAACGGATCCGCAGTGAGAAGATCGATCGGATCCTTACCGGAAAATATACGGCAATCCCTTGTTTTATTGTGATCATGATATTGGTGTTTTATTTGACATTTAATGTGATCGGAGCCTGGCTGCAAGGGCTTTTGGAACTGGGAATCGGCAGACTGACAGAACTTGCGGATGCAGCCATGACAGCGGCCCATGTCAACAGTGCAGTACAAAGTCTTGTGATCGACGGTATTTTTACCGGGGTGGGCAGCGTATTGAGTTTCCTGCCTATTGTGGTGACCTTGTTTTTCTTCCTTTCACTTATGGAAGACAGCGGTTATATCGCCCGTGTGGCATTCGTGATGGATAAGTTGCTTCGAAAGATCGGTCTGTCCGGACGAAGCATCGTACCCATGCTGATTGGTTTCGGCTGTACGGTTCCGGCAGTCATGGCGACGCGGACGCTGACCAGTGAGAGAGATCGTAAAATGACGATTTTGCTCACTCCGTTTATGAGCTGTTCTGCAAAATTACCGATTTATTCGTTCTTCGTGAGCGTATTTTTCCCGGGAAAGGGTGGACTGATCATGTCGGCATTGTATCTGTTTGGTATCCTTATGGGAATTCTGGTAGCATTTTTATATCGGGGCACGTTGTTCCAGGGAGAACCGGTGCCTTTTGTAATGGAACTGCCTAATTATCGTCTGCCCGGAGCGAAAAATGTAGGACAGTTGTTGTGGGAAAAGGCGAAAGATTTTTTACAGAAGGCATTTACTGTGATCTTCATTGCAACGATTGTAGTATGGTTTTTACAGAGTTTTGATCTGAAACTGAATCTGGTAGAGAATTCAGCCAACAGTATGCTGGCAATGCTATCAGGTCTGTTGGTTCCGGTGTTCCGGCCGCTGGGATTGGGAGACTGGCGGATCTGTACGTCTCTGATCAGCGGATTTATGGCAAAAGAAAGTGTGGTAGCAACCCTGGAAGTATTGTTCGGCGACAGCATTGCCACGGTACTTACCCCACTGGCAGCCGCTACATTACTGGTATTCAGTCTGCTGTATACGCCCTGCGTGGCAGCCATCGCTTCTGTCCGCAGAGAACTGGGTGGAAAATGGGCCATTGCCGTGGTGCTCTGGCAGTGTTTTGTGGCATGGGTGGCAGCCTTTTTAGTACATGGAATCGGAATGCTTCTGGGATGAAAATTCCTCGATAAGCGAATATTGGGTAGAAGTTTGGGAGTGCGCAGCACGAAACAATTCGTAGGAATTAAAGGTGGGGCTTTTGCCCCCGGCATCCATATATAATAGAAAACCTGCAGGGGATTATTCCTCCTGCAGGTATTTTATTACACATTTCAGCTCCGGAGAGATCCATTTGTTCCTATGATATAAAAGCTGCCGCCAGATATCCGGCTGAATCTCCGTCATGGGGAGGCTGACGAGATTTCCTTTTGCCAGATCGTCCGCTACAACGAACTCCGGCAGATAGGAGATACCGAGACCCTGACACAGAAGATTGCGGATCAGCTGGGTATCGCCCACCTCCATGATGGGCATTGTCTCCTTACCGTTTTGGGAGAGCAGATCATCCAGAGCAGCCCGGTAACTCATGTTTTTCTCCGTCAGGATCAGCGGATATTCCAGAAGCTGTTCCAATGTGATTTGCTTACAAGCTGCCAGTGGATGACCGGCGCCGGTGACAAAATGAATATCCACTGGAGCTTCGAAAGCGGTCACATAATTGTGATTAAAAATACGGCGGTCCAGCGTGTATACAATGTCCACTTGATTCTGCCCCAGCATCTGGAACATTTCGTCAGTACTGGTAGCAATGATCTTCAGGCGGATGCCCGGATATTTTTCATGAAAATCCTTAAAACGGCTGTGAAATTCCCAGCTGGCCAGAGACTCTGCAATGGCAATGCGCACCAATCCCTCCGGAGCGGTGTTGCCGCTGATGTGGGTGGCTTCGGCGGCGAGACGCAGGATCTGCTGGGCCAGGGGTAACAGCTTCTCCCCCTCGTTGGTCAGGGTTACGGTATGACCGATGCGCTCGAACAGTGGGATCGACAACTCTTTTTCCAGCTGTTTGATCTGAAAAGACACGGTGGACTGGGTGTAGCCCAGGCGCTGTGCCGCCAGTGTAAAGCTCTTCAGTTCGTTCACCATAACAAAGGTTTCCAGATTTTTGACATCCATAAAATAATTGCACCTTCTCGATTGAATTATTCGATCAATATGATAAAAATAATTTGTTTTTCAAATATTTAAGAAAATTATATAATGAGAAAATAGGGCTGTCAATGTGAAAAGATGGCGGAAATATGGGAAAACAGCAAAAATATATGTCGTATCCCATGTTTAGAATAAGTAGTTTTGGGAAGGATCATGGGTATGGAAAACAGAGAAAGACTGGGGAGTCGTTTGGGATTTATCATGCTGTCGGCGGGGTGTGCCATCGGCTGCGGAAATGTGTGGAAATTCCCGTGGATGTGCGGGCAGAACGGTGGCGGAAGCTTCATGCTGATCTACGTGATCTGCCTGATCGTGCTGGGCCTGCCCACCATGATCATGGAATTCTCCGTGGGGCGTGCGGCGCAGACGAGTCCACTTTATATGTATCGGAAATTATCCGGCGGCAGGGGCAAATGGAATCTGTGGGGCATCGTCTGTCTCATCGGAAACATTGCGCTGATCGCTTTCTATGCGGTGGTGTCCGGATGGATCCTCTATTATTTTGTAAAATTTCTGACAGGGCAGAATCAGGATTTCGGATTTGAAAAAATGATCACGACGCCCTCGGTGAATGTGACATATCTGTTGTTCACCTTGCTGATCGCTTTTGTCATTTTAAGCTTCAATCTGCAGGGTGGGCTGGAACGTATTACCAAATATATGATGTCGGCATTGATCGTGCTGATACTGGTGCTGGCGGTGCACAGCTTTACACTTCCGGGAGCAGGAGAGGGATTGAGCTTCTATCTGATCCCACATTTCTCCAAAATCACCGGTTCTGTGGTGGTGGGCGCCATGAATCAGGCATTTTTCACCTTGTCCGTTGGAATGGGCGGTATGGCGATCTTCGGAAGTTATATCGGCAAGGACCGTTCTCTCATGGGGGAGTCTATTCATATTATTATCCTGGATACACTGGTGGCAGTGATTGCCGGTATCATTATATTTCCGGCATGCTTTACTTATGATGTGGAAGTGACGGCGGGCCCCAGCCTTCTGTTCGATACTATGGCGACCGTATTTAACAACATGGCAGGCGGCAGATGGTGGGGAACCTTATTTTTCCTGTTCATGGTGTTCGCAGCCATGTCCACAGTGCTGGGCGTGTGTGAAAATATTCTGGCCATGGTCCGGGAACTGACCGGATGGTCCAGACCGGTAGGATGTATCGTCTGCGGTGTGGGAACGTTTCTGTTGGCATTGACAACGGCGTTGGGCTTCAGCGTGATCCATTTTCAGCCCTTTGCGGCGGGAACGACCTGGCTGGACTTCTGGGATTTCCTGGTGTCCAACAATATCATGCCCATAGGTTCGATCCTGCTGGCGGTATTTTGCTGCTATAAGGTAGGCTGGGGCTGGGACAAATTCCTGGAGGAAGCAAATGCCGGCAAAGGCTTAAAGGTCCAGCCGTGGATGAAGCCGGTGTTCAAATATTTTGTGCCGGCGGCAGTGTTGTTCATCTATGTGTACGGAATGGTAAATTTTGCATGGAAATAAAGTAAATAAAAATAGGCGGGCGGCGGAGTGAAAAGCTCCGCCGTTTTTCGTTGCATTGAAATGAAAAAATGGGTAGTATAAAGAATAGAAGAGCAGAGAAATCAGGAGGCACTTATGACAGAGCAGGAGATCCGGACCATATTACGCAGACAAAGAGAATATTTTGCTACGGGAGCTACGCTTTCCCGGGAATTTCGGGCAGAACAGCTGGGAAAATTAAAGGCCTCCCTGCAGTGCCATGAAACAGAATTGAACGATGCACTGCGACAGGATCTTGGGAAAAGCCGGATGGAGAGTTACATGTGCGAGATCGGACTGACTCTGTCGGAACTGACCTGGATGCAGAAGTACCTGCGGGGGCTGATGCGGGAAAAGAGAGTGCCGACACCGTTATCGCAGTTCGCGGCGAGGAGCTTCCGGGCTCCGTCACCCTATGGAACCGTGCTGATCATGAGTCCATGGAATTATCCGGTGTTATTGACACTGGATCCGTTGATCGATGCTATTGCCGCAGGGAATACCGCAGTGGTAAAACCCAGTGCCTATGCTCCGGCGACGGCAGCAGTTTTAAAAATGATTTTGGAAGAATGCTTCCCGGCGGAATATGTGGCGGTGATCACCGGCGGCAGAGCAGAGAATCAGGCATTGTTACAGCAGCGGTTTGATATGATATTTTTCACCGGAGGCAAGACCGTGGGACGGGAGGTGCTTAGAAGTGCTGCGGAATATTTGACCCCGGTGACGCTGGAGCTGGGCGGGAAAAGTCCCTGTATCGTGGATGCTACGGCGAAGATCTCGCTGGCGGCGAGGAGGATCGTATTCGGAAAATATCTAAACTGCGGGCAGACCTGTGTGGCACCGGATTATGTGTTGTGTGATGTCAGGATCCGCGACCGATTGGTGGAAGCTGTCCGGGCGGAGATCGCGAGGCAGTTTGGAGCAGATCCCCTGCAGAATCCGGATTACGGGAAAATCATTAACGAAAAGCATTTTCACAGGCTGTTGGGATTGATGGATGCGAAAAAAATCGTCTGCGGCGGACAGTATGACGAAAAGACTTTGCGGATTGCTCCCACAGTGATGACGGATGTGACCTGGGAAGATGCCGTGATGGGAGAAGAAATCTTCGGACCGATCCTGCCGGTGCTGACGTATAATGCACATGATGCAGAGAAAGGTGTTGCACAAAATGATTTTTGCAGGGATGTTTCCGGGACGCATGCAGCCACGGGAGACTTTGTGGATTGGGCAATCCGCTGTGTGGAGGAACATCCCCATCCTCTGGCTCTGTATTTTTTCAGCGAAGACAAAAAGGCCCAGAGGCGGATCCTGAACTATTGCCATTTTGGCGGAGGCTGCATCAACGACACCATCATTCATCTCGCCACCAGTGCCATGCCCTTCGGCGGCGTAGGTGAGAGCGGCATGGGTGGGTATCACGGCCGCACCGGATTCGAGACTTTCAGCCATTATAGAAGTATTGTGGATAAAAAGACATGGATGGATCTGCCGATACGGTACCAGAGGTATGATGAGATGAAAGAGAAGATGTTACGGAGATTTTTGAAGTAACGTCATCCTAAAATAGAAGTTATGTCCTGAAAAGTGTAAGATAACATTGGAGTACGTCCTGAAAAGTGTAGCGTATAGTTCATATTACGTCCTGAAAAATGTAATGGCAGGGTATTTGTGGGAAATAATATCGAAATCGAGAAGGAAAGAAGGTAATCACATGAACTTTAACAAACAAAAATGCATTACGGCAGTGATTTTGCTGTTGGTCGCTATTCTATCCATAACCGTTATCGGAAAATACGCCTCCTCCCCGGAAAATCACCAGAAAACCATAGCCTCTCTGGATGAGAAAAAACAGACGGTCATGGAGCTGACGGCGGCATCCACGGTGACTTCGGCGCTGATCACATTGCTTCCGGGAGACACGGCAACGCCCATTGCGGAGAAAATGGCGGATGTCAGCGGGTATCTGCTGGTGGTTCTCTGCGCCATTTATCTTGAAAAATATCTAGTGACGATTACCGGATATGTGGCATTTACATACCTTATTCCGATTGCCTGTGGATTGTGGATATTTAACCTGATTTTTGCAAATGCTACCGTGCGAAAACTGGCAGCAAAACTTGCAGTATTTGGCATTGCCATTTTTCTCGTGGTTCCGGCCAGTGTAAAGATTTCTGACCTTATCGGAGACACCTATCAGGCCCAGATCGAAGCTACCATTGAGGATGCCAGGAACACACAGAATATACTGGAAAACGGTGGTGTGGTGGATGACACTAATGCGACGGAAACAACCGGAATCGGAACAACAGAAGTTCCTGGAACAGTTACAGGTAACGTGCAGGAGAAGGAAAACAATAACTCCGGATCTGTCTCAAACATTTTCGACTGGGCAAAAGACGCTATTTCCAGCGCTAAAGATTCTGTGGCCAATGTTGTGGAAAATGTGACGGTTTCTACCGAAGAACTGGTACAGAAGGTGGAGAATTCCTTAAATCATTTTATTGAGGCAGTGGCTGTGATGATCATTACTTCCTGCGTGATTCCGATGCTGGTGCTGTTACTGTTCTTCTGGATGGTGAAGATTGTGCTGGATGTGGACCTGAGTGGAGCGAAGATCAAGGGGATGCTGCCGGAGCATAAGGGATAGTTGATTCAATTATATCATTTTTCAACAAATGATATAATTAGACTAAAAATGATTAAATTAAAAGAACTTTAAGTACCTTTACATTGAACTCTAAGGATGTTATTATTACAAATAATCAAGGAACTGTTCGAGGTGGAAAATTTCGTACCCGTCCACACGCCGTTGGCTTGACAGGGGAAACCCGAGAGATGCAGGAGAATAGTACGCCTGCCGGACAGTTTCTATAGATTGTGATATTTTCTTATATTATTCTATCTTATGTCTGATATCGTACAGTGTGTTGATAATTACGATATCTTATAAAGTCAGTTTTAAAAGAATCGATTTATATTTCCCATGTAACAATTTGATTTTTGATGCAATAAATGAAACATAATCATTTGTGTAAAATTGTGTATTTTACTATTGATTTTGTGTATAATTGTGTATAATATAAAAGGAGAAAAGAATGCATCCACGAAAGAAAACAATTAAAGAATTGGAAAAGAACGGTTTTATTTTTAAAAGACATGGAGCAAGTCATGATTTGTATTTTCAACCGAATACCAAGCAGACAATTCCTGTAAAACGTCATGATTTTAATGAAAATGATATGCGCTATATCTTCAAAGAAGCAAATATAGAAGGAGGCAAATGACATGCAATACACATATACCGCAGTTATTACTGAAAAAGATGGCACTTTCTATGCAAAGGTTCCGGATGTGGACGGGTGTATTACTACAGCACCGACTTTGGCAGAGGCGATTGCCCTTATTACAGATGCATTGAATCTTTGTCTTGTTGGTCTGGAAGATGAGGAAATTACTCCGAATGAGCCTACACCGCAGTCAGAGATTCCTCATTTACCGACAGATATTCTTACGATCATTCAGGCAGACACTATAAAATATCGTAGCATGACTGACACCAAGGCAGTTCGCAAAAATGTCTCGCTTCCGGCATGGATGTCCAAACTTGCCGATAAGCGAGGAATCAATTGCTCCAAAGTATTGCAGGAAGCACTTACCGCTAAACTTTTATAACTATAGAAAATCAGTATTTTTACCAAGGAGGTCCTCCCCATGTCCAACCCCATCCAATCCGAAGCCCATCTCACGACCTTCGAAGCCATCAGCATGATCGTCGGCAACAGCATCGGCACGGGCATCATTGCCGTTCCGTATCTTGCCACGAAGAACAGTATGCTGGATGTCGTGTGGATGGTATTGATCGCCTATTGTGTGAACGTGATTCTGCACCTGATCATTGCCGAGTTGTCCTATAACAACGGTGGCGTCCAGCTGGTAAAAAGTTTCGAAGGAGAGCTGTTCCATGGGAAAATGAAGCAGATATTCAGCTGGGGCGTATTTATTGTCTACGGGCTGGCCATCATGATTGGTGTCAGCGGTAATATCAACGGTGGCGCCCAGATATTTGTGAACTGGTTCGGGATGCCCTTCGTGGCGGCGCAGATTTTGTACTATGTGATCGCCGGAGTCGTGGTGTTTATCGGCATGAAAGCCGTAGGCATCGCACAGAAGTACGCAGTCATTGTCCTCATGGGAATTGTGGCAGTGATGACGGTAGGAACTTTTCTGCATCCGCTGAATTCTTTGCAACGGGCACAGTTCCACTGGAATAATCTGCTGGCGCTGTACAGCATGGTGGTATTCGCAACTTCCGCCAATCAGGCAGTGATCCAGGTGGTGAAAGGTCTGGATGGCAACGCGAAACAGATTCGCCGCTCCATCTTCATCGGTTTTGGACTTTCCTCAGTGTTTGTTCTGATCGTGACGGGTACGGTTCTCCTGGGAACCAAGGGAGCGCTGGAAAAAGAACTGGCATACATGCAGTTGGGAGAGAGTATCGGTACCTGGGCGATGATCCTGGCAGGCATATTTTCCCTGTTTGCTTTACTTACCACGTTCTGGAGCAATACTCTCGCCCTCCGCGATGTGGTTCATGAGCAGATCGGCAGCGGCAACCGCATCAGCTGGCTGATTGCCACAGTCCCCTGTATCCTGTTTGCGGTGTTTGGCGTGAACAGCTTTATCGTTCTGACCCGGATCATGAGTGGCGTTGTGGTACTGGTGAGCATCATGCTGGTGTTGACGTACGGAAAATCCAGAAAAAAGGCAGGCAGCAGTCCTATCTGCGGTGTGATCGGCACGGTGCCTTTTCAGGTGCTGATGGTGATTTCAACAGTACTTTCTGCAATAGGAGCATTGATCCCGTTGAGTTAATCCCCAAAAAGAAAAGAGATTCTTATGTATACTTCCAAAAACTTTCAGATCCGGGACGAAGAGACTTTTTCCCTTTGCATCCCGACGGACAGAGATTATAAAATATTGCAGCTGACGGATCTGCACCTTGGTTTCGGCATGTTTTCCGGGAAAAAGGACAAACTGGCTCTGGAAGCGGTGGCGGAGCTGATCCACCGGACGGAACCGGATCTGATGGTCCTGACCGGAGATTCTGTTTTCCCGTTTTTCCCGAAAAGCGGTACCATGAACAACCGAAAGCAGGCAGAAAAACTGCTGGCATTTCTGGATGGTTTTCAGATTCCCTATACTCTGGTCTTTGGTAACCATGACTGTGAAATGGGCTCCACCTGCAATAAGGAACAGCTGGCGGAGATTTTCACTACGGGAAAATATGCCGTTTTTACCAAAGGAAGATATGAGCACAGTCCTCAGAATCCCATTACTGGTGTGGGAAATTTTGTGTTAAATCTCATAGATGACAAAGGAAAAACGTTACTTCCGCTGATCATGCTGGATTCCAATATGTACGGCGACGGCTGGTTTTTCAGCGGCTTCGACTGCATTCATGAGGACCAGACGGACTGGTGCATGGAGAAATTGAACAAGAGAAAGGTACCGGCTATGGCATTTTTCCACATGCCGCCCGCGGAGTTCAAGGAAGCCTACGAGAAGATGAAGCTAGGCGATCACACTGTGATCTATGAACATGGCAGTATCGGAGAAAAGGATGAGTATTTCGGAATATCGAACCGACCACCTCATTTTTTTGAAAAAGCGGTGGATAACGGCTGGCTGAAATGGATTTTCTGTGGACACGATCATCTGAATACGTTGTCACTGACCTATAAAGGTATCCGCATGACTTACGGAATGTCCATTGATTATCTGGGATATTCCGGCATCGCGAAGCAATATATCCAGCGGGGAGCCACGCTGATCACGCGTAAGACAAACGGGAACATAGATATCACTATGGTACCGTTGACAACGGTTGTTTCGACACGAGTAAGGGGAGCCTGATGAAAGGCTCCCCTTAATGGTTCAAAGCGGAAATTAGTAATTGATACCGCTGATGCCGAGTACTCCGTTCTGGACATTGAAGGTGATGTTGGGGCCGTCACCGGTGCTGTAGAGGGTGAAGCCTGCCATACTGGGGCTTAATTCGGACAGATCAGCATTAGCCATAGAGTCTTTCAGCTCAGGGGTGAAGATTTTGTCTGCACCTAAGGCAATCAGATCTTCCCTGGTTTCGATCACACTGCCATCGCCCAGAGCAACATAGACCGGATAATTGACCAGATCAGCGAGAGCATCCAGATCTTCAGCGGCTACGGCATCCTGGATCTTTTTAGCGAAAGCGGTAGCATCCTCTGTGGGAACTGCAAAGTTGTCTTCATAGGCTCCTTCCGCCGTAGAGGTGCTTTCGGTGGATGCGGTTTCAGTATTGGCTTCTGCATTGCTTTCTGTAACCTGGCTTTCGGAAGCTACGGTGCTTTCAGTAGAGGCAGCTGCTCCATTTCCCTGACTGCCACAGGCAGCAAAAGACAATACCATCACAGTAGTTAAAAGTGTACAGATCATTTTGTTTTTCATAAGTAAAACTCCTCTCTTAAATAAAACCATATCTTACAGGTCTCTGATGGTTAGACTATGCATCTGCTGCAAAAGTTTCAAAAAATATAAAAAAATATCAAAAAGGTTGATTGCATTAGTAACTTCTACTGCCATGCTTCAGAAAAAGAATTGCACGACT
>OHHZ01000897.1_pt1 | contig 11374 bp, 8 predicted proteins | sample 1568081 | NCBI WGS metagenome assembly OHHZ01 (sample SAMEA3879597, study PRJEB24766) | human gut metagenome | biome: human-associated habitat; feature: feces | place: USA | collected 1985/1987
CCTTTGATCTTGACAAAACCGCCTTTTTTCAGACTTCCGAGAATCTCTGCCAGTTGCTCATTTTTAATGAACATTTTCACGCTGATCGTATCTGTAAAATCACTGACCGCAAAAATGATGATCGTCCGTTCATTCTTGATCTCACGGGTATCCAGACTGATGATCTTACCATGAAAGGTAATTTCTCCCATTTCTTCCACGACCTGATCCAAGCGGATCGGCTCATCTTCAAAATTCCTGCCATAGATGAGGTTCGGATCATCTCCCAGCTTCAGTGGGCGTACATAATCTTTCTTTTTAAATTCCTTCTTCTGAAATTCTTTTCTCCTGCCTGATGGTTCCTTTCCTGCAGCAGCTTTTTCTTTTCCACCTGCTGCCTTTTCACCCGGTTCGGCCTGCCTCTTCTTTGTATCTGATCCTATTTCCTGATTTTCCGCTGCCCTCTCAGGTTCTTCACCACGCTGCCTTGCACGACGTTCAAAGATCGCATTGATTTCCTGCTGAATCCGCTGCTCATCGTACTCTCTTGTGCCTTCCTGATCCGTCTCTTTATAAGCTACCAGTAATTTTGCATCTATGCGGAACCGTTCCCGCAGAACCCGTTCCACCAGTGTGACGATTTCTTCTTTCCGTCCTTCTGATACGATCGTGTCCAGCAGTTCCAGGTGGATCAGATTTCCCTCTTCAAACCGGAGATCTGCCCTTGCAAACATATTTGCAGCAAGTACACTGGTCTGCCGCAGCTCTTCGATCAGACTTTCCCTGTACTCCGTCAGAATCGCCTGTGGCGTATAAAGCTCCGACAGTTGAAACTCTTCCACGATTTCGATCTTTACTGCGGCTCTTCCAAATAACTGTTCCTTGATCCGCTGTTCCATCAGCCAGATCTGCTTCTTCTGTATCAGATGCCTGCAAAGGATATGTATATGCAGAAAATCACGACCTGAATTAGTCGTGATCTTCTTAACTTCTACATCCGAAAAGAGCATCTGCAGTTCGTTCCCGACTTTCAGCGTCGGAAATACATTAAAAAATACTTTTTCACTTTTTACCTGTTCCAATTCAACAACTCCTGTCGCAATGTATCGAGAAGTTCCTCTTCTTTTACTTTTTTAATGACCTGTCCCTTTTTAATCAGCAGTCCTTCGCCGATTCCACCGGCAATACCGATATCTGCCTCTTTCGCTTCTCCTGGACCGTTCACCACACATCCCATAACTGCAACTTTGATATCATCCAGTGGAATGTCTGCAACCATTTTCTCCACCTCATTTGCAAGGTGAATCAGATTGATCCTGGTTCTGCCACAGGTCGGACAGGAAACGACTTCGATTCCGCCTTTCCTGAGTCCCAGAGTCTTAAGAATCAGCTTTGCTGTACGGATCTCCTCCACCGGATCTCCTGTCAGAGACACACGGATCGTATTTCCGATCCCTTCATACAGGATAATTCCCAGTCCGACAGAAGATTTTACATTCCCTGAATATACGGTACCGGATTCTGTAATTCCGACATGAAGCGGATAATGACATTGTTCCGCAATCAGTTCATGTGCTTTGACGCACATCAGAACATCCGAAGACTTGATACTGACCACCAGATTGTCATACCCCATCTCCTCGATCATATGCACTTTATCCAAAGCACTCTCTACAATTCCCTCTGCGGTGACTCCGCCATATTTCTCAATTAACGGCTTCTCCAGTGATCCGCTGTTCACCCCGACACGAATCGGCACACCGTATTCTTTTGCCTTGTCAACTACCGCCTGAACCCGTTCTTTTGTACCGATATTTCCAGGATTGATCCGGATCTTGTCGGCTCCGTTCTCAATGGCTGCGATTGCAAGCCGGTAATCAAAATGAATATCTGCAACCAGCGGAATATGGATCTGCTTTTTGATCTCTTTTAACGCTTCCGCTGCCTCCCTTGTCGGAACAGTACACCGGATGATCTCACATCCTGCTTTTTCCAGACGCAGGATCTGCTCCACTGTGGCTTCTACATCTTCTGTCCTTGTATTTGTCATAGACTGGATTGCTATCGGATGGTCTCCCCCAATCACAACATCCCCAATTCTTACTTCTTTCGTCTGATTTCTGTACATGATCTGTACCCCCTGTTTCCACTGCTCTGCAAGTTCTTTCTGTGTCATCTGCTGAGGCAGAATCACCGTTTACTTTCCACTTTTTTCAAATGTCTTCTGACTTCCATATTCTGAATCAGTCAGTGTCAGTACGTTCTGTTCCACGCTGTATTCGTAAGTTCCTTCCATCACATCCGCAATATCCTGAAGCTCCTGTTTGGAACAGTCTTTTGTCTTTTCAGCCTGTTTTGCTATCTTTTCTTCGTTCACATGAATTGCAAAACGCTTATGTTCCATATCAATTGTATAATCAACAGGAACGCTGACTGTACTCTCGTCCAAAGTCTGCACAATATCCATTGTTCCGTTATTCTTGATCGTCAGCTTCATTCCATCATCTGTGTTCTCCCAATTTCCTGTCAGAGGATTGGAAGTAAAAAGCTTCACAGCGAAAAAAACAACGATCAGAATGATCAGAACTGAAGTAACCGTCATAACTGTTCTCCAGGCTATATTTCTCTTTTCTTCATTATCTTTCAGTAACATAAGAATCACTTCCTTTGCATATTTATCTTATCCAAAAATACCGCCAATAATTCCATAGGAAATGACTGACATAATAAATGCTGCGAGGCAGACACCAACAACAACTGCCGGAAAAGCTTTTCTAAAGCGGATTCCAAGCAGAGCTGCGATCAGTGATCCTGTCCACGCTCCTGTTCCAGGAAGAGGAATTCCAACAAAAAGTACAAGGCCCCAGAATTCATATTTCTCTATCTTGTCACTTTTACTCATTGCCTTCTTCTCCAGCTTCTCCACCATCGGCTTCAAACGCTTCGTTCCTTTCATCCAGTCAAAGATCTTTGTGATCAGTAAAAGGATGAATGGAATTGGAACAAGATTTCCAATCACACAGATAGGTACTGCTTTTGCAAGTTCCACATTCAAAAATGCCGGTCCTGCTGCAAGCAGTCCTCCACGCAATTCCAGAATCGGAACCATTGAGATCAGGAAGAGAATAAATTCCTTACCGACCTTTCCGCCCAGTGTCACCATAAACCAGTTGATCAAAGCTTCACTCATTCAGTTATTTCTCCTTTATATATGTTCTCAAAAAATCAAAAAGCCTCTCCATCTCTTCTCTTGTACCAATTGTAATTCTCAGATACTGATCGATTCGTGGTGCATTCCAATGTCTGACAAAGATATTATTCTCTTTCAAAGCCTGGAAAAGTTCATTCGCATCAACCTCTGGATGTCTTGCGAAAATAAAATTCGCCTTTGCATCCGGGAAAACAAAACCAAGTTTCCTGAGCTCTTCTTTTGCCCATTCTCTTGTTTCAACTATTTTACGAACTCCTTCTTCAAAATATGCCTTGTCTTCAACCGCTTCCACACCACAGGCAAGAGCTGTCTGATTCATCGTGTAAGAGTTAAAAGAATATTTCACATCATTCAGGCAGCGGATCAGATCTGGATTCGAGATTGCATATCCGATTCGCATACCAGCCATACTTCTTGCCTTTGAGAAAGTCTGTGTCACAATAAGATTATCATATTTATCGATCAGTTCCATCGCAGATCTTCCCGCAAAATCAATATACGCCTCATCTACGATCACGATAGAATTCCTGTTCTGCTTTAAGATATCTTCTACAAATTCAAGATCTTCATAAATTGCTGTCGGCGCATTTGGATTCGGGAAAATAATTCCGCCGTTTTCAGCATAATAATCCTCTTTCACAATCTTAAAGTTTTCATCAAGTTCTGGACAGTGATAAGGAATCCGATATAATTCTGCCCAGACTTTATAAAACGAATATGTAATATCCGGGAAGAGAATTGGGAGATCTGAATTAAAAAATGTAAGGAAACACATCGAAATCACATCATCAGATCCAACTCCTACAAAGACCTGGTCTTTCCCTACACCATAATAATCTGCGAGACTTCCAACGAGTTCGTCCGCAGTTGGATCCGGATACAGGCGAAAACGGTCTGTGTCCATCTCTTTCAGAACACGTTCCACTCCCGGTGCCGGTGGATATGGATTCTCATTTGTATTCAGTTTCACAACCTTATGCTGTGGCTGCTCGCCCGGTACATATGGTTCTACGCTACGTATATTTCTCAAAAGTTCTTCTCTTACAGCCATGGTACTACCTCTATCTATACTCTCTCGCAAGCTCCGCAAATTTGGGAAGTGCATTTACAATTGTTTCATATGCTACACAATACGCCATTCTGACATATCCGGGACATCCAAAAGAGCTTCCCGGAACGATCAGAATATTGTATTTCTTCGCGGTATTACAAAATTCTTTTTCATCTGCAACCGGTGATTTTACAAAGAGATAAAATGCTCCTTCCGGTTTGATGCACTCAAATCCAAGTTCTTTCAATCCATTATAAAGAGTCTCTCTGTTTCTGTCATAATATGAAATATCTGTCTTCTCATTCAGACATGCCTTCACCACTTTCTGCTGCAGTGTCGGTGCATTGACAAATCCAAGAATTCTCGTTGCAACGTTAGCTGCGGCGTTCAGTTTCTCACTGTCTGCCACTTCATCCGGAATTACAAGATAACCGATACGTTCTCCCGGAAGAGAAAGTGATTTACTGAAAGAATATCCTACAACTGTATTTGCATAATACTTTGTGAGATATGGAACTTCCACTCCGTCATAAGCAAGTTCTCTGTATGGTTCATCTGAGATCAGATAAATCTCTGTTCCAAATTCTTTCTGTTTCTTCTCAAGAATCGCTGCCAGCTTCTGGATCGTCTCTTCGGAATAAACAACACCTGTCGGATTATTCGGCGTATTAACGATGACTGCCTTTGTCTTTGGCGACAGCTTTTTCTCAAACTCATCAAGCTTTGGCTGGAATGTCTCTGTATCCGGAGATATCTCCACGATCACACCGTCATAATTATCCGTATAGCTTCTGTATTCTCCAAAATAAGGAGCAAACACAACAACTTCATCACCTGGATTCAGCAGTGATTTCAAAATCACATTAAGACCTCCTGCTGCTCCGACTGTCATCGTAATATTGCGGGAAGCAAAGTTTGTTCCAAAGCGTTCATTTAAAGAATCAGCAACTGCCTGTCTCACATCCTCATAACCTGCATTGCTGTTCGTATAACCGTGAAGCACGATCGGATCCTCTTCGGAAAGGATCTCGATCATTGCTTTCTTTACCGCTTCCGGTGCCGGAACATTCGGATTTCCCAAACTGAAGTCAAATACATTCTCTGCTCCGTATTTTGCTGCAAGACGGTTGCCCTCTTCAAACATTGCACGGATTGCAGAACTGTTCGCTACCATGTTTTCCATTTTTTTTGAAATCATTGCTGTCCTCCTATTCTCGTCACAAACCCTTTCTCTTCCAAAAAAGCCGGGCGATAAGATAATTTTGCCTTACGAAGTCCTTCTTCCCCGGCATCATCTTCTCTGTTCACATAAGTGTAATCCATACATTCATGTTCAACAAACTGCTGATTAATCATAGGGTATGCTCCCTGTACATCTGCAAATGCTTTCTCAATATGAACAACAAATGTATCCTTGCACAGTTCTTCCCCTACTGTAAAAGCAACAATTTTTTCGCCATTTCTCAACACTCCGCCTTTAAAGCCGAGTTCTTTGTATAAACGGAGGGAATTCAACGAAACGCACATCTCTGCGTTCTTCTCAGGATCATCATTACATCCATTCGAATTTCTCCACTTCAGAGCCATCTGAAAGCACGCTTCTACATTCTCATCACTGAGTGATTCGTAAGACCAGTCTGGATAAAGCTGCTTAAACTTATTAATATGGTTTCGCTTTCCGTGAAGTTTCTTTCCTGCAAGTGTTGCAAGCTTCTCCGTCTCATAGATGTAATCTGCCTGATCTCTGTCATATTCAATCCGGAATTGTCCCGGATACCACTCTTCCATCTGTGAAAAATTCTCCGGTGTCACACAGTAAAGACCGAATTCACAGTCTTCATCCTCGCAGATCTTCATCAATTCTTCCAATGCAGCTTTGACAGCTTCCGGCTTTCCTACCGGGTAAGCATAAGTATGTCCATCTCCTTCATCACGAAATACAAGTGCATTATGAAGGATTGCATATTTCACTTTATACTGTCTGGACCAGAGATATACATTCGCAAATGTTCTCTCGCAGCTTCTGCTTGGAGCCTGTGCAAAATAATAGTCAATCAGTTCTTTGTCTTCCAGTTCCGGTCGTTTGAATTCCGGTATCATCCTTGTACTACTCCTCCATCTTTGCAAGCTTCGCTGTCTGATCCGCTGCAATCAGGCTGTCGATCACTTCATCCAAATCACCATTCAGAATGCTATCCAGTTTATGAAGTGTCAGCTTGATTCTATGATCTGTTACTCTTCCCTGTGGGAAGTTATATGTTCTGATCTTTTCAGAACGGTCTCCTGTACCGATCTGGCTTCTTCTCTCTGCTGCCTCAGAAGCCTGTTTCTTCTCAAGCTCCAGGTCATACAGTTTGGAACGAAGCAGTCGGAATGCCTTCTCTTTATTCTGCAGCTGTGATTTCTCTGTCTGGCTGTAGATCACGATTCCAGTCGGGTAATGAGTCAGTCGTACCGCAGAGTCCGTTGTATTGACACACTGTCCACCATTTCCTGATGCACGCATTACATCGATACGGATATCCTTCTCATCGATTACAACATCAACTTCTTCTGCCTCAGGCATTACGGCTACAGTAATTGTTGAAGTATGAATTCTTCCGCCACTTTCTGTCTCCGGCACACGCTGTACACGATGTACTCCACTTTCGTACTTCATACGGGAATATGCTCCCTGTCCTGTGATCATGAATACACACTCTTTAAATCCGCCGATTCCATTCTCATTCAGAGAGATCATCTCTGTCTTCCATCTACGGCTGTCTGCATAATGCACATACATACGATAAATTTCTGCCGCAAAAAGTGCAGCCTCATCTCCACCTGCACCGGCACGGATCTCAACGATAACGTTCTTATCATCATTCGGATCCTTCGGAAGAAGAAGAATCTTAAGTTCCTGCTCCAATTCTTCAATTCTGGCTTTAGATTCATTCAACTCTTCTTTTGCAAGCTCACGCATCTCTTCATCTGATTCTTCTTCCAGGATCATCAGACTCTCTTCTACATTCTGCTTACAGTTCTTATATTCCTGATAAGCTTCAACGATTGGTGCAAGATCACTCTGCTCTTTCATCAGCTTACGGAAACGTTCCGGATCATTTGCCACATCCGGCTCCTGAAGTTCACCCATTACTTCCTGGTAACGAATTACCAAATCCTCTAATCTGTCAAACATAGTTCTATATCCTCTTCTATTTTTTATCTTCTTTATCTTTTTAATAGTACACGCCACAGACGATGCGGTCAAGTCCTGCCAGGTCCTTTTTTACGAACACCTTGTCATATCCTGCTTTTTTCATAAGATCAGAAACTTCTTTGCCCTGGTCATATCCAATCTCGAAAGCAAGTATTCCTCCTGTTTTCAGGAATTGTTTTGCATCAGTAACAATCTTCCGGTAGAAATACAATCCGTCTTCTTTCCCATCCAATGCACTGAATGGATCGTGAAGTTTCACTTCGTCTTGAAGCTTCTCAATTTCTGCTGTTCTGATGTAAGGTGGGTTTGATAAGATCATATCATAGGTTTCACTGACATTTTCAAAAAGATCACTCAAAATCCAGTTCACTTTTCCATTCTCATCCTTTTTCGTGCTTCTCAAATGTTTTTCATTTTTCTGCGCTACCATAAGAGCCTGCTCCGAAAAGTCAACACCTGTTCCTTCTATAAATATACCCTTTTGTTCTGCATAATGCATTACGCTCAGAAGAATACATCCTGACCCGGTACACATATCCAACAGTTGCAAACAACCTTTTGATCTGAATATCTCTTGTTTCATTATCTCCAGTGCCTCTTCCACAAGCACTTCTGTATCTTGTCTTGGAATCAGCACATGTTCATTCACCAGAAATTCAAGCCCCATAAATTCCTGACTTCCTGTAATATGCTGCAATGGAATATGATTTCTTCTTTTTTCAAGATATTCTTTATACTTTTCCCATGCTTCCGGATCCATGCTCTGATCCGGATCCATATAATAGCGAGCTTTCGTAATCCCTGTCACAAATTCCAACAGATACCACGCATCCAGATCTGCCTCTGTAATTCCTGCTTTCGCAAGAATTTCTTTTCCTTCTTTATATGCATTTTTCAAACTTATTGAATCGCTGCAATCTGTTTTATACACTGTCCTCTTGTCTGATTCTGTTCTCATTGCTTCAGGTTCTCCTCCTGCCATGTCTTCCAGTCAAACACTGCTTCCACTGCTTTGATCCCAACCTCGATCATACTGTCATCCGGTTCCTTTGTTGTCAGATTCTGAACCCAGAGTCCCGGTTTACTAAGTACATTGATTACCGGATGATCACTGTTTCCTGCCAGACGGATCAATTCATAAGAGATTCCTGCAATCAACGGAAGCAGGGCGATCCGAAGAAGTACTCTCACAATCTGGGACTTTGCCGTAATAAAAAAGCAGACAATAATGCTTACGATCATGACAAAGAAAAGAAAGCTCGTTCCACATCTCTTATGTTGTTTGGAACTCTTCCGTACATTTTCTACATTTAATTCCAATCCATGTTCGATGCAATTAATACATTTATGCTCTGCCCCGTGATACATAAATGTTCTCTTAATATCCTTTGTTCTGGAAATCAGAACAATATAGATCAGGAAAATAGCAACGCGGATCACACCTTCTAAAACAGTCATTACAAGATGTGAAGAGGTATGCTTTTCTATAATACTACTCAGATAATACGGAAGAACCATAAAAATACCAACCGCAATCAAGACAGAAACCACAACTGTCAGATTCATGATCAGTTTTTCCTTCTTCTCCTGCTTTCTTGCCTCATCTTCTGTAAGAATTTCTTCTTCCTCGTCTTCAAAAAAACTTGCAGAATAAGTCAATGTCTTCATTCCCAGCACAAGAGAATCCACAAAATTAAAAATCCCCCGAATGAAAGGAATCTTTTGCGGTGCCTTCCATGGGAGAACTCCTTTGTATTCCTGAATATCAACTTCAATCTCTCCATCTGGTTTCCGGACGGCAACGGAATATGTTTCCCGATTCTTCATCATAATGCCTTCCAGCACTGCCTGGCCGCCTATATTCGATGATTTCATATATTTCTCCTAAACACAAAGAGGACTGAGATTTCCACCTCAGCCCTCATCACTTCGTATTTCTTATTTAATACCGTATTTCTTATTGAACTTATCAACACGGCCACGAGCCTGTGTTGCTTTCTGCTGACCTGTGTAGAATGGATGACACTTGGAGCAGATTTCTACGTGGATGTTCTCCTTTGTAGATCCTGTAACAAATGTGTTTCCACAGTTGCATGTTACAGTTGCCTGATAATAATTAGGATGGATACCTTCGCGCATGATTTTCACCTCTCTATTTTTAAATTACTTATTATTTTCTCTAAACAGCTTTCTAATTGTATCACACATTTTTTAATAATGCAACACCTTTTTAGATAAATTTCTGACGGATGATCTGCTGAACAAGCTCTTCGTTTGTTTTTGTACGGGAAAACATATTCAAAAGATTGTCCACTGCCTCTTCTGATTTCATGCCGTTCATTGCTTTTCTCATAATATAAACTGCATCCTGTTCTTCCTTTGTAAGAAGAAGATCTTCTCTTCTTGTTCCTGATTTTGGAATATCAATTGCCGGGAATACTCTTTTCTCCTGAAGCTTTCTGTCAAGCATCAGTTCCATGTTACCTGTCCCCTTAAATTCTTCATAAACAACATCATCCATCTTGCTTCCTGTATCAACCAGTGCTGTTGCAAGAATCGTAAGGCTTCCACCTTCTCTCATATTTCTTGCTGCTCCGAAGAAACGCTTTGGACTGTAAAGTGCTGCCGGATCAAGACCACCGGAAAGTGTTCTTCCTGATGGTGGAACGATCAGGTTATATGCTCTTGAAAGTCTTGTGATGCTGTCAAGGAGAATCATAACGTCTTTTCCATGCTCTACCAGACGTTTTGCTCTTGAGATAACCATTTCTGATACTCGTTTGTGATGCTCCGGAAGTTCATCAAATGTAGAATGAATCACCTCTACATTCGGGCCTTCAATTGCCTCACGAATATCAGTTACCTCTTCCGGACGTTCATCGATCAACAGAATCAGAAGATGCATATTCGGTTCTGTCTTCTGTACAGATAATGCAACTTCTTTTAATAATGTAGTTTTTCCTGCTTTCGGTGGAGATACGATCATACCTCTCTGTCCCTTTCCAATAGGGGAAACAAGATCAACAATACGCATTGCTGTTGTACAGCCCGGATTCTCCAGACGGATTCTCTGATTCGGGAAAATCGGAGTCAGGTCTTCAAAGTTCTTTCTCTTCATTGCCTCTGCCGGGCGCAGTCCATTGATCGTAGACACATAAAGAAGTGCACTGAACTTTTCTCCCTGCGTCTTAACTCTTGTATTTCCTGTCAGGATATCTCCTGTCTTCAGTCCAAATCGCCTGATCTGTGACGGAGCCACATACACATCCTGCTCTCCCGGAAGATAATTATCGCTGCGGATAAAGCCATATCCGTCCTGATGGAGTTCAAAAATACCCTTTGCGGTTTTTCCGCTGTCAAGCTGCTCGATATCTGTCTCTTCCTTTTTTTCTTTCATTTCCTGCCGTACTTCTTCTTTTGCTTTTTCAGCCGGTGCTTCCTCTGCTGCAGGTGCTTTTGCGCCTTCAACAAGATCAGCTGTAAGTGGTGTAAGAGAATCGCAGGTCTTAACAAGCTTTGCTCCAAGTACCTGTTCGATTGTAAGTGTTCCATCAAGTTTCAGAAGTCCTGAATCTACCAGATCATCAAAGATAGCCGGATCTTCAAGGTTTGCAGCCTGGATTGTAATGCCGCCTTCTGCTCTACAGCATAATACTGCAGGATCTTTTGCATGTTCTTTTGCGGTTTCCGCTGTAATTGACATAATAATTTCCTCCTTGTTAATTTAACAATAACTCAATTAACTATTTATACACTCACCGAAGTGAGGTATCAACTTATCTATTTACCTTCCGGTAACTGTTCTACCTGTTTTGAAACACGCAGATATCTGTAAAGTGGATGTCCGATTGTACGCATTACATGGTCTGTCTGGTGGAATACCTTAAGTCCCATCTTCGGTGCTGATCCCATTACTGTATTTGAACAGTCTGAG
>OHHZ01000904.1_pt1 | contig 11282 bp, 7 predicted proteins | sample 1568081 | NCBI WGS metagenome assembly OHHZ01 (sample SAMEA3879597, study PRJEB24766) | human gut metagenome | biome: human-associated habitat; feature: feces | place: USA | collected 1985/1987
AACTATGCGGCGCAAAAAGGTTATATCGTCGCCGCGCTTTTTAACGGCTACGTTATAATTTTTAACGCCCTGCAATTCGTTCTCCATTGCGGTAAGCTCGTGGTAGTGGGTTGAAAATAGCGCCTTTGCGCCGAGGGTCTTTTTATCGGCGACATATTCAAGAACCGCGCGCGCTATTGACATTCCGTCAAAGGTCGAGGTTCCCCTGCCTATCTCATCAAGAATTAAAAGGCTGTGCTTTGTGGCGTTTTTCAGTATTTCGGCAACCTCGCTCATTTCTACCATAAATGTTGATTGCCCCGCCGCCAAATCGTCCGACGCGCCGACCCTTGTAAAAATAGCGTCGCAAAGTCCTATTTCAGCCGAGTCTGCCGGCACAAAGCAGCCTATTTGCGCCATAAGCACAATTATAGCCGTCTGCCGCATATATGTAGATTTACCTGCCATATTCGGTCCCGTTATTATGGCGCAACGGTCGTCCTTCATATTAAGCGTGGTGTCGTTTGCCACAAACGGGGTTTTAATAACCTGCTCAACCACCGGGTGTCTTCCCGATTTTATTATTATATTGCCGCTGTTATTTACAAGCGGTCGGCAATAGCGGTTATTTACCGCCACGCCCGCTAAAGAGCAAATGGTATCAAGTGTTGCCAGCGCCGAGGCGGTAGCCTGAAATCTTTTAAGCTCTGCGGCAGCCTTTTCGCGAATACCGTCAAATATTTCAAACTCAAGCTGTTCTATTCTGTCCTTCGCGCTTAAAACACGACGTTCTATTTCCTTTAGTTCCTCTGTTATAAAGCGCTCGCAGTTTGTAAGGGTCTGTTTTCTTATGTAGTCTGCGGGTACTTTATCAAGAAAAGAATTTGTAACCTCAATATAATACCCGAAAACCTTGTTAAAGCGCACTTTCAGGGTTTTAATACCCGTGCGCTCCTTTTCGCGGTTTTCAATATCGGTTAAAAAACTGTTGCCGCTTGACATATCGCCGCGAATAAAATCAACTTCCTCATTATAGCCGCCTTTTATTATATCGCCCTCTCTTACCGATACGGGCGCCTCGGGGTTTATGGCGTCGTCAATAAGTGTTACTATTTCTTCAACCAGGTCTATGCCGCCGCATATTTCCCTTAACATTCGGCATTTAGCGCCCGCAAGCAAATTTTTTATTGCGGGAAAGCTGTGCGCCGTGGCGGATATTGCAAGCAAATCACGCGCCGAGGCGGTTTTGTAAACTACCTTGGTCATTATTCTTTCAATATCCCGCACGCCCGATAGCTGCTCGGTTATTTCGGCGCGCATTATAGTATCGTCGCAAAGCTCCTCTATCGCGTTTTGTCTTAAATTTATTTCGGTAATATTAAGCAGCGGCTTTTCAAGCCAGCTTCTTATAAGCCGCTTGCCCATTGCGGTTTTGGTACGGTCAAGCACCCACAAAAGCGAACCGCGCTTTGACTTGGTGCGCATGGTTTCGGTAAGCTCCAAATTGCGCAGCGCCGTCATATCCAGCCGCATAAACTGCTTATCGGTGTAAACGTCAATTTTATTTACCGAAATGCTGCCTGTTCTGCCCGTTTCGTATAAATAGCCTATAACCGCGCCGAGCGCTGCAGCCTTAGAGGAGGTTTTATCAATTCCGCGGTCCTCAAGCTCCGATATACCGAAATGCTTTACAAAAAGCTCCTCGGTTTTTTTGGGGTCAAACGCGTCGTTCGGTCTAAGTGTTACTGCCGCCTTGAAATTTTCCTGTAAAAATTCCCACAGGGCGGCAGATTTTGCTTTCAAGCTGTCAGCCGCTAATATTTCACGCGGCGCAAAGCGCAAAAGCTCATCGGAAACGGCGGAATTATAATTATCCGCAGGAAAGCTTGTTAAATGGCACTCGCCTGTAGACGCGTCGGTAAAGCACAGCCCCACGCCGTCCTCTGTCAGAGCAATTGCGGCAAGGTAATTGTTTTTGCCCTCGTCAAGCATTGCGTCCTCAATTACCGTGCCGGGGGTTATTACCCTTATAATATCGCGGTCAACCAGCTTTTTCGCCGTTTTCGGGTCTTCAACCTGCTCGCATATTGCAACCTTGTAGCCCTTTTCAACCAGCCGCGCAATATACGATTCGCAGCTGTGGTACGGTATTCCGCACATGGGCGCGCGCTCTTCCATACCGCAGTCCTTGCCCGTAAGGGTTAGGTCAAGCTCCTCCGATGCTTTTTTCGCGTCATCGAAAAACATTTCGTAAAAATCGCCGACTCTGAAAAAAAGAATACTGTCTTCATTTTCAGACTTTATTCTCAGATATTGCTTCATCATAGGAGAAAGCTCTGCCATTTTTACATCCTCTTTCATTTCGTATCTTATTATCTTTTTTGCCCTTAGTGGCAGCCGCCGCAGCTCGCACAGCTGCCCGTGCAGCCGCTGTGAACGTCGCAGGTGTCGGGGTCTTCGCCGTCAACGCACTTGGAAATTATTGTGTTTACCTCGTTCATCATAGTGTCAAGGTCAGCTTTAGCGGTGTTATACTCCACCATTGAGGGGGATGACATTATCTCGCTGTATATTCCGCGCAGCTTTTCGTTAAGCTCCTTAATTTTATCATCGCTCTTGGTTTCGGAGTTTGCCTCTCTGTCAAGCTCCATTCTTACAAGGTTAAAGTTACCTATTGCGTCCTGTAAATCGCTGTTATCGTCATTTGCTAGGCGAGCCTTTGCATTCCTCAAAAAGCGCGGGTCGCTCTGTATTGCCTTGCCTAAATTTCTTGCCTCTTTAATTACGTCCATTTTCAATTTTCCTTTCAAATATAATTTTTTTACAAAAATCGGTTGAAGCCGCAAGCCCTACCGCCGCTAAAATAAGAAAAAGCGGTAAATACAAGAACAAATATCTTGCGCGACATTCAAACAACAGCAAAAATATGCTTTCCCCGAAAAGCGATAAAGCAACCAGGGAAATTATTCCGCTATACGCCGAACCTTTGCGAAAAGCAGAAAAACAAATACACAAAAGTATGAAAAACCAAATAGTTTGCGCTAAAAACCGAAAAGTCTCGGGTTTGTTGCAATAAAAATCCCTTAATGCCATTGTGACCCGCGAATTGCTGGGATGAACGGTTCTATAAAAACCGCCTTCCCTTGACCAGGTAAATGTTCCGTCATTATAATTGGAAAGATTTTTCTTTATAACTAACTTTGCAAGACCCTTAAATCCCATTTTTTCAAGCCGTTCGCGAATTATTTTAATATTCGCTTCCTGCCGCGCTTTTTTATCCCCGATGTTTCTTGAATATTTAACATCGTCACTACTGTAAACGCCTTCTGTTTCGGAGTTTAAGCCCATCATTAAATAATGCGTAATTGTCATACTTTTTTCCGCCGGAAGCTTCTTCCGTGTGACTAATATATGCTTAACCGAAAAGGCGCTTGCCGCAGCTATTGCAACACAGCAAAGCATTGCTGCCGCCTTTTTATATTCAATTTTTTGACCCGAAAGTAAATTAACAATTCCGAGTATAACCGCTGCAATTAGAATTATAAAAACAGTCGGCTTGAATAAATAGCCTATAAAGCAGGAAAATGAGAAAAACAAATATTTGTATACGCCTTTTAAAAACAATGCGCTGAAAATCGCCAAAGCCGCGAAAAGCATTGAATAGGTATCGGTGTATGGTATTACAATCCACGGCGAAAACGCCCCGATGAGTATTCCCATAAATGCAGCGGCGAGTGTTACCGCTTTTTTATTTGTAATTTTGTAAATGCAGATTACCGCAAGAAAAATTCCCGCGCAAACCGCCAGGCTATTGGTGACAAGCACAAGCACATAAGGGTGAGAAGGTATTACTCTAAAGCCTATCCTGTAAAGAACAACCAAAAAGTATGTTATAAATAAATTATTCGGGTATATTTCATAATAACTCGCCGGAAATTCAAATACCTTTCTCGCAGCCATATTATACGCAGTATCTGTTACAATTCCGGCATCCCAACCGGTATAGAAATAGAAATTGTAAGAAATGAAAAGCTGAATTATAAAAACAAAAAGAAAAATCAGCGCAAGTATTAAGTAAAAGCCCCGCTCCGATGCGCCTTTTCGTTTGCCCGCAAACGAGCAAATCAAGGTTACTGCCGCAAACAGCAGCACCGCCGCGCCAAACGGCAAAATGCTTGAAATACTCAATAAATTGGGCTTAAAGTATTGGTTAAACGAATTATTAAGAATAACATTAAGCAAAAGCGTGCCCGCAATATACACCGAAAAAACAACCGTTATTATCTTAGGAATTTTAGCAAAAAAATTTTTTAAGCTCACAGACACGGCAGTCTCCTATTCCTCTGTAATTATTTTTCCCTTAAAAACGCCGTCACATTCTTCAATGCGCACGTTTATAAACTTGCCTATCATACTCTCGTCCCCCGGGAACTCAACTACCGCCGTTCCCTCGCTGTGACCCGACATATACCCGTCGGCAGTGCCCTTTGCGTCGCAAAGCAGCCTGTGAGAAGTGCCTATAAGCTTTTTCTCGTTTTCAGCCGCTATTTCCTCCTGCGCCGCCAAAAGCTCCGCAAACCATTTGCCCTTTTCCGCACGTGAAACGGGGTCTTCCATAGCGGCGGCGGGCGTGCCCTCGCGCGGGGAATAAATAAAGGTGAAAAGCGATGAGAACTTTACCTCTCTTATAAGGCTCACGGTATCGCAGAAATCCTCATAAGTTTCCCCCGGAAATCCCACAATTATATCGCTTGTTAAGGAAAGCCCCGGAATTTGCTCCTTTGCGTAATTCACAAGCTCAAGGTATTTTTCCCTGTCATACCGCCGGTTCATACGCTTTAGTATTCTGTCGCTGCCGCTTTGAAAGGGCAGGTGCAAATGGCGGCTTACCTTTTCGCAATCGCGTATTGTATCAATAAGCTCGTGGGTGCAGTCCTTCGGGTGCGAGGTCATAAAGCGTATTCTGAAATCCCCCGGAAGCGCGTTTATGCGCCGCAAAAGCTCCGCGAAGCTTATGCCGCTTTCAAGCCCCTTGCCGTAGGAATTAACATTCTGCCCCAAAAGGGTTATTTCCTTATACCCCGCGGAAATCATTTCTTCCGCCTCGGCAATTATCGCCTCGGGCTGCCGCGAGCGCTCGCGCCCCCTTACATACGGCACTATGCAGTAGGTGCAAAAATTATCGCAGCCGTACATTATAGGCAGCCAGCCTTTAAAGGTTCCGTCCCTTTTAATGGGCACGTTTTCGGGTATTTCCCCGTTTAAAAGCTCCAGCTCAAATATTCTGCCCGAGCCCGAAAGCCTTTTGTAAATAAATTCGGGCAGCCTGTGCTGCACCTGCGTGCCAAGCACCATATCAACATAGGGGTAGCTGCGTTTAATTTTATCCGCCACGCTCTGCCTTTGCGCCATACAGCCGCAAACCGCCACTATTATGTTGGGGTTCTGCTTTTTAAGCGCCTTTGTAACGCCCACATTGCCGTACACCCTGTCCTCCGCGTGCTCGCGCACGGCGCAGGTGTTGAAAATTATAAATTGAGCCTCGTTTATATCGTCGGTAAGTCCGTAGCCCATTTCCGAAAGCTCGCCCTTAAGCCTTTCGGAATCGCTCACATTCTGCTGGCAGCCGAATGTAACCACACAGGCAAGCGGCGTTTTGCCGTATATTTTATATGCTAATTTTTTTACCCTCTCGGCGTATGCGCTCTGCTCGCCCGAAGAAATTGCGGATTTTAAAAGCACGCCATATCCTCCCACTTTAGGAATATATCAATTTATTATACAACACGGCGGGCACTTTTTCAAGTACCCGCCGTGCTATTTTTTGCATTATCTTTTTAAAATCATATGTTTACCGGCTCGCGTTTGCAAGCCTGTTATCCGCACATATCGGTAAAGCGAAAGCTTTTTTCGGGGCTGTCTAAAATTTCCGCCGCGGCAGGCTCTATTTTTTCGGGAGATAAATTTTCGTTTCCGCATAATTTTGCAAAGCTTTCGGCGGTTTCTCTGTCGCAAAACAAATTGCCCGCCGATTTTACAACAGCAGAGTTATGTATTACGTCAATTCCGTATACAGTGTGATTTTCCTCATCAATTTTCAAAATATCTTTTCTTACATTGTAAATATACCGCATTTTTATGTATCTCCATTTAATTTTTTCCATATTATAACACACAGTTTTACAAAAATCAAGTGTAAATTACATTTTTTTTAAAAAAATCATAAATCAACGAGAACATAAGGTGTTTAGCAACTCAATAAATGTCATAACTTGTCATTTAATTATATGATTTTGCACGACGGTATGCGGGCTTTGCAATGCGATAAATCTTAAAAAAACAAGCTGCCGCAATCCTTTTTTAAGAATAACAACAGCTTGTTTTATTTTTTTAGCAGCTACCGAATTATCGGCTCATAGCAACCGCTATTTCAGACCTTACAGGGTCGTTTCTGTAGCAATACCATATAATCCGGTCAATTTCGGTATAGTTCATTTTTTCAGGCAGCTTTTCCGCTATTTTATCAATAAGTGCCATAATCTCGCTGTAAGAATATTTTTCAAGCGCCTTGTTTTCGGCGCTTATTCCGTAATATTTAAAATAATACGGCAAAATTCTTCTTACAACCGTATCGTTTACCGCAAATTTTGACTGCTTAAATTCCAGCTCACACAAATAAGAACATATCTTGCTTGAAAGGCTTTTTTCCTTTCTGCTTAACCCCTTTATCGCTGCCAGTTCGTCAACAAGCGTCGCGTCCCCATTTTCAAGCCTTTTTAGAAACTGCGTCAGGTTTTTAAATACCCAGTCTGCCATAACGCTTATGTTTTCGTTTGAGCTTCTTGTTGAATTTGAGCGAGCTACGCGCCACAAAATATTTTCAAGCTCTTCTCTGCTATAATCCCGCAGGCTTTTATTAAGCTTATTATAATAAACCTCATAAGAAGACTTTTCGTAACGCTTATTTCTTTTTATACATTCAAAGGCTTTTGCGGCATTATCCGGCGTTAAAGCTATCATATAATTTTCGTCAAGCTTAAACCCTACGTTTTTAATATCGGTTGGTGTTGTAAGGGTGACCAACCGTTCTATTGATTTATTTTCTTTAATTAACATTTTTTTTCCCACCTTAATTTAATTATGAGACCAATCATATTTATAGGCTTCAAATGTCACATAAGCGACTTGCGTACTTCCGCCATAACTCATTATGAGCCAAGATGCATTTTCAACTTTTTTTGAAAGTGCCGCTGCTGCTTTTTCTGTGTCAGATAAATCATAAGCAAAATTATTATACCTATACCACTCGCCCTCTTTTTGTTCAATTCTAAAATCGGTCATTGTGCTGTAAGTTGTTCCATACCCCGTTTTAGTAACAGGTATTTTGCCCGTTTTCCAATCAGAATTTGATTTCAATGTAGCATATGAAAGCCCTGAATTGTAAAAGGAATATTTACCTATAAATTTTACTGAAACCGGTATTGTTATTGTTTTAAGTGAGGTACATTCATTGAACGCATATTGGTTTATTTGCTCAAGACTTTCCGGAAAAACAATATCGTTAAGCCCTGTGCAACTATCAAAAGCATTATTTCCAATCACTTCTATTCCTTCTGGTAAGACTATCTTTTGAATTGTTGTTAATCTTCTAAAAGCGTCAGCACAAATTTGAGTTACAGCTTTTCCGTTATATGTTTCGGGTATTGTAATAACTGCCATATTCTTAGCCTTTTCACCTGCTTTAACGCCGTAAGTCCCGTCAGGTAATTCAACAAATATAAGCTCCGAAGTATCTTCGCTATTCCCGACTAAACCGACATTTTCCTTTGTATTGTCTGTATATGTAACCCATAAATAACCGTCTATAATCTCTGTTTTAGCAATTCCCCTGCCGGTATCGCCTTTTTCGCCTTTAAGCGCGGCAAGCCATTCCTCCTGTGTGCCGGTATACTCGGGGTGTGCGGCAATATACAGCTCGTAAGCCGATTTTCCGTCTACGCCGTTTGAGCCTTTAGCACCCGTGTCACCCTTATCGCCTTTATCTCCCTTAATATTGCCCAGAGATATTACTGCACCGCTTTCGCCGTATTTAACCGAAAGGTCGCCGCTTTCGCTGAGGGTTAAAATCGGGGTCAAGCCGTCTTTACCGTTTTCGCCGTCCCTGCCCTTTATCGGACCTATTTTATCGGAGCTTGTTCCGTCGGTATAATCAAATACAAGGTAAAAATCCGTGGTTAATGTAACATTGGAAATTCCGTTGCCGTTCTTACCGTCTGCGTCCACTACCGTTTTATCAATTATTATCGGATCGCCCTCGGATAATGTAATAACCAGCTTGTTATCTTCATTTATTGTAACGCCGGTAACGCTTACGCCGTCAGCGCCCTTTTCTCCCTTTTCACCTTGGTCGCCCTTATCACCTTTGTCGCCCTTTTCGCCTTGTGCACCCTGTGCGCCGGTGTCGCCTTTTTCACCTTGTATACCTTGCTCGCCCTGGTCACCCTTGTCACCCTTAGCGCCCTGCTCGCCGCGTTCGCCCCGTATTCCTTGTTCTCCCTGTTCTCCTTTTTCGCCTTGTATGCCCTGCGCGCCTTGTGCGCCTGTCTCGCCTTTTTCACCTTGTATACCCTGTTCGCCTTGGTCGCCTTTATCTCCTTTGTCTCCCTTAACACCTGTGGCTCCGGTTGCTCCGGTATCGCCCTTTTCGCCTTTCTCGCCTTTTACGCCAAGTGCCGATACATTGGTAGAAGTCCAGTTTTCGCCGTCGTCCTCTGAAATTTCCCAGCATCCGCTTTCGGCGTTTATTCTTATTTTGGGTGAAATACCGTCTTTTCCGTCAGCACCCTTTATATTTTCAAAGGTAAATGTGCGCCCGGTGCTTAATGTAACAGTCATTGTGCTGCCGGTAATGCTGATATCGGTTATGCTGTCGCCCTGTTCACCTTTCTCGCCCTTGTCACCTTTTTCGCCTTGGTCACCCTTGTCACCTTTCTCTCCTTGTAAACCCTGTTCGCCTTGGTCACCTTTATCTCCTTTATCACCCTTAGCACCCTGTATACCTTGCTCACCCTGAGCACCGGTGTCACCTTTTTCGCCTTTTTCACCCTGTATACCCTGTTCGCCCTGGTCGCCTTTATCTCCCTTATCGCCTTTAAGACCGGTTGCTCCCACAATTTTGCCTACATTTACGGTTTTATTATCGGAAAAGGCAATAACCAGCTCACCGTCGGCATTAACCGATGTTCCGCTTATGCTTACGCCGTCAGTACCGTTTGCGCCATCCTTGCCGTCTTTACCGTCACTGCCGTTTACTCCGTCTTTACCATTTGCGCCGTCCCTACCGTTTGCTCCGTTTTTGCCTACGGCATTTCCAAGGTTAAGCTCGGTGCCGTCGGAAAGAATAAGCACAAGCTGACCCGCCGAATTAAATGACGCGGTTTTAATGCTTTTAAACCCGCTTGAAACCAAAGCGTTAAGGCTTTGCGTCCATTCGTTTTCGGTACCCTTATAGCCAGCGTTTACCGCTGTTTTATAGGCGGAGTCGCCCTTAAGCGAGGCAAGCCACTCCTGCAATGTGCCGCGGTAGCCCTCGCTTACCGCCAATTCATAAGCCGAAAGCCCGTTTTTAATTTTTGCCGCTGACTGCACGGCACCATGCCTATTTACAATAATACTTGTTCCGGCTGACAGCAGAATAACCAATATCACCGCAGCTGCAACCGCTATCCATTCCTTGAGTTTTTTCTGTCTTGCCATAATTAACTCCCCTTTTTACTACTGCAATTATCAAAAGGTATACTTTTTGATAATTGTGTGGAAACATTTTTTAAGCCGATTTCAGCAGTTAAAAATAACAAAATTTGAAAATTTTTCCATTAAGGTATTGATTTTTAGGGCACAATATGATATATTTTTTAACAGAGTATCAACTATCAAAAAGTATACCTTTTGATAGTTGAATTATAATGCAAGCACAAAAAGCAACCCGTCAGAGTTAAAAAACGGCGGGTTGCTTTTTTTAATGTAATAGCTATTATTTATTGTTTTTCATACGGTATTCCCGCAAGCGGCGGTAAAATGTAGCCTCCTTCAGCCCGCACATTTCAAGCACCGCTTTAATATCAATTTCCTTTTTTCCCAAAGCTTTACAGTCTCGGCAAAGCCCTCTGGCATTGGTTTTTCGGGTCTGCCAAAGCGCACACCGCGCTTTTTTGCGGCGGCAATACCCTGTGCCTGTCGTTTCCTTATGTTCTCGCGCTCGCTTTGCGCCACAAACGAGAGTATTTGCAATACAAGGTCGGCGATAAACGTTCCCATTAAATCCTTGCCGTTGCGTGTATCTAATAGCGGCATATCAATAACGCATATATCAACACCTATTTCCTTGGTAAGTATTCGCCACTGGTTTTGGATCTCCTCGTAATTGCGCCCTAAGCGGTCAATGCTTAAAATATAAAGCAGATCGCCCGCTTTCAGCCTTTTAAGCATTTTCTTGTACTGCGGGCGTACAAAATCCTTGCCGGACTGCTTATCTATGTAAACATTGCCCGGCAACACGCGCCTTTCATTCATAACAATAAGCTGTCTTTCTTCGTTCTGGTCTGTGCTTGATACCCGCACATATCCGTATTCGGTCATAAAAAATCATCCCCCTGCATTTATACCTCTATATAATACAGAAAGATGATTATGTAGCAAATTGTAAACCCCGCGAAAATAATTTTAAAAACGGAGCTATGTATTTCTGTCCCTGAAAAAGTTCCATTTAAAATGCGCAGCGCAAAGCCTAAGGGCGGTTGTAACCAAAATTCCCACCGCCATGGCTATTCCCGTGCCGAACGGCTTCCACAGGGCTATGCACGCCCCCGCGCCTATTACCGAGGCGCAGGCGTAAAAATGCTTTATGAATATACCGGGAATTCCGCCCGCAAAAATATCCCGCATTATGCCGCCGCCAACGCCTGTTAAAAAGCCGGTAGTAAAAAGCAGAAATATATGCTTAAAGCCATACATAGTAATGGCTTTTTGAACGCCGACCACGGTAAAAGCGCCGAGACCGATTGCGTCCATATACAGAAACACCGCCGCGTGCAGCTTTTGAAAGCTGTGCTCGGGGAAAGCACGGTGAAAGAAGAACATAACCGCCGCAACCGCGAAAGCCGAGCCTGCATAAATAGGCTTTACAAACGCTACGGGCGGAATTGCGCCGAGAATTAAATCACGTATTATTCCGCCGCCCATAGCCGCCGTTACCGCAAGCACGCCTACGCCCAGCATATCCATATGTTTTTTCATTCCCGTCA
>OHHZ01000910.1_pt1 | contig 11238 bp, 7 predicted proteins | sample 1568081 | NCBI WGS metagenome assembly OHHZ01 (sample SAMEA3879597, study PRJEB24766) | human gut metagenome | biome: human-associated habitat; feature: feces | place: USA | collected 1985/1987
ATCATTATGATAATTTCAGATTATTGTTGAAATGCGGAGACAGTGGAAAATTTGAATTATTCATACACAATATGGTAGAGCGGGAAATGAAGTCCAGTCTGAATTATATGGAAAAGATGAAAGAGAATGGGGTGAAAATACCGATTGTAGAGGAAAGCCTTATGCATATGATCTATACGGGATTTTTTTCATCAGTATTTCAGATCATTGAGCATGATATAGACAGGGAGACTGCAAAGAAAAATGTGCATCAGCTGAAAGAATTCAATACAGGTGGCTGGGAACGATTGTGGAATATTGAATTTCCAGTATAACTGATGCAGGAATTCTGAATAGGTTATGTGTGTTGCAGGTTCTGGATTTCTGAATAAAGTTCAGACAGGATAATAATATCAGGTGGTTGATGCCAGTAAACCACCTATTTTATTATATGCTGGTTAGCGCGAACTAACAGAAGGTAAAACAATAAAACGAACGTAAGGAGTGAACAGATGTGAAAGAAAAAAAGAAGTCGGCAGTCAGCTGGATCCTGACATGGGCCGGACAAAAAAGAATTGCCTATGTGTGGAGTGTGTTACTTGCAATAGGAAATGTGATTTTTAAGATTTTGCCGTATTTTATTATTGCAGATATAGTAAAGCTGTTTTTAAATGGTGAAAAGGAGTTTGAAATATATCTTGCAAAAGCGGTTCTGATTGCATTATCGTTTATCATTGCAGAACTGCTTCATTCACTTTCGACAGCATTGTCACATAAAGCAACGTTTGCAGTACTTGCAAATATAAGAAAATCCTGCTGTGACAAGCTGGCGCGGGTACCTCTTGGCTATGTGAAAGACACACCTTCCGGTACATTTAAAAATATTATGGTGGAAAGAATCGACAGTATCGAGACAACACTGGCGCATATTGTCCCGGAATTCACGTCCAATCTGCTGGCACCGATTGTGATTTTGATTTATTTCTTCCTGACAGACTGGAGACTGGCACTCTGGTCATTGGTGCCGGTTATAGTGGGATTTCTTTCCTATTTTGGAATGATGCTGGATTATAAACCAAGCTTCGAGAGAACGGTTCAGACAACAAAAGATCTGAATGATGCGGCAGTGGAATATATTGACGGAATCGAAGTGATCAAGGCATTTGGAAAGACAGAAAGTTCTTATGCAAAATTTACAAAGGCGGCTATGGCTTATGCAGATTCCTTTATTTCCTGGATGAAACGGTGCTCGATCTTTCATGGACTGATGATGGTGGTCACACCTTATACGCTTCTTACGGTATTGCCGTTTGGGGCACATTATGTAGCCAATGGAACACTTGCGATTTCAGATTTTGTCATCTGCATTATTTTATCACTTGGAATCGTTGGACCGTTGATCACAGTGGGTTCCTATACAGATGATCTTGGCAAGATCGGAGTGATTGTTGGTGAAGTGGCAGGAATTCTGGAACAGCCGGAGCTTGAACGTCCAGAGAAAAGTAAAAGTGTTCCAAAAGATAACTCCGTTACTCTTGAAGATGTCAGATTTGGTTATCACGACAAAGAGATTCTGCATGGAGTAACTATGGAGCTAAAAGCAGGAACGGTAAATGCAATCGTAGGACCTTCCGGAAGCGGAAAGTCAACCATCGCAAAGCTGATTGCGTCCTTGTGGGATGTGGATTCCGGAAGTATTAAAATCGGTGGAGTTGATGTCAAAGAAATGTCGCTTGCAGATTTTAATCGGAAAATTGCATATGTTGCACAGGATAATTATCTGTTCAATGAAACGGTACGTGAAAATATTAGACAGGGAAATCCGGAGGCTACAGATGAACAGATCATCGAGGTGACAAAGAAAAGCGGATGCTATGAATTTATCATGCAGCTTGAGAACGGATTTGATACGGTTGTAGGAGGTGCAGGAGGACATCTGTCAGGAGGAGAGAGGCAGCGTATCTCCATTGCAAGGGCAATGCTGAAGGATGCTCCGATTGTAATTCTTGATGAGGCAACTGCTTATACGGATCCGGAAAATGAGGCGATTCTGCAGAATTCTATTGCAAAACTGGTAGCAGGGAAGACCCTGATCGTAATAGCACACAGACTTTCTACTGTTAAGGACAGTGACCAGATCTTTGTTGTAAATGATGGAAATGTAACAGCACATGGCACACATGAGGAACTTCTGGTGTCATGCCCGCTTTATAAGGAAATGTGGAATGCCCATATTTCTGTAAAAGATACGGTGAAGGAGGGAGAATGATATGTTTGGAATTCTGGCAAAATTCTTTCGTTTTTCAGGCAGGGAAAATGGTAATAAATTTAAACTGTCGATAGTGATCGGACTTATAGAGGCTCTCGCTTCAGCAATGAAGATACCGGCTATTATGTACATATTGATTGGTTTGATGAGTGGAAAACCAATAGGAAAATATATTGGTGGTTCAATTGCGATCATGGTGATTGCAATTGTAGTTGATGTCATCTGTAAGAGATACTCTACAGTGCTTCAGACAGAAGGAGGATATAATGCGAGTGCTTTTATGAGAATCAAGATTGCAGAGCATCTGCGCTATCTGCCGATGGGATATTTTAATGCTAACAGTATCGGGGAAATTTCTTCTGTTACGACCAATACAATGGAAATACTTGGCGATGTGGCTGCGAGAGTGGTTATGCTGACAATGCAGGGAATTCTGGAAACATCAATGATCATTCTTATGCTGTTTATTTTTGACTGGAGAATCGGACTGATCGCTGCAGCAGGAGTACTTATTTTCTTTGGAGTCAATTCTGTGATGCAGAATGCGGGTAAAAAAGATTCAGAGCAAAAAGTGGTATGCGATACGGAACTTGTAAACCAGATCATGGAGTATCTGCAGGGAATATCAGAAGTTAAATCATACAACCTGCTTGGAAAACAGGCGAAAAGATTAAATGATGCAAATGAAGCATGTGAAAAGATCAATACAAAGATGGAAATGCTGTTTGTGCCCTATCATTTTCTGCAAAGTGTGATAACCAAAATTACAGGTGCTGTGATCGTGGCTTGCAGTGCATATTTTTATATTAATGGAACTATGAGTGCGGTCTATGCGATCGGTATGACAATTTCAGCATTTATGCTTTATGCCAGTCTGGAATGTGCAGGAAATTATTCATCTCTTTTACATGTGGTAAGCGTATGTGTAGATAAAGCAAATGCAATATTGGAGCTGGATACCATGGATATCGACGGTAAAGAAATACAGCCGGAAAATTACGATATCAGACTTTCTAATGTTTCGTTTTCTTATGACAAACGGAAGATCATTGATGATATATCGCTCTCTATTCCGCAGAAAACGACGACAGCAATCGTTGGACCATCTGGCGGAGGAAAATCAACACTTTGCAATCTGATTGCCAGGTTCTGGGATGTGGATTCCGGGGAAGTGACACTTGGAGGTGTGAATGTAAAAGACTACAGCATGAACAGTCTGATGCGTAATTTTTCATTTGTATTTCAGTCGGTGTATTTGTTCGCAGATACCATTGAGAATAATATTAAATTCGGACGTCAGGATGCAAGCCATGAGGAAGTGGTGGAAGCGGCGAAGAAAGCATGCTGTCATGATTTCATCAGCAAACTTCCTGATGGATATGATACAGTGATTGGAGAGGGAGGAGCTACACTTTCCGGTGGCGAGAAGCAGCGTATTTCCATAGCCAGGGCAATTATGAAGGATGCACCAATCGTTATATTAGATGAAGCAACGGCCAATGTTGATCCGGAGAATGAAAAGGAGCTGATGGATGCAGTAGATGCACTTACAAAGGAAAAAACGATTATTATGATTGCCCACAGATTAAAAACGGTCAGACATGCAGACCAGATTGTGGTTGTTGACAAAGGAAGAATTGTACAGCAGGGAACACATGAGCAGCTAATGAAGCAGGAAGGTATTTATAAGAGATTTGTGGATGCAAGGCAGCAGGCAGTAAGCTGGAAACTGGCCCACTGAGAAATAATCCACAGTTGGTGAATATCCAAATTGAATTGTCTGAAAGAGATTTAATTTAAGTTTCTCTAAGTTTCACTTGTATAGGTGGAATGAGGAAAATTCAATAGAGCAATATGAAAAAAGCACTGAAAACCGTTGGACTGATGGTTTTCAGTGCTTTTTTCTTTGGTTAAAGAGAAAAAACATAATAAATTTAAGTTTTGCTAAGTTTCACTAAGTTCTGCATTTGCAGATCGCCATTGCCTTTTCGGCTCATATTTCCCACACCCATCACAGGTCTGTGGCCAGTTAATTTTCCACTCAAAATACTCATCTCTGGTAATTTTACCGGATTTCAATTCTTCTTTTCTGAGAAGCCATTCTTTCATAAAATCATTGAGAACTCCATAATTGAACCACATACCAACAGGTGGATGAGCCGGCCAGTTATCAGAATCATGATAACGGACAGCGGTACCCTCACTGGAATTGCATTTTTTACCCGGATAGGTTTCTAACTGAAAGAGATTAATAGCTGCTGGGTTAAATTCATCAATCCAGAACAGAATTTCCATCAGTTCAGAGGCGTCCATCGTGGTTGGCTCATGTAGTGTCAGTGGGTTTACGTCCAGAATCTTAGCCATTTCAGTTACCAGATCTTTGCGGGGAACCCGGTAATTCGTTTCATATTGGGCAAGACGATTTGCACCTTTATCGCCCCAACCGAGGGCAGCACCAAGTTCTGCCTGTGTCATATTCCGGAATGTCCGGATTTTTTTTATTTTATCACCGATTGTCATATCAGATTTCCCACTTTCTTTTTGATAAATCCATTTTACTACCAAAAACAGTGAATGTAAACAGAAAGATTCGCATTGAAGCGAACAAAACACTTGACATTCGCATGAATGCGAATTAAAATAACAGTACGATAAAGGTTCGCATGAAAGCGAATGTACAGATGAGGATAAATACTTTTTGCAAATTATTGCAAAATGAGGTTGGTAAAATCCTTCTGTCAGGCTTTATTAGTGAGAGGATTTTTTTGAAGTGAACAACATTTTGGTGTTTCCAGGCTGTAATAAGTGAAAGGATATTCAAAAAAACTCTTTTGTACCTTGAAAATTACATGAGCTGTATAATCTGATCTCACAGATGCCATAACCCTGTAAATGATTTTATGGGCGAGCGTCGAAGATACTCCGGAAACGACTGGTAGGCTTGCGAAGAAGCTGGCAGTATTCAGAAATACTCTGATAGAGGTTGACTGTGACGTTGACAACGGGTTATACAAATGGAAGCCAACACGCCGAACAGAATATGCAATGCCATAGTAATAGATAAAATTTGAGAACAAAATGTGAAAGGTAAGGTGATGTGATTGAGAAAATTGTAGGTATAGGACAACTGATACAAAGAATATGTTGGAAAAGAGGTGAGCATCATGGTGAATCAGTCGGTAATAGATTCTAGTGTTGATCTGGAGCAGTTAAAGGACATTGAAGATTTAATTCCTGATATGGATAAAGCTATTTCTGAGAAAGTGGAAACTTTTCTGGATAAATCCGGCGATCAGCCGTATGCTCACATGAATGAAGGATATGTAGTGGTTGTGGAGATGACAGGAGAAATGGATGCCACAGATGCCATTAGTGATTATCTTAGAAAAAGAACGGAGTTGATGTATTAGATGCAAGTCTTGAAAAAATATCTTGCGAAGCTACAGATGTTATGTTAATGTGAGGTCAGGGAAAATGAACGTGATACATGGTTTCTGACTTCAAATTCAATGGAATAAGTAAGTTGGGAGCGATGTAAAATGGAACAGATGCAAATGAATATGCCAGATATATACGATGCTGCATTGTATCTTCGATTATCGAAAGATGATATGGAAGAGGGCGGTGCGAAGTCAGAGAGCAACAGCATTGCAAATCAGAGAGAGTTACTTCGGAGCTTTGTAAAAAGCCAGCCGGATATTCAGATCTTTGATATATATGTGGATGACGGATACTCAGGAGGAAATTTTGATCGACCTGAGTTTAAACGAATGACAACTGATATAGAAGCTGGAAAAGTAAATTGCGTGATTGTAAAAGACTTATCCAGATTCGGAAGAGAATATATAGAAGCCGGGCGATGGATCGAAAAGACCTACCCGGCTTTAAATGTGCGTTTTATTTCAGTTACAGACCAGTTTGACAGTAAAACAGCAGATTTTTCAGAGAAGTCATTTGTAGTTCCAATCAAAAATTTCGTAAATGAAAGCTATTGTCGGGACATTTCCGGTAAAGTGCGAAGCCACCAGAAAATCAAACGTGAAAAAGGTGAATTTATTGGAGCGTTTGCCCCGTATGGTTACTGCAAAGATCCGGAGAATAAGAACTGTCTGGTGATTGATTCTTATGCAGCGGATATTGTAAGAAAAATATTTTCGTGGAAAATTGATGGATTCAGTCTTGGAGCAATCGCAGAAAAACTGAATGTACGTCATGTGCAGTCGCCAAAAGAATATAAAAAGGCAAATGGCGAGAATTACAATTCTGGATTTCACAGCTCAGACACACCGAAATGGTCGGCAGTGCAGATTAAAAGGATTCTGACCAACGAGGTTTACATTGGAAACATGGTGCAAGGCAAGCAGGAACGAATCAGCTATAAGGTAAAGCAACGTCTGGATAAGCCAGAATCAGAGTGGGTGAAAGTAGAAAATACGCATCCGGCAATAATCAGGCAGAATGATTTTGATGTGGTGCAGAAGCTACTTCAGTATGATGGCAGGGCATCGAAAACATCGGACAGTGCAAACTTTTTTTCGGGTTTTGTATTTTGCGGAGATTGCCATACACCGATGATACGCAGGGTAAATCAGTATAAGGGAAAGAAAAAAGCCTTTTATATTTGCCAGACAAAAAATAAAGGTGGAGATTGCACCAGACACAGTATTCCGGAAGAGGTGCTGAAAAGGATTGTATTGAAAGAGATTCAGGCATATACGGCACTTTTCGTAGACTATCAGATGATTATGGAAGAACTTTGTGAAATGAAAGTCAGTTACGATCAGGTAATCGGTTATGATACGCAGATTAGTAAGTTGCAGGAAGAATATAACCGTTATTACAGCCTGAAAGCATCTTTGGGTGATGACTTGAAAGAGGGATTGATCAGCAAAGAGGAGTTCGATGATTTTCGGGAAAGTTACGGAAGAAAATGTGAAGAACTGGAGCAGATGATTGAAAACCAGAAAAAACTGGTAAAGCAAATGTTTGAGGGTGGAGTGTCTGCAACTGTTCAGTTGGAGGACTGGAAGAAATCACTGGAAATCAAAGAACTGGATCGCACATTGCTGGCACTGACTGTAGATAAAATCTATATTTATGAAAACAAACAGATCAAAATTCATATCCGTTATCAGGATATGATTGAGAAAATGAAAGTCATAAGACGGTTTTATGCGGAACACCGGACAGAGTGCAGGAAAGAGGTGGGATAAATGGCAAGGACAGCAAAAAGATATAAGAAAAACACAGAGAAGAAAGTTCTTGGGATTCCGGTATGTATGGCTGCAATTTATGTCAGATTATCCGTAGACAGTGATGAAAAAAAGTCAGAACCTATTGAAACACAGGTTACGCTGATAAAAGAGTTCATTCAGAAGCACAATGAAAATCCGAACAGAGAGTATGAAATTGCTGTATATAACATTTATTCTGATCTGGGAAAAACCGGAACAAATTTTGACAGACCGGGATTTGAACGGATGATGAATGATGTCAGGGAAGGTAAAATAAACTGTATTCTGGTAAAGGATTTCTCACGATTTGGAAGAAATTACATCGAAACTGGTAACTATCTGGAAAAGATTCTTCCTTTTATGAAAGTGCGGTTTATTTCTGTATGTGACAACTATGATTCATTTGCACCGGATGCCAAGAATCAGGAATTATCCATGAATATCAAGAATCTGGTGAATGATGCTTATGCGAAAGACATTTCCGCAAAAGAACGGGCGGCGAAACGTATTGCACAGAAAAACGGTGAATATGTGGGATCTACAGCTCCATACGGATATTGTGTGGAAAAGATAAATGGAATTTATAAGTTGATGGTGGAACCGGAAGCTGCAAAGATTGTCCGCAGGATTTTTGAAGAATATGCTTCGGGAGATGGCGTACAGAGCATTATTGACAGGCTGTTTGAGGATAGGGTACATCGGATTTCAGATTATAACCAATATCATCATGTGTACTGTCAGGACGGAGAGAACCTTCATCAGTGGGGAAATTCTTCGATACGTGCAGTGCTGAACCGGAATAATTATTATGGCGATCTGGTTCAGAGAAAATATGAATCCAGATTTCAAAGAGGTGAAAAATGGTGTGACATACTGGACCAGAGTCAGTGGATTATTACGCCAAATGCTCATGAGCCGATTATCAGCAGAGAACTGTTTGAAAAAGCACAGGTCAGGTTAAAAGCAGCACAACAGAAAGCAACAAAAACTACAGTAGGATGGGAAGAGGATGAAAGAGCATTTTACAATGTATTCTATTGTGGTGATTGTAAGCGGAAAATGTGTACACGTAGATACAGAGGCAATGTGTATTACTTTTGCAATGCTGCCTGGTATCGGGATGAAAGAAAATGTAGTCACAAATCTATTTCCGAAGAGAAGCTGCAGAAAATTGTCCGTTCAGAGCTGACCAGACAGTTTCAGTTATCTGGCTTACGGAAAAAGGATATGTCTGCTATAAGCAGTGCGGTATTTCTTTCCAAAATCAAAGAAGTTCAAACAGAAATCAGAAAACTGGATGTAGATATGGAAAAACGTTCAGAAAAACTGGCACAGGCATTTATGCAATATAAAGAGGGGGAACTTTCCAAAGAAGCCTATATAGAAATGAAAGATGACCGTAATAGCTGGAAAGAGTTCTGCGAAGAGAGAAAGAAGTCTTTAGAGCAGACCATACGAAAGCTGGAAAAACAGCAGAAAGAAGAAGCCAGATTTTTACGAAGCCTGCTGGAGCTGGATGGGACAACCAGAATCAATGCGGAACTTGCGGAGGGCTTGATTGAAAGTATGTATCTGTATGGTGATGGCAGACTGGAAATCAACTTCGGGTTTAAGGGGGCGGTAGAACATGAGTGATCAGAAACTGATTATTGGATATTACCGTCTTTCCATGGAAGATGATTCAGAGGGAGAAAGTAACAGCATTATCAATCAGAGAAAACTGGTAAAAGATTATATTTCCAATATTCCTGAACTGGTGGCTATGCCCTTTCAGGAGTTCTACGACGATGGATATTCTGGTTCCAGTATGGAGCGTCCGGCAATTAAGCAGGTTCTGGAACTTGCTAGGGAGAATAAAGTGCAGTGTATTGTGGTAAAAGATTTTTCACGTTTTGCCAGAAACTATATTGAGATGGGAACTTATCTGGAACAGATTTTTCCATTCCTGGGAGTACGATTCATTTCTATCTCAGACCGATATGATTCTAAAGATTATAAGGGAAAGAGTTCGGATATTGAAGTACAGTTTAAAGGACTGATAGCAGATTTTTATGTGAAAGACCAGTCTGTAAAGGTAAAATCGGCAGTCAGTACCAGACGAGGAAAAGGTGAGTATTGCTGTGGATCTGCACCTTATGGGTATCGAATCAATCCTGAAAATAAGAAAGAACTGGTGATTGTAGAGGACGAAGCGGAAGTGATTCGCAGAGTATTTGAACTGACCAATCAGCGATATTCAAAGATGGAGATTTGTCGGTTATTTAATGAAGAGGGGGTACTGACTCCCTTGCAGTCCATGAGCAGACGACAGAAATCAGACAGCAAGAAAGCTGCATCAAGAGGACTGCAGTGGACGAGTGATATGATACGGAAGATTGTGGATGATAAAACTTATATAGGCTGTATGGTCTATGGAAAGACAAAGATTCCAGATCCCGGAACTGGGAAAGAAGTACCGGTACCGAGAAATCAGTGGAAAGTGATGGAAAATCACCACGAGCCGATCGTATCAAAAGAAATTTTTGAAAAAGCACAGTCCTTGCAGATCAGATACACCAAGAAAAGCAAATTCGACAGGGAAACAACATTGTTAGGTGGCTATGTGAAATGCGGAAATTGTCGCAGAAGCCTGACTTCAAGCAGTCCGGTTCATGGTCATATCCTTTATAGCTGTGCTTACAGTAAAGGAAAAGAAGATACAGCGTGTTTTGCCGGGAAAGCGGATAACAAAATGCTGGAGCATATCGTGCTGGCAGAAATAAAGGCTTACTTACGTCAGAATATCAGCCAAGAACAGATGCAGCAATCCATGAGAAAACAGCATGAGGACAGTATAGAAGCCTATAAGACGGAAAGTGCAGATTGTGAAAAGTGTCAAGAACAAATAAAAATCCAGAACCGCCAGAACTATGAGAAGTATCACGAGGGACAGATGAACCAGAAACAGTTCATGGAAGCCAAGAAGCAGTTGGAAGAAGAAAGAGAACGATTGCAGAAACGTATACAGGAGTTGGAAGAACTGATAAACGGTGAGAAAGAAATCCTGATGAAAAAGAATGTTCCGGTGGAGCAGATGTTGATGTATTTAGGCTATGAAAAGCTGACACGAGAGATGCTGGAAGAATATGTGCAGGGAATATATGTGTATGATGACGGGAGAGTGGAGGTGGAGTGGAAATCACTGACTTGATTTGTAGCAATAATGTAACGTCCACTACTACTGAACTTGTAGCAATGACGTTACATCCTCCCTGCTGATTTTGTGACAACAATATAACGTCCTCTGTTCCAAAACAACGATTTTATGGGAAAATCGAAGGAAAAAAGGTCAAAAAGTTTGTAGCAATGACTTGACATCCTCGGGGGTATTATGCCTTTCAGAGAGCATACCAAAGTAACTGCCTTTTTGTGAAAAAAATAGTTGAATTAAAGTGCCTTTTATGTATATGCTGATATGGGTAGGGAAAAGTTATATTGCAGATACAGGACTTTTGGTGGCACATTATTTTATGGATGATAAATTTACAGATAACGAGTTATACAGAGATATTTATATATGGCAATGTTTTTGTGAAGAAAATTGCGAGTATAAATAACAGTAAAAGATGAAGTATTTTGGAGAGGGAGATTAAATGGCAAACTTAAGATTAAAGAAACTGATATTGGAAGTTGTAGATAATCAGTTAAGAGAAAATAATCCGCCTGTAACAAAGGAATCTTATGACAAACTGATCGATGCAGGATATTCTGCGAGAG
>OHHZ01000921.1_pt1 | contig 11056 bp, 7 predicted proteins | sample 1568081 | NCBI WGS metagenome assembly OHHZ01 (sample SAMEA3879597, study PRJEB24766) | human gut metagenome | biome: human-associated habitat; feature: feces | place: USA | collected 1985/1987
AGCTTAAGGAGATTTTCAATAGTAGGCATATACTTACCTGTTTCAATCCGGCTGATCGTACTTACAGATAAACCACTTAATTCTTCCAGGTGTTCCTGGGTAATATTTCTGTTGATCCGAGCTTCTGCAATTCTTTTTCCGATAGTATTGTTTTTCATAAATAAAAATCCTTTCCTTTGATAAAGTTTAACAGACGGAATTAAATATGTATAAGGATATAAATGACAAGCGACTAATCAAATTTGATATGTTTTATGACAGGAGGAATATAGGAATATGGACGAATATACAAAGGATTTGTATACCATGATGTTTTCTTTACAGACTTTGCAAAATCAGGGAATTACAATCAGAGAAACTGTATATAAAAGTCTGGACAAATTACTGTTATGGAATAAAGAATCTGAAAACAGTAAATATCTCGAATTAGCGTTGCTTCATATGCAGGCTTATGCTAATATGGGATTTGCTTTAGATGAAGAAAATAAGACAATACGTGAGATATTAAAAAAGACAGGAAAGACCAGAGAAGACTTTTTCCCGAAAGGATATCTTCTTGGAAAGAGAATTAAACTGACCAGGTCACAGGTTCGTGGTATGATTGGAAGATGGAGACCTTCCAGAGACAGTCCGATGACAATCGGAGAACTGGTGGATGATATCATCAGAAAGGTAAAAAACCATGAGGAAGGCAGATACATTTATCAGTATCACAGAACTGATGTGACAACCAAAGGGGATATCGAGGTTTATGAGCTGGTCATCAATAAGGATGAAAGTTATTTTTATGATGTGAAGAAATTCAGATTTTATACATTCATGGAGGAATAATTGCTATGATAAGAATAATGATTCTGGATGATGACGAAATGTACCTGAAAAAAGAAAAGGATATCACAGAACAGTATTTTGCAGAGAAAAACGTAGATTGCACGGTAACGATATACCAGAATGTGGAATGGTTTCTGCTGGGATTGAATGAAGAAAAATTCGATATGTATATTCTGGATATCCGGATGCCTGGAGAAAACGGAATAGAGGCAGCGAGGGAAATTCGCAGATTTTATCCGGATCCGATTATTATGTTTATTACAAATATGATTCAATATGCAGTACGTGGATATGAAGTTGATGCAATGGATTATGTAGTAAAACCAGTTGAGTACTTTTCTTTTTCGCAGAAACTGGATAAAGCAGTTGGACGTATGCGCTCTGAGGTTAAAGAATTTCTTACGATTCCGATTGGGGAAGGAGTTGTAAAGATAGATATAGCAGATATCTATTATATTGAGGGGCAGAGACATAATGTAATTTATTATACTTCGAGAGGAGATTACTGTTCAAGAATTACAATGAAAGAACTCGAAGAAAAACTTGCGGTACATAATTTTTTTCGATGTGCAAAGGGATACCTGGTAAATATGAATCATGTAGAGGGATTTGTTGGTTCTGATTGTGTGATCCATAATGTACATATACCTGTCAGCAGAACCAGAAAAAAAGAATTCATGAATCTGCTTCTGCAAAACCTCAATATGGAATGATTTCATGCGAAATGGAGGACACTATGTTATATCAGGATATTCCAAGAATTTATACGGCAATAGCAGAGTGGGGATCATGTCTGGTTTATCTTTATATCCTAAAAAAAGAAAACATGAAATCTGTACATTTTCTGGCAGGCAGTCTTTTCATGCTGGCAATGCAGAGTATCTTTCTGACTTTAACAGGCAGCGTAACTGAAATTTTGTGGATTCCCTGTATGATGATCGCTGCAGGTATGATGTATGGATTTCTTATGGTCGGAGGAAATATGAAGCCTCTGGGAGCGGCTTATTGCTGTGCCCGTGCATTTGTTCTTGCAGAGTTTGCAGCTTCGCTGCAGTGGCAGATGGTATCTATTGTACAGGCATGGGGGAATCAGAGCCTCGGGGTTGAAATTCTGATTACGATGGTTGTTTTTGGAGGCTGCTTTACTATTGATATTTATTTAGAAAAAGATCTTCTGAAGCAGAATTATCTTGAACAGATGACAGTAAAGGAAGTAGTAGCGGCGGCAATCATGGCTGTTGCAATCTTTGCTTTTAGTAATCTGAGCTTTTTAAATGAAAATGCACCATTTGCGAGCAGAGAACGTGCAGATATTTTTTCTATCAGAACACTGATCGATTTTGGAGGAATTGCAATCCTGCATGCTTATCAGAGCAGGATCAGTGAGTATGTTGCCGAGAAAGAACTTTCAGTAATGAACGTGATGCTGAAAAGCCAGTATGATCAATACCGAAATTATCAGGACAGCCTGGATCTCATACAAATGAAATACCATGATCTGAAACACCAGATAACGGGACTTCGTGCGGAATCAGATGAAGAGAAACGAAAAAAATGGATTGATTCCATGGAAAAGGAAATCGCTGCTTTTGAAAATATAAGCAGAACGGGGAATCAGGTACTTGATACGATTTTGGCAGCTAAGATTTTCCATTGTCGAAAAAATCATATACAGATTACCTGTGTGGCAGATGGAAAATTATTAGATTATATGCATGTAACAGATATATGTTCTATATTTGGAAATGCTTTGGATAATGCGATTGAACATGTAATTTTGATTCCAGATCCGGAAAAAAGACTGATCCATCTGACAGTATCCGCTCAAAAAGGATTTGTGTTTATCAAGATAGAGAATTATTGTGAAGCAGAAATTTCCAAAAATGAAGAGGATCTGATTACAACAACAAAAAAGGATAGTAAAAACCATGGTTTTGGATTGAAGAGTATTCGTACAGCTGTAGAAAAATATGATGGTTCTGTAGTATTTGGAGTACAGCAGAACTGGTTTGAATTAAAGATTCTTTTACCCAGAGTATTGTAATGCTCTGGGTATTTTTGTTGCCAAGCATACGACAAAAAGGTCCGGTGGACCTTTTTTAGTATTTTGTGCCATCTTTGCTGCATCTGGTGCCAAAAACGGCATGAAATAATAACCATGTTATAGTAATGCTAACAGGAAATGATACCTGAAAAAGATGAGAGAGTCAAAGGAGGAAAAAAGAGAATGATCAGTGTTGAAATGGAAGATGTTCTGGCGGTATTACAATTATGCAAACCGTATATTATCGGTATTATTGCTGCACTTGTAATTGGAATCGTATTTATGATCGCATGCCGCAGGATGTCCAGGGACAAAAGATTTCTGATAAGAGGGGAAGCTGCGATCGCAATGGTTCTTGCAGTTGTTGTCTGCGTGAATATGATCTGTTTTGGACCAATGGCTACGTTGATTGGACTTGCAACGGGAAATGGAACTTTAAGCGATGAAACAAATGAAGAAGCTGCGGAAGTGGCAGAAGAAATTATGGAAGACGGAATTGTTCTTCTGAAGAATGAAAGCCTGCTTCCTTTAAATGAAACAAAAAAACTGAATATTTTTGGCTGGGAATCTATTAATCCGGCTTACGGAGGAGCTGGTTCCGGTGGAATTAATGATCTGTATGATATTGTCAGTCTGAATCAGGGACTTGAAAATGCCGGATTTTCTATTAACCAGGAACTGGTTGATTTTTATAACAATTATGGTGCAGATAATCCGGAAATGTCTATCCAGAAACAGAGCTGGACATTACCGGAGCCACCTGTAGATACTTACAGTGATGAGCTTATTAAAAGTGCGAAAGAGTATTCTGATGTGGCAGTTGTGGTTCTTTCCAGAAAAGCAGGTGAAGGTCATAATGATATTCCTATGGATGTAAGAAAAGCAGCATATGATAATAATTCAGATGAATATGATGATTTTCCTGAGGGAGAGCATTATTTACAGCTTTCACAAACTGAGAGAGATATGGTGGATATGGTTTGCTCAAACTTTGATAATGTCATTGTAATTTATAATGGAGCAAATCAGTTTGAACTTGGTTTCGCAGATGAATATCCTCAGATTAAATCTGTTGTATGGTGCCCAGGAACGGGAAATGTGGGATTTAATGCACTTGGTAAAGTATTTTCAGGTGAAGTCAATCCTTCCGGAAAAACACCGGATACATTTATTTATGATATGACGACTGCTCCGTGGTGGAATAATGCAGAAAAAACGGAGTATACAAATCTGGCAGATATGGCCGTTGAAGGAATGAACGCAGGAACTGCGCAGGTGTATGCTCCGGCATTTACCAATTATGTGGAAGGCATTTATGTAGGATACAAGTACTATGAAACAGCTGCACAGGAAGGTGCGATTGATTACGATAAGACTGTACAGTATCCATTTGGATATGGTCTGAGTTATACGGAATTTGAACAGAAAATGGGTGAACTGGAGGAAAAAGACGGACAGATTTCTGTAGATGTAGAAGTAACCAACACAGGAGATGTTGCCGGAAAAGATGTAGTAGAAGTGTATTATAAACCGCCATATACAAATGGAGGAATTGAGAAATCTTCTGCAAATCTGATCGAGTTTGCAAAAACAAATCTGCTTCAGCCGGGAGAATCTCAGACTGTTACAGTTACATTTAGTATAGAAGATATGGCCTCTTATGATGAGAATAATGCAAAAGCATATGTTCTTGAAAAAGGCGATTATGTGATTTCTATCAACAGCGATTCACATACTGTGCTGGATCAGAAAACTTATACTGCAGATACTGATGTAGTATATGAGGAAGAAAATAAAAGAGTATCAGATGATACTGCAGCAACAAATGTATTTGAAGATGCAAAAGGAGATATAACATATCTGTCACGTGCGGATCATTTTGCAAATTATGAAGAGGCTACAGCAGCACCGGCATCTGCAGAGCTGGGTGAGCCATATGTTTCTGAATATCATCTGAACAGCAACTTTGATAAGACTACATATCTCAATGATGAGGATGTAATGCCGACAACGGGAGCAGATAATGGACTTACATTAGCTGATATGCGTGATGCTGATTATGACGATCCTCGTTGGGAAAAACTTCTGGATCAGCTTACTGTTGATGAAATGGAAAATATGATTGCAATGGCTGGTTATCAGACAGCAGCCATGGATTCTGTGGGAAAAGTGGCTACACTTGATTTCGATGGACCGGCAGCAATTAATAACAACTTTACAGGAGTTGGTTCTATTGGATTTCCAATTGAAGTTGTGGTTGCTTCCACATGGAATAAGGAACTTGCACAGGCCTGGGGTGAATGCATGGGCAAGATCAGTCAGGAAATGGGTGCAGAGGGCTGGTATGCACCAGGAATGAATACTCATAGAACCGCATTTGGTGCAAGAAACTATGAATATTTCTCAGAAGATGGAATTCTTTCAGGAAATATGGGAGCAAAAGCAGTAGAAGGAGCAAGAAAATACGGAGTTTATTCTTACATTAAACATTTTGCTATGTATGAAGGTAATGCCAAAATGGTAAGTGTCTGGTCGAACGAGCAGGCAATCAGGGAAATCTATCTGAAACCATTTGAAATTTCTGTGAAACAGGGTGGCGCAAATGCGGTTATGGTTTCCTGGAGTTTCCTTGGAGATAAATGGACGGGAGAATGCAGTAACCTTATGAATACAGTTCTCAGAGATGAATGGGGATTCAGAGGAATGGCACTTACAGATTTCTTCCGAAACAATGGTCATGGATTTATGAATGCAGATGCAGCTTTGGCGAATGGGGTAGATGCAATGCTGTCCACATTCAACGGAGAAGAGAACAATGTAGCCAACCCAGAGCATCCAACATCTGTACTTCAGATGAGAAATGCCTGCAAAAATGTCATGTATACAGTTGTAAGCAGCTGGGCTTATGATGGAGAACACGAAGAAACAGGTATGGAAAACTGGAAAAAAGCAGGAATTGGAATCGACATTGTAATAGCACTTTTCATGGCAGGAATGGAAGTACTGGTAATCAGAGGATATAAGAAAAGAAAGAATGCTGAATAAGGATGAAAGTGGGATGGAAAACAGTTATGAAACAGCAAAAATTGGTTGAAAAGATGACAATAGAAGAAAAGGCAGCGATACTCAGTGGAAAAACTGTCTGGCAGACCAGAGAAATTGACAGGCTTTCCATCCCGTCCATCTTTCTTTCAGATGGACCGCATGGAATCAGAAAACAGGCAGGAGCAGGAGACCATCTGGGATTGAATGCATCCTTGAATGCAACTTGTTTTCCCACAGCAGCGACGATAGCAAACAGCTGGAATCAGGATCTGGGGGAAGAGATTGGACAGGCTCTTGGAGAGGAAGCAGCAAGTATGGATGTAAATATCCTGCTTGGTCCGGGATTGAATATTAAAAGAAGCCCATTATGTGGAAGAAATTTTGAATATTTTTCAGAAGATCCATATCTTTCCGGGAAGATGGCAGCGTCATATATTCGTGGAATACAGAGTAAAGGCGTTTATGCCTGCCCGAAGCATCTGGCGGTTAACAGTCAGGAACTTCGGAGAATGGCAATGGACGCAGTTGTTGACGAACGGACATTAAGAGAAATTTATCTGACCGGTTTTGAGATAGCTGTTAAAGAAGGACACGCAAAAGCAATCATGAGCAGTTACAACCAGATTAATGGGATTTATGCTAATGAGGACAAACATCTTTTGACAGATATCCTGCGCAAAGAATGGGGATTTGATGGAATTGTAGTAACAGACTGGGGCGGAAGCAATGACCATGTGAAAGGTGTTGCTGCCGGCTCAAATCTGGAGATGCCGTCCTGTGGGTACGATTCTGCAAGAGAAGTGATTGCTGCTGTCCGAAATGGAACGCTGAAGGAAGCGGATTTGGATGAAAGAGTTGGAGAACTGGTGGATGCAGTGATGGAACTGACATCAGGGAAGAAGCTTTCAGATAAAAACTTTGACAGAAACGCACATCATCAACTGGCAAGGAAAGCAGCAGCAGAAAGCATGATTCTTCTGAAAAATGAAAAACAGATTCTTCCGCTGGATACAAAAAAATCCATCGCTGTTATTGGAGATTTTGCTTTTTCACCCAGATATCAGGGGGCAGGATCTTCTATGGTCAATCCAACAAAAGTAGAAGATATGTCATCGATTTTGCAACAATATGATTTGAATATTCTGGGAATGACAAGAGGCTATCATAGAAATGGAGATGTAGATGAGAATGATAGAAAGTTTGCATTAAATTTGTCTATGAATGCGGATATTGTAATTTTCTGCTTTGGTCTTGATGAGATCAGTGAATCAGAAGGACTGGATAGAACCCATATGCGTATTCCGCAGAATCAGATAGATCTTCTGCAGGATATCAGTAAAGTGAATGAAAATATTATTGGAGTACTGAGTGCAGGATCTGCGATAGAAATGCCATGGCACACCTGCTGCAAAGCGATTTTGCATGGCTATCTGAATGGACAGGCAGGCGCTTCTGCAACATTGGATATTCTGACCGGAAAAGTGAATCCATCAGGAAGACTGGCAGAAACATATCCCATATCTTATGAACAGACACCGGCATTCCGATATTATCCAAGTAATGAGAAAACATCGGAATACCGCGAGAGTGTTTATGTAGGATATCGCTATTATGATACTTCAAAAGTACGGGTGCAGTTTCCATTTGGTTTTGGACTTTCCTATACGGAATTTACATATTCTGATCTTATCATAGAAGAGGATGGAATCAAAGTTTCGGTTACCAATACAGGTGACAGAGATGGAGCTGAGGTTGTTCAGATGTATGTAGGACTTCCTAATGCAATCGTGTTCCGACCGGAAAAAGAACTGAAAGGTTTTGCAAAAGTTTATCTAAAGGCAGGAGAAAGCAGACAGCTCAGGATTCCCTTTGATGATAAGACATTTCGTTATTGGAATATAAAAACGGGACAGTGGGAAATAGAAACAGGAACTTATCAGATTATGGTAGGAGCCAGTGTTGCAGATATTCGTTTAACAGGTATGACTGAGAGAACAGGAAATAGTAAAGGGTATCCGTATAATCCGGCAAAAATGCCTTACTATTATACAGGAATCGTGCAGAAAATATCAGATGAGGAATTTCGTGAACTTCTTGGCCATGAGATACCGAACGGAAGATGGAGTGGAAATCTGGGAATCAATGATGCAATCTGTCAGATGTATTATGCAAAAAGCCGACTTGCAAGACTGATATATAGATGTCTCACAAAAATGAAAAAGAAGAGTGAGGCACAGGGAAAGCCGGATCTGAATATTCTTTTTATTTACAATATGCCGTTTCGAGGGATTGCCAAGATGACCGGCGGGGCAGTCAGTATGGAAATGGTATATGGAATTGTCGATGCTGTGAATGGTCACTTTATGCTTGGAGTAAAAAAAGTAGTTGGCGGATATTTCAGAAACAGAAGAAATAATAAGAAATATGAAAAATTATTAAAAGGAGCCGGAGGGAAGTGCAGATGAATCATATAAAAAATATATGGAAATGTTTTGAAGAGAAACATTCTGCTATTGCAAAATGGCTTTATCAGATATTCTATTTTGTTATATTCAGTATGGGCGTGACAGTATTCCAGTATCTTGTATTTACATTTTTACCAGGGATTTTGGGAATTGGTCTGGCTGGTACAGAATTTATGTGGCCAAAGGTTTCCATGAATCTGTTTGGAGTAAAATTTACATGGAGTTTACTGGGGTATAATGTATTGCGTGATGCAACGGGGAATATACTGATCGGTGGTGGACTTGGCTATTTTATAAGTTATGAATTGGGGTCATTTCTTGCACAGTGTATCAATTTTCCACTTCAGAGAAATATTACTTTTAAAAGCCATGGAAATCCTGTATATCAGGCAATCTGGTATTTTGTTGCATGGGTGGTAATCTCACTGATTTGTAATGGATTTAATAATCTGTGGATGCCGGTTGCATCTGCATATGTGGCACCGGCAGTCTATAACATGCTTGTGACAATTATTACAGGTGGAGTTTCCATGGTGATTTTTTTCTTTGTGTTTAAAATTATTTTCCCAGAGGGGAAGGCTGAATAGAAGAAATTAGCAAGTATGCCTGAAATCTAATAATAAAAGAGATGAGGAGTAGTAAGAAAATCAGACAAATATATTTTTCCAAGAATTTGTCGTAAAAATGTGGTCAAACCAAGAAAATCGAGTGCGAAAGAGAATGTTACGCCATGCACAGCTCGGGAAAGAATTCCCTCGCTGTAGGGCTGTCGCCCTATAAAATAGCAAAAAAAGACGCCTTTGCAAGTAAACTAGCAGGGCGTCTTTTTTCACCATTTTGCATGGCTCGTAGCGTTCACAAAATCTTCACAAAATAATTAGCACTCGCCTCTTGACAGTGCTAATAATAAGTGTTATATTACAGCTAGAACAAAGGAAGAGGGATACAAAGAGAGGAAAAGAAGAAAACCTCCGGTATCCGGAAGCCTTTCCGTTCCAAAGAAACAGGTAAACAAAAAGATCCGGTGAAAAGAAAAACCGGAGAAAAAGCATGGATCAGGTTCCATGAGAAGAATAAGAAGGAGCGATGACTTATGTTAATGCCTAGTATTTTTGGAGAAAATTTATTTGATGACTTTTTCAACGATTTTCCGTTCTATGATTATGACAAAGAGATGAAGAATACAGAAAAGAAACTGTATGGCCGCAAAGCCAGCCATGTGATGAAAACAGATATTCGCGAGCTGGATAATGGCTACGAGGTAGTGGTTGACCTTCCGGGCTTCACAAAAGATGAAGTTCAGGCCACACTGGAAAATGGTTATCTGACCATCAGTGCAGAGAAAGGTCTTGACAAAGACGAGAAAGAAAAAGAGAGCGGCCGCTACATCCGTAAAGAGCGTTACGCAGGTGCATGCAGCAGAAGCTTCTATGTAGGTGAGGATATTACCGAAGAGGATATCAAGGCTGAATTTAAACACGGTCTGCTGAAACTCTTCGTACCGAAGAAGGAAGCAAAACCGGCTGTGGAGCAGAAAAAGACAATCTCCATTGAAGGATAAAAGAAAAAAAGCAAAAGCGTTTGCCGCCCGGGAATGTTAAAATTCCCGGGCGGCAAAATTTTTATCTTTTCCGGTACATCCCGAAGGAAAGAATCCGGAATACGCGGGCGGATATACGTGATTTTCGGATTCAAAAAATAAATTGTATACAATAATGTACTTGCTATTTGGGAACAGGTCCGATACAATAGGCGTGACAATTACAAAATGAGAGAACTCGTATCAAAAGGAGAAATCATGAAGAAAAGAAGAAGCGTACTTGCGCTGCTTTTAGTTGCAGCTCTTACTGTTGTACTTGGCGGATGCCAGGATGGCAAGGATGGGAAAGCAGATTCTTCCGATACCACAAGTTCTCAGGTATCAACGGAATCAACCCCGACAGGGGAACCTGTTATGGGAGGTTCCATCACGGTAGGAATTCCTCAGGACATTGAGGATAGTCTTGACCCACACAAATCTGTTGCGGCAGGAACGAAAGAAATCCTATTCAATATTTATGAGGGCCTTGTAAAGCCCGATGAAGAAGGAAATCTGAACGATGCGGTGGCAGAGAGCCATTCGATCTCGGAGGATGGAAAGGTTTATACCTTCAAGCTCCGGAATGGTGTCAAATTCCACGATGGAACGACCGTCACTGCAGAGGATGTAAAATATTCAATCGAACGCTGTGCGGGTATCAACGGAGACGGAACGCCTCTGGTAGAGGCATTTTCCAATGTGGACAAGGTTGAAATTCCGGACGAGAGCACGATCGACATCTATTTAAAAGAGGCAGACACCGAGTTTCTTGCCTATCTGACGGTGGCGATTGTACCTGAGCATGTGGAAGATCTGGAAGCAGATCCGGTCGGAACAGGCCCGTTCCACTATGTATCACGGTCCCCGCAGGAAAACATTGTCCTTGAAAAATTCAGCGATTACTGGGATACGGAAAATCAGGCGTATCTGGACAAGGTAACATTTCGAATTGTCAAGGACAGCAATGCAGTCGTAACAAACCTGAAATCCGGTACACTGGACATGTATGCACGTCTCAGTTCCACACAGACAGCGCAGCTTGCCGAAGATTCCGATTTTACGATTTATGACGGCGGTATGAACCTGGTACAG
>OHHZ01000927.1_pt1 | contig 10941 bp, 8 predicted proteins | sample 1568081 | NCBI WGS metagenome assembly OHHZ01 (sample SAMEA3879597, study PRJEB24766) | human gut metagenome | biome: human-associated habitat; feature: feces | place: USA | collected 1985/1987
TGGGATTTCGATGCTCCCAATATCCCGAATGAACCTCGCGATGCTTCGGCAGCTGCCTGCACGGCGTCCGCCCTTTACGAGCTGAGTACTTATCTGCCGGATAAGGGATACAAGGAAACCGCCGACCGGATTATGGAAAGCCTCGCTTCTCCTTCCTACCGTGCCAAGGTGGGTACCAACGGCAACTTCATCCTGATGCACTCTGTGGGCAGTATTGCGGAATTAAAGGAAATGTCGGATAACTGCCCCGATAATATCGAACTGCACCGCCCGTATATAGACGCGGTAACCATAAAATGCCCCCACTGCGGCAAGCAGATGCACAGAGTGCCCGAGGTTATAGACTGCTGGTTCGACTCAGGCTCAATGCCGTTTGCGCAGCACCATTATCCCTTTGAAAATAAGGAGCTTTTTGAATCTCAGTTCCCGGCGGACTTTATTTCCGAGGCGGTTGACCAGACTCGCGGCTGGTTCTATTCGCTGCTTGCAATTTCTACACTTATTTTCAACAAGGCGCCCTATAAAAACGTTATAGTTTTGGGTCATGTACAGGATGAAAACGGGCAGAAGATGAGTAAATCAAAGGGCAACGCGGTTGACCCGTTTGAGGCGCTTGAAAAATTCGGCGCGGACGCTATCCGTTGGTATTTCTATACCAATTCAGCCCCGTGGCTGCCCAACCGTTTCCACGATAAGGCGGTAACCGAGGGTCAGCGCAAGTTTATGGGCACCCTTTGGAACACCTACGCTTTCTATGTGCTTTACGCCAATATAGACGAATTTGACCCCACAAAGTATTCGCTTGAAAACTGCAAGCTGACCGTTATGGATAAGTGGCTTTTATCAAAACTCAACTCAATGGTAAAGGCAGTTGACGATAACCTGAATAACTACCGCATACCCGAGACGGCAAGAGCCTTGCAGGAATTTGTGGATGATATGAGTAACTGGTACGTCCGCCGCGGCAGAGAGAGATATTGGGTTCAGGGCTTGCCCGAGGATAAGATAGCGGCGTATATGACACTTTACACCGCGCTTGTTACTACCGCTAAGGCGGCGGCGCCCATGATTCCGTTCATGACCGAAAGCATTTATCAGAACCTTGTTCGCAGCGTTGATAAATCGGCGCCCGAAAGCATACACCTTTGCGCTTTCCCGACTGTGGACGAAAAGGCGATAGACAAAGAGCTTGAGGATAAAATGGATAAGGTGCTCGAAATAGTTGTTTTGGGCAGGGCTGCCAGAAACGGCTCGGCGCTTAAAAACCGCCAGCCCCTTGCTACTATGTATGTTAAGCTTGACGGAGAGCTTGACAGCTTTTATACCGATATTATCCGTGACGAGCTTAATATAAAGAACGTAAGCTTTACCGATAAGGTAGACGACTTTGTAACCTATCAGTTCAAGCCGCAGCTTAAAACCGTAGGTCCTAAGTTCGGCAAGCAGTTAAACGAGATAAGAGCGGCGCTGACAGAGCTTGACGGCACTGCGGCTAAAAAGGAGCTTGACGAAAACGGAAAGATTGTTTTGTCGCTGCCTTCGGGTGAAGTGACCCTTGAAACCGAGGACCTGCTGATTGAAGCCAAGCAAAAGGACGGTTTCTACACCGTAAGCGACCGCGGAATTACCGTCGCAATTGATACCACCCTTACAAAAGAGCTTATTGAAGAGGGCTTTGTGCGTGAACTGATAAGCAAAATTCAGACCATGCGCAAAGAGGCGGGCTTTAACGTAACCGATCATATAAGCGTAACCGTAAACGGCAGCGAAAAGGTTGTGGACATTGCCCTTTCAAAGAAAGCGGATATTGCGGGCGACACACTGGCTGACGGTATTGCCGTTGCTGAGCCTAAGGGCTACACCAAGGAATGGGATATTAACGGCGAAAAGGTAACAATAGGCGTAGAAAAGGTATAAACCGAAAGGAGTACCCCATAAATGAATGATGAATTTTACAGTGACGAGAGTTTTGAGGACATAAGCTCCTCAACCATACCTAAAACAAAAAGCAGCCTGAAGGCTGTAACCGAAAATTACGGAAACGGAGTTTTTAAGCACCTGGATAAAATAATAAAGGCTATATCCTTTATCGTGGCGCTTATGATACTGCTGGTTTTCGCCGCGGTTGCCGCCGTGCTTATTATGCTGGATAAGATTTTCGCCATAGTTGCGGTGGGAGTTTTTATTGTGGGTATTGTGCTTTCAATAATAATTCTTTTCCTGATTTACGCTGTGGGTCACCTTATCTCGCAGAATAATGAGATAATAAAAAGATTATAAAAAATCGAAGGCTGCAGGGAGTTTGTTGACTCCTGCAGCCTTCGTATTATCGCTCGACAGTTTCTTTCCAACGCCTGACCGTTTTGGTGTCGGGCGTTTTTATATTTGCATATTTTCTGCCGAGCGCTGAATATTTGCTTTCGCCGTGCGGGTGAAACGGCTCAACTTCTATATGCTCAATTCCGCTGAGTTTATCGGCGATTTCGCTTATTCCTTTAAAATGCTCCGCACGGTCGTTAAAGCCCGGAATTATGGGGCATCGTAAAATAATTTTACTGCCCGCGTCGCTTAAAGCCTTTAAATTATCAAGAATTATTTTGTTATCAAAACCGGTATATTCTTTATGCAGCTCGGGGTCGGTCTCCTTACAGTCAAACAGGAATAAATCAACATATTTTGCAATTTCAAGTATTTTGGATTTTTCCGCATAGCCGCAGGTCTCAATTGCGGTGTGTATTCCGTTTTCCTTTGCTTTTTTTAAAAGCTCCAGCGAAAAGTCATATTGAGCCAGCGGCTCACCGCCCGATAAGGTCACGCCGCCGCCCGAATTTTCATAAAACGGTTTATCCTTAACAATTTCTTTTAAAACCTCATCTATTGTATATTCCTTACCGCAAATTTTGCGCGCGTCTGCCGGGCAGTAAAGCTCACATTTGCCGCAAAAATCACAGCTCTTCAAATTATTTGGGCATACTTCGCGGCATTTGCCGCAGCCGATACACTTACTCTTATAAAACATTATTTGTTTTTCAAATGACTGACTTTCCGGGTTGTGACACCATACGCAGGAAAGCGGGCAGCCCTTTAAAAACACCGTTGTCCGTATTCCCGGTCCGTCAACATAAGAATTGCGTTCAATATCAAAAATCATTGCAGAAAGCATTATACTACTCCTTTTGAATCGTCCTCCTGATAATATCATCCTGCAGCGGCTCATTAAGATTTACAAAATAATCCGAAAAGCCCGAAACACGAACGCGCAGATTTTTATATTTTTCGGGCGCTTTTTTAGCGTTAAGCAGGTCTTCCCTTGAAACATATGTAAGCTGAAAATGAACGCCGCCGTTTTTAAAATACGTTTCAAGCAAATCAGCTGTTTTATTAAAATTGGTGTCGTTTTTAATTAACTGCTCATCAAGCATTATATTGGTGACGGTACTGCCGCAGCCTATGGCGTTCGGGTCAACCCTTGCAATGGAATTAAGCAGTGCTGTAAGTCCGTTTCGGTCTTTTCCCTCGCTCTGACCCAAACCGAATTTGAGCGCGTCACCTGTGTATCTTCCGTCCGGCGTTGCCGCCGTTTTCTCGCCGAACCACTGATGATGCGGGTTGTAACCTATTAAATCGCCTACAAGCCAGTGGTAACCGAATAAATTTGTTTTATCCTTGAAAAATTCATACAGACTTTGATAAAACCTTTGCGCTATGCTGTTTGAACGCTCGGTATCGTTTCCGAAAAAATCACCTTTCTTAATTATGAGCGTGCGCAGATTCTCAAATCCGCTCCAGTTTGCCTGAACTGCCGCTATAAGCTCTTGCATAGTAACGATTTTTTCATCATATACAAATTGCTTAACTATTATCAGTGAGTCAATTACATTTGCTATACCCACATATTGGGGCGAGGCTATTGTAATATCCCCGGAACCCTGAGTAGGGCTTTTGGCTTTTTCAATGCAGCCGTGGAAAAACGGCGCCGATAAATAGTTTATATCCCTTGCTTTTACGCTGTTATATTTATCATCATATTCGCATGCGATCGTAAGATCGGAAAAAAGTTCTTTTGAAAATACCTTGTAGTATTCTTCAAACGATTTAAGATGAATTATTTCATTGCTCTTTTTGTGGAAAAGCGTTTCGGTGGAACGCGCAATATTTACTACCGAATTACCGCCGGTAACAACTCCCGGAAACGCCAGCTCATTACAGCCCACAGTTGTATATCTGACTGCCTCTTTAAAAGGAAATTTGCAAATTTCGGTGTAACACTTTATCCTTTTTTCATCATTTTGGAAGGCAATTCTTTTGTTAGGGTCTTTGCGTTCGCAGTCAAGTGCAAATCTGAAAGCCTCCTTAGGCGTTTTGGCTGTCCATCGCAAGGTTACCTGCGGTATCCATGTGGGCAATTCAAGCAAGCTTTCAAGAATAAGCCTTGAAAGAGCGGTAAATCCGTCGCTTCCGTCGGGCAGATAACCGCCTATGCAAAAGTGCGACTCTCCGCCGCGCGTGAACCATGCCGAGGTTATATGCGTTGCCGCCTGGAGCATTAAAAACAGCTCCTGCAGGTACTCTTTTGCTTCTTCACGGGTTAAGGTACCGTTTTTTAAGTCATTATCGTAAAACGGCTGCAAATATCTGTCAAGCGTTCCAAGGCTGTCAGGGTCTGCCGCGAAACAAATATAGATTGTTAAAACCGCCTCATAAAACGAGGACGGCGCTTTTTCAGGCACTCTTTTAAGTGCCTCGGACAAGATAATAAGGTTTTGTTTATATTCGCCGTTTTCAGTGCTTTCTGCTGCTTCGGCAGCTTTTTCGGAGCATTTATGCGCCCAGCTTATAAGCGTTAAAACAACATTTCTGACCGCCCGCAAAAATTCTTTTTCTTTATTATCTGTATGTTCGGTAAGGGAGCTGTCAATTTCCTCTATTATCCCCGATAAGCCTTTTTTCAATACCTTCTCATAGTCTGCCGTTGCGTGCTGCCATTCAAATGTTGATAAATTGTAAATCGGCTTTAAGTAAAAGTCATTTGCAACCGCATTGAAATTTTTGTTTCCCATTCGTCTGAAAACATCGCCCACAACCGATTTGTCACAGTTGAAAAAGCCGGTCATTTTTGAAAATTCGTATAAAACGGGCTCTTGATTCATTATAAATTCGCATAACCGTTTTGATTCCATTTGCTCCCGCGATAAAAATATATCGCTGCGGTCAAATTCAGTCTTCTTTGGCTGTGCATACATTTTTCCGCCGAGAGTCAGTTCTGTGAGTTTTTCAATTCTTTTGTTCATAAAATACACCCTTTCAAGCATATTTTACCGAATATTGATTGAAAGTAAATTCATAAAAAAACATTTTTATACTTTTCGGCACAAAATATTTTTTGACTTGCTATTTTTCAGCGAATGTCTTACAATATTAAGGTCGGGGGGGGAGAGAATATATGAATATGAATTTTATAATTAAAAAAATTGAAAATGTAATATATGTTGATAAAAACCAATATCCCGAAAAGGTCACGGCATTTTGCGGCAACCTGCCTAATTGCGAGCTTATATATCATATTTCAGGAAAAATGAGTATTTATTTTAACGGAAAAACTGAAATGTGCGATGATAATACGTTGAGATTTTTACCAAAGGGTGAAAATCGCGGATATACTGTAACAAGAGAGGAAAACGGCGATTGCATTGATATATTTTTCGACACAGATATGCCCATTTCCTCAGAAATGTTTACAATTAAATTAAATAACGGTACAGCGGTGGCACCTATTTTTAAGAAAATTTTTTCATTATGGGTTGCCAAATGCGACGGATATTATTTTGAATGTATTTCATTGCTTTACAAGGTCTTTGCAATGCTTCAAAAACAAACCTATCTGCCTGAAAAGCAGTACAAAAAAATTAAGCCCTCCATAGATTACATAAATGAAAATTTTACAAACGGGAAATTATCGGTCAGCAAGCTTGCCGCAATTTGCGGAATAAGCGAATCCGCTCTTAAAAAACTTTTTATAAAAAAATTCGGAGTGCCTCCCGTAAGGTACATAATACAGCTTAAAATAAACTATTCATGCGACCTGCTGCGCTCCGAATTATATTCTGTTTCTCGGGTTTCCCAAATATGCGGTTACGGCAATGTGTATTTTTTCAGCCGACAGTTTAAAGAAAATATGGGAATTTCTCCGTCGGAATTTATTAAAAAATATAAATCTTCAAAATAACATTGTGTATTCCGTTTTTCAATATTAACACTTATTTTACAAAATGTGTTTAAAAAACTACTGACTTTTCTTTTCTGTTTTTCTTGCGCGGGTATTCGCGGATTCTTACAACATAATCAAGGTTTACAGCCTGTAAGCCCTGCTTATCTTCAACCGTGAGTTACCGCAATTTTTTGCTTTCTTCTTTCAAGCAAAAGAAAAATAAGTATGATTATAAACGGTAAAAAATAACTGTGGTTTTCCAAATTACCGTCCTCCAAGCAGATTTGAAAGCTTTGCCAGTTCTGCAAGCGTTAATTGCTCTGAACGTGCCGTTTCGGATATACCGAGCGTATTAAGCGCGTTTCTTATGCGCTCCTTTTCAATGCCCGCAGTGTTTGAAACGGTATTTACAAGCGTTTTGCGGCGCTGTGCAAAGCAGCATTTAACAAGGCGGAAGAACGCCCTTTCGTCATATACCTCAACCGGCGGTTTTTCGAGTATTTTAAGCTTTATAACGGCGGAATCAACCTTCGGCGGCGGCATAAAGCTTTCCTTATCCACCGTAAATAGAATTTCGGGCTTTGAGTAGTAGCTCACCGCAACGCTCACCGCGCCTGCCTCTCTTGTTCCCACCTCGGCGCAGAGCCTTTCAGCTGCCTCCTTTTGCACCATTACGGTAACGGAGTCTATGGGTAATTTGCTTTCAAGCAGGGTCATTATTACGGGTGAAGTGATGTAATAGGGGAGGTTAGCGCACACCGCAACCCTTTCGCAATCCGCAAAATGCCCTTTAATGAGCGCTCTTAAATCAAGCTTTAAGGCGTCGCCGTAAATAATTTCAACGTTTTTGCAGTCGGCAAGTGTTTCGGGCAGCACTTTTTTAAGCCGCTCGTCAAGCTCTATTGCCACAACCCGCCGGGCTACCCTTGAAAGCTCCGCAGTCAGCACGCCGAAGCCGGGGCCAATTTCCAGCACGCCGGTATTTTCATCGCAGGCGGCGTTTGCCATGGCGGGGCATACCTCGGGGTTTATTAAAAAATTCTGCCCGAGCGATTTTTTAAAGGTAAAGCCGTTTTTTGCAAGCAGCGAACGGACGGTATTTATATCTGATAAATTCATAGCAAAACTCCTAACAAGCAAATTATATCGCAGAAAAATAATATTTGCAATAAATTTTTGTTGAGAAACGGAAAGATATATTGTATAATAGATTTATAAACTGAGTTTGTAGGTGAATTTTAATTGGATAACAGGTATTATGAAAAGGTAATTGAGGAAATGCAGCCCTTTCTTGATGAGCAGGGCTTTAAGGCGCAGGAAAACGGCAATTTCAAAAACGATAAGCGCGAAATTAAAATAGCTTATGATGAAGATAGGCAAATGTATGTGCTTTCCGCTGCGGATATAGGCGAGGAAGGCGACGGCGAATTAAAGGAAATTGACGCGTGGCTTTTTGACGACAGCCAGAACGCGAAGGACGCGGCGTCGGTCGGTGTTGATTTTACCGCAACGCTCCGCAAAAATATGGGTATACGCCTAAAGCGCACGGCAGACGGCAGCAATGTGGAATTACCCTCCTTTTCAAAGGGCGGCAGCGTTACCGTTACGGGCTTTGCCAAAAAGATGCTCGATTTCTTCCCCGCGCTTAAAGACGAGTACAAAAATCACATAGCGGTAAACGGCAACTTTTTATACCTCAACTTTTTCGGCGAGTATTTGGTACCTAATATTAAGCAGGTAATGGCGGCGGGCAACAAAAAGCAAATTAAAAAGCTTTATGATATTTTAGAGGATATGTATGTAAAGGGCGACCGCGATACCGTAAACGCCGTTGTGGCGGTGCTCGGCGCTGCGGCGTATAACGATGAAAAGGCGACTGCCGCAATTAAAGAAATGCTGGCTGACGATAAGCATTTCCTTTCATCCTTTGAATGCTTTATGCCTATGCTTGCGAAAAACAAAAAGCTTACGGCTTCGCTTATAAAATAAATCAAGGGGGTAATTTTATGGAGTATGTAATTATAGGAATTATTGTGCTGGTGCTGATACTTTTCTTTGCGAACGTAAGAGTAGTGCCGCAGGCAACCGAGTATGTAATTGAATTTTTGGGTAAATACAAAACTACCTGGGGCGCGGGTCTGCACGTTAAAGTGCCGTTTATAGAGACTATCGCCAAAAAGATAACCTTAAAGGAGCAGGTGCTGGATTCTCCTCCGCAGCCGGTTATCACTAAGGATAACGTTACAATGCAGATAGACACAGTGGTTTATTTCAGAATTTATGACGCAAAGCTTTATACCTACGGTGTTGTAAGCCCCTTAAACGCTTTGCAGAACCTTACCGCCACCACACTGCGTAACCTTGTGGGCGAGCTGGAGCTTGACGGCACGCTTACTTCAAGAGATACAATAAATGCGAAAATGACCGCGATACTTGACGAGGCTACCGATAAATGGGGTATGAAGGTAAACCGAGTTGAGCTTAAAAACATTATTCCACCCGCCGAAATACAGAACGCCATGGAAAAGCAGATGAAGGCAGAGCGCGAGCGCCGCGAAACGCTTTTGCAGGCGGAAGGTCACAAGGCGGCTGCCATTACCCGCGCCGAGGGCGATAAACAGGCTATGATACTGGCGGCAGAAGGCGAGCGCGACGCACGCATTGCAAGAGCCGAGGGTGAGGCAAAGGCTATTTTCCTTAATAAAAAGGCTGAGGCGGACGGTATTCGCGCCATAAAAGAGGCTGCGGCAGACGCGGCTGTGCTTGAAATAAAGCGGCTTGAAACCCTTGCCGAAATTTCAAACGGCACGGCGGCAAAGCTGATAATTCCGACCGACGCCGTGAATATGGTAACAAAAAATACTGTATTTACAGAAACCACAGGCATAGGCGATGTAACGCACGAGGCGCCGAAGCCTGTAGCGCCGCCCAAAAAAGACGAGTGCTGCGACGATTAAAAATATTTGACAAACGCGGTATAGTGTGCTATACTGTATTAAATTAAATGAGCAAAGGCGCTCATAAAGAGGTAAATTCTCTTTATGGGTGCCTATTTTTTTAAAACGGGGGAATTACAATGACCGAAAAGGGACTTTACCGACAGCAGTTTGAGCATGACGCCTGCGGTATAGGCGCGGTTGTAAATGTGGACGGCACAAAAAGCCACAGGGTGGTTGATAACGCACTTTCTATAGTAGAAAAATTGGAGCACCGTGCCGGAAAGGACGCCTCGGGCGAGACGGGCGACGGCGTAGGAATACTGGTGCAGATATCCCATAAATTCTTCAAAAAAGCGGCAAAGGAAATAGGCATAGACCTGCCCGGCGAGCGTGAATACGGCGTGGGAATGTTCTTTTTCCCGCAGGACACTTTAAAGCGCAATCAGGCTAAAAAAATGCTTGAGGTTATAGCCGAAAAAGAGGGCGACTGGCATTTAACGCGCGAACAGATAAAAAAATATCTTATTGATACGGGCAACGAAATTGCCGTGCACGGTAAGTACCACCGCGCTTTGGGAAAGGTAACGCCTGTTGACGGCATACGCGACGTGCTTGAGTGCAGAAACGAGCTTGAAAATGATTTCGGTATGATAATACGCGGAATGGCATACCCCGATTCGGGCATAACGCGGTTCGAAAACGGCGCGGAGTACGGCAATATTAAGCGCTATCTTACAGACCTCGGAATAGTATATTCCCGCACGCTCGGCGGCGATAACGACAGTTTTGCCCTTCCGACAGACTGGCATGCCTGGATGCCGACCGCCCACCACACCAATCCCGAGCTTTTCGGATATATTGATAAGTTTTTAACCGAGCCTATGTCCTCTTACGATGCGGCTCAAACGCCAAGGCTTTTCTACCTTTGGGGGCACAGCTTTGAGTTTGAAGAAAATAAAAACTGGGATCTGCTTGATAAAATATGCTCTGCCCTTTCAAATAAGCCCGATGTATGGTACGCCACGAATATTGAGATTTACGATTATGTTTCCGCTTACCGCTCACTGGTTTTCAGCGCCGACGGCAGTATGGTCTATAATCCGACGCTCTTAGATATTTGGTTTACCGAGGACGGTAAGCCCTACATAATAAAATCAGGTGAGACACTGATTAAAAGGTCAAATTAAGCCTTCAAAAAATCACGGCAATAAAAGCTTTTATTGCCGTGATTTTTTGTAACTATTAAATTTTACTTATTATTTCTCCCGCGTTTTCCAGCACAATATCGGGCTTATCCTCGGAATTTGCAAGAATTTCCGGTGTAGTTTCTCCGCTCATAACAAGCACCGAAAGCGCACCTGCATTCAGTCCGCTTTTAATATCGGTGTAAATCCTATCGCCTATAACAGCAGTTTCCTGCGGAGTACATTTTTCCTTTTCCATTGCAAGCTGTATCATAAGCGGCGCGGGCTTGCCTATAACAAAGGGTCTTTTCCCAGTCGCGTTATAAATCATATCGCAAATACTTCCGCAATCGGGCACGCTGCCGTATTCGGTAGGGCACACATAATCGGGGTTTGTGGCAATATACGGCAGCTCCTTAGTGCAAAGCATTTTTGATACATCGTCAAGCTTTTTAAAGGTAAGCTCGGTATCAAAGCCCATTACTATACACTCGGTTTTTTCGGTATCCTCGGTTATTTCAAAGCCGTTTTCCCTAAGCTCCGCTTTAAGTGATTCCGTTCCGCAAACATAAAGCCTTTTGCCGAGGTTGTTTTTCTTTAAATACCAAGC
>OHHZ01000936.1_pt1 | contig 10898 bp, 7 predicted proteins | sample 1568081 | NCBI WGS metagenome assembly OHHZ01 (sample SAMEA3879597, study PRJEB24766) | human gut metagenome | biome: human-associated habitat; feature: feces | place: USA | collected 1985/1987
AATAGCGCCCGTAACGCCTATTCTTTCGCAAAGACCCTTTGCGAGTACCTGCTCGTTATCCATATCAATAAGCTGATATTTCAAAGAGGAGCTGCCCGCGTTTACAACAAAAATTTTCATACTTAAAACTTCCTTTGGTAAAAAAATTTAATTTATCCTTGAAAAGTATTACCTAACTAATATATAATACTGTATATAGGGCATTTTTTCAAGTTTTTTTTGCAAAGAAGTGATATTTTGTCGGCAATCGGCGTTATAGCGGAGTTCAACCCCCTACACACGGGGCATAAATATCTTTTAACCGAGGCGCGCCGCCACGGCACGGTTATTGCCGCTGTAAGCGGGAATTTTGTGCAGCGCGGCGATATTGCGATTTTTGATAAAAGAAAGCGAGCCGCCGCCGCGCTTGCCTGCGGTGCGGATATTGTGCTTGAAATTCCCGTAAGCTACGCTATGTCAACCGCGCAGAACTTTGCGCTTGGCGGGGTTTCGGTATTATCGGCTTTCGGGTGCGAAAGCCTTATCTTCGGCAGCGAGTGCGGAGACACGGCAAAGCTTGAAAACGCGGCAGACGTGCTTTCGGCGGTCGAATATAAAGAACGGCTGAAAAAATACCTCGATTCGGGGCTTACCTTTGCGGCGGCGCGTGAAAAGGCGGCGGGGCTTGGCGGCGATTTGCTCTGCGGCGCTAACAATAACCTTGCAATAGAATATATTGCGGCGGCAAGGGCTATAAACGCCGATATGAAATTTTTAACCGTTCGGCGACTGGGCGCAGGGCACGATGCCGAAACAGCCGAAAACGGCTATGCTGCGGCTTCGCCTCTGCGCGAAAAAATGCGGGCGTGGGATTTGGATTTTTGCAAAAAATATATACCGCCCGAGGCTTATAAGTTTTTCACGCCCGAAGATGCGGCGGATATTAAAAGGCTCGACCGCGCAATACTTGCGGTTTTAAGGCAAAAAACGCCCGAGGACCTTAAAAAACTGCCCGATATAAGCGAGGGAATAGAAAATAAGCTTTTTTCCGCAATAAGGCTTGCAAACAGCACGGAAGAACTGTATAATACAGTTAAGGTCAAGCGGTATACACACGCGAGAATAAGGCGGCTTGCGCTGTCGGCTTTTTTAGGGCTTGATAACGAGTTCTTTATGAAATCGCCGCCGTATGTAAGGGTGCTCGGATTTAACAAAAGAGGAGAAGAGCACTTAAAACAGGCGGCAGAAAGGTCTCCCATACCGGTTATAACCCGCGTATCGGATATTGAAAGACTGTCCTGCGGCGCAAAACGGCTTTTTGCCGCGGAGTGCCGCGCAACGGATATGTTCTCACTTGCCTTACCCGTGCCGCAGCCTTGCGGGGCGGAGTATACCGCAAAAATTATAAAAACGGAGTGAATTTTTATGGTAAGCATAAAGGAAATTGAAAGCTTTAAGGATTACGGGCGCTGTATCTGCGTTACAAACGGCGTTATTGAGGCGTATGTAACGGTGGATATAGGACCGAGAATAATACGTTTCGGCTATGTTGACGGGCAGAACATAATGTGCTCAAACCGCAAGGCGTTCGGACCGAAGGACGATAAGGAATTTACCGATTATTTCGGCGAGGGCAAGCGCTGGGAAAACCTCGGCGGGCACAGAATTTGGCTGTCACCCGAAAGCTACCCCGAAACATATTACCCCGATTTAGAGCCTGTAAGCTACGAAATTACCGAAAACGGCGCGGTGTTCACACCGAATCCCGAGGTTGAAAACGGCGCGGCTAAAAGCCTTGAAATTAAAATGGACGCAGACGACGCGAATATGCAGGTTATTATGCGCGTTAAAAATATTTCGGAAAAGGATAAGGATTTCGCCGTTTGGGGTCTTTCGGTTTCCGAAAAGGGCGGAACGCTTATTATACCTATGAACACTAACGATACGGGGCTGCTTTCAAACAGGATTATTTCGGTTTGGCCCTATACCGATATGAGCAACGACCGCATTTACTGGGGCAACAAGTATGTAACCCTAAGGCAAGATTCAAAATACGATAAGCCCATAAAGCTTGGCTTTGACCTTAACTGCGGCACGGTCTATTACTGCCTTAACGATGATATTTTCTGCAAGAGCTATGATACAAACCACCCGAACGGAAATTACCCCGACGGTGGCTGCTCATTTGAAACATACACAAACGACAGTATGATTGAAGTGGAGTCACTCAGCGAGCTTAAAACCGTAAAGCCGGGCGAGACCGTTACCCACACCGAAAGCTGGGCGCTTTGCAAAAAGCCGTGCGATATTGATTTTAAGAACGATAAATCAATTGAAAATATGCTTGAAAAGCTTTAAAAACCGTAATTTTTGATTTAAACCGTAAGTGAGGTGGAGCTATGGGTGGATTATGCGTGCTATTGCTTTCGGCAGTAGTAGCGGCGATTTATTATTTTTTCATCGCAGTTTTGGCGGCAATTATTTTTTATACGCTGGTAAGTTATGTCCTTGAAAGCTTCGCGGCAATGCGTATGGGTGAAAATTTGAATTATAAAGTAAAATTCGCAGCCTGGATTCCGGTTTATAATAAATACATACTTGGCAGAATTGCAGAAAATAAAGCGTTGGGCGGCATTTCCGGTGTATTAACGCTCGCAGAGGTTTGCCTGTGCATATATTTTTATTTCAATCGGGAAATAAATACGGCGTTGTTTATTTTACTGATTGTATGCGTTATTATTACTTTCATTATTGATACGGTAATTTCGCATAAATTGTTTTCGCAGCGCATAAATAAAAACGCCGATATATTAACTGCTGTAAATGTTATAACCTTAGGTATTTTGCGACCTGTATTTTTGTTTGCGCTACGAAACAGATTAGATAAAGCTCAAACAACTCCTGCAAGCGAATAAGCGCTTGCAGGAGTTGTTGCTATAAAAGCATTTTTAGTTTTTCTATATCCGACGATGCGGTTTCGGGCGTTTCTTTAAGGGGAAAGTCAAGCCCCAGCTTTTCATACTTTGAAACGCAGAGCTTTCTGAACGGCAAAAGCTCAATTTCACTAACGCATTTAAAAGGGGAGACCAGTTCTTTTAGTCTTTTAATGCTTTCGGGGGTATCGTTTAAGCCTTTAATTATAACCTGCCTTATTCTTGTGGGAATATTGCGGTCATTAAGCTGTTTTAAAAAATATGTCGGTTGTGCAAGGCTGCAGCCGACATATTTTTTATATTGCTCATCGGTCGTGTATTTTATATCGAGCAGGCAGTAGTCAGTGTAATCCAAAACAAAATCGGCTAAGGGTTCACACCCGCTTGTATCAAGGCAGGTGTTTATTCCGTTTTCGCGGCAAAGCTTAAATATTTCAGCCGTAAATTCAGGCTGCAAAAGCGGCTCGCCGCCCGAAAGGGTTATTCCGCCCGTTTTGCCGAAATACTCCTTATATTTCAGCGCGCGGTTTACGACCTGCTCCGCTGTGTAGACCGTGCCGCCATTTAAGCCCCATGTTTCGGGGTTATGGCAGCAGGCGCACCTGAGCGGACACCCCTGCGTAAACGCTACAAAGCGAACGCCGGGGCCGTCAAGCGTGCCCATACTCTGAAAGGAGCTTATGTTTCCCTTGATTTCAGCCATTTATTACATTGCCTCATGGAAGGTGCGGCTTATAACCTCGCGCTGCTGCTCGCGGGAGAGCTTGTGGAAGTTGACCGCATAGCCCGAAACGCGTATTGTAAGGTTGGGATAGGCTGTGGGGTCGTTATACGCCTCAATAAGTGTCTGCCTGTTTAAAACATTTACGTTAATATGGTGCGCCTTTTTGGCGAAATAGCCGTCCAGTACCGAAACAAGGTTTTTAACGCGCTCGTCACCCGTTCTGCCTAAGGTATCGGGGGTTATTGAAAATGTGTTTGAAATGCCGTCGCGACAATCGTCATATGAAAGTTTGGCAACCGAGTTAAGCGAGGCTAAAGCGCCGTTTTCTTCGCGGTTGTGCATGGGGTTAGCGCCCGGGGCGAACGGTGCGCCCGCTTTTCTGCCGTCGGGCGTGGCGCCCGTGTGCTTGCCGTACATAACGTTTGAGGTAATGGTAAGCACCGAGAGGGTATGCTCCGCGTTGCGGTAGGTGGGGGTTTTGCGCAGCTCGGTTATAACAAGGTGGGTAAGGTCCTTTGCTATCATATCCACACGGTCGTCGTCATTGCCGAATTTCGGGAAATCGCCCTCGGTTTTAAAGTCGATTATATAGCCGTTTTCATCCCTTACGGGCGTTACACGGGCGTATTTTATTGCCGAAAGGGAGTCGGTTATAACCGAAAGCCCCGCAATGCCGAACGCCATAAAACGGTGCACGTCGGTATCGTGCAAAGCCATTTGCGCCTTTTCATAGGCGTATTTATCGTGCATATAGTGAATAACGTTCATTGTATTCACATAGAGCCTTAAAAGCCACGCCGCGTATTCGGTGAAACGCTCGTAAACCTTATCGTAGGAGAGCACGTCGTCTTCAAACGGCTTCATTTGCGGACCTGCGTTTATACCGCTTGAGGTATCGTAACCGCCGTTGAGCGATAAAAGCAGCAGCTTTGCAAGGTTGCAGCGCGCGCCGAAAAACTGCATTTGCTTACCTATTTTCATAGCCGAAACGCAGCAGGCTATGGCGTAGTCGTCGCCGTATATCGGGCGCATTACGTCGTCGTTTTCGTACTGTATAGAATCTGTATCGCACGAAACTTTAGCGCAAAAGCGCTTAAAGCTTTCGGGCAGCTTATTTGACCAAAGCACGGTGAGGTTCGGCTCGGGGGAGGAGCCGAGAGTATACAGCGTGTTTAGCATGCGGTAGCTGTTTTTGGTGACGAGCGTTCTGCCGTCCTCGCCCATGCCGCCAACGCTTTCGGTTATCCACATAGGGTCGCCGCCGAAAAGCTCATTATACTCGGGCGTGCGCAAATGGCGCGCAATGCGCAGCTTCATTACAAAATCGTCCATAAGCTCCTGCGCCTGGCGCTCGGTAAGCGCCCCATTTTCAAGGTCGCGTTCAATATAAACATCAAGGAACGTGCTTACTCTGCCCAGCGACATTGCCGCGCCGTTTTGCTCTTTAATTGCGGCAAGGTAGGCAAAATAAGTCCACTGCACTGCCTCGCGCGCGTTGGCAGCGGGCGCGCTTATATCGTAGCCGTAAGATTCCGCCATTTTCTTAATATCGGTAAGCGCGGCTATCTGGTTTGAAAGCTCCTCTGATAAACGGATATGCTCCTCATCAAAATTAACGCCCGAAAGAGCCGCTTTGTCCTTTTTCTTTTCTTCTATCAGCCTGTCAATTCCGTAAAGCGCCGCGCGGCGGTAATCGCCAATAATTCTGCCCCTGCCGTAAGCGTCGGGCAAGCCTGTTATAAGGTGGCTGTGGCGCGCCTTGCGCATTTCATCGGTATAAGCTTTAAAAACACCGTCGTTATGGGTAGTTCTGTATTTAAACTGCTTTTCAATGCTGTCGGATAACTTATAGCCGTAAGCCTCGCACGCCTGCCGTGCCATACGAATACCGCCGAAGGGATTAACGCCCCTTTTAAGCGGACGGTTGGTCTGCATACCTACGATTATTTCCTTATCCTTTTCGATATACCCGGGAGCATACGCGGTAACGGTGGATATTGTTTCGGTATCTATATCCAGCACGCCGCCGAACTGCTTTTCAACCTCAAAAAGCGTGTTTACCCTTTTCATAAGCTCCTTTGTGCGCTTTGTGGCGCCGCTTAAAAAGCTGTCGTCGCCTGTGTATTCGCGGTAGTTTTTTTGAATAAAATCGCGCACATTTATTTCTTCCTGCCATTTGCCGCCTGTAAATCCGTCCCAGTTTTTATGTATCATTTATATTGTACCGCCTTTGCATTATACTGATATAATAATACAATATATTGTGCTGTATGTCAATACGAAGTTCTATATTTTGTTATTATGAGTAAAAGCCCACAGATTATATTCATTCTTGGGTTTTATAATTGGCTATACAATATTTAAAGACGCAAAAAATCCTCCCGAATTAAAGGGAGGATTTTTTGCGCCCTTGGCGTTATTTGGATTTTACTTCATCGGTTTTGTAGATGAACTTAACGCTGCCGTCGGTATCGTCGGCAATTCCGGCGAATGATTTATAATTCTTGGAAACGTCAACCGTTGCCTTTACTCTGTCAACAAGGTTCTGGAGGTCGTCGCCCGCAAGACCTGTCAGCTTGCTTATGCCCTTATCGTTAAGCTGTTTTATTCCGTCGGCTAATTGCTTTGAGCCGTCAGAAAGCTTTTCAACGCCGGGTACTAACTGTGCAGCACCGGACTTAAGCTCTGCTGCGCCGTCCTTCAGCTGCTTAGCACCTGCGTTTACCTTAGCGCTGCCGTCGGCTGCCGCCGAAACGCCTGCGGTGTAGGCGAGCACACCCTGATAGAATGTGTTGTAGCTGTCAAGCGAGGTTATTGCGGTATCAATTGCGGTTTTAACAGTGTTTTTAATTGTGGGGAGCGCCAATCCTAAGCAAGCGGTGTAAATTGTTTTTTCGTTTGTTTCATTTTTTACGCTTGCCGCATTATAGGTTGCGGCGTCGGCTGCGATTTTCTGCGCTGCCTGTAAGTTCTCGGCAGGAGTTTTACCGTTTTGCGAGCTTAAATATCCGCAAATACCGCTGATAATTTGTTCGTTGGTGGTTGCGCCGCCTGCCGTAATCTTAGCGGTTATAGCTGCATTGGTAAGTATTGTTGTAAGTTCTTCCTTTGATTTGCCCATGCAGGTAAGAACCTTTGCGGCATAGCGTGAGGTTTCGGGAATTGCGGTATTTGCGGCGATAGTCGCGTCAATTTGTGCCTCGGCAGCCGCTTTAGCCTCGTTTTTCTTAGCCTCGCTTAAATAATTAAGAGGATTTTCTTCAATGCCCTTTAATACCGTCTTGTAGTTATCTGTCGTGAGTGCGTCAAAGTTTTGTATGCCGCCCTCGTTCAATTGCTTTGTGACTGTGGCAAGCAGTGTATCAAATACCTGTTTAGCACCTGATGTTAAATCGCCGTTGTTTGAAACCAAGGTGTTAAGCCCCGCGTTAAGCGCTGCGGTGCCGCTTGAAAGCTCGTCGGTACCGGCGGATAATTTATCAATACCCGCAACTAACTCTTTAGACTTTGAAAGCAGGGTAGTAAGCCCGCCGTACAGCTCGGAGGAGCCGTCTATCAGCTTTTTCATACCGCTTGTAAGCTCGTTCAGCTGTGCCTGTAAATCGTCGGCGGAGTTAAGCTTTGAAGTGTCAAATTCATTAAAGAGGCTGTTTGTCGCAAGGGTGAGGGTAGTGGTAAGGGCAAAGTTTTTAACATCTGCCGTAACTTCAATGTAATCGGGAATTTCAAATTTATCCTTGCTTAAATTAAGGTTTTCCTGCAAACCCGGCAGCGCAAAGCCCGCAACTATTGTACGGTCGCCGTCGTTTATGATTTTGCCGTTTGTAACCGATACGTTTGTGAAAACGTCGTTATCAAGCATTAAGCCTGTCAGCATTGCGAACGGTACGTAAATCTTTTCGGTCTTGCCGCCTATGTTTACTTCGCTGTACTGCTTGTTTGTGTAGTCAAAGCGGATAGTAGCCTTGCCGCTCTTTCCCGCAATTTCATCGGCTGAAACGGTCTTGCCGTCTAATTTATAGCTTACCTTTAAATCAACGGGGAGCTCTTTGCTTATTGTGCCCTGGTAATAAATGTCCGCGCCGTCGGCGTTCCATACGCGCATATTGTCGGTATCCATTACATAGGATTCATCGCCCTTGACGTTCTTAACGTCTTCCAAGTCGGTTTTATCCTTTAAGGATTTCTCATTAAGCCCGTTTTTAATCCAATCGCTTACGATTATCTTTTTAACCGAGCCGTCGGCATTTGCAAGCACATAAACGGTTTCGTCCTTTGCGGTCTTTGTATCGGTTTTGTCGCTTTCCGATGAAACGGACGTAGAGGTGCTTGCGGTATCCTTTTTATTGCTTGCGGCATTTATAGCAGCCGCAGTAACGCCCGTGCCGGCAATAACGCCGGCAGCGGCAACTGCAATAAGTTTTATTAAATCATTCTTAACAGTTTTCATTTCATTTAGCCTCCGTTTGTTTTTTAGGCTTAAAGCCTATACTTGTATTGCATATGACCTTATCAAACAGCATAAACATTGCAGGCAGTATGAATATTACCGCAAGCATACTGATTATAGCGCCGCGCGCCATAAGGTTGCATATTGAGCTGATAATATCAACGTCGGAGTAAAGCCCCACGCCGAAGGTTGCGGCGAAGAAGCTGAGGCCGCTGCTGATGATGGACGGCATGCTTGTTTTGTGGGCAATGCTGATGGCTTCTTTTTTGTCTTTTCCGTTCTGACGCTCTTTCTGGTAACGGGTTGTCATCAGGATCGCGTAATCGACGGTTGCACCGAGCTGGATGGCTCCGATAACGATACTTGCTACGAACGGAAGGCTGATTCCCTGATAATATGGGATTGCCATGTTCAGCATGATCGCAAATTCGATCACGGCTACCAGGATAATCGGCAGGGAAATCGATTTGAAGATCAGCAGAATGATGATAAAGATTGCACCAATGGAAAGCACGTTTACGTTGACAAGGTCAGCATCGGTAACATCCTGCAGGTCTTTCATCAACGGTGCTTCACCGATGACCATTCCATCTTTATCGTAGGATTTTACGATTTTGTCAATCGCTTTGACCTGTTCGTTTACTTCATCTGTTGCGGACTCATATTCAGAGCTCACAAATGCAAGCTCATACTCATCGCTCTGCAGCATGCTTCGGAGATTTTCCGGGATCATGGATTCCGGAATGGTCGGGCCGAGCAGGGAGCCCATGCTGATGGTTGATTTGACACCTTTTACCTTGCCGATCTCATCCATCATTTTCTTTTTCTGTTTGGAGTCCATATCGCGGTCCATCATGACGATGTGCATGTTGCTGACGTTGAACTGCGCTTTTACTTCATCGTTTGCCACGTTACAGTCCAGGGTAGATGGAAGGGAACGTGCGATGTTGTAATAAATCTGGGTATGATTGTTTCCGTAGATCGACGGGAACAGCAGAACCAGGAAGATCACAACCCATACTTTATAATGTTTGGTGATAAAGGCGGACGGTTTATCCAGGCTTTTTACCAGCGGTTTGTGTCTCGTTTTCTCAATTGCCTTGTCAAATACCAGAACCATGGCCGGCAGGACGGTGACACAGCAGACAACGCCGATCAAAACACCTTTTGCCATAACGATACCAAGGTCGCGGCCAAGGGCAAAGGTCATAACACACAGTGCCAGGAAACCGGCTACGGTGGTAACGGAGCTTCCGGCTACGGATTTGAACGTGTTGGCGATTGCATGGCCCATCGCACGCTCTTTGTCATCCGGGAAACGCTTTTTATTCTCCTCGAAGCTGTTCAGCAGGAAGATGGAGTAGTCCATCGTAACACCAAGCTGCAGCACGGCGGTCAGCGCTTTTGTGATGTAGGAAGTCTCACCAAGGAACACGTTGCTTCCCAGGTTGTAAAGGATTGCAAGTCCGATACTTAACAGGAACAGGATCGGAACAACGAAGGAAGTCGATGTCAGCTCGATGACAACGAGGCTCAAAACTGCGGCGATGACAACGTAAACCGGCAGCTCTTTTAATGCTACGTTTTTGATATCGGTAACAACACCGGTCATACCGCCGATGAAGCACTGCTCGTTCGCAATTTTACGAAGATCCTCGATTGCCTCCATGGAGTCATCGGAAGAAGTCGTATTGTCGAACAGAACGAGCATCATGGTTGCATCCCCATTGTAGAATGCTTTCCGGAGTTTTTCCGGGATCATCTCAACCGGCACGCTGATGTCTGCCACATCGTCATACCATAAAACTTCTTTTACGTGGTTTACCTGCTCGAATTTTTCTTCGAGTTTCTGTACGTCCTTCATTTCCATGTTTTCCACGACAACCATGGAGAACGCACCCATGCCGTATTCATCTACCAGAATGTCCTGTCCTTTTACAGTTTCCAGATGCTCCGGCAGATAGCTGAGCAGATCATAGTTTACTTTCGTTGCTGCCATTCCGATGACTGACGGAATAATCAGCAGAAATCCAATGATCAGCATCAGAATCCTGTGCTTGGCAATCCATTTGCCAACTTTAACCATTTTCATTCATCTCCTCTGATTCATTTTTAACTTGTTTTTCTAGTACCACATCTTACAACTTAAATGACTATTAGTCAATATTTGAAATGGCGAAAAATGAATTTTGGTCATTTTTTGTTTACTTTTACAAAAAATAACGGAAATCGGAAATGGGAATCGTTGATTTTTCTGCACATCAAAAAAGAGTGCCTGGCTCCTTCGTCCTGACACTCTTTTTTATGCATTTTTTTATTTCACTTCAACCAGCTCAATCTCAAAATTCAGCTCTTTTCCAGCCATCTCATGGTTGGCATCAAACGTGATATTGGTCTCGTCTTTTGCAGTAACTTTTACCGGGAACGGCTGGCCATACTGGTTCTGCAGATAAACCTGCTGTCCGACCTCTACTTCCTCTGCTCCCGGAAGCTGTGCGATCGCAACGGTGAAAATTGCGTTCGGATCCGGCATTCCGTAAGCCTCCTCCGGCATCAGATGGATGTTGACTTTTTCGCCGACTTCCATCTCTGCAACGGCTGCATCGAAGCCGCGGATCATCTGGCCCACACCGCAGATGAACTCGAGCGGTTCGCCGCGGTCGTAGGAAGAATCAAACTGGGTTCCATCGTTGAAGGTTCCTCTGTAGTGGGTACGGCAGGTTTTTCCGACATTAGGACCTGTGATAGATGGCTGGGAACCGCATCCGCCGCCACAGCCTCCGCAGGAATGTCCGTCTTCATGACCGCCGCA
>OHHZ01000940.1_pt1 | contig 10878 bp, 8 predicted proteins | sample 1568081 | NCBI WGS metagenome assembly OHHZ01 (sample SAMEA3879597, study PRJEB24766) | human gut metagenome | biome: human-associated habitat; feature: feces | place: USA | collected 1985/1987
GTCATCCGGAAATTATCGCGTAAGCGAGCCGACATTGTCCGTGAATATGGCTTCGCGGTCATCAGGGCCGACGGTGGAGAAGGCGACATTGTCCAGGACGACCTCGGCGACATTGCGGAAATACGCTCCGTAGGACGGGAAATACGGCCATTGGTCGAAAGGCATTGAGGCTATTTTCGCGCCCAGACCCGGCTCCGGAATACCGATGAATGAGAATGAAGAGTTCCGGATAGTCACCTTGTCGGTTGTCGCGCTCCCCCAGCTTTTCACTGACAATGCCATACGGCGGCAATCGGAAGCATGATAGTTTTCTATCGTAACGTCGGTGCAATGATTGTCATCCAGCAATGTCATGCAGAAAGGCGACAGCACATTTTCCGCGGTACAGTCCTTAATATAAATGCCTGATAATGTGCCAGGTGCATCTCCCCATCCGCCCGGCTCAAAAATCATGGCATGGAGCATTTCGCCACCTTTGTCAGACCTAGTGCGATGCGGGGAACGGCCGGGGCCGACGAATGTGCAGCCTGAAACAAGGACATTTTCAGACGGCATGATCATACGGAGTCCATTGCAGGAAGAATTGAACCGGCACCTGTCGATCACCATGTCATGCCAATATCCGCCGGCCATGCTGTCATCGCCGGTAGAAAAATCGCAATCACTGACATTGACATTATCCCCTCCTCTGATGTGGATGCCGTCCCAGCCGCCGGTAATCCGGAGGCCATTGAATTGACTGTCAGTCAGTTCGTAGCCGAGAATTGCATAATTCGAGGAATTGTCAATGCTGATTCCCGACATCTTGAAACCGGACGTTTCAGCGACAAGCACAGTGTGCGGCCCGCGCATTCCCTCTTCGCCGAGAGGATTGCCAATGCTGCCGCCGTCAATTCTGCCGGACCCGGTAATGGACGCTCCGTCAGCACGATAAGCTATGACAAGGGCCTGTGACCAGATGGTGTCCGAAGCGCAGTTCTGATTTGCCGTACCGACGCCGGTGTCATATCTGGACATATCCTTGTCGGTGATGTAATGACCATACGAAGCCAGATCCGGATTCGCCAAAATCGCCGCACCGTCTTCCAATTTCAGTTCCACGCCGGCTTTCAGATAAATGGTGCCGCTCATGAATCCGCCTGCCGGAACGATGACAGTACCGCCGCCAGCGCGGTTGCAGCTATCTATGGCAGCATTGATTATCAATGAATTGTCGAACTCCGGATCGGTTTTCGCACCCAAATCGGTGATTTTCAATGACAGGCTACGGGAGCATGCGGTCAATGCCAGGAATGTGGCCAATATTGCGGAAAGATGTCTCATAAAGTATTGTAATTTCAATGTTCACCTAACGAAAAAGGCGTTTCAAAACTTCCGTTTCAAAACGCCCTTCGGTTGAGATACCACGACTCGAACGTGGACTAAGTGAACCAAAATCACTTGTGCTGCCATTACACCATACCTCAATTCATCTTGGCAAAGATAGGATTAATTTCGCTTTCTGCCAAAAGTATTTCGCTCCAGACGCGTAAAATCTACATAACGCGCTGTAATAATGCCATTTTTGTCGACACGGATGATATACGGAAGTGACGTCAAATCAAATGAATCCAGCAAGGCTTCCTCGGGCTGCATCTTCACGAAAAGCACACGCATTTTCCTGTCGGCCGACATGAGCCGCTCCGCAGAAGCGATATTGTCCTGACATGAACTGCATTCCTCGTCATAGAACATGATATAGGTATCGCGTCTGAGCCGTGAAAGCTGCCAGGTCTTCTGACGGCGCTGTTTCCACATGCCGTTTTCTGCAGAACGCCCATGCGCCTGTACGCCGCTCACCTCCACGTCAGGCACCGGGCTTCCCGGCATTGCCCTGGAGAGGAGATCCGACATCGTCCTTGCGTATCCTATGATTTTCAGCGAATCGGACGGAGTGTCCCAGACATCCTGTCTGGACAGTATGTATTTATCAGTCAAATACTTGCACGCCTCCTTATAACACCCTTCAGGCATTATCGAAAGATAATAGAACAAGTCTCCGACAGCCTCCTTGAAGGCGGAAGGACTAGAGGCTGTACGTGCGGCAATCCTATCGGAAACGCCATTTATGTCCGCGGTGCTGATATCCTCGCCGAAAGAAGCGAAAATATCGCCCAACTTTTTCATTGATTCTGGTGAGCCATACTCGTAATCATCTGAAGAATAGATGTTCCGGAGCATTGCACCGAGAGCGGGCACATCCAGGCGACGGCCTAGAACAGCATTGTCCTTACCTATCAGGAACATCTGCGGGGTCTTGAGCACGCCGTATTTCCTCTGGAAGTCGGAGGACAGTTCAGGGTCCCAGAAATGACGGACATTGACCTGCGGCGAACTGACTTCGAGCCGGGCCTCGCGGTATTTTTTCCAGGCTAGACTGTCCGAACCGACATAGACGGCATCGACGTCGAGCGGATAGCTGACGGCATTGAGCCAGGTCCTCAACATTACAGTCTGGACCAGACAGTCAGGGCATCCCGTATCGTAGAAGTACAATACGGAATAACGTTTCGACGGTTGAGCGAAAAGATTGGTTTCCATGCCTTTGTCATCCTTCATCACAAGTTCCGGCGCCTTCTCCCCCACCAGCGACTGACGATTGAAATCCGCAAAGATTCTGGCGTTCATCAGGTCAATGTCGTTCTTCATGCGGACTTTCCCGGTGAAGAACCAGTTGTCGGCAATGTCAATGGCCACGGCCTCGACTCCCATCACCGCAGATTTCACATAGCTGGCGTACAGGTACAACGCAACATGCTGGCGTACAAGGGAATCCGTACAGCTGGAAATGAGGAACGAGCATTCTTCCTTCTGTGCCTCGACATCCAGCGGCTCTATTGCCTTCACATATCCGGCCAGTTTCGCATCCAAAGCATTGAACACGGCCGTATCCGCTTCCTGTGCCCGTGCGGGCAGAAGGAGCGAAAGCGCGAAAAACGCCGATAAAGCTATATGTTTCAATGCATTGAACATCTTATTTGGCCTCCGGTAGAACGACTCCTTCCGGGAGGAAGAGCGAGGTGTCGCCGTGATGTTTCAGTATGTCGCGCACCGCGGAGGACGAAATATGCGCAAACTCCTGAGCTGTAGGGATTATGATGGTCTCGACATCAGGTGCAAGCCTGCGGTTCGCATCAGCGATGGAGCGTTCCGTCTCGAAGTCTATCATATTACGGACTCCACGCACGATGTGGTGTATTCCAAGTTCATGGCAAGTGTCGATTGTCAAATTGTCATATTTTATGATGCTGACGCCCTCCAGGCCCTCGACAGCTTGACTTATGATGGCAATGCGCTGGTCCATGTCGAAGAAGCCGCGCTTGTCCTGGTTGATGCCGACAGCGACGACGACTTCATCGAACATTGTCAATGCCCTTTTAAGAATATTGAGATGTCCCGCCGTAAAAGGATCGAAGGATCCGGGGAACAATGCTTTTGTTTTCATTACACTAATAATAAACTGTTTCGCAAATATAAGAGTTGTCATGCAAATTGAGGTTCGTATCTGCTCGAAAGTTGCAAGCCCAACGCACTTTTACTACGTTACCCTCACCCTAAATCCCTCCCCTCGGGGAAGGGACTTACCGTCGCCCTTACGGGCTTTAATAATAATTATAGTTCCGCAAATATCTGAACATGATTATAATTGCCAGTCGATGGGAGTTTTTCCTTCCGACTGGAGGATTTCATTGGTCTTGGAAAAATGCCTGCAACCGAAGAACGCGCCGCGAGCCAGAGGAGATGGGTGCGCTGCTTCCAGAACGAAATGCCTGGATGTATCAATGAGCGCCTTCTTGCTGCGCGCGAAATTTCCCCACAAAAGGAAGACCACACCTTCGCAATGCTCTGATATATAGCTTATGACAGCGTCCGTAAACTGTTGCCAGCCGATGGCGCTATGCGACGTAGGCTCCCCTGCGCGCACTGTCAGGACGGCATTCAGAAGCAGCACTCCCTGCTCGGCCCATTTTCTCAAATCCGGGTTGCCGCTCATCCGGACACCCAAGTCGCTTTCGATCTCCTTGAAGATATTTTTCAATGAAGGAGGCGCAGGGACACCGGCAGGAACGGAAAAGGACAAGCCCATGGCCTGTCCATAGCCATGATACGGGTCCTGACCCAATATCACGACTTTCACCTTGTCTACCGGAGTAAGTTCGAATGCCTTGAAAATATCTTTCCCCGGAGGAAAAACCTGACGTCCTTCAGCCTTTTCCTTGTGAAGATATTGCACCAGGGAAGCGAAATACGGTTTATCGAACTCGCTCTGCAATGCTTCTTTCCAGCTTTCTTCTATCTGAACATTCATTTCTGGAACACGAATCTTAATACATCGTCAATGGTCTTGACATACTCGAACGTAAGACCTTCGATATATTTTTCATTGATATCCTCGATATCCTTCCTGTTGTCTTCCGAGATGACGATAGCGGTGACGCCGGCCCTTTTAGCGGCGAGGATCTTCTCCTTGATGCCGCCTACTGGAAGCACACGGCCCCTCAACGTCGTCTCGCCCGTCATTGCAATGCCTTTCCTTACAGGCTCGTTTCTAAGTGCGGAAAGCATTGAACATACGAGAGTTATGCCGGCAGACGGACCATCCTTAGGGGTCGCGCCCTCAGGGACATGCACATGGATGTCGTGAGCGTCAAACTCCTTGGAATCCATCTTCGCGAGTTCCGGATGCGCCTTGATATATTGGTACGCAATCGTGGCGGACTCCTTCATGACATTGCCGAGATTTCCGGTCATTGTCAGCTGTCCCTTGCCCGCGCTCACGGAACTTTCGACGAACAGAATCTCGCCGCCCATCTGCGTCCACGCCAGGCCGGTAACGACGCCGACTCCCTCGTTTCCGCTCTGCTTGTCATGGAAGGCGGTAGGAAGACCGAGGTACTCCTTCAAGTGTTCCTTCTTGATGACGGAAGGGAACGCCTGGTCCATGGCAATCTTCTTCGCCGTCACGCGCGCAATCTTCGCAATCTGCTTCTCCAGACCACGCACGCCGGACTCATGTGTGTACTGGTCAATGATTTCGGCCAATGCACTTTTATCAATGCGGAGTTCCTTCTTGCCGATTCCGTGCTCTTCAAGTTCGCGAGGCAGGAGGAATTTCTTGGCGATTTCCATCTTCTCTTCCGCAAGATAGCCGGTGACATTGATAAGTTCCATTCGGTCCAGAAGTGCCGGCTGAATGGTGGAAATGTCATTGGCAGTCGTGATGAACAGGACATGGGACAAGTCATAGTCCACGTCCAGATAGTTGTCATGGAACGTCACATTCTGTTCAGGGTCAAGCACTTCCAGCAATGCGGAAGACGGGTCGCCCTTGAAGTCGCTGCTGAGCTTGTCGATTTCATCGAGCACCATTACAGGATTGGAAGTGCCCGCCCTGGAAATGCCGTTCAGAATCCTGCCAGGCAATGCGCCGATATATGTCTTCCGGTGTCCACGGATTTCAGCCTCGTCGTGCATGCCGCCAAGGGCGATACGCACGTATTTCCTGCCGATAGCCTTGGCAATGGACTTGCCGAGACTCGTCTTGCCGACTCCCGGAGGACCGTAGAGACAGAGGATAGGTGATTTCATGTCCCCGCGCAATTTCAGCACTGCGAGATATTCAATGATTCTTTCCTTTACCTTCTCCAGTCCGTAATGGTCGTCGTCCAGCACCTTCTGCGCATGCTTCAAGTCCAGATTATCCTTGGAAAGATGATTCCAAGGGAGTTCAAGCATGAACTTGACATAATTATATTGTATGCTGTAATCCGGAGATGACGGATTGTATTTCTCAAGTTTGGCAATTTCCTTCTCGAAAATCTCCTTTACGGAATCAGGCCAGTCTTTCTTCGATGCTTCGGCACGCAGTTTTTCTATCTCCTCATCATCGTCCATACCAAGTTCTTCCTGGATTGTACGAAGCTGGTTGTTAAGATAATACTCCCTCTGCTGCTGGTCGATTTCGTTCTTCACCTTGGAGTTGATTTCCTGTTTGATCTTCAGGAGTTCAACCTGTGTGTCAAGAACATTGAGCAACTTCATTGCCCTAACTTTAAGATCCTCATATTTAAGGAGTTCGACCTTATCGAAGAAGTTTTCGACGTCGATGGTCGTGGCGATGAAATTCACCAGGAAATTGAAATCCTCGATGGACTTGACGGCATTGGCAGCCTCCTTGGGCGCGAACGACGACGACTTGATGATGGCGGACGCCTTTTCTTTCAGCGAATCTGCAATCACCTTGATTTCAGGGTCTTCAGGGTTCGCCTCGAACTCTTCCAGATATCTCACGTGAGCACGCAGATACGGCTCGGAAGAGACGACATCCTCGATTTCGAATCTTTTAAGTCCCTGCAGCACAGCAGATATCGTACCGTCAGGCATTTCAAATGTCTTGATGATGCGGGCTACCGTACCGAATGGGAACAAGTCGTCCAGAGCCGGATCCTCCACGCTTACGTCATTCTGCGGAACGGCGCCGATCAGCGAATTCGACTTATGGGCATCTTCTATGAGTTTTATGGATTTGTCGCGGCCGATGGTGATCGGGAAAATCGAGCCCGGAAAAATGACAGCATTTCTCAATGCCAGCAACGGCAATGTGTCAGGCATGGCGATGTCTTCCGTATGTGACGGTATCTCTCCACTCATGACAGGAATAATGCTGACTTCTGCCCCGGCGGGCGAAAACATATCCGAATATTTATCAATCATACACTTATATTATAAATCATCACTACTACACCCTACTGCCAATTTGGCATTGACAGCAGCATTTGTTTCACAGACCTACATTAGTCAATCTTTATGCCAATGCAAATTTGAGGAAATTTAGTCAGTAAATAAAATAAACGCACGTAAATTCCTGCATAAAAGTTTGTTAATAAAAAAAATAAACGTACCTTTGCTGACCGATTTTGATTTGAAATCTTTAGTAAGAGTTAAAAATAATAAGTTATCATGACCAAAGCAGAGATCGTAAACGAGGTTGCTAAGTCAACCGGACTTGAGAAAACAACAGTACAGACTGTTGTCGAGGCTTTCATGGAGAGCGTCAAGGATTCCCTCGCAAAGGGCAATCCTGTATATCTTCGTGGTTTCGGCAGCTTCATCATCAAGCACAGAGCTGAGAAGGCTGCCCGTAACATCACCAAGAACACGACCATGACAATCCCGGCACACGACATTCCGGCTTTCAAGCCAGCGAAGGTGTTCGTATGTACTGTTAAGAAATAATCAATAAAAATCTTTTAATCTATGCCAAGCGGTAAAAAGAGAAAGAGACATAAGATGGCAACGCACAAACGTAAAAAGCGTTTGCGCAAGAACAGACATAAGAAGAAGTAATTTTTCAGTGTCTGCCATTTTAGCAGTCTGCTAAGAGAGAGAGGCTGACCGGTAGTCCGGACGGCCTCTTTAGTTTTTTGTGAAGAGGCATTGCCTTTTCTGCCTATTAAATTAATATTGATTTATCCTGATGGAGTCTGAGAAAGAATCAGTCAAAGATCTGATTGTAGATGTCAGCGAGGAGGAGGTAAGGTTAGCCTTATTGGACAACCACCGTCTCATCGAATTGAACAAGGAGTCCAGTAACGGTCACAGCTTCACTGTCGGGGATGTATTCCTCGGCAAGGTGAAGAAAGTGATGCCCGCGCTGAATGCGGCGTTTGTAGACATCGGAGACGAAAAGGAAGCATTTATCCACTATCTGGATTTGGGTCTGTATTTCAATGCGTTCGACGAATTCGTCCGCAAGACAAATACTAACACCAACGCCAATGATTTGTTCACCGGCATTGAACTTGGTCCGATCCTCGCAAAGGAGGGGCAGATCGAGAATCATCTAAAACCGGGACAGATGGTGATCGTCCAGATCGTAAAGGAGCCGATTTCGACAAAGGGTTCGCGACTCACAGCTGAGATTTCATTGGCAGGACGCAATATTGTACTCCTCCCTTTCGCAAAGAAAGTGAGCATATCCCAGAAGATAGCATCCAAGGAAGAGAAAAAGAGACTTGAGACACTTGTCAGGAGCATTCTCCCGCCGAATTACGGTGCGATTATCCGCACTGCCGCTGAAGGAAAGAACGCGGCAATTCTGGTTTCAGAATTGAAGTCGCTCATCAGCAAATGGGAGAGTTCATGGACGAAGTTGTCCAAATCCAAGAATGTCCAGCTGCTCTTTACAGAGTACAGCAAGACCACCACGATTCTCCGCGATCTTTTCAATGATTCTTTCTCGAACATCTATGTCAATGACCAGAAAGAATATGAGGAAATCAAGAAGTACATCGCTCAGATTTCCCCGGACAAGGAAAAAATCGTGAAATTCTATGACGGCGACGAGCCTTTGTTCGACAAGTTCGATGTCACGAGGCAGATCAAGAGTTCGTTCGGAAAGGTGGTTCCTATAAAACAGGGGGCATATCTGGTAATAGAATCGACAGAGGCTCTCAATGTGGTAGATGTCAATAGCGGTATCAGGGCCAAGACCAATGATCAAGAGGAAAACACTTACGAAGTGAACCGCTACGCAGCCGAAGAGATAGCAAGACAGCTGCGGCTCAGAGATATGGGAGGCATCATCATCGTGGACTTCATAGACATGGAGAACCAGGAGCACAAGAATGGCCTCTACAAGTTCATGTCAGAGTTGATGCAGGAGGACAGGGCCAAGCATAATGTGCTGCCGCTCACGAAGTTCGGCCTCATGCAGATAACCAGACAGAGAATCCGTCCGGTGACACAGATCAACACTGAGGAAGTGTGTCCGGTATGTCACGGCACAGGCAAGATTTCTCCGAGCATTGTCATCGACGAAGAAATAGAGCGCAAGATTGCATTCTATACCAACGAGAAAAATATCCGGTCATTCATTCTCAAGACCGGGCCTGTACTTGGAGCATACATTTCGAGGGGATTCAATTCTTTCCTGAGAAAGTGGAAAAGGAAGTACAAATGCAAGATCAGACACGAAGAGGTCCTGGACTTCAGTGTCCTGCAGAATGAAATTTATACCGATAGCGGCGAAAGGCTGGACAGCTAGTTTCCCCACGGTAACCTGATGAAAGCAGGTCGGGCGCAGTGCCCGGCCTGTTTTTTTGTTTTCTCGCCAGAGAGATTTTCCGCGCCGTGATTCCCGACATGTAACCGCAAAGCCGGGGTGCATTGATTAGAAACACATTGGCATATCTGAGACTTTTTCCGGGATGGACTTTATGTTTTCAAAATTTTATATATTTGTAACATACAGCTGTTTTGATTATTCACTTAAAGAGTATTGATAATATGAAAAAGGTATTCAATCTTCTTGTCTCTTTCGTTCTGATTGCGGGATTTTCCGCTTGTAGTAAGGACGATTCAGGCAATCAGCAACAGGAACCGGAATATCCGAGTCCTACCCCTGTTCCGTCAGCGGACTACAAAGGTCTTGCATTCATTTCTTCCGGAGAATCCACTGTCCGGCTTGCACAAGTGGGGACCCCGTATGAAATTTCATTGGAATACAGCACTGATGAATCCCATTGGAAGCCATACACCATAGGGGAAACGATTACTTTGGCGGACAGTACATTTTTACTGTTCAGAAGCGGAGAGCATAAAAATCGCAAATTCAGTAAGGATGACGAAAATTACTATCATTTCGAGATTTCCGGTCCCATCTCTGCACAAGGGAATATCATGTCATTGTTAAACAGGGATTTCTCTACTCCGCTTACATTCTATGGATTTTTCGCATTATTTGAAGGATGCACAAGCCTGCTGTCTGCGCCTGAACTCCCGGCAACAACAATGGAACAGGGCTGCTATTCCCAAATGTTCGCAGGATGCACATCTCTGAAATCTGCCCCTGAACTCCCGGCCGAAGTATTGGCAACTAATTGTTATCGGTATATGTTCCGTGGATGTTCCGCTCTGACATCTGCCCCGGAACTCCCGGCAACAACAATGGAACAGGGCTGTTATTTCGGAATCTTCTCTGAATGCACAGGGTTGACATCCGCGCCTGAACTCCCGGCCAATGTGTTGGCAAACAATTGTTATGGATGGATGTTCAAAGGATGTTCCGCTCTGACATCTGCGCCTGAACTCCAGGCAACAGAAATGGGATCCTATTGTTATAACGGTATGTTCGCAAACTGTACGAAACTGACATCCGCACCCGAACTCCCTGCTAAAAGGTTGGAGTCCAATTGCTACAATTGCATGTTTGAGGGATGCACAAGTCTCACATCGGCTCCGGAACTTCCGGCGAAAGAACTTATTCGCAATTGTTATCAGCTTATGTTTAAAGATTGCAGCAAGCTCCGATATGTCAAAGCATTGTTCACAACCAGCCCATCAGAAGAAACCACAAAAGACTGGCTCAGCGGTGTGGCGGCTTCCGGCACATTCATCAAGAGCAAAAAAGCGACTTGGGACGTAACAAGCGCACATGGCGTTCCGGAAGGATGGAAAATTGAAACTTGGTAAGACAGCTCACCTGCAAACATAACCTCGCGTTTTTCATTTTTCAACCATCGCCATTATACTTTTGGTCGTTTCGTCCGTAAAAGTATAGGTAAATTGAAAGAAATTGGCCGCCCGATAGTCGTTTCCTTGTCGTGCGGTAGTAACAAACGAGAAACAGGCTAATTATTACGCTGCTCCCAATCAGCAAACAATTCATCAATATGTTGTTCCGTTGCCATGGCGCCTCCCTGCCAGGCATCGAATAGAAATGGCACTGCGACACAGGGGGGGGGCAACATGGAGATAATTTTGGAGTTCAGTGAGGCCCTGCCGTGCGTAAAAAGCCCCGTTTCACGCACGGCAGGGCCAATTTACGTGGTGACGTGA
>OHHZ01000947.1_pt1 | contig 10789 bp, 8 predicted proteins | sample 1568081 | NCBI WGS metagenome assembly OHHZ01 (sample SAMEA3879597, study PRJEB24766) | human gut metagenome | biome: human-associated habitat; feature: feces | place: USA | collected 1985/1987
CGTGAGTAAATCCGGCCATTTTACGCACGACATGACATTTTTTCACCACGACGTGCGTGGAAAACGTTTTAACACGCACGGAGAGTTACATCGCATGGAAATGACCATCAGTAAAGACCACGTGGCAGGAAAGCCCCGGCGGGGCGCGTCAAACAAACAAGCCAGAGCGGACTCGCATCTAGAACTCCAGATCAGCTATCTTTTCATAAATCTGTTCTCCGGGCGATTCGTCAAGGCAGTCACTGAACTCCATCGTTCCAAGTCCGGGGACATCTGTGACGGTGCATACAGTTATGCCGGACGTGCTGGTATATGACAAGACTTCATCTTTGTTGTCATTGTCCCGATACAGGACGAATCCCTTGGTGTCACCGGTGTAGCCCGCGAGCATCATGAAAAATATGGAGCCGATATCACCATACGAGGCTTCATACAGGCTCTCGGAGGAATACTTGAACGGATAACTCTTGTCTGAATACCGTATTTGGCAAGTACCGTTGTCGTCAATGTTTACACGCGTATATATTGACAGGCTGTCATCCGAATCCCCGGAATGCTGCTTCCCGAAAGGAATGGAATACCCATATCCCTTGCCGCAATCATAAATCCCTGTCAATGTGTAGATTGCAGTCCAGTCTCCATCGCCCTTCTTCATGTATATGCTCGCACTTGATTCCGACTTTGGAATTCCGATATGGAAATCGCCGTTCTCGCTGGTCAGGTATATGAAATTGAAATCACTCTTGACCTGCTTGTAAGAATTCCACACTTCATGTTTGTCGCCCGGCCGATACTCATACCAATCCAGACCGTCCCGTACGAAATACCCGCCTTTGTAACAATAGATGTCCCGCGCGTCGCTCGGCATGTAGTCGTAGATTTCACTCGTAGTGTAGATCTCACTCCACTCACCGCCCGGCAGGGCATAGTAAAAGTTGCATGAAGTGTTTTTCGGTACACTTACGCAGCAGCTGGAATTCTTGATATTGAAGAAGTTGCTCTCTTCGTTATACTGCTCGTATGTCGCCCATACGCCGATCTTGCTGTCAGGACGATATTCCTCCCAATGCGAGCCGTTCCGGAGAAAATAACCTCCCTTATACGAATAAAGCCCCGTCTGTCCGGCAGCCGGGGTTAACATGAAGAGCAATGTGACAATGCTCACCAGAAAGTTTCGACAACTCATGAAAACAAGTCAATGTCTACCTTTTCGCAAGTTCGGAATCCAGGAAAATCAATCCGTTGTCACCGCACCTTTCAATCTTGTTCACGATAGCGTCAGCAGTCGCTTCTTCCTCTACCTGCTCACGGACAAATCCCCAAAGGAAATCCTGGGTAGCCTTGTCTTTCTCTGCAGAAGCCACGTCTACGAGATCATCTATAAGCCTTGACACGCGACGCTCATGCTCAGCGACATTGGCAAAGACCTCTTTGACGCTGCCCCAACCACTCGGAACGACATCGATCATATTCACTTTTGCCTCGCCGCCACGTTTTGCAAGATAGTTGGCAAGCATTATTGCATGATTACGTTCTTCATCAGACTGTTTGTACATCCAATGTGCAAAACCATCCCAACCTTCTTTCTCAAAGTAGAAAGCCATCTGGAGATACAGATTTGAAGACCATAACTCAGCGGTAATCTGATCGTTGACCGCATTTTGTAATTTCTCGGTAATCATAATTATTATAAATTAAAAACATTCTCTTCACAACAGCCTCATCAAGCCGTTGTTACTTTAGAGCATGCAACTCACGTGCCAATTTTCATACCGACTTTCCAAACATTCATCCCTGCCATTTTGTCAATAATAATGCGATAGTTTGTAGATAACTTATTTCTTCGCCGACATCGGAAACAGAGAATCTACTTCATACTGACTTACTCCAAGTACTCGTCGGATTTGACTGTTCGATGAGCGCAATTCATAATGGAGTGTGCGTGCAAGGTCGAGTTTCTGGGCCTTTGAGAGTTCGCGCAACGATGCTGATTGGTACCTTTCTCGTAAGATAGTGCTTAATTGCGAGAACAGTTCGCTGTCTGTAAGATACTCTTCATCATCTATTTCCGATGCAACACCACTATAGCCTTCCACGTTTTTATATAGCATTGAAAAATAGTGATGTGCATTACGGAACATGGATTTGGCGAATTGTATGGCACAATATCCTGTCGGTATCAAATAGCCCTCCGATGCCATGGGCCAATCATCGGGAATATCCGGAATCCGGCCATGGAACATGTTGAAGCGTTGCTTTGTAGTCGTGTTTTGAAATGTCGTATCGTGGGAGTGCAAAAGACCGAAGAAATAACTTCCTGCACCCCATGGATAACTATATGGGGTGTGATTGGCATCAGCTACGAAACCGTTTCGATTGATATAGACTATGGTATTGCGCATAGCCTCCAAAGAAGTAACTTCTTTTAGCGACGGCGCAAATCCCTTCGGCAGACTATTAGGGAAGCAGTCTTTCAAACCTCGTCCAAGTCGTTTTCTTATAAAGCTAAATGAAGCAAGAACTTGCTCCTTAGGCCCTTCGGCCAATATATGGAGATGATTTCCCATTAACTCGAAGGTAAGAATCTTGATTTCGTTGTACTTCAATGCTGTCTGAGCAATGACGTTCATGGCGAACCCAAAGTCTTCCTTCTTCTTGAATATCTGAGGGGTTTCCTTCCCGGAAGTGAACAAATGCCAATACGGGCCATTCATCTCGAATGTGCGCAGGCAGAAATTTTCGCGTTCTCTAAATTCTGACATAGTTTTTTCGGTATAGTTTTGTGGCGTTATCCGTGTTGTTGTCGCGGATGTCACACAACTAAGTTATGACAAATATGTCACATTAGCAAAAAGCCTGTCATTTGGTTAAAAAAACGCGGCATTTTTAAACCAAATGAGAAATAAAACCCATTTTGTTAAAAAAATGCCCGAATTTTTAACAAAAAAGCCGGAGACCGGAATCCGGCCATTACCTTACACCTATATCCTTCTTGATTTCCTCGAAAGTCTCGATATCTATGACCAGCGTTAGTTTGTCAATGCATACCTGCGCGTCGAATACTCATAAAGTTTACCGAGAGTGTCGATGTAAGATTCCCTGAACGAATTGCTGTGCCTTCTAAAATTCATGATTTTCAAATTTGGCTGCAAATGTAGGCACAATGCGTGAAAAGTGAGGATGGATATTCTAAAACCGACGCGCAAACACCAAAAATACGTCCAACTTGCGAATTTTATGTAATATAGGTAACTTTACGCGCTGTAACCCATACGTATATGGAGAAAGAAGACATAATGGATGCCATAGGAGGGACGTATCTGAAAGGACGCCTCTCCAAGACTTGGATTGAAGACAAATTCTGCATCATGGAAAACCTCGAATCTCAGGACGGGACACCACTGCAGAATGACAAACCGTTCGTTCCTCGTCTCAGATTTCCATTGAAAGCCACGCTCACCTTCAGCGTCTTTTGCCGTCAAGGCCGCATAACCATCCGCATCCAGCAGAAGGACTATGTCCTGGAAGCAGGGGGAATACTTGTCATTTTCGGTGGTCAAATATTGGAAAATATTGAACTGCTGGAAGATACCAAGGTGATAATCGTCGCCATCAACTCTGAATATATAATGTCGGAAATGCGCGGACCGCACGGACGAAGCCTGCGTCAATGGCTTCTCCACAACCAGGAACCGGCCCTCGTCAGCATCCCGACCGATGAAGCCGACAACTATGACCGCCTCTGCCAATCCCTGAAATTCATCGTGAAGAACTCCGACACCAACACCGCCGACGGCATCCTCTCGGGATTCACCTACATATTCGCCAGCCTGCTGCTCAAGTGGCGCAGCATGATGACTATCAATGATTACGAGCCAATGCTTACGGACGCGGAGCAAGAAGCGGAACCGGCAGTGTACTCGCGCGAGAGGGAAGTCCTCACACGCTTTCAGAACGATATCCATAATTTTTCCAGAAAGGACAGGACCGTGGGATTCTATGCCCGGAGGCAATGCATTTCCGAAAAGCATTTTTCACGTCTTGTGAAAAAAGCCAGCGGTCACAAACCACTGGAACTGATAAGGGAATATGTCCTTCTGGATGCCAAAAGCCTCTTGATTTCCGGTAAATACTCTATAAAAGAAGTATCGGAAACTCTTGGTTTCCAGAACCATTCGTTCTTTACCAGGTTTTTCAGATTGTCCACAGGCAAGACCCCGGGCGAATATATGAGAGAAGAATAACTAGAAGAAAATGCAGAATAGACACATAGACAGAAAGAGGTATTTCGATGAACTGGCGAAGACGTCGGAAGAATTCTACATTGATTATCTGAAGCCGTACAAGAACATTGGCCCCGGCTGTAAAGTCCTGGAAATCGGATGCGGCGAAGGCGGAAATCTCCTGCCTTTCGCGCAGGCAGGATGCAAGGTCGCCGGACTGGATCTCGCAGCAGGCAAGATAGACAATGCCAGGATATTTTTCGCCACACTCGAAACGGAAGGGGAGTTTGCCTGCGCGGACTTCCTTAAAACCAATCCTTTCGAGAGAGACGGACTCTTCGACATCATTCTCATACACGATGTCATTGAACATATCGAACCTGAGGGAAAAGACGCATTTTTCGAGAGGCTGAAAATGTATCTGAAACCGGACGGCATCATCTTTTTCGCCTTTCCTGCATGGCAAATGCCTTTTGGCGGTCACCAGCAGATTTGCCGGAGCAAGGTCTGCTCCAAGGTCCCGTTCGTGCACGTGCTGCCTGTTTTCATGTATAAGGCGTGGCTTAAAATGTTCGGAGAACAGAAAGACAAGATTGATGAGCTGCTGAGTATCAAGCGGTCACGCATGACTCCGGAAAAATTCGAAAAATTGTGTGCCGGGCATGGATATGAGATAAAAGACCGCATTTTCTGGTTCTTCAGCCCTCATTACAAGACCAAGTTCAACCTCACTCCGCACCGTTTGTGGAAGCCCCTTGCCCACATACCGTATCTGCGCAACTGGTTCACGACTTCCTGCTTTTACCTGATAGAAGAATCCAAGTAAGCATTGAAAAATAAAAAACTCCCGGACCATCAGGCCCGGGAGTTTTTCACGTTACTCAATATATCACGCTGCCTTATTCTGCCTCAGCAGCAGCGTCAGGACGCATGATTACGGTCTTGGCAATGCCGGATGCCAGAATCTCGTTCAGAATGTTCTGGATATCAGCAGGTTTCAGATTCTTGACGCAATTCTCATACTCCTTGTCATAGTCAATGCCGTAGGTGTTGGCAAATCTGAGGGCTCCGAGCCAGTACTCATTGGAAATTCTGGACTCAGGGATATTCTTTTCAAGATTCTTGACTGTCATGTCGAACTCTTCTGCAGTAGGGCCGTCCTTTGCAAGGGAATTCAGACCTTCGATGCTCAATTCCACGAGCTTGTCGGCTGCAACCGGCTTGGTGTCGAAGTAAACCTGAAGTGTAGCCTCCGGTTTAGGAAGGATTGAAATCTCACCATGGGTAGAAGCGCCGTATGTGCCACCCTCATCCTCGCGGAGAGACTTGGTATATCTCATGTCGAGAATATAAGTTGCAGCTGAAAGCGCCACGTCATCCAGAAGTCTATACTCCTTCAGTTTTGCGTCAAATACCTCTATTACAGTCACTTTCGGAGTCTGCATGTCTACCTTGAAGTCATTTGTGACCTTGCCGGGAAGCATGTTCTTGTTGTTGTCCACCCAATTAAGAGGCTTCTTGCCCTTCTTGATGGAACCGAGATATTTCTCCACGAGAGGTTTGATGGTCTCAATGTCGAAGTCTCCGCAAATGTTGATGGTTGCACCGGCAGCATCATTGAAAAGCATCCTGTAATTCTTCTCGATTGTGCCGAGATTTGCCTTGTCGAGAGTCTCCTCGCTGATGACGATGTTACGTGGATTGTCTCCGTAAAGTGTTTTCTGGAGCTCTTTTGTGAACTTGTAGCTTGGCTGGAGAACGAAGTTCGGCAATACCGCACGAAGCTGGTTTATCGCCTTGTCGAACTCTGCCTGGTCGAAACGAGGGTCTGCGAAATAGAGGTATGCAAGCTGCAATGCCGTCTCGAGATCTTTCGGAGTGCTGCTTCCCCTTACGCCATGTCTGAGGGCATTGAGGTAAGGCTCTACACCTACGTTCTTGCCTGAAAGCATCTTGGTGACGGTAGTGCCCGGGAACTTGGAAATTCCGCAGAATCCCTGGAATGCGCCCCAAACATTGCTTTCGAAGCTGTTGAGATCTCCGGTAGGAATGAGCGACTTGCCGCCGTTCTTGTAAAGGTCGAACACGACTTTGTCTTTTTCCTCGGCAGACGGACGGAGAACCACGGTCAGGCCGTTCTTCAGTGTCCATACGGTGCTTCCGTAGATTCCTTCTGATTCTGACTTGATGGCACTGCCCTTCAATGTAGCAGGATCGAGGAAGTTGCTTTCAATGCTTTCCGCCTCGTTAGGCTTGATTTCCGATACCTTGACAACGTCGATGGCATTCTGGAAATCAGCTGTGGTCGGCTGCTCAAGTCCTTCTTTTTCTGGCGCTTTGTAGATTATGACCATGTTGTTGTCAGGAATGATCTGCGCAACTGTCTGGTTGATTGCCTGGTCAGGAATCATGTTGAACAGCTGTTTTACGAGCTCATACTCCGTTTCCGGTGCCATATATGCATAATTGTCGAAGAAATTGTTCATGAGAGGCTCCACCAGCTCTTCATTCTTTCTGGTGTCAGCCTTCTTCGCAGCACTTTCGAAATAAGCCAGGAGGTCATCCTTCGCCCTGGAAATCTCATCGCTGCTGAAACCGTATTTCTTCATTTTCTCGACTTCATAAAGGAATGCCTTGAATGCCTTTACAGCCTCGCCTTCATGAGAATTGATTCTACCCATGACCACTTCAGTAGTCTCGCAGATGTTTCCGATACCGAAACCTGCGCTGGTAAACGGAGCATCGGCAGAAGCTGTAATGTCGCCGAGTCTCTCATTCATGATATTGGAAATCAGCATCTTGAGAAGCTCTGACAATTCACCTGTTACAGTGCTGTTGAATTCCTCAGGCATAGCCTCGCTCTTCCAATAAACTTCTACGGATGTACCTACAGCCTCAGGGTCAGTGATAATGCCGATCAGCGGTTTTTCATTGTCCGGAATCTTGATGACATCCTTCGGTTTCGGATTCTCAGCAGCAGGAATGTCGGCAAATGTCCTCTTGATGACGTTCTCCACATAGTCCGGGTCAATGTCGCCGACTACGATGAGTGCCTGAAGGTCAGGACGATACCATGTGTGATAGAAAGTCGTAAGGCTCTCCGGCTTGAAGGTCTCCAGATTCTCCTGGCTTCCGATGATTGAGCATGTTGCATATTTGCTGTCGCCGTACATATAAGGTCTGGATTTCTCTGACATTCTCCATCCGGCATTTCTTCTGGTACGTCTTTCCTCAAGGATGACACCTCTTTCCGCATCGATTTCTGCAGGGTCGCAAGTTACGAAATGCGAGTAGTCATGCATGATGAGGATGCAGGTATCAATGACTGTAGGACGTACAAGCGGAATGTTGTTCAGCATGTAGGTTGTCTGCTCCACACCGGTCTGTGCATTGACATTGCCTTCGAATGACGCACCGATGCTCTGGAGATAGTCGAGGATTGCCTTGCCCGGGAAATTCTTGGTTCCGTTGAAGCACATGTGCTCCAGAAAATGCGCAAGTCCGTCTTGGTCAGGAGTTTCCTGGATGGCTCCGACATTGGTGGCAAGATAAAACTCAGCGCGGTTTGCCGGCTGGCTGTTCTTCATGATGTAATATGTCATGCCGTTTTCCAGTTTTCCCTTTCGTACGGCAGGATCATTTGGCAGCTGCTGGTCCATCTGCGCATTCGCCGAAAATGCGAAAGCTGTGAACAATGCAGCGAAAATCAAAATGAATTTTCTCATATCCAATACTTTAATTTAAATTGATATTCAAAATTACTTGCGTGGTGGCTAAAAACCTCAGCAAAATCAATGCAATTTATAAAGATTAATGTAATCCGGCAAAAAAATGTTAAATTTGTTTTTCCGAAAAAGTGAAGATAATATGTTCGAAGATTTCAGGCTTAAGGTGTTCATGGCGGTCGCCGAGACAGGAAGTTTTACCAAAGCGGCCAAGAGCATCGGCATCAGCCAGCCGGCAGTCAGCCAGAATATCAATGCATTGGAAAAGGAAATCGGCACGCCGCTGATACTGCGGGCGAAAGGTGAAGCCTCCCTTACCAGTGCCGGCGCAGTTTTCCTGGAGTATGCTTCGCGCATATTATATTGGTACAATGCGACTTCCGAGATGTTCGGTGAAAACGGACGCATGACGGGAGGAAAGCCGGTACGGATTGCCGCCGACCATGTGGTCGCCTCGTATCTGTTGCCTGATGCATTGGCCCGTATTGCCGGATCTCACCCTGAATTCTCATTTGAAGTGAGACATATCGATCCTGCGATAACGCGTTCCACCACCAATTCCGACGTGCCTGGTACGCATTTCGGTACCCCCGAAGATGCTGACGTGGAGATTTCCGTGGCCCCGAGTCCGGAGACCATGGATTTCGAAGGTGAGCGCAAGCTTGTAGGCGTCATGGAAGCCATGGTAATCGCATCTCCACAGAACCGTTCCGTAATCAATGCCGCCGTTTCTGAAGAGGACAATGCCTTTACGGTCAAGCCTTTTTCCACAATTGCAGGCATACCGGTCTCCAACAGATTCGCGGTCTGGAGCGGTTATACCAGATTTTTTTCGCCTGATTTACAGGCACGTACGGCGATTGTCTCAGATTCCGCTGAAACCATCAAGTCCATGGTCGCCGACTCCGTGGCATTGGTCGGCATTGTTCCTGCAATGTCCGTCAGGCGCGAACTGGCTGCCGGCACCTTGCTCCAGATGCCTGTGCTTCTCCCGGATTTCGCATTCGATGTCCATTTCAATGCCCTGCCGGAGTTCGAGGGCCGCACGATCTGCCAGCTCCTCCGCAACACCATGAAAGATAATTTATAAACATATAGTTCAATGAAAAACTTGATTTCTGTAATCTGCGCAGCTGCTCTCGGCTCGCTGATGATTTGTGCCAATGCTGCTGAACCTTTTCAGCCGCTCACCAAATTACGTCCGTCAATGACGTTGAAACTTTACCCTGAAGGACAGAATGTCGACAAGGGAATTGTGGAAAACGGACAGGCCATCACCCTCGGACCGGGGGAGTCCAACGGAATTACCGGGGAAGAGACAATGCCGGAGAACGGCAATATCGGCAGGATCAATGATGATGCACGCATTGACATTTATTTGCCGAAACGTCCTAACGGACAGATGATTGTGGTATGTCCCGGCGGCGGTTATGCCATTGTTTCCTCTTTCAATGAGGGAGCTTATGTAGCTGACTGGTGCGTTAAGCAGGGCATTGCAGTCTGTGTCGTGAAATATCGTCTTCCGAATGGTCATTGGACAGTTCCTCTTACTGATGTGCAGAACGCATTCCGTTATTGCCGTGCTCATGCGGCCGAGTGGGGAATCCGACAGATCGGTGTAATGGGCTTCTCAGCCGGCGGTCATCTTGCAGCGTCCGCTTCCACATTGTATGTCGACAAGGTTACCCGTCCGGATTTTTCCATTCTTATCTATCCGGTAATCACCATGGACCTTTCATTGACCCATCGCGGCACCCATGACAACCTGCTCGGAAAGGAGGGCAAGTGGCTCGACAAATCCTTGAGTGTCAATGATTATGAGAAGAATAAAGCACAATATGACTCTCTCATGGAACATTACTCCATGGAAAAACAGGTGACTTCCGATACGCCTGCGACAATGCTCTACTTGAGTGCTGATGACAAGACCGTGGATCCGGAAAATAGTTTCATGTACTATGACCAGCTGAAAGCACATGGGGTTCAATGCCAGATGTATGTACTCCCGTATGGCGGTCATGGCTGGGGATTCACTACGGTAGAATTCAAAGGTGACAAGATTGCAGCCTATCGTCCGATTTTCTTCCAGACCTTGAAGACTTGGTTGTCTGAATTGTAAAAAATATTTATATGATAAAAAAACCTGGAGTCGTCTGACCCCAGGTTTTTTTATGTATTACCCGCAAAGACTATTTGCCTGCGAGTTTCTTGTAAGACTCAAGACGGATCTTCGCGAATTCCTCTGTCTTCTGGAGAAGTTCATCTGCCTTGTCAGGGAAGAGCTTGTAGAGTGATGCGAAACGAACCTCGCCCTTCAGGAAGTCCTGGAACTTGCTCCAGTCAGGCTCCTTGCTGTCGAGAGAGAACGGATTCTTGTCTGTTCCTTCGAGTTCAGGATTGAACCTGTAGAGATGCCAGTAACCGCACTCGACTGCGAGTTTCTCCTCTTTCTGGCTGAGACCCATTCCGGCCTTCAGACCATGGTTGATACAAGGTGCGTAAGCGATGATAAGTGATGGACCGTCATAAGCCTCAGCCTCTTTGATAGCGTTCAGGTACTGAACAGGGTTTGCACCCATAGCTACCTGAGCCACATATACATAGCCATAGCTCATTGCCATCATTCCGAGATCCTTCTTGCGAATCTTCTTACCGCTTGCCGCGAACTTGGCGATAGCACCTGCAGGAGTTGACTTGGATGACTGTCCGCCGGTGTTCGAGTAAACCTCAGTATCAAGTACGAGGATGTTTACATTCTCACCGGAAGCGAGCACGTGGTCGAGTCCGCCGTATCCGATATCGTAGCTTGCACCGTCACCACCGATGATCCACTGGCTGCGT
>OHHZ01000948.1_pt1 | contig 10769 bp, 12 predicted proteins | sample 1568081 | NCBI WGS metagenome assembly OHHZ01 (sample SAMEA3879597, study PRJEB24766) | human gut metagenome | biome: human-associated habitat; feature: feces | place: USA | collected 1985/1987
ACCTATGAGCAAGCTCATGTGGGCTTAGACCTTTTGACCCTGGCATCATTATATAGAACGTAACACAATCCGGCGAAATACGCAAGGAAAGTTCCTCGCGGAAAGGAGCGGCATATGGCAGGAACGGTAATAGAATATTTGCAAAAATACGGAGACATTTCTTTTCGGGAAAAACCTCTGAATGATGTGGACAGTCTGGCATTGTGCCAGCTCTCTTATCTGAAATTCGACGGGATGGTCAGCGATGTGCGGCACAATGGCCCTTCCGTGACCCTGCGGGAGATTGCAGAGCGTCCGGACGTGGACAAACTGTTCGGGGATGTCCGTTTTGAGAAGGAGAACCGGGCGCTGTTCGAAGGAATGTTAAGCGGCAGACGTTTCCGGGATATGAAGCTGAACTGCTATATCAATCTGGTGGAAAAGGAATGGGAGACCCAGTTCTCCGCCATCACTTTTATTCTGGATGACGGAACCCTGTTTCTGGCATTCCGGGGAACGGATGAGACTATCGTAGGCTGGAAGGAAGATTTCAACATGGCATTTCTGTCACCGGTGCCGGGGCAGGAGTACAGTGTAAAATATGTAAATATGGTCACCGGATGGCTGCACCAGCCCTTTTATATCGGAGGGCATTCCAAGGGCGGCAATCTGGCAGTCTACAGTGGCATGAAATGCGCCCCTTTTGTGCAGAAACGGATCCAGAAGATCTACAGTCTGGATGGGCCTGGATTCCGGCCGGAAGTGCTGAAGGAGTGTCACTATAATGCCATCGAAGGCAAGGTGGTGAAGCTGTTGCCACATTCTTCCATGATCGGTATGATTTTCGAGCGGGATATTCATTACCGCGTGGTGGAGAGCAACAGCCATGGGCTTTTGCAGCACGATCCTTTTTCCTGGTTGGTGGAGGAGGACCATTTCGTGGATGTGGGTGACATTTATGAGAGCCAGAAGATCATAAATGAAGCACTGAACGAATGGATACTGTCCTTAAATGAAGAACAGGTCCGCACCTTCGTGGAAACACTCTATCAGGTCATCTCCGCATCCCAGGCGGATGATCTGATCACGTTTACCGCTGACTGGAAAAAGAGTATGAATGCGGTGGTTACTGCACTGAAGGAAGTGGACGACCAGACCGCGGAGATGCTGCGGGGAATCATCCGCTCCCTGTTCGAAATCGCCAAAGTCAAGGTCAGAGAGGAGCTGGCCCCGGCGAAAAAGCCCGGGCGCAGATTCAGAAATAAGAAGAAAGAAGAGAAAGCAGAGGCTCACCGGCCTGTTCCGGAAGACGCTCCGGATGCCACTGCAGCCCAAGGATCGGCAGCTCGTCATGCTCCAAGGCTTCGGGGCAGCCGTCATCGGGGCAGCGCTGAATGATCTTCAGATGCTGACCTAAGCGGTCGATCCTCTGATGGTGGGCGCTGTTGACGTGCATTTTGACAGGAAAATACTTGAAAAGACGGGAATCTTCCGTCATAATGGACGTATGGAATGCATCACCGGAAGGGATACTGTGCAGGGAATCTCCCGACATATCCTGCAAAATAGTGCCACCGAAGGCAACATTGATGACCTGCATGCCCTTGCAGATCCCGATCACGGGGATCCTGGCGGCAATGGCTGTGTCAAGGGCCTGAAATTGCAGGATGTCCAGTTCGGTGTCAACAGTACGGGAACCTTTGTTTTTTTCTCCGAAGAAAGCCGGAGTGATATCTCCGCCGCCCGGCAGAATCAGGGCATCACAGGAGGTGACTTCCCCGGGGACCAGTGTGGTTACGGTTCTGGCGGGAAGTTTCGAAAAAAACGTCTCATAATTGCCCGTCTGGGATTTGCGTCCCAAAATGACTAATTTTGTCATATGATTTTCTGATACCTCATTTTTTATAGTTAATATATGCCATAACTTTTCATTTTTGCATGGAACAAATTAGCAAAAATGTATCTTACGTTTTTCAATAAATAGGAGTAAAATAGCAACGACCGTGAGGGAGTGAAAGCTCTTTCAAGGATGTTCACGGAAAGGAAGTGGTATTATGGAGGAATTGGCATCAGAACTGCTCAAGGAACTGAATTGTGACACGGCTTTTTCTATTAAGCTTCCGGCAGGTCTACCCCTGATCGGTGGAGTACAACTGGACATTGCGGAATCGGTCGTTATCACCTGGGTGGTCATGGCAGTCATTCTGATCTTGTCGATTATCCTTACAAGCAACCTCAAAGTACACAATGTCAGCAGACGACAGCTGGTGGCAGAGACGATCGTGACAAAGCTGGAAGGCATTGTTACGGGAATGATCGGAGAAGAAGGCAAACGGTATGTACCGTATCTGGTTAGCGTACTGTTGTATCTGGGTATATCCAATATCATTGGATTGTTCGGTATGAAGCCCCCTACCAAGGATCTGAACGTAACGGCGGCACTGGCCCTGATGAGTATCGTTCTGGTGGAAGCCGCAGGTATCCGCAAAAAAGGTGTGGGCGGATGGATCAAGAGCTTTACCGAACCCATCGCGATCGTAACACCTATCAATATCCTGGAGGTGTTCATCAAGCCCCTGTCCCTGTGTATGCGATTGTTTGGTAACGTTTTGGGAGCATTCGTTATCATGGAGCTGTTGAAGCTTCTGGTTCCGGTAGCATTGCCGGTACCTTTCAGCTTTTACTTTGATATTTTTGATGGATTGATTCAGGCATATGTATTTGTATTCCTGACATCCATGTACATTAAGGAAGCCATTGAGTAACTGGATAACTATTCAGAGCTATTTTGCGAATGCGATTATGAATAGTTATGAAACACTAATTCACACAAAAACGGAGGAAAAGAATTATGATAGCTATTGGAGCAGGTATTGCAGCACTGGCATGTATCGGAGCAGGTATCGGTATCGGTATCGCAACAAGTAAAGCAGCAGAGGCAGTCGCAAGACAGCCGGAAGCAGAGAGCAAGATCACCAAGATCTTACTGTTAGGTGGTGCGCTGGCAGAGGCAACCGCTATTTACGGATTCGTTATCGGTATCCTGATCATTCTGTTCATGGCATAACTATCCGAAGTCGGATGCGTCACAGACAAGCGTCAAATGCCTGCATTTGTAAGCTGTTTTGTGACGATTTACGATGACTAAAACTTCATGAGCAAAAAGAAAGCTCTGAAAGAGCGTTTTGCGAATGGAAGTTTCGGATAGTTATAAGGAAATTAGAAAGCGAAACGTAAGAAAGGATGAAAGCACATGCTGAGATTAGATATTAATATTGTATGGACCATCCTGAATCTGTTGATCATCTTTGCCATTGTGAAGATCTTCCTGATCAAGCCCATCCACAAGATCCTGGATGCAAGACAGGCAGAGATCGATAAGCAATATGCAGATGCAAAAGCTGCACAGGACAGTGCCAATGAACTGAAAGGCCAGTACGAGGCATCCTTAAGCGGTGTTCAGGCAGAAAAAGAAAGCATTCTGAACGAGGCAAGAGGCAAGGCCAGCAACGAATATGACCGCATCGTGGCAGATGCCCAGACAGAAGCGAAAAAGATCATGGACAATGCCAGTAAGAATGCCACACTGGAAGAGCAGAAGCGCATCGAGCAGGCACAGGAACAGATCGCCGGCCTGGTAGTGGAAGCTACTGCAAAACTGGTAGCTGCCAAGCAGAACGCAGATTCAGACAGAGAACTTTACAACCAATTTATAGCAAAGACAGGTGAAAAGATTGATTAGTACAGCTTTAGAATACGCAAAAAGATTGCGTGAACTGAATATCCCCGGAGACATTGTAGGTCAGACAGGCGATATCTTCAAAGCCGTACCGCAGGTGAAGCTGGATTTCGAATCCCCTGCTGTGTCGCTGTCTGCCAAGCACAATGTAATAGAAAAAGTATTCCCCTTACAGATCAGAGATTTTCTGAAAGTCCTGTGTGACAACGGAGACGTCTATCTGTGGGATGATATCTGCACCGCATACAGAGAAGTCTCTCCCGAGAAAAAGGAAGAGTTCGTTGTAACCCTGTCCTATGTGACAGCGCCCACCGATGAGCAGCTGCAGAATATCCGTAATTTTATCCAGAAGAAATACAACAGAGAGGATATGGTCTTTGAGACCAAAGAAGATCCTTCTCTTGGCGGCGGTTTCATCATCCGTGCCGGTAACGAGGTCTATGACTGGAGTACCAATGGACGTATGAAGCAGTTCGCAGACAAGCTTTCCCAGGTAGGAAAGACCGCCAGTGAGCAGGGCATTATTTCCATTCTGAAAGGTGAGATCGAGGATTTCAACTTACAGGCACAGGAAAATGAGATCGGTTCTGTCAGCTGGGTAGGTGACGGTATCGCCAACGTCAATGGTATCGACCATGCAGAGTACGGCGAGATCGTTATCTTTGATTCCGGTGTCAAAGGTATGGTACAGGATGTCCGCAGAGATGAGATCGGATGTATCCTGTTCGGTCATGATACCGAGATCCGCGAAGGCACCAGAGTCGTTCGTACCGGTAAGAGAGCCGGTATTCCTGTAGGTGACGGATTCAAAGGCAGAATCGTGGATGCTCTGGGAGCACCCATTGACGGTGCAGGTCCTATTAAGGAAGAAGGCTATCGTCCCATCGAGCAGCCGGCACCTTCCATCGTGGACAGACAGTCCGTAGGCGTGCCTATGGAGACTGGTATTCTGGCTATCGATTCCATGTTCCCCATCGGTCGTGGACAGCGTGAGCTGATCATCGGTGACCGTCAGACCGGTAAGACTTCCATTGCCATCGATGCAATTTTGAACCAGAAGGGCAAGGATGTGGTATGTATCTATGTGGCTATCGGCCAGAAGGCATCCACCATTGCAAAACTGGTAGGAACCCTGAAAAAGAACGATGCCATGGATTACACCATTATCGTATCCGCAACCGCCAGCGATCCTGCACCTCTACAGTACATCGCACCTTATTCCGGTACCGCACTGGCTGAGTACTTTATGTATCAGGGCAAGGATGTCCTCATCGTATACGATGATCTGTCCAAGCATGCGGTAGCTTATCGTGCACTGTCCCTGCTGCTGGAACGTTCTCCCGGACGTGAGGCATATCCCGGAGATGTATTCTATCTGCATTCCAGACTGCTGGAGCGTTCCGCAAGACTGAGTGCAGATAAGGGCGGCGGCTCCATCACCGCACTGCCGATCATTGAGACCCAGGCAGGCGATGTATCCGCATACATTCCGACCAACGTTATTTCCATAACCGACGGTCAGATATACCTTGAAACAGAGCTTTTCCACAGCGGCGTTCGCCCGGCTGTAAATACCGGTCTTTCGGTTTCGCGTGTGGGCAGAGCGGCGCAAAGTAAAGCAATGCAGAAGGTTTCGGGTTCTTTGCGTATAGACCTTTCGCAATACCGCGAAATGGCGGTGTTTACGCGTTTCGGCAGTGATGTTGATGAGTCAACCAGAAAGTTGCTTGACCGAGGCAGAACCCTTACCGAGCTTTTAAAGCAGCCGAAAAGCCGCCCGTACACCCTGTTTGAACAGGTGGCGCTTTTGTTTGCTTACCGTAACGATATTTTTACCGGTGTGCCCGAAGCAGAGCTTAAGGCATTTGCGGGGGATATGCTGGGCAGCCTTAGCAAAAACCTTTCCGCCCTGCGCGATACGGTAAACACAAGTGGCGCTTTGAGCGATGAAAACGCCGAGCGCATGAAAACGGCGCTTACTAATTTTAAGGAAAATTCTGCTTATGGAAAACATCAGTGAATTAAAGCAGCATCTTCACGCCGTCACGCAGACAAGGCAGATATCAAACGCAATGTATCTGCTTTCCACCTCGCGTATCAGGAAATCGATGCAGAATATCGACTATAACCTCACATATATGCGCAAGCTGCGTGCCACTATGAAGGATATTGTTTCCAAAACAAAGCATAACTCTTTAAGCGACCCGTTTATTGAGCTTACCGAGGGCGGCAAGGCGCTGTTCTTTGTAATCACCTCGGATAAGGGGCTTTGCGGCGGCTACAATTCCGCGGTTGTTTCCTTAGCGCTGCAAAAAATGCGGGAGTATAAGGAAACGGTGGTTTACTCCTTAGGGCTTAAGGGCACCGAAATGTTTTTATCCCGCGTAATAAAGCCCGACGAAAGCTGGTACGGCGCGTCGCAGCGCCCCTCGCTTTACTCGGCGCGGGATTTGGGTGAAAGAATAGTCGAGCTTTATGACGACTGCACGGTAAGCGAGGTTTATATAGTTTATACCGAATATGTAAATTCTGCGGTGCAAAGACCTGTTTGCAAGCGCGTTTTACCGCTTTTACGGCGCGATTTTGACGATGTTGAATACGAAAATAAATACACCGCCGAGGTAATTTACGAGCCGGACCTGCAAACAGTTTTCGACCGAATGGTGCCGCAGTATGTAATCGGTATGATGTACGATATTATGATGCAGGCGGCGGCGAGCGAAAACGCCGCGAGAATGACGGCAATGCAGAACGCAACCAAAAACGCCGATAAAATGATTGCAAAGCTTACAGAGCAGATAAACGCCGTGCGCCAGCTGGTTATTACCAACGAGATAACCGAAATAGCGGCGGCAACACAGGTACAGAATAACGGAGTATAGGTGACGCTTAATGGAATACACGGGTAAAATAATTAAAATATCGGGACCTGTTATAGATATTCGCTTTGATAACGGGCAAATACCGCCTATAAATGCGCTTGTTACCGTTGAGGAATACGCAAAGCACGCCGAAATAGCCGCGCATTTGGGCGACGGCGTTGCGCGCGCAATAGCGCTTGAAGCAACAGAGGGCTTGCGCTGCAACCTTAAAGTAACATCAAACGGCAAGGGCATTGAGGTGCCCGTAGGTAAAGAGGTTATAGGCCGCGTGGTTGATGTTCTCGGCAGACCGATTGACGAAAAGGGCGAAATAAAGGCAGAAAAATACCTGCCGATACACCGCAGCGCTCCCCCGCTTAATAAGCAAAAGCCCGCAACCGAGCTGCTTGAAACGGGGATTAAGGTAATTGACCTTTTGGTGCCCTATGCCAAAGGCGGTAAAATAGGACTTTTCGGCGGCGCGGGCGTTGGTAAAACCGTGCTTATAATGGAAATGATTCACAATATCGCCGTAAATCACGGCGGTTACTCGGTGTTTACGGGCGTGGGCGAGCGCAGCCGCGAGGGTAACGAGCTTATTCACGATATGGAAAAGAGCGGCGTTATTGAAAAATCAATACTCGCGTTCGGGCAGATGAACGAGCCCTCGGGCAGCCGTATGAGGGTTGCAATGACGGGGCTTACAATGGCGGAATATTTAAGGGACGAAAAAAATCAGGACGTGCTTTTGTTTATAGATAATATCTACCGTTTTGTTCAGGCGGGTAACGAGGTGAGCGCCCTGCTCGGCAGACTGCCGAGCGCGGTTGGCTATCAGCCTACCTTAGCGCAGGAATTAGGCGAGGTTGAGGAGCGCATAGCCTCGACCGATAAGGGTTCTATTACCTCTGTTCAGGCGGTTTACGTTCCGGCGGACGACCTTACCGACCCCGCGCCCGCCACAATATTCACCCACCTTGACGCCACTACCGTTTTATCAAGAAGCATTGCAGAGCAGGGCATTTACCCCGCGGTTGACCCGCTTGAGTCAACAAGCCGCGCACTTGAGCCCGAAACGGTGGGCGAAAAGCATTACAGCGTAGCCCGCAGGGTTCAGGAGTGCCTGCAAAGATATGACGATTTAAAGGATATAATCGCTATTTTGGGTATGGAGGAGTTATCCGCCGAGGATAGGCTTACCGTTTACCGCGCGAGAAAAATTCAAAACTTCTTATCGCAGCCTATGAGCGTTGCAAAGGCGTATACAGGCGCAGAGGGTCGCTTTGTGCCGCTTGACGAGACGATTGAGGGCTTCCGCCAGATAGTCGACGGCGAGGTGGACGACCTGCCCGAGCTTGCTTTCTTTATGGTGGGCAATATTGAAGAGGCAAAGGAAAAAGCGAAAACGCTTTAAGGTTATAGTTATATTATGGACGGATTTTTACTTGAAATAATAACCCCCGAAAAGCAGTTTTTTAAGGGCGAGGCGGAGCAGATAATCTGCGAGACCGAAAGCGGAAAGCTGGGAATTTTAAAGGGACACCAAACAATGGTTTCAGCCCTTGAAATCGGTGAAATACAGATAAAAACAAACGGCGAATGGAAAAGCGCCTTTATTTCCGAGGGCTTTATGGAGGTAAGGCGCGACGAGGTGGTAATATTCTCGCAGTGCTGCCAGTGGCCTGATGAAATTGACGGCGCGCGGGCAGAGGAATCGCGCATACGCGCGCTTGACAGAATACACCTTGCCGAAAATATTAAGGAGCACCGCCATAACGAAATATCCTTAGCGCGGGCTATGGCAAGGCTAAAGGTTAAAAACAATTACAAGCCTTAAAGAAAAGCCCTAATCCGCTATTGTCAGCGGAAAATAAAAAAATGCGGCGTTGCCGCCGTAATAATAAACCAAACCCCCGCAGCGGAGTTACAGGCTACCGCTGCGGGGGCATTTTTTACTTTTATATAATAACTCCGCGCTTACAGGCGGCTTTACATTTGCCACAGCCAGTGCAGAGGGTGCGGTCTATAACCGCAAGATTATCAATAACCTTTACAGCGCCGCTCTCGCACACCTTTTCGCACATTTTGCAGGCTATGCAGGAAACCGAGCAGTTTTTAACCACGGGCGCGCCCTTTTCCTTATTTGAGCAGGCAACCCTTACCCCTGCCGATTTCGGAAGTACAGATATAAGTGCTTTCGGACATACCGAAACACATTTGCCGCAGCCTACGCAAATATCGCCGCAAACGGCGGGTCTGCCGTTTTCAAGGGTTATAGCCCCAAAGGGACATACCGCAGCGCAATCGCCGAAACCGAGACAACCGAACGAACATTCAAGCGGACCCGATTGAAGAGCCGCCGCAGCAGCGCAGCTTTGCATACCGCTGTAAGCGTATTTAAGCTTGGTGTTTTCGCGCGTGCCCTTGCAGGCTATAAAGGCGATTTTAGGCTCGTTTACAACCTCAACGCCCAGTATTTCAGCTAATGCTGCGGCGGCAGCGGCGCCGCCCGGCGCGCATTTATCGGGTGTTGCCTCCCCTGCGGCTACCGCCGCGGCGTAGCCGTCGCACCCCGAAAAGCCGCAGGCGCCGCAGTTAGCACCCGGCAGAGCCTCGCGTATTTTTTCCTGCTTTTCGTCCACCGGCACCGCCATAAACTTTGAGGCGAGAGATAATCCCACCCCCGCAATAAGACCTATTATGCCGACAATTATAACGGGTAAAAGTATTTCCATTTTTTCAACCCCCTATTCCGGCAAAGCCTAAAAAGGAAAGCGACACAAGCGCCGCCGCAACAAGCGTTATGGGCAGACCCTTTAAAAATTCGGGTATATCTGCGGTTTCAAGCCTTTCGCGCACGCCCGAAAAAAGCAGCATTGCAAGCATAAAGCCGAGCCCCGCGCCGAGCGCGTTCACAAGCGACTGAACAAAGCCCAGCTCGTTTGTAATATTGAGCATTGTAATGCCCAAAACCGCGCAGTTGGTGGTTATAAGGGGTAAATAAATGCCGAGCGCGTTGTATATGGGCTTTATATAGCGCTTTAAAACTATTTCGATAAACTGAACTATCGCCGCGATAACAAGAATAAATACTATTGTTTCAAGGTATGTGTAATCAGGCGATAGTATAAAGTGGTAAATAGGCCAGGTAACGGCGGTGGAAACCACCATTACAAGCGTTACGGCAATGCTCATTGAAAGGGCGGTATCGGTCTTTTTGGAAACGCCCAAAAACGGGCAGATACCGAGGAATTTTGAAAGCACCATATTATTGGTGAGTATAGCCGCCAAAAGAATTGACGCTATAGAGGTTGCGCTATTCATTTACTTCCGCCCCCTTTTCACCGTTTTTGCCGCACACGCCTTTAGACGGGCAGCTCTCGCACCCTAAGTGCTCCACGGGCTTTTTGCCGTTTTTCTTAGCAAGCGCGTTAGAAGCCGCCACCAGCATGCCGAAAACGAAAAATCCGCCGGGCGGCAGCAAAAATATTATCATAGGGCTTATAAAGCGGGAGGTAAGCGGCAGCGAGAAAAGCGAGCCCGCGCCCAAAAGCTCGCGTATTGCGCCCATAAGGGTTAAAACGGCGGTAAAGCCCACGCCCATTCCGAGACCGTCAAGCACGCTCGGAAGCACCGAATTTTTAGATGCGAACATTTCGGCGCGCGCAAGAATTATGCAGTTTACAACTATGAGCGGCAGATATATTCCGAGGGATTTATCAATTTCGGGTAAAAACGCCTTTACAAGCATTTGAACAACGCTTACAAACCCCGCTATAATGGTTATAAACGCGGGTATGCGCACCTTATCGGGAATAATATTGCGCAGCAGCGAAATTGCAAGGTTTGAGCATACAAGCACAAGCGTTGCCGAAAGCCCCATACCTATGCCGTTTATTGCAGCGGTAGTGACTGCTAAAGTAGGGCAGGTGCCGAGCACCAGCCGCAAAGTCGGGTTTTCTTTAATAAGCCCGTTTGTAAAATAGCCCAAATATTTATTCTTCACCGACAGTCGCCCCCTTTACCTTTTCAAAATCATCAAGCGCCGCATTTACCGCGCGGGTCACGGCGGTTGAGGTTATTGTGGCGCCCGTTACGGCGTCAACCTCGTTATTTTCCGCCTTTGCGCCGTTTTTAAGCAGAGAAACGCCCTTTTTAAGCCCCGCATACTGCGAGTAAAAGCTCTTTTA
>OHHZ01000954.1_pt1 | contig 10688 bp, 8 predicted proteins | sample 1568081 | NCBI WGS metagenome assembly OHHZ01 (sample SAMEA3879597, study PRJEB24766) | human gut metagenome | biome: human-associated habitat; feature: feces | place: USA | collected 1985/1987
CGTAGTCAGCATGTCCAGGACAGTCAACGTGTGCGTAATGTCTCTTCTCTGTCTCATACTCAACGTGAGCTGTAGAAATTGTGATACCACGCTCTCTCTCTTCTGGAGCCTTATCAATGTTCTCGAAATCTGTTGCTTCGTTACCAGCAACACGAGCTGCTAATACCTTTGTAATAGCTGCTGTTAAAGTTGTTTTACCATGATCTACGTGACCGATGGTACCAATATTACAATGTGGTTTTGTTCTTTCAAATTTAGCCTTTGCCATTTTGAAATGTCCTCCTTCATTTTATGCCCGGTTTTGGGCTTGTTTTTATGGTTTTAGGTTGTCAAACCGACTAACTCGATTATAGCGAATAATCAGCTATATTTCAAGCTTTTTCTATTATTTTGCCTTATTAGACAGAAGCTTCTCCTGTACGTTCTTTGGAACTGGCTCATACTTCTCGAAGAACATAGAGTAGTTACCACGACCCTGTGTCTTAGAACGTAAGTCTGTTGAGTATCCGAACATCTCAGCAAGTGGTACATAAGCGTGTACAATCTTACCGCCGCCCAGATCATCCATACCTTCGATACGTCCACGACGGGAGTTAACGTCACCGATAACATCTCCCATGTACTCTTCCGGCATAGTAATCTCAACTTTCATGATAGGCTCAAGTAATACTGGAGCTGCCTTAGCCATAGCTTCCTTGAAACACATAGATCCGGCAATATGGAATGCCATCTCGGAAGAATCGACTTCATGGTAAGATCCGTCATATACGGTAGCATGGATACCTACAACAGGGAATCCGCCAAGGGAACCAGCCTTTGTAGCTTCCTCAATACCTTCACCGATTGCTGGGATGTATTCCTTCGGAATAGCACCACCGACAACCTCGGAATCGAACTTGAACAGTTCTTCTCCGTTGGCATCCATCGGCTCGAAACGTACCTTACAATGTCCGTACTGTCCACGACCACCGGACTGCTTAGCGTACTTGTATTCCTGATCAACAGCCTTTGTAAATGTCTCTTTGTATGCTACCTGAGGAGCACCTACGTTTGCTTCTACCTTGAACTCACGAAGCAGACGGTCAACGATGATCTCCAGATGTAACTCACCCATTCCGGCAATGATTGTCTGACCAGTTTCCTGATCTGTATGTGCACGGAATGTAGGATCTTCTTCAGCAAGTTTTGCTAATGCTTCACCTAACTTGCCCTGTCCAGCTTTTGTTTTAGGCTCAATTGCGAGCTCGATAACTGGCTCTGGGAATTCCATAGACTCAAGGATAACCGGATGCTGCTCATCACAGATGGTATCACCGGTAGTAGTGAACTTAAATCCAACTGCTGCTGCGATATCACCAGAGTAAACAATGTCTAACTCCTGTCTCTTGTTTGCATGCATCTGAAGAATACGTCCAACACGTTCCTTCTTATCCTTTGTTGCATTTAACACGTAAGAACCAGACTTACATGTTCCGGAATAAACACGGAAGTAAGCAAGTTTTCCTACGAATGGATCTGCCATAATCTTGAATGCAAGAGCTGCGAAAGGCTCATCATCAGATGAATGTCTCTCGATCTCGTTGCCATCCAGGTCAACACCCTTGATTGCAGGGATGTCTGTTGGAGCTGGCATATATTCGATAATAGCATCCAGTAACTTCTGAACACCCTTGTTTCTGTATGCAGAACCACAGCAAACAGGCACTGCCGTACACTCACATGTTCCTTTACGAAGAACCTTCTTCATATCATCAACGGATGGCTCTTCGCCCTCAAGGTACTGCATCATTAAATCGTCATCTAACTCACAGATCTTCTCAATGAGTTCTGTACGATACTCTGCTGCCTGATCAGCCATATCTCCAAGATCATCTGTAACAGTGATGTTATCACCCTTCTCATCGTTGTAGATATATGCTTTCATCTCGAACAGATCAATGATTCCCTTGAAATCATCTTCTTTACCGATTGGTAACTGAAGAACGATTGCGTTCTTTCCTAATCTCTCACGGATCTGATCTACAGCGCCGTAAAAGTTTGCACCTAAGATATCCATCTTATTGATGAATGCCATACGAGGTACATTGTAGGTATCAGCCTGACGCCATACATTCTCTGACTGAGGCTCAACACCACCCTTTGCACAGAAGACACCAACGGCGCCGTCCAATACACGGAGTGAACGCTCAACCTCTACTGTAAAGTCTACGTGTCCAGGAGTATCGATGATGTTGATACGATGCTCAAGAGCGCCCTTTTTCGGCTTTGTGAACTCTTCTTCTGTCCAGTGACATGTTGTAGCGGCTGAAGTAATTGTGATACCTCTTTCCTGCTCCTGCTCCATCCAGTCCATGGTAGCAGTACCTTCATGAGTATCACCGATTTTATAGTTAACACCAGTATAATACAGAATACGCTCTGTTAATGTTGTCTTACCAGCATCGATATGAGCCATAATTCCGATATTTCTGGTTCTCTCTAACGGATATTCTCTTCCAGCCAAGTTTTTTCCCTCCTACTAGAATCTGTAATGAGCAAAAGCCTTGTTTGCTTCTGCCATCTTGTGCATGTCTTCTTTTCTCTTAACAGCAGATCCGGTATTGTTGGCTGCGTCAAGAATTTCGTTAGCAAGTCTGTCTTCCATGGTCTTCTCACTTCTCTTACGAGAGAACATGGTCAACCAACGAAGGCCCAGAGCCTGACGTCTCTCAGGTCTGACCTCGATAGGTACCTGATAGGTAGCACCACCGATACGTCTTGCTTTTACTTCCAGAACAGGCATGATGTTGTTCATAGCCTCTTCGAATACTTCCAGAGCAGGCTTGCCGCTCTTCTCTTCAACCTTAGCAAATGCTCCGTATACGATCTTCTGGGCTACACCCTTCTTGCCATCCAGCATGATGTTGTTGACAAGCTTGGTAACCACTTTGTTGTTGTATAAAGGATCTGCTAATACATCTCTTTTCTGAATATGTCCTTTACGTGGCACGGTTCTTCCCTCCTTAACAAATTGTTCTCGTGAGATCCGTTATCTCGGCATCAAAGATGCCTCGATGTCGGCTGTTCGCCGACCAATCCCTCCATAAAAAGTTCGCTCGTAAGCAAGCTTACGCTCTCTTTTCATGTCGGTCTTGTCTTCTCACTAGTTACGTTAAATCATCGGTACTCACATGTGTTTCCCCAAGTGTTCGCGCTGTTATATCTGTATCACAGAATTCCAACACTTTTCTTAGTTTCGTTTTTGTGGTACAAAGATGTCTCACTGACATCTCCAAAAATCCTTGCGGATTTTCATCGGACTCTCGGTCCGACGTTCAAAACGCCTCGGATACTACTTATTTCTTAGCATCCTTAGGTCTCTTAGCGCCGTACTTGGAACGAGCCTGTTTTCTGTTAGCGACACCGGCAGTATCAAGGGTACCACGGATGATGTGGTATCTGGTACCGGGCAGGTCCTTAACACGACCACCACGGATCAAAACAACGCTGTGCTCCTGCAGATTGTGACCTTCACCGGGAATGTAGCTGGTAACTTCGATTCCGTTGGAAAGACGTACTCTGGCGATCTTTCTAAGAGCAGAGTTAGGCTTTTTAGGAGTTGCTGTCTTAACAGCGGTACATACACCACGCTTCTGGGGAGCAGAAACGTCTGTTGCTTTCTTGTGAAGAGAGTTGTAACCCTTCTGGAGAGCAGGTGCAGTAGACTTCTTAACAGAAGTCTGACGTCCTTTTCTTACTAACTGGTTAAATGTTGGCATTCTGTTTCACCTCTTTCTTAATAGTATAATAGACGCACCTTTTCTGGCACGCTTTAACAGTATACTTGTTCCGACTTCCGTTGTCAACAGGTTTTTCGTGAAATTTACAGGGTTTTTCATGACTTTTTCATATATTATAAGTCGAGTAGGCTGGCTCCTACTCGATTTGTATACTTTGTACACCATCTCGCTTAAAAGCTCGATGATGTACATTCGCCAAAATGGGAGCCGTACCGTTTCCGATACCGCTCCCTGAAGTATTTCCCGTTATTTTCCTGCTTACACAAAATCTGTTTACAGAATTTCTTTCAGATATCTCTCTAACGCATCCTGCCAGGAAGGAAGCCTTACGAATCCGTTCTCTGTCAGCTTGGCTTTGCTCATGCGGCTGTTCTCCGGTCGCTTGGCTTTCGTCGGATACTCGGAAGCCGGTACAGGAGCCACATCCACTTTCATGCCAGCCTGGCGGAATATCTCGCAGGCAAATTCATACCAGTTACAGATACCTTCGTTGGTAGCATGATAGATACCGTATTTATCCGTCAGGATCATATCCACCAGAAGCCTTGCCAGATCATAAGTATAGGTAGGAGATCCGAACTGGTCATTCACCACTGTGAGATGATCATGGGTCTTGCCCAGATTCAGCATGGTCTTGATGAAGTTCTTGCCGTTGACTCCGAATACCCAGGAGATTCTTACGATAAAATATTTCTCCAGTGTATTCTGTACTGCCAGTTCTCCTTCGTATTTGGTCTGTCCGTATACATTCAGCGGATGACGCTCGTCCTCTGGCTCCCAGGGTCTGGTGCCCTCGCCGTCAAACACATAATCGGTACTGATATAGACCATCTTGCAGTCCAGCTTCTTGCAGACATTCGCAATGTTCTGTGTGCCGTCCGCATTGACCTTACGGCAGATTTCCACGTTATCCTCCGCTGCATCCACTGCGGTATAGGCTGCACAGTGTACCACAGCGTCCGGTGCCGCCTCTCCGATCACCTTTTCCACGCTGGCCGCATCTGTGATATCCATCTCCTGAATATCCACGCCGACAGCCTCAATTCCGCGCTTTGTCAACTCATTTACCACATCATATCCCAACTGGCCTTTTACGCCTGTTACCAAGACTTTCATAGATTGCCTTCCTTTTCTTTCCTATGCTTGTGGCACAGGTCTCTGAACCGGCCACATACATGATTATAACATTCCCGGCAGACATCAGCAACGAAATACTTCACTTTTATAAATCTGGTGTAAAAAATCCGGGGATGATCCCCGGATCTTTCTGATTAAATTTAAACAGTCATATAGCTTTGCGCTGCCCGCCGGATATCCTCGACAATTCCTTCTGCCTTTTTATCCTCCAGTTCGGTTACCTGCTTTCTAAGTTTCCACCAGTTCCAGCCGGGATGTGCATTTTCCTGCAATTCTATGATTCTTTTCTGGTATTTTCTGCATAATATAAAATAAATCACCAAGAGTAATAAAACACCAATGCCCAGCATTCCGGCTACTGTGTCACCGTAATATCCACTCTTTGCTGCCTGTGCAAGCGGTGTCGCTTCATCTTCAATTTGTACGATTCGATAACCTGTCAAAATCACAGGTATGGAATATAGCATGCCGCTCATCTCGACCGCCTCCGTTATTTCTTAGTCTCTATCTATAAAGACTACTTATCCATGAAAAACGGCTCACATTTTTCGATATTTTTTTCAGGAATTCCTACCGGTCTGCTTCCGGAAATTTTTATCGCATAAATTTACTTTTTATGGGAAATCCGATATAATGGTGATATAGATTTTCACACGGCTATTTGTGCTGCAGGCGTCACAAAGCAGCCCTTATCGCAGAATCAAATTTGAAATTTGATTCGCGATTTCTCCGACGGAAGGAATCGTCTGCAGAATGGAGATTATTATGAAAAAAAGTTTCATACGACATATTTTTGCTGTAAGTATATTGTCCTGTTGTCTGTTATTCGGAGGATGCAGTCAGAATTCTGACGGAGCGGAAACATCATCTGCCACGACTGCTTCCACCTCCCCGTCTGAGACTGTTGCCGCCCTGCCTGCCGATGTTTCCCCGGATTCCGAGTCGTCTGCCATAGAATCCACTTCGGAGGATACCAGGGCACTCACCCTGTCGGTAGTCAATATGTGTGGCATCGAAGTCGGTATGGTAGCGGTCATTGATCCCGTGACCGGGGAACAGGTAAATCTGGATTCCCTGTCGGATCAGGAATCGATCTCTATGGAAGCAGACTGGCCCTCCTCTGTCAATGAGTTCCAATGGGCTCTCTACAATACTGACGGTGAATTATGCGTTGAGGGAACAACCGATATCAGCAGTGCCCAGGCCACAGTGACTCTTCTTCTGACCGGAGACGGTGATCTGGAAAAAGTTGAAGAGCTCTTCGAGTAATCCGCTTTCCAAGGTCTAAAAAACGACATCCACCGGGAAAATCCCGATGGATGTCGTTTTTGTTATCTTTTATTCTTCGATATCTCCTGCATTTTCTGCCTGAGCCTTCAGCTTCTTCTCATTGTGCTTCTTGTACATTTCATATCCGGTTGCACCGAGGATCAGAATGATCAGCCACCACCACCAGGACATCTTTGCATGTTCGCTTTCCACAGCTACATCTGCCAGGGGAACTGCTTCTTCTTCGATATTTACGGCTTCCTTGGTCTCTTCCTTATCGGAACCTGCCTGAACGGTTTCCTGTGTATTTGCAGGAGCTGCTTCTGCAAGAGGTGCTGCTTCGTCAGCGATCTGTACAACGGGTGCTGCTGCCTGGTTCTGTGCAACTATGGTTGCCTGTGCTGCGGGTGCTGCTGCCAGTGCAACAGGTGTAACAACTGTTGCTGCCTCTCCGGCGCCGCCTTCCTCTGTATCACCGGCATCTCCGGTCTCACCTTCTCCACCTGCAGGTGTTCCGGGTGTAGGTGCAGGAGTCAGACGCTCGATCACCTTATCCAGCTCTCCGCCTGCCTCATCCAGGCTGCCCAGAATCTCCTTCAGAGTATCTTCTGCATCCTTTTTGTTCTGTTCAGCCACGGCCAGCTTTCCTTCCAGTTCCTTCAGAGCTCCAAGGTTACTGGTTCTGTTACTCTTCAGAGCTTCGATCTCTGCCTTCAGCTCATTGACCTTAGCCTGCGCTGTTTCCACGTCTTTCTGTGCGTCCTGTGCATCCTGTAACAGCTTCTGATACTTTTGGGTCAGAGCCTTGGCATCATCTACGAACTTACGATATTCAGTATCCTTCTGGGTCAGTTTGATGTTGCCCTGAATGTAATTCAGGTTCTGGATGATCTGGCCGGTCAGCACTTCTGCATTTTCATAAGTCTCAGTTCTGACAGCAGTATTGGTTGTGGTCTCTCCGGTTTTCTCCAAATAATCAATCTCATAGGAATAGCTGGTATGAGCAATGGTATCGGTATCTGTAGTCTTCACATTGTACACACCGGTTGCGCCACTTGCTTTTGCCTGTGCCAGTGCTGCATCCTGTACCGCATTCTGTGCCTCCTCAGCAGAGGTCTTCTCATCGGTCTTGACGCTGACACCTGCCACATAGCGGATGGTTGCCTTGCCGAACTTCCAGTCATCCCAGTTGGCACTTACAAAAATACCACCGTCTGCCTCGACTGCCTTTCTGGCTGCATCTTCCAGCTTCTTGTTCGTAGCTTCTCCCTTACCAAACAGGGCTTTGATATCATTCCAAAGAGAACCGAAGGTACTCTGATTGACAGTTTTCTTGGTAACCTTTGCGTAGGTTGCGGATACAGTGCCGGATACGAGGAAGTCGGAATCATCATACCAGTGATCTTCTGTATAGCCGGTTACCTTAAGATCACTGCTTACACCGATCAGGTATAAGTCGTCATCATCGTTAATCTTATTGCTTAACGCCTTCTCCTGCTCTTTCGTAACCTTTGCTACTGCTTCTTCCTCTGTTCTTACACCATAATCCGTCTTTTTATCTGTATGCTTCCATTCAACCTCTTCATCCTTCACATTCACAGTCTTCGTAAAGGTAGGAATGTAGGTTCCGTTACCGGTATAAGTATAATCCGTTTTTTCTGTTCCTGTAACGGTTACATCCTTGCCGGCAGCGTCCTTCAAATCCTTTTCCTTTGCAGCAGCTGCAGCATCTCTCTCTGCCTCTGTCTGATACTGTTCGGTAGAAGTGAATTTTGCATCGGTATAGGTGATGGTGGTCACATCAGCGGTCACGGTCTTGATCAGGTTGCCGTTCTCATCCAGTTTCCAGGATTCCTTCTCGGTAGCCTCATTTACATCAGTATCAACCTCGCCGTTTTCGGTCTTCTGGTTATTGTCAGAAATAATGATACTCTCGGTTCCGTCGTTCTTGATCACTTTCTTTCCATCTACTGCAATAATGGTTCCGTCTTTCAGACCTTTTTCCACTTCGGAAACAGTGATAGTATCCCCATTTTCCTTCACATACTGATCCGGATTGGTCTCCTGCGCCGTCTTCCAGTTTACTTCCTCAATTCGCTTCTCAAAGATCACGATATTGTCCTTGGAAGTCTGTTTGTCATCCATCACATAGTTGTAAAACTTTGTCTGCTTATTACCATTCTCATCGGTATAGGTTACTTCAAAATAATTCTTGGTATTATTGTCTTCACCCTGTCTGCGGACAACCTTAATATCATCGGCAGTGATCTTCTGTACCTCGGGCAGATAGTAGTTCTGCATAATGGAAATGAAAAGCTGATCCTCATTTTTCCAGTTCAGTCCATTGTCTCCCTGGGTCAGAGTTTCCTTATCTGCAATATCCAGAGCACCTGCTGCGGAGGTATCCACTGCACCCTTTGCAGCCTCCAGAGCCTTTGCCAGTGCTTCTGCATTTGTCTTCGCTGCTTCCAGTTCAGCAGCTGCTGCCGCAGCGTTAGCATCTGCACTGTTTACAGCCTCCTCATAAGCCTTTTCATAATCTGCCACCTTCTGTGCTGCCTCTTCATAAGCTGTCTTTGCGGTATTGTACTCCCCAAGCTTTGCATCGAAATCAGCCTGTGCCTGATCCACGGTAGTCTTTACTTCTTCATAGGCAGCATTGGCATCGGTGATAGAAGCAGCACCCTTGATATTCTCGATCTGTCCATTTACCTTATTCTGGGCAGCCTGCATGGCATCCTTCGCGTCTGCCGCAGTCTGTCCTGCATTTGCCGCAGCATCAGCTGCCTTATTCAGTTCTGCGTCGGACAGCTTGTCATTGGCTTCCGCAACCCCCAGCGCAGTATCTGCATTCTCTACGGCAGACTCTGCATCCTTCAGGGATGAGCCGTCTTCAACAGTCTTATCCTCTACTTTGGCATTGGCATCCAGAATGTCCTGAGACAGATCCTTTCCCTCGGCATCCTTCACATCTCCGGCTGCCACCTTGTCAACCACTTCCGCCTTCACATCGGCGGCACTCTTTTCGGCGCCCTCTACAGCCTTGTCAGCATCTTTTGCGGCTGCTTCCGCCTGATCGCATACACCGGCTTCCGGTGTCACTGTAATGTTCTTATCCTCGTTTCCTTCGGAAGAATTCCCCTCTCCTTCTGCTGCCAGTGCAGTCAACGGTGAAGATGCCATCAGCATTGCGGAAATGCCGATCGCCATAGCACGAATCACTTTTTCGTTCTTACTGTTTTTTCTCATATGATTTTTCCTCTCCATTCTATTTTTCAACAATATGTTCAAATAAATACTGCAGCACCTCCGGCGTGAACTTCTTTGCCGAAATAGCTACTTTGAAGCTTCCGTCTTCCAGTGCTTCCTGCCTGGTGACATCCGCATACATGATCATCGTATCCGCTACGATTATGATGTCTTTCCCCTTAAGATCAGGAGATCCGGCCGGCATCGTAAAAGCTATGCCCAGTGGGCTGACATTGCATGTTTCGACAAAAATGCTCTCTCCCGAATCACATACTACGATAACGCTCTTAGCCTGATAGCCAACACGGTCGATCCGTCTTCGTTCTTCCATGTCCCCTTTTGCTCCTTTCTTCCAGAGATGCCTGTTAAAACGCCCCTTTTATTCTGTCTTATCTATTAAGACTTTCCGTCTCAGAAAAAAGGTTCAGAAAAACAGAAATATTTTTCTATTTTTTTACATTTTTTTCAATTTCTTTTTCGTTTTCGCTGTTTTTCCCCGTTTTGCAATTCACACATTTTTTTTATCTATTTATAGTTTGCTTTCTGTATTTTGCTTTTTTCTATTTTTCTGCCAGAAAGCTCTCTGCAACAAGCAGATCCTCCGGTGTTGTGATTTTTATATTTTCATAGCCGCCTTTTACCATCACTGATGCGATTCCCATCTCCTGCTCCACAACCATGGCATCGTCGGTGATTCCTTCTGTGGAATGCTGCATCAGTTTTTCGAATGCTGGAAACAGAAGCTCTGCTGCAAAGGCCTGCGGGGTCTGTGCCTGCCATACGAGATCTCTTCGCGGGCTTTCCCTGATTTTTCCGTTTTCATCGGTAAGCTTGATGGTATCCTTGACCGGCATGCCAAGGACACAGGCTTTTTCTTCTTTTACACATGCGCAGAGACGTTCCAGCATTTCCTGGTTTAAAAACGGGCGGGCGCCATCGTGAATCAGAACGTAATCGTTCTTCTGCTCCTGTTCGCTTTCCAGGCTTTTCAGCGTCTGCAATGCTTTCCAGACAGATTCATACCGTTCCCTTCCGCCTGCGCATACGGAAACAGTTTTCTTAATTCCATATTTTTCGATAATCTCTTTCTGACAGTATTCTATTTTATCCGCACCTGTCACAAGAATGATCTGGTCAATCTCCGGCGAATGTTCAAAAACCTCCAGCGCGTAAACCACGACTGGTTTTCCTCCGATTTCCAGAAACTGTTTTGCTACGCTTCCGCCCATCCGGGTTCCCTTTCCGGCTGCCAGG
>OHHZ01000967.1_pt1 | contig 10538 bp, 6 predicted proteins | sample 1568081 | NCBI WGS metagenome assembly OHHZ01 (sample SAMEA3879597, study PRJEB24766) | human gut metagenome | biome: human-associated habitat; feature: feces | place: USA | collected 1985/1987
TTCTTTTTTATTTTTCCTTCTAAATGACAAAATATAATTCCCATATAAAATCCCATAATACCTCGAACAACATATGAATTTATGAACGGAATATTAATTCTATCCCAGTTATATACCGACATACTCAAAACAATAATACTCACAATTGTTAGATAATAGTATTCATTATTTTTTATCTTTCGTGTTATAAGATAAAACAAAAGATAACATAACAAAAGTGGCACTATAAACCCATGTCACACCATTTATATCATTCCTCCAAGATCCGTTCCCTTCAAAAATCCCACACTGAAGCAATAGAATATTTGTTACCATATCAAAAAGTGTAACTTGCTTCTTTGATATCATCTCTAAAATAATTTGAATCATTGTAGTCCAAAAAAACATCGGATAAATCTTTGATATTCTCTTTTTCATAAAAGAAAACAGCCCTATTTCATTATTTTGAATTTTCTCCCTATACAATTCAAATATCAAATATCCAGAAGTGAAATAGAAAAACTCCACCATTACATACCCTATATTTTTTATATCAAATAACAAATCATATACTCTACTTCCCGCACAACCTTCTAATCCAAATGTATTTAAATAATGATATAAGCAAATAACACAAGCTCCAAGTCCTCTATAACTATCAAAAAACTCCTTTCTTTTTGCCATATTATCTCCTTTCGAAAATTCACTTTTTAAGAAAGGCTAAATTCCTCTCTTAAAACCTTGCCTTTTTCATTATAAAAAGTTTCTGAATTAAGCCTTAATAGTTCTTTTAGTCCATAAGATATTATATACAAAAAAGACAAAATCCAAACGAAACAGAATAATAAATAGAAAGATTGTTATATTATTTTTCTTTTCTATTTACTATTCCCTTCCCCCTAAGTACAAGTTCTTTGAACTCATCCGGTTCAACCACATAATTTACCCCAACAATAGTAAATACGCTTACAGCCACCATTCCGATTGCATAGAGAAACCATGTGATAAAAGATGCCATGTTTTGAGGAATAACATATATTCCAACAATACAAAGAAGTGCAACGACAAGTACATTTCTAAAAATTCGGAACATAGATTTTTTTGCACATCCTTTTACCAGATGTCGACTTGTATAGAACACAATTTCAAAAGAACGATATCCATAAGAACATACTGTACCAAGAAGAACTCCTGCCATGCCGAACTTCCATACCAGCCCAAGAGAAACCGTGATATTTATCACTGCTTCTAAAATCGCCTGATATCTCGTTTCTTTATAATGCCCTGCTGCGCAGATAATCGTCAATCCTGGAATCCTTACATTTTGCATAAAAACAATTAATGTAAATAAAATTCCAAGAACCGGACGTACATACTGTACATCTGTGAGGTTAATGGTATATACCCCGACAAAAGGCAGAATCAGGACTCCCATACAGGCTATCACAATAAACATAATTACAAAATACATATACTCATAACTTGAATAGCTCTTCTTTAATGTCTCTTCCTCATTCTTGGCGATCACTTCTCCAAATCCTGCTGTCAGACCATTCGAAAAAGAGGTCATCAGCTGATTCACGGCATTAACCACCATCATATAAATTCCATATACACTGACTTCAAGAAGAGACTTTGCTCCCAGACAAATGGTCAGCACTGTCGTATCAGTATTATTTACAATAATACCAACAACCTGATGAAGCAGTGCCGCGTTTTTTTGCTTTAAAGCGCCCTCATTTGGTTCTGCATGGAAATTTAATGACGGGTATTTTCGTTTCGCATAGATTTTAACCAATACAAGACGAAGCATATACACACCAGTTGCAACTGCCTTTACAAAAAGAACACCTGCACCAATATAAATCAGAAAAATAGAAACAACCATATTAACAATCGTTCCTGCTGCCTGAATCAGTGCAACCACATACCCTTCCTGATTTGCAGTCAATAAAACTCTATATTTACCCAGAAAAAAATAATCCACTAAAGTACTTCCTGCCAAAACAAGTATCATACAACGCACAAGACTGTTCTCAAGCTGTCCTGAAATAAAAAACGGATAGACCCCTACAAGTACCAGTGTTAATGCCAGAAATAACATTCCGGATTTGTTATAAAATTTTCTTGATGCTGAAAGAATTGAATTCACTTCTTCCGTCTGGTTCAACGCAAGAGGTGTATAGAGCGCAACAACTGTTGCCGTTCCTACTCCTGCTTCTGCCAGGCCCAGATATGTTAAAAACTGATTTACCGAAGTGATCATTCCATTCACACTCGATCCATATGCCTCAAGAATAAAACGTGGCAATATCAATCCAGACAAAAGAACAATTACCTGTAAAAGCAGACTTGCCACCATATTTTTTAATGCCTGTTTTCCTCTCATGAGATTTCCTTTCCTCTACTTTTTCTTTTCCTCACTCATGAATACCATCTTCCTGTACAAGCCCGTATTTACGCACAATACAACAGATGAAATCTTTCTCTTTGGCTGAAAATATGGATTTCGCAGGATTGTCAGTATATGCCCGCGAATAAAGCGTTTCAAATCCTGATATCCTTCTAACTTCTTATAATCCTCCTGTAACAGCATCTTATCCAGAACAATAAAGCGAGACCAGATCCAGAGGCACTCTGCCTCCTGTGTTAATGATGGAAATTTTTCTTTCACTACTTCATAATTCTTTGTATATCCATCTATTATGTCAAATACTTTCGGACGGTATGCCTTTCCGGTAATACTGTCTTCCCGATGAAGATAATAATACTTCGGCTTTGTTCCTACTGCCACTTTCTTAATTCGCTGCATAAGGTCTACTGTATAATAAATATCTTCATACAATCTTCCCTTCGGAAAACGAAGATCTTCGATACAGCTTTTCCGGATCAGCTTATTCCATATTTCTCCACGGATCGTATGCCCCCTGAGGATACAGCGAAAAGCCTCTTCTCCTGTGCAGACAAAATCCACCTCTTCCTTTTGTGTCTCGATTCTGTCTTTATACACTTCATATAAGCCACATGTTGCCATATCTGCTCCGCTATCTTTGATACGTGTATACATATATTCAAACATATCATTTTCAATATAGTCATCACTGTCTAAAAAAATGATATATTCTCCTTTTGCATAGGGAATTCCAGCATTTCTGGCATCACTAAGTCCACCATTTTCCTTATGTATCACTTCCACTCGATTGTCCTGTTTTGCATATTCATCACATATTTTTCCACACTGGTCGGGACTCCCATCGTCTACCAGAATCACCTGAATATCAGAAAATGTCTGTCCCAAAATGGAATCCACACACTTTCTTATATATGGTTCAACTTTATAAACCGGTACGATCACACTGATTGTCGGCATGATATCTCCTCCATTTTATTCATAGTATGAAAGCAAAGTCTGTGCAGCGCTTTCAATATCATATCCTGCTTTTGCAAATGCCTGCCTGATTCCTGAATTTTCTTCTTCGCTCCTGTCTTCTCCTTTGTAAGAAAGAATCACACGGCTCCATTCCTTTGGTGAATCCTGGAGTGACAGAAATTTCACTTTATTTACTATCTTCACTTCTGTTGTAATTGTATCTGCCATTACACTTCTGATTCCGGACGCCTGCGCTTCTAATGCAACAATAGGAAGTCCCTCAAAAAGAGATGGGAATACAAAAATGTCCATTCCTTTCCATAATTTTGCAACATCTTTTCTGATCCCTAAAAATCTGATCCTATCTTCTATTCCGTATTCCTCAGCTTTCTTTTGGATCATTTCCTGAAGTTCTCCTTCTCCAACTAACAAAAGTATAGCTTCTTCACAGGCAGATGCAACCTCACGAAAGATTTCTAAGAGAAATTCATGATTCTTCTGTTCTTCAAAACGTCCCACATGTCCGAGCACAAATTTTCCTTCTACTCCGAGTTCATGGCGGATCTCTTCACGTTCTGACAAACTGAAAGCAAATTTTTTCAGATCAAGAGCATTGTGGATAAGATGATAATTGTTACTCTTTCTGATCTTTTTTGAAAAGAGCCATTCTCCAGCCAATTCACTGCATGCAAAATACTTTGTAGCAAACATTGGAATCAACGGTCGGTTAATTCTGTGCAACAAATTTCTCGCCACTCCCGGAGTCGAAGAATTATGTGAGTGTGCGATCACTGTTGGAACCTTTCCATAGCTTGCCACAATCAGCGGTACTATATTCGCTGCTGACAGCATATTTACATGAACTGCATCATATCTTCCGATTCGAAGTATCTTTCTCATTTGTCTGCTGAATTTCAATGGATGTTTTCTTGCATCACACGTATGAAACACTTTTCCTCCAAGTGATTTTATTTCTTCTTCATACGCAAGGTGAGGAAACATACTTATAAAATCAAATCTTACTCCTTGCTTACTCAATTCCCTATAATAGGTCATCACAAAACTTTCAATACCTCCGGGATTAAAGGATAATCCAACTTGTAATACTTTCATTTACTTTCCAATTACTTCCTTTCCATTGTCAGTTCATCTATCAGATTCGTCCACTGTCGATAAATCTCTTCTTTTTCAAATTTTTTTACACCCGATATCGTATGATTTGAAAACGCAATTCTTCGTTCTTCACTATCCATCAACAATTCTATACGATTTGCCATCTTGTCCAAATCATAAGGGGGGATTAAATAGCCATCCTTTCCCTCCTCAACGATTTCTCTTGGCCCTGTTGTTACATCAAAACTCACCATAGGAAGTCCACTTGCCTTTGCCTCAAGCAATACTAACGGCAATCCTTCCCTGTAAGATGGTAATACCAAAAATGCATATTCATTATACAACTTATACACATCTTTTACATTCCCTTTCTGAATCAATTGAGACGTTAAATCGTATTCTACCACCTTTTGGTGTATCTCGTCAAAAGTATCTCCCGTCCCATATAAATGCCACTCCCAATCTTGATGTGAAGGCAACACTTTTCTAGCCACTTCTACAAGAAGATCATATCCTTTTTCCTCACTAAATCTTCCGACTGTAATTATTTTTTTTGATTTTTCTTTGTACGGTTTCTTTATTTTTAAAATTTCTGGTTTTATCCAGTTGTATATACTTCTTATTTTTTTCGGATTCACATGGAATTTTTTTATATAATCCTGACGATTCTGTTCCGTCAATGTCACTGTACAATGCGAAATTAGAGAATCCCAAAAGCGAAAGAATCGGATATCCTTCTTTTCCCATTCATTCATTAACGCTCCATGATCACAAAATACATATTTCGCCTTTGTAAAAAAGCGCACCGGTGATACTGTCATTGCCGGATAATTTTCCATCAAAAAAACGACATCAATTTTATTATTGTTTATAAACTCTTTAAAAGGGTGAAACGTTCTCTTTATCCTCTCCCGAACTCTGCATTCTTCTTCTAATTCTGCTCTATACGTAATTCTCGGATCCAAATCATATGGAATCTTTCCATCTTTTCCAAAAATAGCATAAATGTATACCTTATATTCTTTACAGAATTCGTTCGCCAGAGTTGTTGTTACCTGCTCAACACCTCCGGTTACTGTCATATCATAATTCACAAAACATATTTTTTTCATTATAGATTTGTCCCTATCCATTATTTTCTCTTGTTTCTCCATTTAATTCTTTCTAAATACTATTCTTTACATCTTTTTCATTATAACTCTTTGGAAGGATAGAGTAAACTTATTGTCAGTTGGGAATAGTTAGAGATATCCTAAGATTTTTAGAATCGACTTTGTTTTTCTTGTATTTTACAATTCCTTCCAGCTCTTGTCAATTTTTTTATAAGCCTAAACTAAGCCCTGATTGTAGCTGTTTTCTTTGCTGTTATTCCTGGAACATGTGCTGGAAACCTTTCAACAATAAGTGCGGAAAAAGGTACTCATTTTTTACCGTTTACTCAAGATCTAGCTGGATGGTCACTATGTCATGTTTTGAGGCACTTACAAAAAAACCGTCGCATCAATTTTGCAACGGTTTTGTGTCCTCGCTTATTTCATAATGCTATTTATAATAAGAACTTGGCAATTGTTCTGTTTTCACAACTGAACCATTCTTAATATAATATCGACATGCTGCTGCTGACTTAGCACCTGTACTCCATGAGGAAACATTAATATAATCATACCATGTTGGCTGTAATCCCCAGATTTCAGCATACAATGTTTTGCCACTTACATAAGTAACAATTTTTACCGGGAAATTAAAATCATTTCTAAATTTCAAATCTGATGAACCATAATCAACCATTGCATCCTGACCAATCGGTACATATGTAGATGGAACGGAATGATTTCTTCTCTGTACAATTGTCATTCCTGCTCTGATAGCTGCACCATATAAAGTTGTGCTTGCCTGACAAATACCACCACCATATCCTGTTCCGCCTACTACACCAGCTTCTTTATATCCCTGTGCTTTTCCACACGGACCGGCAACAGCAAAAAATGATAATGTCTGACCTGGCTGCAATACAACCTGATTAAAACTCAACAGTGCTTTTGTCATATTATAGGTTCCATTTGCATTGTTCGTTGAAACTGTTGAAAATACTGCCATGCGTGTAGAATATACCTTCGCATGTCCTGAAGAATCAATTGCGATTCCATTAATCGTGGTATCATGAGCCATAACGCCCCAGCCGCCTGCCTCATTCTCTTTATAGAAGTAATAGCGATATCCATCAATATCCTGCCAGCCAGTTCTCATCACACCATCATTGGCCAGATAATAGCAATTTCCATTGATATATTTCCAACCTTTGGCCATCTCGCCACTGCTGACAAAATAGTACCAGTAACCATTAATTTGTTTCCAGCTGTTCGAAACCATGATTTTGTTATTTGATGGATCCAGATAATACCAATTTCCGTTTACACTTTTCCAACCCGAAATCTTTTGTCCTGAATTTTCATCGTAATAATAATATCCTTCTCCGGAAACATATCTCCAGCCAGTATACATCGCACCGCCAGATTTGAAAACATATTCTGTATTTCCTATGATCAGTGTCTGATCATGTGCCATCAATCCCGAGTATTCTTCATTATTCTGATCCAGATAATACCAGTATCCTCCCGTTTTAACCCAGCCAAATCTCTGGTTTCCTCCCGGATATGCATAATACCATCCCTCCGGACGTCTTACCCAGCCGGTCTGCATTACGCCGCCACCTTCAAAGAAGTAATTATATCCATTGATTGTCTTCTTCTCATCAGCTGTCATTCTTCCTGAATATTCATCATTTTTATCCAGATAGTAATAATTATTTCCTATTTGTAACCAGCCAAACTGCTGATTTCCTCCTGGATATGCATAATACCATCCCTCCGGACGTCTTACCCAACCAGTCTGCATTGCTCCACTTGTATTAAAGAAATAATTATATCCATTGATTGTTTTCTTCTCATCGCATGCCATTCTTCCCGGATGCTCCGGATCATTGCCATCCAGATAATAATACGTTTCTCCAAGCTGCAGCCAACCTGTTTTTAAGTTTCCATCATTGTTATAGTAATACCATCCGTCATCTTCCTTCTTCCAGCCGACCTGTTTTTCCTCCGCTGCAGGTGCTTGCATTTCTGTATCGTACTCTACAGTTAATACATCTTCTGTCATATTTTCCTCTGTACTATCTACTTCTGCATCAGCTGTCTCTGGATTCTTTTCTTCTATCACTGCCGCTTCATTGTCTTCCTGAGTAATATCGTTCTCTTGAGTGACCTGAACCTCTCCATCTGTGTTCACAGCATATACAGCCACATCGATTTGCATCAATAGCACAACAGCGATTGCAACTCCGGTTTTCCAAAACTTTCTTTTTATCATATCTTTCTTCCCTTTGTCTCTTTACTTTGATTGAAGCATTCGTTTTCGTTTAAATGGCATTTGGATGAGTCCTACCAGTGTCCCAACTCCATAAGCGATATGAAGCAAAAAGAAAATGATAGGAAGCAATACCTGTCCTATTTGTTTTTTCTCGCTTTTTACACTTCCCAATGTCATCAAAATATTTATTCCCCAATACATCACATTCAACAATACAAAAGGAACTGGTTTCTTCATTCCGCACAATAGAATCGAACCTAAAAGTGCGACCAAAAAACTAAACGGAACGAAATAATAGATAGAAAGACACTCCGGACACACCCCTGTTGTCAATCCAATCCAATACCCATTCCCATATTTTTGTTTTATCATTTGTCTAAATGTTCCACGCACAAACTGATAAGAAATAATTTCCGGGTCATAACATATCTTATATCCGGCTTTTCTAATTCGATAATGCAATTCATTATCTTCTGTCCTTCCAAGATTTTCATTAAAACCGCCGACTTTTTCGAATACTTCTCTTCTATATGCCCCATGAAATACTGATTTTACATATTTTCTTTCTGAACTTTTTCTTCTAAATGAAGCAATTCCGCTTCCGAACATTGAAGATTCTGCCAAAAGCAGAATTTCTTTCCACGCTGTTGGTTGATCCACGGTATTAGGTCTTGGACCGCCCACAACAAATTCACCATCTTCTATATTCTTTATATTTTTTTGCACAAAGTCCTCTGGAATTCTCGCATGAGCGTCAATTCTGATAATTACATCTCCACTAGAAGATGCGATCGCAACATTCCAGCCTGAAGCCTGCTTTTTTTTCGGATTTTCACGAATCAGAACATTTTCAAACTCATTATTTTCCTTTTTAAACAGATTCATTGCTTCACGTGTTTGATCTGTTGACATACTATCAACTAATACAATTTCTATTTTTTTATGTTCATATGTCTGTTTTTTTATATCTGATAAAAGTAGTGGTAATGTTCTTTCTTCATTATAAGCTACAACACATACTGATACACGCATGTCAAACTGCTCCTTTTCCTATAAGATATTTTAATTATACAATAGTTGTTTTCTCAGTTCAACTAATGAAAATGTGATGCTTGAAATTATACTACTATTGTTCAACATTCCGAAGCAATCCTGATGGTGAAAAATAATACTTTACTCCCTGAATTATTTGTTCTCCTGTAACCATCACGCCATCATCAGCCAAATAGTAGCACATTTCATTCTCCTGATCCTTATTAAAAACAAGCCACCCAGTACAACGTCCATAATTTTCATCCAAATAATACCACTTTTCATTTATAAGATTCCATCCAGATCTTTCAAATCGAATTCCCGATTGATTCGAATATACCGTTCTTCCATTGTATTCAAACCACCCCACCTGAAGTTGCCCTTTTTCATTAAAATAATATTTGTTATTGTCTCCCAGAATCACATTTCCTGTCATCATGCGGCCTGATTTATCAAAACAATACCATATATTATCCACTTGAACCCAGCCCGTCATCATAATACCATCCGCATTTAAATAATAGGTTCCATCATTCAATACCAACCATTCCGACTTTCTATAACCATAATTGTTAAACCAATACCAATATCCATCTATCTTTTTCCAACAATTAAATGGCCACGTTCCGTCTCCATTGTTCCACCAATAACCAACTTGATTCCTTTCCCAATTCCCATGTTTTGAGGTATCGATCCATTGTCCTCCGGCAGTAAAATAATATATATTTCCTCCTAGCGTTTGTTTGCCTACTAACATCTCTCCTGATTCACGCATATAATACCATGAACCTCCAACATAAACCCAACCCGTTTGCATTTCTCCACTTTCACACAAATAATACCAAGTTTCTCCCTTTTTCAGCCAACCGATCTGCATTGCACCTGAATCAGAAAGATAATACCAATATCCATTTATTCTTTTCCATCCTGTAACCATATAACCATTTTGATCAAAATAATAGTAATACTTTCCAATATATTTCCATGCGTTATATGGATATGATCCATCATAATTACGATACCACCATCCTGTTGTATTTTTCTGCCATCCCTCCACTTTCGCATTTGGCACCCATATTCCTTCTGCATCAAAATAGTATTTCACTCCTGCTATCTCATACCATCCTGATTTTAATGCATATCCATTATCATCAAAATAATAATAGTCTCGTCCTGCTTGTAAAAACCAGCGATTCTTCCATGCGCACCCCGTTTGTAAATCTAGATACATTTTTCTATTATTAATTTGACTTAAGCCAAACTGTTCTCTACCATTTATATCAAAAAGATAGTTGTTCCCATTTATTGTTTGTGTACCTTTCAATGCACGTCCATTTTCATCAAATGAATAATAATAATCCCCCATCTTATAAAAATTATCCGGTAACATTTTTTCGGTATATACATTTACACTTTTTTCTGATCCGTTTATAGGGAATTCAACAATAACAGATGCCTGATCCGCCAATGTACTAAAATATTTTCTTCCTCCACATGTCAAAAACTCATACTCTTCTTTAGAAAGATGATCAGTTGATCCTGTTTGAATCGAAATTTGAGGGTTCATCTTTTCCAAAATCTCTATTGTATTATTATGCGGATCCCCGTGATGTGCCAGCTTTAACACAGTCACATTTTTCACATCATCCGGAAGCATCGCAAAAGACGCCGGTGTAGC
>OHHZ01000968.1_pt1 | contig 10528 bp, 5 predicted proteins | sample 1568081 | NCBI WGS metagenome assembly OHHZ01 (sample SAMEA3879597, study PRJEB24766) | human gut metagenome | biome: human-associated habitat; feature: feces | place: USA | collected 1985/1987
AACGTGAGTTTTTGCTTGTTGCGTGAAGCTTTTCTATGATTTTGAGAGCTATCTTTTCATTTTAACTTTACAGTGCCAAAATTTTTGCTTTTCCTATACGGGTATATTTTTTATATTATAAGCCTTTTGCCCTTTCACTGCATTTGAAAAAGCCATGGGGAATGAATTTTCCCTGCGCGGCGGGGTCAAATCTTTTACCGCATATGCCGGCAGACTCAAACAGCGTCCTGCCTATGTTTATATATTCCGCCTTTCCCGGGCATAAGGGATAAAAGCCGAGCGCCGAAAATATAAACCACGCGGACATTGTCCCGTTGTCCTCATCCCCCGGAAAGCCGTCTGTTTCCGGGCTGAAAAGCTCATTACATATCTTATCGACCCAATAAACGGACTTTTCCCTTTCACCGAGATAAGCGTAAATATACGGTATATGAAAGCTCGGCTGATTGCTTATTGCGCACTGCCCGAAATCCACCGCCGCCATTTCGGTCATTTCGTGTATTTCGGCACAGTACGCACCAACCTTATAGGCAGGCGGCGTTTTAAAAAATTCATCCAGTCTTTCAAGCAGCTTCGGCACGCCGCCGAAAAGCTCTGCCAATCCGTCAATATCATGCTGAACGGCAAACGTTGTCTGCCACGCCGAAGCCTCGGTATACTCCCCACCCCATGCAAATGGGTCAAAGTCGGGGCGCATATTGCCCAAGCTGTCTCTGCCGCGCATAAACCTGCTTTCGGTATCAAATATATTTTTATAATTTTTCGATGATTTACGGTATTCCCTTTCCGTTTCCGTATCTCCCGATATTTCAGCCGCTTTGGCAATGCAAAAATCTCCGTACGCCGCGTCCAACGTGAGGTTTACGCTTTGCTCTTCAACATCATTCGGCACATATCCGTATTTTCGGTACGCTTTCGCTCCGTTTCTGCCGAACCTGCGGTCCGCCGATTCGTTTACGGAATGGTGCAACATACCCCGCAGCGCCGTCTCGAGCAATTCGCCCCTTATTATTCCCTTAACCGCACCGTCGGCTATCACCGCGTCTATAAGCGTGCTCGGCATACAGCCCACCTCGCCTATCGACGGCCACCTCGGCAGCCAGCCGCAATCCATGTAATCCTGAACAAATCCCTCGACAAAGGCTTTATAATCCTTCGGTGCTATTATTGAAAACAACGGGAATACGGTACGGTAGGTATCCCAAAAGCCGTTATCCGTATATCGCTTGCCCGGTCTTATTTTGCCGTCGTACGGGCAGTAGTGTATTTCATTGCCGTTTGCGTCGGTTTCATACGCCTTGTGGGGATATAAAAATACTCTGTAAAGGCAGGAATAAAAGGTTCTCAGCAGTTTTTTGTTATCTGTTTTCACCGAGATTAAAGAGAGCCTTTCCTCCCATAGCTCCGCCGCCATTTTGCGTGCGCCGTCAAAGCCGTCGGGTGCTGTATCTCTATCGAGATTTATAAGCGCCTGCTCTGTGCTTATATACGACACCGCAAGCCGACACTCCGCCTTTTCACCCGAAATTCCTATATGCGCTCCGCTGTCGCAAATCACGGTGCTTTCCGCGTTAATATCTCCCTTATTGAATTTAAGTACAAAATACATTTTAAAGTTTTCGGCTTTATCGTTCGAGTGCTGATCCGTCCACCCGTATAAAGTTGCTTTTTCCGTATCAAGCTCGGCGTGGAAATTGCCGCCCTCGGGGAACACCGAAAACCATTTATCCCCCTTAAAGGCGTAATTAAGCCTTATATACGCCCCCTTATCCGTCGGTACAAGACAAAGCTCGCAGCCCGAGCGTAAAAAATACAGCCGCATATAGTCGGGGCGCAGAACCGCGTCCTCGGGTCTGTAGCCGCTCCATCTTTTATCGGGCTCGGTAAATATTCTTTCGCTCTGCGGCAAAAGGGTCAAAGCGCCGTAGTCGCCTATCCACGGGCTTGGCTGATGCGTCAGCCGCACGCCCTCCAAGGAGCGGCTGTCGGGGCTGTAAAACCAATTTTTCACAGCGGAATCGGTCTGCGGGGCAAACCCAGCCATTGCAAACGGCAACTGCGTCATCGGCAGGGTATTTCCGTTTGAATACCTATATGATGATTTTGCTCCCTGCTTTATATTTACAAATTCCAATATGCTCATTTATTTTAAGACTTCTCCTCAAGCAGCACCGCGCTCTCCGCAGGTACGGTAAAGCCGTTTTGCGGCAATTTGTGCAGTCCATTATATTGCTATATTCTGTTTATCCAAATCGGTAAATTCACCTATGGTTTTATCTGCCTTGCCTGTTTCGGCATTTGAAACACCGTTTAAAGTAACGTTTTCAAGCTGCAAAAATCCGGTTTTACCCTCGCTTAAATCCAAAAGCACGGCTATGTTTTCAAAATACGCGCGGCTCAATGTCAGCCTGCCTATTTCTCCGTCGGGCTTTACCTTTAAAAAGCAACCCTTTTCTTTTTCCGTATCGGCTCTTGTCATATCAACATCGCGTATAATAAATCTTTCCACTATGCCGCGCAGCACGGCATACACCGTATCGGCGTTATCAACGCTGTTTTCGTTTATTTCAAGTCCGTCTATAAGCAGCGTGCCTATTTTCGGTTTCTTTATAAATTTACGCCCGAAATCATGGGTTGGGTAGCCCATCTGTAACAGGTTTCGGTTGTCATACGGGCGGTGCCACTTTATATTTCTTAACGTCAGCGACTCAATATCCCCGCCTATGCTGAAAAGGAAAAGCGGGTGATCGCACTCGGGCGGCATCAGGCTCTCTTCGCTTCTCAAATCTATATTTTCAAAGGTTATGCTTCCGAAATTACCGTAGGTATCGCTTATAAACCACGGGTTTATGTAAAATCCCATTGAACGGCATGTTCCCGTTACATTTCTTACGGTCACGCGGTCAAGCCTGCCGCTCATACGGGATAAAAGCCTTATTCCCTGCCATGCGTGGTCTAAAAACACGCCGTCTATAAGCACGTCGGTAATTGAAGAAAGCCCGTCCCGCTCGTCGGGCCCTATGTTCATAAAGTCATCCTCTGTTCTGCCGCCCACATTGCGCATGGTAAGGAACTGACCCGGCCCCCAGAAATGGAAACCGTCCTGATTGCCGAGCGGTATCTCGTTTTCAAGCTCTATCCAAGTATTTTCAATATTTACATGCTTAAAATTGCCCACCGTAAAGGCAAACGTGCGCTGATCCCTTACGGTCACATCCATTACGTTAAGATTTTCAACCCCTATAAACTCCAGCGCTACCGTAAGGTGGCGGCATTCGTCCGAAACATACCGCTTTGGCATGTTCCGTGCCACCGCGTTCGGGTCGCTGCTCGGAACATCATGCGCCTGGTGCAGGCAGTTGTGGTTATACGTTCCGCCTATAAGGGTTATATTTTTGGTTCTGACATTTTCATCATAGCTGAACCTTGCGGTAGATAAAACCGCGCAATCGCTGTTATCCGCAAGGTAAAAGCCGCAGCTTTTATCCATGCACTCAATGGTGGTGTTATCGTGAACCTTAAGCCCGCGCACAAGCGCCGCGCCGTCCATAATAAGGTGGAGTCTGCCGTATTCGGGCGCTTTATCCAGCACCGCCTGCAATAAATCGGTAACGTCGGTTCCGCCGCCGCTTATAACGCTGCTGTCGAGCTTTGCTATGTCGCTTGCATATATTTTCATTGTAAGCCTCTCCTGTTTCTTTCTATTTCGGCAGTAATATTATCCGCAAGCAGCACCGAGCCGAAATCACCCGGGTGCAGCCATTTATCCGAAAAGAAATCTTTAACATGCGGGAATACTCTCATTCCGTCTATAACCGAATACCCCGAAAATTCTTTTTTTATATCCTCAGTCATTTCGGAAAAATCGCCGCACGGCGCCGGTCTGTCAAGACAAAGCGGGGCGGTATTCATATCCGTTCTCCAAAGCGGCGTTATTATATACTTTTCCGCGCCCTTAAAGGATTTGCTTAATATTACCTTTATTTTATCAATTTCGGCTATAAGGTTTTCCCTTGTGCGCGAGCACCAGTCGTTCGTTCCGTATGCCAGTGTGATAATATCCGCCTGTTCTCCGCCGCATGCTTCAAGCAGCCCCGCGTTGAAACACAGCCCGCCTACGCCCTTGTTTACTACCGAAACGTCAAGCAGTTTTCCGAGTCTTGCGGCATATGTCATAGACGGGTGCTCCGTGCCGTGACCCTGCGTAATCGAATCTCCCATGCAAAGCATTTTCCGCTTTGGTGTGGCGGGTCTGAAAACGGACGCGTCCTTAAGTGAAATATCCCTGATTTCGCTTAATGCTATGTGGCACAGATATATCTGCACACGGTGAATACCCGCGGGCAACGCAAATGAAAAATCTCCGCTGCCGCAGACGGTATTATCCCCGTCAATGCCGAAACTTGCCGCATAAAGCCCGTCAATACACAAATCGTTTAAAAACCTGCCGCCCGCAAGATTTTTCTTTATACGCCAGTTAAGTGAAAGCGAGGACGCGTCGGTTTCAAAATCCATTATTACGCACGCGCCGGACGTACTGTCTTTTCTGTATCCCGCAGAAAACAGTTCTTCCTGCTCTTCGGTAAAGCGGTAAAACGATATATATCCGTCTTTTTCACCGTACCTGACCGCGCCCGATACGGCGCTTTTTATTTGCTCGGATGTAAGTATCATTGCTTGCTTTCCTCTTTCCTCATAATAATCGTTTTAAACTCTTTGGGCGCCAGTTCAAACTCTGTACCGCCGCTTTTAAATTCTTCGTGCGTTTGCTCCGCCGCCGTGCTTAAAGCCAGCGCCCCGTCAAAGCGGACTGCGGTTTTTTGCGCGGTGCTTTCGGGGTTGAAAATCCTAAGCACATAGCCGTTGCCGCTTTCAGCCTGCTTGAACGCGCTTATTACCAGTTTCTTGTTTGAAAGAGCGAAAACGGGTTTTTCATCTATAAGCACATCGGCGTAAGGGTCCTTGCGGAAAAACAGTTCAAGCAGGTTTGTTCCCTGCACGGTGGTTCTGCCGCCGGTAAACTTTTTTTGATCGCACGGCATATAATGTGCGATAAGCGGGATTTTCAGCATTGCGGCGTATTTATAGCAGCTCTCGCCGCAATTCATAAAGGAAATTCCCAGCGAGCCGCTTACCGTTCGCTTGCACTGGTTTTCGGGGCACTTCCACTGTTCCCCGCCCGAGCGGTCTATTACGCCGGTGGATCTTACAAGCGTAAACGCCAGGGTATTTCCGTTTGTTTTTTCACATTCGTGCGCACCCGCGGTGAAAACCGCAAATCTTTCCTTACCGTTTTCAATATAGGCAAACGAGGTATCGGGGTGCGTGTTGCTTACCGTATCGGGTTCAATCTCCCCGTCTCTGCGTTCGATAATGTCAAACGGAATGTCGGCAAAAAAGCTGTTTGCGGATATGTCCGACGCTATATGCAGACGCAGGCGGTGATCTTCCGCCGTATTTGCGACAGTATAATCCGCCCTGAGCATTTTTTCTCCGGCATTGAGTGTGAATTTCAGTTTAACCGTAATTTCGGTATTTTTATCCGAACGTTTTCGGTTTTCAAAATCATACCGTTCGGGAACGGATATTACCTTTTCAACTTCAAGCATACTGCGGAAGCGGTTTTTTTCGGTAACCGTAACCCTTGCGGGTACGCTCCCGAAAAAGCGAGCCTCGCCGCACGGAGCATAGCGGTAGGCGTCGCCAATATCCCCGCTGTCCTCAATTTCCATAAGGTTTTCCGCCGTTCTGCCGCTGTTTTTATCCTTAAAACTTATTTTGCCGTTATTATCCGCCGTGAGTATGAAAAACTCATTTTCTATTGATTTTTCGTCGTTTTCCGTCACACACATCTGTCGGGGCTGCTCCCCACCGCATTTGGTTATTTTATAGCCCTTAATGCTCATGGGCTCTGCGCCGTCCGAAAAGAAGTAAATATTATAGCAATCAGCCGGAAAATGACCGGGAAGATTTATCGGCGAAAATACATCCTGCGTTATTTTCTCATATGAGCGCACGGCAAACGGAACGTTATTCCCGTCCTTATCGGTTATTCTGAAATTCCGAACGCCGTCCTTTTCGGGGAATACAAGCCTTGCTTCAACCGTGCCGCCGAGCTCAAACGAAGAGGTATTGACAAGCACGAGCGAATAATCGTTAATATTGCCGCAGGCTGTTCCGTTATGGTATGCCGCAAGCTCCAGACCCTCGCGCAAAAGCCTGTCGCCGACTTCCTTTATCCGCAGATAGCGGTCTTCCATGTGCTTATGTATTTCATCCCTGCTGCACCCGCAAATTGAATCGTGCGGGTGATTTTTAAGCAGCTCTTTCCACAAATATTTCATGAAATTTGCAGGATATGAGCCTTTCATACCTTTAAGCTCCAGCATTGAATAAAGCGGCTCAAGGCGGTTTTCAAGCATTGTTTGCGCGGCGACGTTCAAAACCTTTAAATAATGCCGCGAGGAAAGCGTGCCCTGTAAAACGTTGTTGTCGCCGCCCTGTCGCATTTCGCCGCGGTGCTCATAAAGCGAAATGCCGTTTTCGGCTATATAGGTTTTAACACGGTCGACATAGTCCGCCATAGACGTCTGAAAAACGCGCTTTTCACCGTATTTTCCGTTAACCTTTTCAAGCACGTTCAGCAGGTCTTCCTGCGCCTCAAGGTGATCCACCCCGTTCATACAAAGAATGTACGGGGTTACCGCCACGCCCTCAAAATTCTTTCCAACCTCTTCAACCAGGGTAAACGCCTTTTGGGCGTCATCGGGCAGGCGCTGTAAATTATTGTACCAGTCTTTCATATGAATTGCCAGCAGTTCGGAGCCGTCCGCTCCTACCCACCTGAATTCGGACGGCGCCTTCCCCGTCAATTGCGGTTTGAAGCCCCTGCCGAAAATAAAATTATCTATACCGAACTGCCCCAGTATCTGCGGCAGCTGCGAAATATTTCCGAACTGATCCGCCGCATAGCCCACGTTTGAGCATTTGCCGAACCGCTCGGCAATTTCGGTGCCTATAAGCAGGTTTCTGATTGTAGCCTCGCCGCTTGTAAGGTAAAAGTCGTTCTGCAAATACCACGGCCCCACCAAAATATTTCCCGAGCTTATCCATTTTTTTAATTTATCGGCATTTTCGGGATATATTTCAAGATAATCTTCCAAAACCACCGTCTGCGCGTCAAGGTGAAAAATATAATCGGGGTTTTCTTCAAGAATTTCAAAAAGATTGTTTATAAGCCTTGTAAGCTGTATCCTGAACTCCTCAAACGGGCGGTACCACTCTCTGTCCCAATGTGTGTGTGAAATAACGAAATACAGATTTTTCAATTAAGACCCCTCCGGGATTTGATTTCTTTTGTTCATAAAACAAACCGGCTTAATTACAATAGTATCATAAATTAAGCCGGCCGTCACGGAAAAATATTTTTAAATTATTTAATTCCCAGTATAACCTTGCGAAGCTCTGCCAGATCCGTTGCGTCAACCTTTTCGTTTCCGTTAATATCCGCCGCGTATACCACGTTTTCTTCGGCGTGCGCCGTGCAGGCTTTTTTGCTCTTTATAAGATCAAGCAGATCGGTCTTTCCGTCGCCGTTCAGATCCCCTTTTCTGCTTGTTGCAGAGGTTATGCGGTAGCTGTCGGTATAAACGGTGGTCTGATAGCCCGCATTGCCCGTGCGGAACAGCATGAATTTTATATCCGACAGATCGGGGGCGCCGATTACTGTCGAGCTTCCGAAATTAAGGATTATTTCATTCCAGCCGTTGCCGACTATCTGCTTCTCAATGCCGCCCCATACAAATACGTTTTTATCCCAACCCTCGCCAAGCTGCAACTGCGAACCGTTCCAGTTTGAAACCGAAGCCGCGTCTTCAACATAGAGCCAGAATCTTAAAGCGCCGGATTTTCCGTTTCCGGTAACGGCGGAAATATCCACGCCGTCAAACGACTGTCTTATTATCCAATAATCATGCCCGTTCACACCGGTGGTCGCCTTGTGGGCGTAATCGCCCGCTTTTACCTGCTCTGCGGAAATTTCATCGCAAAATCCGCCGCTCACCCCGTTTTCTTCGTCAATCAGGTTAAGCGTTACGTTTTCGGAATAATTTCTCGTGACCTTAATATCGTCAATATAAAGCAGCTGCTCATAAGCGGTGTTTCCCGTGCGGATATTAAGGTAAGTAATATTTGTAAGGTCGGGCGCACCCCCTACCTTGGCGGCGCTTGCAATCGGTAAGAAAATCTCGTTCCAGCCGTTTCTTACTATCTGACTGTGCATATTGCTCCATACAAAAACGTTGCGGTCCCAACCTGCGCCCAGCTGCACCTGCGAGCCGTTCCAGTTTTCAACCGTGCTTTTATCCTCTATCCATACCCAGAAATGCAGCGCGCCGGCAGTTCCGTTTTCGGTAACCCCGCTTATATCTATCGCATTCGGAAGATTGCGGTCTGTTCTGAATATCCAGTAGTCGCGCCCCGATACCGCCGTGCGCGCCTCATAGGATGTTTTTCCTACCTTACTGTGCCCGTCGGTTGCAAGAACGGCGCCAACAATTCCGTCGCACTGCCCCGCCTCGTCGTCTATAACCGTAACGTCGGCATGCGAGCCAGCGTCGGCGGTGATGCGCATATCGTCAATATAAAAGGTTTCCTCGGCATATTCCGCGCCCTCTGTTTTGGGGTAATAAATAATATTCAGGTAATTTACCGCGGAAAGATCCGGAGTTCCTATTTTGCCGGTATCGCTGCCGAACGGCAGAATTATTTCATTCCAGCCGTTTTTGGTAACCATGCCGTTTATGCCCCAGGCATATACGTTTGTATCCCAGCCCGCGCCCAGCTGCAAAACCGCGTTACCCTTGGAAACAAAGGCTTCGCAGTCTTCCGTATAAAGCCAAAAACGCAATGCGCCTTTCGTTCCGTTTTCGGTTGCACGCCTTATGTCAAGCGTGTTCCCAAGACCTCTGTCGGTTCGTATGCACCAGCGCCAGTGACCGTCCTGCCCGGGCATGCACTTATACGAGGAAAGCCCCGCATAGCTTTTTTCGCGGCTTACGGCGGCGGCATATATTCCGTCCGAATAGCTTTCGTCGTTCAGCACACGTATATTATCCGACGGCGCGGTATCGGCGGTAATTTTAATGCTGTCAAAATAAACCGTCGCCTTATATCCCGCGTTTGAGGTACGGGTGTTTAAATATGTAATATTCGTGTAATCGGGGTCTCCGCCTACATGCTCCGCTGCCGAAAAAGGTAAAATTATTTCGTTCCAGCCGTTATTTTTGATCTGACTCAACCAATTCCAATGGTAAACCTTCCTATCCCATCCGGCGCCGAGCTGGGTTATGGCGCCTTTCCAGTTGGAAACGGTCGAAACGTCCTCAACATAGACCCAGAACCTCAAAGCACCCTTTGTGCCGTTCTCTGTTAAAGCAGCTATGTTTAGAGCGGCGGGAAGCGAATCGCGGCGTATCATCCAATAATCATGGTTTTCCCAGCCGGGGGTTGCTTTAAAGGAATAGCTTCCTTCCTTTACTATCTCGCTTGACTGCAAAGCGCACCATCCGGCATTGCCGCAGGTTTCATCGTCGATTACCGTTATATCGGTATCGGTAATACCCGCAGCCTGCGCCGTGCCCAAACCCGCAAAGACCGAAGCCGCCATGGCAAAAGAGAGAATTGCTGCGCTGATTTTTTTTAAAACTGAGCATTTCACAATTTTAACCTCCGTATTATGTATTTGTTGTTGACAAAATCAATAATTTTTTCACGATTAATTGATTTTATGTATTGATTTTATCATATAAAATATGTGCTTTCAATGGAACTATGTCACTAATATATGTCTTGATTTCTCTTGTTTCAGCCCTGCTTTTTCCACGGAAAAAATTCGGTCTTCCCGTTCACCCGCCACCTCTGCGGCGTTCTTTCTCCGTTCAGCCAGTCAACAGGCTCTATGTCCGTTTCCTGAACCGAGGCAATTCTGAACGCTTTCTTCAGGTCCTCGGTAACCGCGTCCGTACAGGCGTCGCGCGAAGCAGAGACAAAAAACGGCGTTCCGCTTTCCGAGAGCAGCCTCAGCCAGCGGCGGTTTTGCGCCCACGGAATACGCCTTGTTATTCCTATGCAATCGGCGTCCGCCTCATAAAACGTTTTGTGCTGACAAAGCCTGAAAGCAAGGCTGTTTACACCCATTTTCCTTGTTCTTGAAAACTTTTTCCCGCTTATGTCGTCGCCTATTCTGTTAATGTGAACATACCCCGCGGCAAGGTGCCCTATGCAGTTGCAGCCGATCAGGTAAGCTCCGTTTGAATTTTCAAATATGGTTTTGTAAAGCCCTTTTATTATCTCGGCGGAAGTTTTCGTCCTGTCGCGAAAATGCCAGCCGTGCGCCGTAACGTCCCGCTTCATTTTAAAACCCCAGCGGCCGAAAATGTCATATGTCGGAAAATCGTACTTTATAAGCTGATAGCCCCATGCGGAAAATCTTTTCACGTCTTCGGCTATAATTTTAAGCGATTCCGGA
>OHHZ01000970.1_pt1 | contig 10519 bp, 8 predicted proteins | sample 1568081 | NCBI WGS metagenome assembly OHHZ01 (sample SAMEA3879597, study PRJEB24766) | human gut metagenome | biome: human-associated habitat; feature: feces | place: USA | collected 1985/1987
GGAACACCACGTTGCAGAAAATCTCCACTCATGGCGATGATAATATAGTCAGCATCTGTACGTTTTCGTACCTGTTCAAGCTGATATTTGTGTCCGTTATGGAATGGATTGTATTCTGCAATGATGCCTGCAACTTTCATAATTGTCTCCCTTTGTTTTTTTTTAGAATCATAGCATATAATTTCCAATATTTCCACTTGTATGCGGGCAAAAATATGTTTATAATAGGAACAGATTGTTATGTAAAATCACAAACTAAATTGACAAGGGAGAATGCAAATGAACGTATTAGTAATCAATTGTGGAAGCTCTTCCCTTAAGTACCAGCTGATTAATTCTGATTCAGAAGAGGTACTTGCCAAGGGCTTATGTGAAAGAATCGGTATCGATGGAAGACTCGTATATCAGAAAGAAGGAATGGATAAGGAGATTACTGAAGCTCCGATGCCAACACATAAAGAAGCCATTCAGATGGTTCTGGATGCACTACATAATCCAAAGAGCGGCGCAGTAAAGGACTTAAGTGAGATCGATGCAGTAGGACATCGTGTGGTACATGGTGGTGAGAAATTTGCTGCATCTGTAGTTTTAAATGAAGAAGTACTTGCAAAGGTAGAAGAGTGTAACGAACTTGCGCCACTTCATAACCCTGCAAATTTAATTGGTATCCGTGCATGTCAGGAACTGATGCCAAATGTGCCGATGGTTGGTGTGTTTGATACTGCTTTCCATCAGACAATGCCTAGAAAAGCATACCTCTACGGTCTGCCATACGAATATTATGAGAAATACAAAGTAAGAAGATACGGATTCCACGGAACAAGCCACAGCTTCGTATCTAAGAGAGCAGCAGAAGTAATGGGAAAATCTTACGATGAAGTAAAGACAATTGTATGCCACCTCGGAAATGGATCCAGTGTAAGTGCTGTTCTTAACGGAAAATGTGTAGATACTTCTATGGGACTTACTCCACTTGAAGGACTTGTAATGGGAACACGTTCAGGTGATATCGATCCTGCAATCATGGAGTTCATTGCTAAGAAAGAGAACCTTGACATTGAAGGTGTTATGGAAGTACTGAACAAAAAGTCTGGTGTATTTGGAATTTCAGGCGGACTTTCAAGTGACTTCCGTGACCTGACAGACGCTATGAATGCCGGAGATAAGAAAGCTAAGATCGCTATGGATGTATTCTCATACAGAGTAGCAAAATACATCGGATCTTACGCTGCAGCTATGAATGGTGTAGATGACATCGTATTCACAGCTGGTATCGGTGAGAACGATGATTATGTAAGAGAAGAAGTATGTAAATACCTTGGATACCTTGGAGTAGACTTCGATTCAGAAGTGAATGCAGGACTCAGAGGAAAAGAAGCTGAGCTTACAAAAGAAGGATCAAAGGTTAAAGTATTTGTTATTCCTACAAACGAAGAGCTTGCAATCGCCCGTGAGACATTAGCGCTTGTAAAATAATTGAAGAAATCTTAATTTGAGAAAGTGTATACGATAGTGATCTGTAAAGGTTATATCGTATATGAGCGCAGGACTGAGGTGCCAAGAGAGCAGTTCAGTCCTGCTTTTGCGCATAGAAGAAACAAAAATGTATCCAATACATTTTGTTCTTCATAATATTTTTGATAGAAATTATAAATATCTGTTGACAAACATTTTTTCCATGATATAATAGTTTAGGTATGAATAGGAGAAATACATTATGTTGATTAACCTATCAGACGTTTTGTCAGACCAGCATAAGACGGTTGAAGAAACTGTGCGGCTGGAGATGGAAGAGATCCGGTTACAATCCGGAACCTACCCCATTATCAGCAAGGAGCCGGTTCATGTTAAAGTAGAGCATATAAGGGGAAAAGAACTGCTCATCACAGCTGAGACCAGATTGAGTGTCATGATTCCATGTGACCGTTGTCTGGAGGATGTGAAACGGGAGTTTGAACTGAATTGTGTGAAGCATGTGGACGTAGGCCTCTCCGACGCAGAACTGACAGAGGAGCTGGATGAATCAAACTTTATTGACGGATATCATCTTGACGTGGACAAACTGCTCTTTCATGAGATTTTGTCGAGCTGGCCGACGAAAGTACTTTGCAGGGAAGACTGCAAGGGATTATGCAATGTATGCGGTCAGAATTTAAATACGGGGTCTTGTAACTGTGAAGATACAGGGCTTGATCCGAGAATGTCAGTTGTCCGTGACTTATTTAAGAATTTTAAGGAGGTGTAACCTATGTCAATCTGTCCAAAGAATAAATCTTCAAAAGCAAGAAGAGATAAAAGAAGAGCTAACTGGAAGATGAGCGCACCGAATCTGGTGAAATGCAGCAAGTGCGGCGAGCTTATGATGCCACACCGTGTATGTAAGGCGTGTGGATCTTACAACAAGCGCGAGATCGTTTCAGTTGACTAATGATCAATAAGATATTGAGTGTACTGCGAACAGAACACTTGAGGGCGTAAAAACTTTGTGTTTTACGCCTTTTTTTATTGATTTTTATACTGATATCCAGTAGAATAATTTCAGTAGCGCAAGGAGGAAATGATATGTCAGAGATTACAAGGGTTGCTCTTGATGCCATGGGTGGAGACAATGCACCAAGAGAGATGGTAAAAGGTGCCGTAGAGGCAGTGCGGAAGAGAAAAGATATCAAGGTACTGCTGACAGGTAAGGAAGATGTGATTCGCAAGGAACTCTCCGCTTATACGTATCCTGAGGAGCAGATTGAGATTGTGAATGCTACAGAGGTTATTGAGACGGCAGAACCTCCGGTGAAAGCAATCCGTGGTAAGAAAGATTCATCCATTGTTGTTGCGATGAAGATGGTGAAGAAAGGGGAAGCAGATGCTTTTGTATCTGCAGGAAGTTCAGGAGCTGTTCTTGTTGGAGGACAGGTTCTTGTAGGCAGGATCAAAGGTGTTGAAAGACCACCGCTTGCACCACTGATTCCTACATTAAAAGGTGTTTCACTTTTGATCGATTGTGGAGCTAATGTAGACGCGCGCCCATCTCACCTGGTACAGTTTGCAAAGATGGGATCCATTTATATGGAAAGCGTTATGGGAAAGAAGAATCCGACAGTTGGTATCGTGAATATCGGTGCTGAAGAAGAGAAGGGAAATGCGCTGGTGAAAGAGACATTCCCACTGTTAAAAGAATGTCCTGACATTAATTTCATTGGAAGTGTTGAGGCACGAGATATTCCTTACGGAGCAGCAGATGTCATTGTCTGTGAAGCATTTGCAGGTAATATTATTCTGAAGCTTTATGAGGGTGTTGCAGGAGCACTGCTTAAGAAAGTGAAGAAAGGAATGCTTTCTTCTTTGCGTAGTAAGATAGGGGCACTGCTTGTGAAACCTGCTTTAAAGGGTGTACTGAAAGATTTTGATACAAGTGAGTATGGCGGCGCACCGCTTCTTGGCCTGAACGGACTTGTAGTAAAGACGCATGGAAGTTCAAAGTCAAAGGAGGTATGCAACTCAATCATTCAGTGTGTTGCATTTAAGGAGCAGAAGATCAATGAGAAGATAAAAGAGGCAATTCAACAGGAGACCCTGGAAGAAAAGAAAGAAGAGAAAGAAGTCGAATAAGACAGGAGGAGTTTTACAATGACAGAATTTGAAAAACTGCAGGCAATTATTGCGGACGTACTTAATGTTTCACCGGAGACAATCACACCGGATACTACATTCGTAGATGATCTTGGAGCTGACTCTCTGGATATTTTCCAGATCATTATGGGAATTGAAGAAGATTTTGACATCGAGATCGATAACGAAGAGGCAGAGAAGATCACAACAGTGCAGGATGCTGTTGATCAGATCCAGAAAAAGAAGGCTAATGAATAATCAGATAGTGAGATGAAAAAGCCCGTTTGGGCTTTTTCGTTTATTAACACGAAGGAGGCCATTTAAATGGACAGAGTAAAAGAACTGGAACAAAAGATTGGATATGTGTTTAAAGACAAAAGCCTGATCGAACGTGCATTGATGCATAGTTCTTATACAAATGAGAAACATTTGAAGAAATATGAGTGTAATGAACGCCTGGAGTTTCTTGGAGATGCAGTATTGGAATTGGTATCAAGTGCTTATTTATTTAATGAATTTCCAAAGGTATCTGAGGGAGAATTGACAAAGACACGTGCAAGTATGGTATGTGAACCGTCTCTGGCAATGTGTGCAAGAGATATCGGACTTGGAGATTACCTGCTTCTTGGAAAAGGAGAAGAGGCGACCGGTGGAAGAAAAAGAGATTCTATCACATCTGATGCGATGGAAGCATTGATCGGTGCTATCTATCTCGACGGTGGTTTTACTAATGCAAAAGAGTTTATCCATCATTTTATTTTGACAGATTTAGAGGATAAAAAACTCTTTTATGATAGTAAAACGATCTTACAGGAGATCGTGCAGGCAAATATGACGGGGAATGTAAGTTATGAACTGATTGATGAACAGGGACCGGATCATAATAAGATTTTCGAAGTGGAAGCAAGAATCGGGGGAAAAGCCTGGGGACGTGGAAAAGGAAGCTCGAAGAAGTCAGCAGAACAGCAGGCAGCTTATGAGGCAATCCTGAATCTCAGAAAGAAAAAGTAAAGAGGACTTTATGTATTTAAAGAGTATAGAAGTGCAGGGATTCAAATCTTTTGCCAATAAGATTAAATTTGAATTTCATAACGGAATTACAGGTATTGTAGGACCGAATGGAAGTGGTAAGAGTAATGTCGCTGACGCCGTCCGCTGGGTTCTTGGAGAGCAGAGAGTGAAGCAGCTGCGTGGAGGCACCATGCAGGATGTGATTTTCTCGGGAACCGAGAACCGGAAGCCGCTTAGTTATGCTTCGGTTGCAATCACATTGGATAATTCAGATCATAAACTTCCGGTAGAGTACGAAGAAGTCACTGTTACACGTAAATTGTACAGATCCGGAGAGAGTGAGTATCTGATCAATGGTTCAGCCTGCAGATTGAAAGATATCAATGAGATGTTCTATGATACAGGTATCGGTAAAGAAGGCTATTCGATTATCGGTCAGGGACAGATTGATAAGATCTTAAGCGGTAAGCCGGAAGAGAGAAGAGAACTTTTTGATGAGGCCGCCGGAATTGTAAAATATAAGAGAAGAAAGTCCCTTTCTTTGAAAAAGCTGGAGGATGAACGGCAGAATCTTACCCGTGTGAATGATATTCTTGCAGAGCTTGAGAAACAGATCGGTCCTTTGGAAAGACAGTCAGAGACAGCCAGAATCTATCTGAAGATGAAAGAAGAATTAAAAACATACGACATTAATATGTTTTTGCTGGAGGAAGAGCGTCTCCAGGAGCGTATTCGTGAAGTCGGTGGGAAATATGAGATTGCTTCTCAGGAGATGCAGGAATCAAATGTCCGTTATGAGAAGATGAAAGCAGAATACGAGGCAATCGAGGAAGAAGTAGATCAGATTGATCTTGCAATTGAGACTGCGAAGAATCAGATGAATGAGACGAATCTTTTGAAGCAACAGCTGGAAGGCCAGATCAATGTCCTGAAAGAGCAGATCAATACAGCCCGTATGAATGATGAGCATTATGATCATCGCCTGAGTACAATCGTCAGTGAGATAGATACAAGGCAGCAGCAGAAAAGAGAGCTTGAAGAAGAGAAGAGAAGAATTTCAGAACGGTTAGAAACAGCCAGTGGACAGGATACGGAAGCACAGCAGAGTTTAATTGAGATTCAGTCAAAGATTGCAGAACACAGTACTGAAATTGAGCAGAAGAAGCGGGAGATCATGGACCTGCTTGGAAATCGTGCTTCAACAAAAGCTAAGATTCAGCATTTTGATACAACAAAAGAACAGATCCAGACACGCAAGGCTGTCGTTTCCAGAAATATTCTTGAGATTTCGACGGTAGCAGAAGGACAGAACAACAGACTTAAGAAGTATGAAGAAGAACTTGCTCAGATCCGTGAGCGCATTCAAACCTATAAGGATAAGATTTCCCTGAACGAACAGGAACTTGGCAAGCTTCAGAATGAGCTGAAAGAGAAGCAGGAAAAGTTACGGATCGGACAGACCGCTTATCACAGAGAGTCTTCCCGTCTGGAGTCATTAAAGAATATTACAGAGCGCTATGACGGATATGGTAACAGTATTCGAAAGGTAATGTCGAATAAAGAACGTGAGAAAGGTCTGATCGGTGTTGTAGCGGATATCATTAAGGTCGATAAGGAATATGAGATCGCTATTGAGACAGCGCTTGGAGGAAGTATTCAGAATATTGTTACAGATAATGAAGATACAGCCAAGCGTATGATTGATTTCCTTAAGCGTAATAAATTCGGAAGGGCAACATTTCTTCCGCTGACAAGTATGCATGGCGGCGGAGGAATCAGGAATCCGGAAGCACTCAAAGAGCCGGGCGTGATCGGACTTGCGAATACATTGATCCATGTGGAATCAAGATTTGACGGACTGGCAGATCAGCTGCTTGGACGCACGATCGTAGTAGACCACATCGATCACGGAATCGCAATTGCGAGAAAATACCGCCAGTCTCTGCGTCTGGTCACATTGGAAGGTGACCTGATCAATCCGGGCGGATCCATGACAGGTGGTGCATTTAAGAATTCAAGTAATCTGCTGAGCAGACGCCGCGAAATCGAAGAATTTGAAAAGACGGTTGCTATGCTCAAGTCTGACATGGATGTGCTAGAAAAAGAAGTTACAGAGGCGAAGAACCGTCGTGCAGCATGCTATAGTGTAATCGATGAAGTACAGGAACATTTAAGAGAAGAATCGGTGCTGGAGAATACTGCACGAATGAATGTTGCGCAGGTACAGAGAGAACAGTTAGAATCGAAACAGCGTTACGAAGGATTTCTGAAAGAACAGAAAGCATTGCTTCAGGAGTTGGATGAAATCAATGAGAATGAAGATTCTATCCAGATGGAACTTGAGACATCAGAGAAGTTGGAAAAAGAACTGAATGAACAGATTGAAGCTTTGCAGATGCAGTTGGAGAAAGAAAGAGAGGATGAGGCTGTCCAGATGAAACAGTCTGAGGAAGTCCATCTCTCACTGGCAGGCCTGGATCAGCAGAAAACTTTTATTGTAGAAAATATTTCCCGTATAGATGAGGAAATCACCAGATATGAAAAAGAGCAGGAAGAACTTGCCGAAAATCGTGGAGATGTATCTGAGGAAATTCTACAAAAAGAAAATGAAATCGAAGGACTCAGGAAAACGATTGAAGATTCAAAAGAACTGTTTACAGAGATTGGTGAAGAGATTAAAGTACAGAGTAAAAAACGCGAAGAACTGAATCAGAAGCACAGAGATTTCTTACGACAGAGAGAAGAACTTGCAAAGCATGTGTCAGATCTTGATAAAGAATGTTTCCGTCTGAACAGCCAGAAAGAAGGCTATGAGGAAGCGTCAGAGAAGCAGATGAATTATATGTGGGAAGAGTATGAACTCACTTACAATCATGCGAAAGAACTTCGTAATGAGACACTGACAGATCTGGCATTGATGAAGAAAAAGATCCAGGAACTTAAGAATGAGATCCGAAAGCTTGGTTCGGTCAATGTCAATGCAATTGAGGATTACAAAAATGTATCCGAGCGTTATACATTCTTAAAAGGTCAGCATGATGATCTTGTAGAGGCAGAAGCATCTCTTGAACAGATTATTGAAGAATTGGACGTGGCGATGCGTAAGCAGTTCACAGAACAGTTCGCAAGAATTGCAACAGAGTTCAATGATGTATTCCGTCAGCTTTTTGGAGGCGGAAAGGGATCATTGGAATTACAGGAGGATGTGGATATTCTTGAGGCAGGAATACGCATCATCGCACAGCCACCTGGAAAGAAACTGCAGAATATGATGCAGCTTTCAGGTGGAGAGAAGGCGCTGACTGCAATTGCATTACTATTTGCAATCCAGAATCTGAAGCCATCTCCGTTCTGTCTCCTTGATGAGATTGAAGCGGCACTGGATGACAACAATGTAGATCGTTATGCGAAATATTTACATAAGCTGACAAAATATACACAGTTCATTGTCATTACCCACAGACGTGGTACAATGGCAGCAGCAGACCGGTTGTATGGAATTACTATGCAGGAAAAAGGGGTATCCACACTTGTTTCAGTGGATCTGTTGGAAGATGATCTGGAAAAATAAACCTGTTTTTATTGTAAACAGGGTATTAAGAGAACAGGAGGCTGAAAATGGGAGAAGAAAAAAAGGGATTTTTTAAACGACTTGTATCCGGTCTGACAAAGACAAGAGATAATATTGTGTCCGGCATGGACAGTATTTTCCATGGATTTTCAAAGATTGATGATGACTTTTATGAAGAACTGGAAGAAACTCTGATCATGGGAGATCTTGGTGTCAGAGCAACAATGGACATTATTGAAGATTTAAAGGTTAAAGTAAAAGAGCAACATATCAAGGAACCGATTGAATGTAGACAGCTTGTGATCGACAGTATTCGTGAACAGATGGATGTCGGAGAGACAGCATATGAGTTTGAGAATCGTCAGAGTGTGGTTTTCGTGATCGGAGTAAATGGTGTTGGTAAAACAACAACGATCGGTAAACTTGCAGGAAAGCTGAAAGCACAGAATAAGAAAGTGATCCTTGCGGCGGCAGATACATTCCGTGCGGCAGCAGGAGAGCAGTTAAAAGAATGGTCCAACCGTGCCGGTGTTGAGATGATCGGCGGTCAGGAAGGCGCAGATCCGGCATCAGTTGTATATGATGCGGTTGCTGCTGCGAAAGCGAGAAGGGCAGATGTACTTCTGTGCGATACAGCCGGAAGACTTCACAATAAGAAGAACCTGATGGAAGAGCTTAAGAAGATCAATCGTGTGATTGACAGAGAGTATCCGGATGCGTTCCGTGAGACGCTGGTTGTGCTGGATGCAACGACAGGACAGAATGCACTTGCCCAGGCAAAGGAATTCAATGAAGTAACGGATATAACAGGAATTGTTCTGACAAAGATGGATGGAACAGCCAAAGGAGGAATTGCAGTAGCAATCCAGTCTGAACTTGGTATCCCGGTAAAATATATCGGTGTAGGAGAAACAATTGATGACTTGCAGAAATTTGACTCAGAGGAGTTCGTAAACGCGTTGTTTTACAGAGAGGAAGAAAGACCATGATGACATTAGAGAAATTTGAAGAAGCTAGCGAACTGGTAAAAAAGGTAACAAATCCTACAAAACTCATTTACAGTGAATACTTAAGTGCACAGACAGGAGCAAAGGTTTATTTAAAACCGGAAAATATGCAGCACACAGGAGCTTATAAGATCCGTGGTGCATATTACAAGATCAGCACACTGACAGACGAAGAAAGAAGCCGTGGACTGATCACAGCATCAGCAGGAAATCATGCACAGGGCGTTGCATTTGCAGCAAAACAGTTTGGATGCAAAGCTACGATTGTTATGCCTACAGTTACACCGCTGATCAAAGTAAACCGTACAAAAAGCTTTGGAGCAGACGTAGTACTTCATGGTGATGTTTATGATGATGCTTACGCATATGCATGTAAACTTGCAGAAGAGAACGGATATACATTCGTTCATCCGTTTAATGACCTTGATGTTGCTACAGGACAGGGAACAATCGCAATGGAGATTGTTCAGGAACTCCCGACTGTAGATTATATCCTTGCACCAATCGGTGGAGGCGGACTGATCACAGGTATTTCCACACTTGCCAAGATGCTGAATCCAAAGATCAAAGTAATCGGTGTAGAGCCGTCAGAAGCGGCCAGTATGACAGCAGCCCTGAAAGCAGGAGAGCCTGTAGAACTTCCATCTGCAAATACAATCGCAGACGGAACAGCTGTAAAAGAAGTTGGAGATAAAGTTGTTCCTTATGTGAAAGAGAATGTAGATGATATTCTTCTCGTAGATGATGATGAGCTGATCGGTGCATTCCTTGACATGGTAGAAAACCATAAGATGATCGTAGAAAATTCAGGACTTCTTTCCGTAGCTGCATTAAAGCAGATGGACATCAAAGGAAAGAAAGTAGTCTGTGTATTAAGTGGTGGAAATATGGATGTTATCACAATGTCCTCGATCGTCCAGCACGGATTGATCCAGAGAGACCGTATCTTCTCCGTATCCGTACTCCTTCCGGATAAGCCGGGTGAACTCGCACGTGTGGCGCAGACAGTCGCAGACGTACAGGGTAACATCATTAAGCTGGAGCATAACCAGTTTGTAAGCACAAACAGAAACGCAGCAGTAGAGCTTCGTATCACAATGGAAGCATTCGGAACAGATCATAAGAAGAAGATTCTGGATGCACTTGATAAGGCTGGATTCAGACCAAAACTGATCAGTGCGAAGCTGTATTAATTGGTGTATGTTTGTTGAACTTGGATTTTAAGAGTTGAAACAATCAGTTTTGTGGGAAAAGGGAACGCAAGGCCAGCCCTGCTATTATCACGAGCACCGGCCCGCTTTACCTCATCCCTTTGAAAGTATGT
>OHHZ01000971.1_pt1 | contig 10501 bp, 9 predicted proteins | sample 1568081 | NCBI WGS metagenome assembly OHHZ01 (sample SAMEA3879597, study PRJEB24766) | human gut metagenome | biome: human-associated habitat; feature: feces | place: USA | collected 1985/1987
CCGGATACATATACAGAACACGAATCCAATGAAGGCCCTCTACTTTAGATACTTGACGCAATAATTCAGGAAGCATCAACTTTCCATAATTATCCAAGCCATACTTTGTTGCATCTTGCGCAATCAAAGTTAATTCCTTCACTCCAACACTTGCCAAATAGTTGACCTCTTCCATAATATCCTCAATTGTACGAGACTTTTGATCTCCACGAATCAAAGGAATTGCACAATACGCACAACGATTCGAACAACCATCACTAATCTTTACATACGCCTGCCAAGGATTTCCCGTAATTACACGTTCTGCCTTATCCAATAATGTATCTGAACCTAATAGCTTCTGTAGCTGACTTGCCAAAGTATCATACTCACGAATCGGGATAACCGCATCAATTTCAGGAATCTCTTCCCTTAATGTATCTGTATATCTTTGTGCCAAACAACCACACACAATCAACTTCTCTAAGTTTCTCTCTTTATACTTCGCCATCTTGAAAATCGTATTGATACTCTCCTCTTTGGCACTCTCAATAAAACCACAAGTATTCACAATAATAGCCTGTGCATCCTTAGGATTGGCCACAATTTCATGACCACCCCTCTTGATCATACTCATGATCTGTTCAGAATCCACTAAGTTTTTACAACATCCCAATGATACAAAACCTATTTTCATTCTTCATCTTCTCCTTTTCGATGATAAATCATACGACCTTCTAACGCAAAGACACGAGGCCCAAAATGACCTGGCTGCGTTGTATCTAAACTCTGCTTCATCATATACATACGCGCATCTAGATTATCTAGTAAAGTTAACACTTCTGCTTCTGGAATCATAGGAAGGACAGGAGATCCAAACTCCATCTTTCCATGATGCGCCAAAATCATATGCTTCAACAATAAAACACTCTCTTTATCGTTTACACCCAGCTTTTCAGCCACACGATCCAAACGATTATTCATAATACTAATATGCCCCAACAAATTCCCCTCATTTGTATATTCAGGAAGAACCGGACCACTCAACTCATCAATCTTTCCAACATCATGCATCAAGATACCTGCAATCAATAATCCCTTATCCAAGAATGGATATTGACGACAAATATCTAGTCCTACACGCGCCATACTAATGGAATGATAGGCAAGTCCTCCCACAAAATTATGGTGATTTCTTGTGGCAGCCGGATACGTATAGAATAAATCCTTCGTTTCTTCTAATACTTCTTCAACCACACAATACAAATTCGAATCTGTGATCTCATTCATCAAAGTCTTTACTTCCTCTTCCATTTCAGTACGAGACATAGGCGCTAATCTTACATAATCCGAAATATCTTCACCTTCTAAGACCACCATTTTTCTCACTCTTAACTGAACGGCATTTCTATGAATGATCGAATCCCCAAATACCTCAACAATCTGACCCACCTTATACTGCTCAATCTGCTCATTCGTTAAATTCCAAAATTTCGCATCCAATACACCCGTTGCATCCTCTAAAATCAAAGACAAATAAGGTGTATCCTTCACGGTTTTCCCCTTGTCACACTTTGAAATCAAACACTTAATATTTACTTTTTGTTCCTGAGTAATCTCATTAATTCTCATTCACTTTCCCCTTCCAAAACCTCTTTTATAGCTGATATATTAAATCCTTTACGAACGCAATACGTCTGAATCTTCTGATTACGCTTAGGCTGATCAAACGTCGCATATAAACGCTTCGCTTTCGCAATCGTTCTTTGTAGTGCCTCATCATCATTTTCATCCAATTCAATCGACTCCGACACTTGTTTCGCCAATTCAAACGAATATCCCTTCGTCACTAACTTATTCACTAGCGTCTGCCTTTGCATGCGGCTCGACTGCTCTTTTAGCGAATGCGCTAAACGACGAGCCAATTTGATCGCATTACTACGCTCTGTTTCCACATCCAAACTTGCCAAAGCATCCTCAATTACATCATCCGCGATGCCCGCTCTTTTTAGCTTTTGACAAATCTGCATTTTAGGCTGACCATACGAATGCCAAGCCTGCGCCTTATCAAAGGCATACTCCTTATCGTCAATCCAATGACGTTCCATAAATTCATGAATAATATCTAAAGCCTGATCTTCATCTAGCCCCAAATATTTCTTTCCATATTGCACCATTTGATACGACGTATAATCATTTGAGAAAACACGCTTTTTCATTAACTCAAACGCCTTATAGAATAACTGCATATCCAAATAGTTGTCAATCAAATATGCATCTAACATTGTATCCTTTGTGATCTTTAAGTCAAAGAAATCATCCGTTGGAATCATTACTTTGACTGGTTCATTATCGCAATCACGCATCACAGTTAAACGAACAAAATCATCCACCATACGAATGCGCTCCACATGATAGGCACGCTTATAATCATCAATCGCCTGATTATAAACACTCAATGCCTTATGCGCAAACATACTCTCTGTATAAGGCGCTGTTTTAGAAATACAATACGCTCTTAATGCATCTCTTTCTTCTTTTGATTTACTAAAGAAAATATCCCACTTTTGACTTAGCTCATTGGCATCATCAAAATAATATCCAGACTTGCCTTCATCCACCAAATCCTTCAACACCTCATCACGACGACCAAACACCAATAGGCCACTCGCTAAAGCCTCAATATATGTCATCCCTTGTGTTTCCGATAAACTAGCGGATACAAAACAATCGAAAGCCGCATAATAATAGGCAATATTTTCCTTAGGAATCTTACCCGTAAAATGCACACGATCCAAAACATTATACTTCTTAGCCAAATCCTGGTAATACTCCATATCCGTACCACCACCCACAATGACTAAGTGTAAATGTGGATCTGCATTCTTACTAATCGCCTCAATCGGAATTTCGATTGCCTTCTCTTTGGCAATACGCCCTACAAAGACCACAATATGATCTTCACTTGTAAAACCTAACTCTTCACGAATACTTTGAACTCTATTTTCATCTAAATTTTTACAATCATACTCCGACAAATCCAAACCTGTCGGAACAATATAAATAGGTGCTATTACACCATACTGCAATAAAGCCTGCTTCGTCTTTTCACTCGGCGCAATCACTGCTTGCGAACCATTGGCCATGACACGAGAAAAAGTACGAATCACACTCTTCCCTAATTTTTCAACCGAATCAAAATCAAGCGGATTAAAATAATGCGTATAATCCTCATACATCGTATGATACGTGTATACAATAGGAATGTGCAAAACCTTCGCCATCTGACGACCAAACATACCTACACCCGCTTCCGTCTGAATATGAATGACATCCAAGTCCATTCTTTCAATGTAGGCATCCGCACTAAACTGTAGTGGACTCGACATCTTATAACCATAAAACTTCTTGATTTCAAAACCCGGTAAGCGAAGAATATGACCATCCTCATCTTCTACAATCTTTGTCCCCTTATGATTCGTAATAATAAATACCGTATGCCCCAGCTCTTCTAAAGCGTGTTTAAGGGTTGCCACACTTGAAACAACCCCATTAATATCTGGTAAATACGCATCTGTAAACAATCCAATTCGCATACGCTACATCCCTTCTAAATTGATCTTACTTTCTTTTCTCTCATAATGATTCTTCACAAACACAAATAAAATTCCACCTATAATCAGCACTATGTGATACGTAGAAAAACGCCACAATACTAAAACGGCACCCGTTAAATTTTTCATCATGCCACTAAACAACAATGAAAAGACAACTTCCGTACCACCACTTGCTCCAGGAATTGGAATAAAGCTATTGGCCATTGTCACAAAACTTGATAAGGCCATAACATCAATAAATTCATTCATTTTAAGTGGAATATGCAAGGCTAGCGCAATCACAAAAGGTAAAGAATAATAGAGTGATAAACGCACCACATTAATACATACACAAAGAAAAATACTCTTCTTATCTTTGGTTTCACGAGTAAAACTCGTGACTTGTAGAGTCCAAGAATCCAATGTCTTTTCTGGATTCTTTAAAACATGCAGTTTCGACAATGCCTTAACTAAAGTTCGCGAAAGCTTGATATAAATACTAGGAAATAACGCAATTGTATATAACGCTACAACAACCACTGCATTGATGATATAGCCCAACAATATAATATTGAACCATGCGGATTGAGCACTGTAATACGCAAAACGCAAGAGAAACAGAATCGAAACATAAATCATCATTGTTGTCTGATAAATAATGAAATCAGCCCACAACAAGCTAGCCCCATCGCTCACTTTGATTCCTTGCTTTTTCATAATGTAGGCCTGAACAAACTGTCCACCCGTACTACTCGGAGTAATCCCCGAAAAGAAAGAACCAATAAAGGCCACAAGAATCCCTTTACCCGGCGTATAATGATCCGTATACTTTCTACCTAATACGTAGTATACAAATCCCCAGACTGCCGTAAAAAGAACACCCCACAATAAGACTATGACAAGGCTTAACAGATTCATCTGTGAAATGCACTTTAAAACCTGATGAAAATTATCCTTTAACGCAAACCACAGGGCAAATCCCGTTAAAGCAAGAATAATTAACAGATTTAGTGCGTACTTCTGTTTTTTCATAAAAACCCCTATTTTTTCTTGTTTAATAATTCCTCTTGTTTATCCTTATAAGCACTCAAATAGAATTCTCTCCACATATTCAATACATGTTCTTTCGAATAGAATTCACTTAATAAACGACTCTCATTTTGATACTTCGCATATACATCTGAATCATTTTTCAATTTTAACAGACAATTTTTAAAACCCTCATTATCATCGGCATGCATATAACGATCAAATAAGATATCTTTATATAAATCCAAATCACGAAGCACCAATGGAACATGTAAATTCACCGCTTCTAAAATAGTCATTGGGAACAATTCATTATAGCTTGGCACAAAAAGTACATCCGCCATATTATATAGATCCACCATTTCTTCTCTTGGTACAATGCCTAAGAATTTACAATTTTCCGGTGGATTTTCCTGTAACTTCTTTAATTCTTCATACCCATCCGTAATGCGACCAAACGAAAAGCCTCCAGCCCATACAAATTGTACATCTGGCATTTCTTTGGCAACATTCACAAAATCAAGTACACCCTTACGCGTTTGTACCTGTCCTGCACCCAATACCACAAAAGCATCCTTGTCTACACCATACTTTTTACGAATGGCAGCACACGCCTCATCGGATTTACGATAAAATTTTTCCTTAGATACATAGTTAGGAATATAGTAAATTTTTTCTCGATCAATACCATATTCGACTAATGCATCAATAAAACTTGGATTTACAACGACCAAGCGATCCGCACTCTTATAGAATTGAATCAAATAAGAACGAAATACATTCAATAAAGGTGCTGGAATTTTTAAGCTACCTTCTAAAGTATCCGGTAAAAAATGACAATATGCAATGTTAGCGGCTCTATGATTTTGCATCTTCACATAGAAAGTAGGATCTACTGTATGGAAATGCTGAATATCTGGCGTTTTGATCCAGTTGTTGATACCCACTTCAAAGATATCGCTAGCCCCTTCTTTAATTAGATTGACCTGTTCTTCATAGGCACTGCCCACACCTTGGCCATCCACTTTATCTGCACTTGAATACATTATAATTCGTATTTTATCTTCCATAAAAACTACACTTCTTTCATCCATATTATTATATCGCAACTACTATTTGTATGTCCAACTTTCAAAAAGGCAAATGAAAAGCCCCTTTAGCGGGGCTTCTCAAGAAAGTTTTAAGAAAGGGAATTTGATTATGAAGTGAGCCACTATCTTTGGCTCAGCAGTATATTACTAAAGAATAAAGTGATAGATATAGTTATATTATGTGAAATTATGTGTATAATTGACACATTTATTGTTGTTTTTAGTTAAAATTAAATTTTATTAAACTAAAATATACAAATCTTTACTTTTCTTCGTACAAATCAATCTTCTTTAATACACTTTTCTTCCCATTTCTATGAGAAATGAATCCTAAAACAGTAAATAAACCCGATAAAATCAAACCAATCAAAGCAATCCATTTAGCTACATTACGTACGCTCATAGGAATATTAGGAAACATTGGATCTGTCATCCCTGACCATCCCCAATATGTTACGGCAGCAAATGCCAAAGTTAGAATAAAGGCATTTCTGACCATTCTTCCCACTTTTAATACCATTTCATTTTCTCTTTGAATGACTTCTGCAAGCTGATCTCTTTCTTTGCGGCTCAAACTCATAATTAACGCTCCTTTTCAAATATACATATACTTATTATAAGAAAAAAAGACAGGCCTAACAAGTTAAGCCCGCCTTTAATTGTCTTAAGTGATTATCCTAAGAATCCTACAACAGATCCTACGAATCCGATAACTACGAACAATAACAATACTTTAATTGGAGTAATGTTTTTCTTAGCCATTAACCACCAAGCAAACAATACGAATAACATTGTTAAGATCTTAGGGAAAGCTCCATCTAATTTAGATCCTAATGTTACGTCTGTTAATTTACCAGTTTCTGCATCATAAGATTGTGCAATTACTAAGTTAGTTGAAATTGATACCCAAGAAGCTGCCATCGCACCAACGATAACTTGTCCCATAACCAATACGGATTCACGGAACGCAGTTGCTTTTTGTCCTACTAACAATTCAACAGCACTACCACCTAATTCATAACCTTTGAAGTATACGAATTTTTGGAACCAAATTGAAGTTGCGTTCCATACGATGATATAGAATAAAGGTCCTAAAGGTGATCCACCTTCTGCGAAACCTAATGCGATACCTAATAAGATAGGAATGTAAGTACCAACGATCAATGAGTCACCAATACCTGCCAAAGGTCCCATTAGACCTGCACGGATACCGTTGATCATTTCATCATCGATTCCTTCAGCTCCGTTTGCACGAGCTTCTTCCAAACCAGCTGTGATACCAACTACGATAGATCCAATCTGAGGTTCAGTATTGAAGAATGGGTAGTAAGTAGTCATTTTTTCTGATTGTTCTTCGCGAGTAGGATATAATTCCTTAATAATTGGAAGCATTGACCACATGTAACCAAATGTCTGCATGTGTTCGTGTGAGAAACATGTTAAGTTTCCATACCACCAACGCCAGAAAGAACTATTTAATGTTTTCTTAGAAATCTTTTTCATAATTAAATGTCCTCCTCGTCATCATAGTCTGCAGATGCACCACCAACAGCACCTGTAGCTTTCATCATTGTCATTTGGTAGTTAATCAATGCGAATACACCACCAACAACTGTAGCAGCAATTAATGTTAATCCCATAGAAGCAGCTAAAGCGAATCCGAACATGAAGTAAATCAAGTCAGAAGTCTTAGATACTACTGATTTTAACAAGATACCAATACCTACTGCAGGAAGTACTGATCCTACTGATAAGATAGCTTTTACATACCATACATTAACATTCAAACTCTGGAACAATTCAGCTACGGCTCCAGATCCATAGTAGCAAAGTAAAGTAACTGGCAAGAATGATAATACAAAGTGTGAAATTAGTGGGAGAACAACATCAACTTTTCCTAAACAATCTAAGTTTCCTTTATCCAATTGAGCCCAGCCCCAGTGTTGCCAAATAAGGTTCATCATAGCTGTTCCGTAGAATAAAGTAATACCGATTACACCAGTCATGGCTGAGATACTAGATGCTAAACCTTGAGCATCATTTCCTCCAAAATCCATACCAGCGGCTTTTGCTCCAACATAAGCCAATGGAATACCAATGTAACTTACGGCACGTAAGTCAGATGCGACTGTTCCACCAGGTGTAACCAATGCGATCCACATTACCTGCATTGGAATACCAATTTGAATACATCCAGATACATCACCTAGGATCAAACCTACGAATAATGATGCAACCAAAGGACGGTTCAAAGTGTAGTTACCTACTGTTGTACCTAAGCAAGCGATAGTACTAGCTGCTGTACAACTCATAAGTCCGATTAAAATTGCTTGTAACCAACTCATTATAAATCTCTCCTTTTTCTTTTATTTATCTCAATCTGTTTACTATTCCCACTATTAGTAACCAAATTTAGATCTAAATTTGTCCCAAGTACCGATTGCAGTTTCTTTTAATAACGCAAACAATACTGTGTAACCAGCGTTTGTCAAAGCTTCACATGCTTCAGCTTCTTCTTGAGTAATTGACTGGTTTTGACCTAATTTTGTAGCTCCTGGACGATCATTACATGGTCCGATAACTACTGTTTTAACATCGTTAGGTACGAATCCATCGTCTACTAACAATTCTTTCATATCCACTGGGTTTTTAGTGATTAAGAAATATTTTTTATTAGAATTCTTAACTGTTTCTGCTTTTTCTCTCCAGTGTTCCTTTGTCCAAACAAATACTTTCTTGTCTGTACTAGCCTTGAATGACTGTGTCAATACAGGTGTAGTTGCAGCTTTGTCGTTAACTGCGATAATTCCATCACAAGGGTATTCTTTAGACCATCTTGTAACAATCTGACCGTGGATAATACGATCATCAACACGAATAAAACTAATCATTATATGTCCTCCTTTATTCTGTTTATGCCTTCGCTATATGCGTTATAGCCAAATCCTATAGATCTTCGTCGTCATCATCAGAAGCAACTGTAAAATCAGTTAATCCTGTACGACCTTCGCTTAATAATGTGTCTTTTAAATCTTGTACATTATCAAAGTTGTCTTTCATTAATACAGCAGTGATTGCTAGTGGCATATTCATACCAGCAATTACTAAAGTATTTTGTAGCAATCCTTTTTGATCCAATACATTCAATGCATTTGTGAATGGAGATCCACTCAAAATATCAGCTAATAAAATGACTTGGTCATCTGCTTTGAAATCTTTAATCAATTCAGCAAAGTTAGATGCGAATTCGTCTGCACTCATTCCGTCCTTTAAGCTTGTAGACAATACATCTTCACGATCTCCCGTCATCATTTTAACGGCACTGTGTAATCCTGGTGCAAATTCACCATGACTTACCATAACTACATATTTCATTATTTTTTCCTCCGCGTTTTCTTATACTCACATTTTATAATAAACATGTTAGCGTTTTCAAGTGTTATCACACATAATTTCACATATTTATGCGACTATTGAACATGAGCATCACATAGAATACACATTCATTATAACCCGTATGAAAACCTTTTCAATTTCCATATGTCACCACTTTTAGATGACAAATGTCATTTTTGGAGAATCAAACAAAAAAAACAGCAGAAATTTAACTTTCTACTGTTTCTCCAATAATATATTTAATTCATCATTCAAATTTTGCATTGCCAACTCAATATCCTCATTTGTATCAATGACTCTTCGAATTTCACTATCTGCCATCGAATACAATTGATCATAGCCATCCAGCTTTTTTATCGTGATTGCTTGTTCCATCATATCATCAAAAAATTCCAAATTATAACTTGAATCCAATGGCGCATCTTCTTGAATATACTTAGTCACATTTTTGGATGTCGACACATTCTTCAACACGGAGACACCCTGCGAATATTTAAACAAACTCTCTTGCGTTGTCTCATCATAACAAAGTGACTTCAAAAATTCCCAAGCCATTTTTTTCTTAGAGGACATTTTACTGATTCCACAAAGTAAACTATCCATTTGCGATACATTATTGCCACTAGGTCCTGCAGGCATTGGAAGACAATCCCATTCAAAACTTGAATATTTTTTAACGCTCCAAGGATACGGTTTATATGTTCTATATTCACTAAACATCATTGGACAAAAGGCAACCTTGCCTTTATCAAACAATTCACTTGTCACATTCTGATTTCGATTTAAACGATTTAATTGACGCACAAATTCAATAGCTGAATACACATCCTGTTTCTGCAAAGTACACTTCATACTTTCTTCATCATACAACGCCTGTCCATTCGAACTTAGGGCATTTTGCCAAGTATAGCCATACTCTCCAAATTGATCGATTTCTCCATCACCATCCGTATCCACAGTCAATTTTTCACAAATTGAATAAAAATCATCCCACGTCCAATCCACATTTGGAATCGCAATCCCATTTTCTTCTAATAACGTTTTATTCACAAACATCAAAGTTGGTGAACTTTCATATGGAAGTGCATATTGATGATCATATATATTTCCTGCATTTAATGTTGTTGAAAAATAGCGATTTTTATTAAAGTCTGCATCCGTCTGCATAAACGTATCTAATGGTTCTAACATTCCCACCTTAGCATATGTAGAAAGATCATCACTCAACACCATAAACACATCGGGCAATTTACCATTTAAAGCTTCCTTTGAAACCCAATCTAAATAATCCTCTTTTAAGATTCCACTCACATATTCCACTTGCACATTGGGATGTGTTTTCTCAAATCGTTCAATCACATCATCAATAATTTTGCCACTGTATGGACTTGGCACATTCCAGTTACTACC
>OHHZ01000979.1_pt1 | contig 10443 bp, 10 predicted proteins | sample 1568081 | NCBI WGS metagenome assembly OHHZ01 (sample SAMEA3879597, study PRJEB24766) | human gut metagenome | biome: human-associated habitat; feature: feces | place: USA | collected 1985/1987
CGTCAGAATAAAGGTTATAGCTTCGTCTGGCTAAGACCCTGCGGTTATTTTTATCCCTTTCAAAGATAGGCTCGCTTTCGCCTGCATATTCAAGTGTTCCAAAAGACTGTGCCATATCTGGCACGACATATTTCATTTCCATAGTGTTTTACCTCGTTTCTTTCTATTTTTTGATTGATTAGTTTTGTTTCTTATTCTGGCGGTTAAGGAAGTACCAGCAATCCCCCGAATAGTAAAGGGTAAAATAAATGCTTACGCACCCTTGACTATCCGTGTTCTTGCAGGTGCAAGGCAGACAAGCCAGAATAAGAGGAAGTCTGCCGTTTGACAGCTTCGGTGGAGAACGTGATTTTTCTTTCCTCATATCGTTACCGCCTTATGATTTTTTCACTTTACGGCGTTTGTAAAGATATGTTCCAGCCAGTCCAGCACCAGAAGTCAGAAGAAGTGCAAGCAGTCCGTAAAGGTTGGTACTGTCGCCCGTTTTTGGACTGTCTGTTTTCTTTGGTGTATCGGGTGTTTCTGGCTTCTCTGGTTCTTTCGGTTCTTCGGGCGTTTCTGGTACTTCTTTGATAGTAACCGTCTGTCCGTCGTCCTCAATGTCCTTGTGTTCCGTAACCTTTTTTGGTTCATCTGGATTGCTTACATCATACAATTCTTCAAAGGTTACAAGCTGTTTACCGCCAAGGGAAGAAGCGTCGAATGTAAATACAATTTCTACTTTCATGTTTTCTTTATCAGCGATAAAGGTATAGTCATTCTCTACACGTTTTCCATTGATAAGAAGTTCGGCGTTTTCTTCTTTCAACATCTGCCAGCCTTTCAACTGATATTTTGTGCCAATTTCCAAGCCCTCTAAAGTAACCGTATCAACGATTGTAACGTCTTTTCCTGCTTCAATCTCTTTGTTGCCGTCCCTATCGGTAGCAGTCGTATGTATCTTGATGATACGTTCTGTAATTAAAACAGTCTGCCCGTCGTCGTCAATGTCCTTGTGTTCCGCAACTTTTACGGGTTCGTCTGGATTGCTCAAATCGTATAATTCCTCGAATGTTACCAGATTTTTACCGCCAAGCTCGGACGCATTGAATGTATAAGCAATTTCCACTTTCATAGCTTCATCATCAGCGACAAAGGTATGGTCGTTTTCTACACGTTTTCCATTGATAAGAAGTTCGGTGTTTTCTTCTTTCAGCATTTGCCAGCCTACAAGCTGATACTTTGTGCCTTTTGTCAGTCCGTCTAATTTGACGGTATCAACGATTGTTACCTCTTTTCCTGCAAGGATTGTCTTTTCGCCGTCCTTGCTGGTTGCTGTGGTATGGATAGAGATTTCTTTTTCGTATTCATCAGTCAGCGTTCCTAAATCAATCACAAGGTTATTTCTTGATACCACGATTTCAAAAGGTGGGATAAGTTCAAAGCCTTTGTTACTATCGCAACGCATTTCTTCAATGATGTAGGTATCATAGGGTAATGCACCCTTGCTGTCGTCTGGTTCAGAAGTTCCAAACCACACACCGTCCTCGCTGGTCTTGCCTGCGTTGGTATTGTGCTTATGAGAAGCCCAGTCAGCAGAAGTGGAGAATTGCCCGTTATCATCAGTTACCACTACATGATTTTCGCCCGTTGTCTTGCTTGTGATCCTAAAGGGAACATCAGCAAGACGCTTGTGTGTGCCTGCACCGATTTTCACACCCTCAATATCTCCACGCTTAATCTGATTGTAGATAGAATGGGCTTCGTCGGTTAAGTCCAAGATTTTTCCATTTTCTGTGATTGTAAAATCAATCGGTTTTGCACCGTCAGTTAAGTAACCGTTGGGAGCTTCACTTTCAACGATACGGAATTTTCCATAAGGTAAAAGGTCAGCAGAAGTAGAAGCGACACCCTCAATATCGGTACGAATTGTCTTTACCACTTCATTTTTCTTGTATAACTTGCCCTCAACCAATACCGCATTATCATTTAAGGAAATGATGTCAAAAGCAGTATCTTTTAATGTGGCACTTCCTTGTGGCTTTGTATCGCCCGTTTCTAAATCTCGTTTCTGAATTTTCACACCGCCACGGATAACCTTGTCAGATACGGAAAACTGGTTACTTCCAGATAGTACGGCAAGGTCGCCGTCCTCGGTAATCTGTGTTACATATAAGCCTTTTATCTGTTCGGACTTATCGCCAGCCTGCATATATGCACCGTCTAACAAGTAGCCGTTTGGAGCTTTCGTTTCCTCAACAGTTAGCGTTCCAAGTGGAAGAACCGCCTTACTGTCCTGCATATAGAAACTGTCGCCAGATACCTTGTATGCGTCCGCTAATTTTGTGATGTAATGAGTTGTCCCGTCGCTGTCTGTTTCAGCGATTGTCTTTGTAACCCATGTACGAGTAGCTTCGGCAGGGAGATTTCCTTTATTGTAGAAGCCAGCATAATACTTCCATGTAAATTCCGCACCTGCTAGAGAAGCGTTCCCCTGCGGATTGTCTTTCTGTGTTTCCATATCAATCTTGAAAAGCTCAATCAAAGTGTCTGTTACTTTTGGTGTATCTGATACTTTCAAGGTTGCTGTTTCGCCAGCTTTGATTGTCAATGGATAGATTGTTTTATCCACTTTATATCCTGCTGGTGCGGATAATTCCTTGATATAGACTGTGCCAGCCGTTACCTCTACAACGTCTGTATTTCCGTTTTTATCAGTCGTAAGGGTGGCAAGCTGTTTCGTGCAGTCCTTATCAGCAAAGACACCGTATGTCGCACCAGCGACAGAGTAATTTCCGTTACCGTCTGTAATGCTGTCATTACTGGAAGTCTTTTGCAGTTTCGCTTTTCCGACATTCAGTTTCGCCCAGAATTGTCCCAATTCCTGCCCCTCGTCAGAGTAGATATAACCGCCACATTCATAGCGTCCCTTATTCTCTTTGACAAAGGCTTTTGCACCAGCGAAAACTTCGTCCTGCGTAGCCTTTGGAATTTCATCATAAGAAGCTCGCACGTTATCACATTGCCAGCCAAGATGTACGCTCAATCTCTGCCAGACTACACATTGTTCCAACAGATAGACTTGTTTGTAGTTCAATTCCTTGTGAGCTTCGCCATACTGTTTGACATACTCTAAGGATAACGCCACATCTGAAATCTGGTCGGCACTCATGCGTGAGCTTGCGTCAGCTCTGGTCTTGTAGCCATTCTTAAAATCTGTATTGATGTCAATACAATAGGCAGTTTCGCCCTCGACTTTCATATAGCCCTCATTGAATGTCGAACCGATAGAACCGTCATTCATTACTTTTTCAATGATACCGACACGCTCTGCACTTTCCGTCCAGTATTGCTTGCTTTCTGCATGAACGGGTGTAGTCGGTAAAGCAGTAACGACAGTTGCAAGAGCTAAGAAGCCCGTACACAATCGTTTCCATGTCTTTTTCATAAATCTAATGCTCCTTTCATTTTGGGTATAAAAATAGACGCTCATTTCTGAACGTCTATAACATACGAGTATCTTGATTTCTAGTGATAAATGATTTATAGTTTGTTTGTAATATTTTCTAACAAATTAAAGCTTTAAATAAGTCTTTGTTGCTAACAGCTTGCTAACACTCTACGGTGTATGAGGGTACATCAGAGAATATCATCAACTAAACATAACAAGCACTTATGCTTTAATTTACGGCATTAAACGCTCCCAAAAGGATAATCGAACTTCTAGCTACCACGGTTCACAGAGAACTCCTAAGCACTAGTTGTGGGTTCGATTCCCGCTGGGAACATTCATAAAGAAACGAGACATGTAAAAAAGGGAAGACAGACATATATGAGTTTACTCACTGATATGGATGTCTTCCCTTTTTTATTTGGCAACGCCAATGACCGAGAATGCGGAACATTCGAGGTTAGTGGCTCGTGCCAATAAAGAGGCGCCAGACTGCGACGAAGAAGCCCAAAGGTCTTTAAGTTATGCATGGTTAATAATAAAAGAAAACATTTAAGGTTATATAGACTTCGTTTTTGTGATTGAAACTCTTTGAAACTCTTTACCAAACAAATGTTTGCTGTATGCACATATATGTGTTACAATCTACTAAAAGAACCACACGAACGTAAGCTTAATGAAAAAAGTGAATCGCATATCTTATCACGGAGCTGTTCGTGGAGCCGTCGTCGATTGTGGCGCTTACATTCACGAACAAGGCAGCAGCACAGATGAAGCACTGGTTAAGAGAAATCGTTGGCGATAAGGCGAATTGTTTTACTGGAACATTTCACGGATACTGCAATATGTTTCTGAAAGAAGAGATTCACAAACTTTCCTTTCCTAAGACATTTACGATTCTCGATAAGAAGGCGCAGGCAGAGATGATCAAAAATGTTGCGGAAGACCTGGGAATATCTCTTAAGGATAATGCTGCTAAGAAGATCATGAATGACATAGATATACAGAAGCAGGATCGGATGGTGATTGATGTATGACAATATTGGATTTATTTTTCAAGGTTGCTAAGGCAAAAAATTTTGAGGATTATGACCAGCCTTATGAATATTGGTCTATAGATCAGGAAGATTTATTTTTGTTTCTTACACGCAGAAAAGAACCTCTGCGAGGCCTCTTAGATGCTAAAAAAGAAGTAGATTTTTCATGGATTATAGAAAATTTTTTTAATCTAGGTGAAAGTCTTAATCTCGATGAAGGGTTTATTCCTTATGAAAAAATAGAACCATACTGTAAAATAACGGTGGAGATAGACAGTCCTGTATATTATGAAAGCTGTCAGAAATATCCTTTAGTCTGCATAAGAGGAACTTGTGATAAGCAGTGTGGCAGCAGTACCAAAAATTTTCAGAAAGCCACCTATTGTATCAGAGAAGTGCCTTGCACGGACAATAGGCCGGATTGGAATACCTTGACACCTAAGTATCCGGATTTTTTTAATCTGTTATTTGATGTAACGGAATTTATTCAAGTGTGCCCACATACAGATACCTTGATTGTTATGTTTGAATATACACCAGTGGCTTGGGAGAGTGAACTTAACTTTAATTACAGTGAAGCACTTCTGGTTCGGAGCAGTAATATCACGATCATTGGTGATTCGTCGAAGATTGAGGCTTTGTATAAGGAATATAATACAAAATATCCTACGAAGGATAGGAAGATTGAAGAGACTATCAGTGAACCGGAGATGGGGTTTTATTTTAAATTTTAATTGTTGTTGAAGAGGGGCATATGAGATACAGACCGGAATATGTGGACGAAGAGGGATACCGGAGGAGTCGGTAGACAGAATACCTAAACCGCTTATGAAAGCTGAGTCTGATGGATACTCAGTCTCAGCTGAACATTATCGTAAAGGAACTGGGCGCAAACAACCTGGGTGAAACCGTTGGTGAAGTTGAGAAAGCTACTCACGGTGAAGAAGCATCCTGGGTAACAATCATTAATCTGAATCCTGAATATATGTTTATCCTCGATCGTAGCACTGCAATCGGCGCAGCTGATGAAGGCGTTGTGGGCGCCCGTGAAGCAGATGGGTAATTATATATGGCTGATGTGTTGACAAAAGAGCAAAGAAAAAAGAATATGCAGCATATCAGGGCAAATGATACCAAAATAGAAGTTCGACTTCGTAAGGTATGGTGGAAGTGAGGCTTTTAAGTCTATGGAATCCATTATAGATGATAAGCATGATAATCTGGTGGGAAGGTTTTCGTGCAAGGGTTTTGATACATTTGGACCATTTAAACTGATTGGTGGTGTTGCCAAAGGACATCCGGATGATAGGGATCTTGCAGCGGCAGTTGAGTTTTATAAGAAACTGATTGCAGGTGGTGTGGTGAACGAGTAAAGCGTAAAACGAAGGAGGCGCCATATGCCATTTAAGATTGTCCGAAATGATATTACAAAAGTAAAGGCGGATGCTATTGTCAATACTGCTAATCCAAATCCGATATGTGCAAGTGGCACGGATCTGGCAATCTATGAGACGGCCGGAAAGAAACAACTCCTTGCAGAACGTCGAAAGATTGGCAAAATCGCGAGAGGAGATGTTGCTGTTACCGGAGCATATCAGCTACAGGCAAAATATATCATACATACTGTAGGTCCTGTATGGGAAGATGGCAAGAATCATGAGTTTGATACGTTGGAGGGCTGTTATAGAAAATCTTTGCAGAAGGCTGTTGAATTAAAATGTGAGAGCATTGCTTTTCCTTTGATTTCAACCGGAGTGTATGGTTTTCCAAAGGATAAGGCATTACAGATAGCCGTATCCGTATTCAGAGAGTTTCTTACAGAAAATGAAATGCAGATCATTCTTGTGGTGTTTGACAAGAAGTCATTTCAGTTATCCGGCCAGATAGTTGGAGAGATAGATTCCTATATAGATGCCAATTATATCAGGGAAAGTCATAAGAAGGAATATCCGGCAGGAAACAGAGGACGAGCCATAAGCAGACGCATTCCGGAAGAAGAACTATACGAGCAAATGCTTCGCAGTGAGGATGCTGAGGAAAGTTACCCCTTCAATGCAGAATCCTGTATGCTGTCAGCTGACATATCCTTAGAAGATCAGCTTGCAAATATGGGGGCATCTTTTCACGAAAAGCTGTTTGACCTGATAGCGGTAGCTGGAATCGACAACAAGGATGTTTGGAAAAATGCAAACCTCGATAGAAAACATTTTTCAAAGATTCAGTGTGATGAGCATTATCATCCAAAGAAAAAGACGGTAATGGCTTTGTGTATCGCACTTCATCTTGATCTGGAGCAGTCAAAGGATCTGATGGCAAGGGCAGACTGGGCGTTCAGTCCGAGCAGTAAGTTTGACCTGATCGTGCAGAAAGCAATTATTGATAAGCAGTATGATATTATGCAGCTGAATGTGACATTGTTCAAATATACGAATGAAATACTGGGAGTGTAGAATATATGTGGGATAATATTTATCAGCCGTATCAGACTGGAAGTGAAGGCGGATTGATAATAGCGGATGAAGAATACAGGGATTCCTGTCGGATAACCTTGGAAAAATGTGAAAGATATTATGCTATTACATGTGGAGTTTATGGAGGAATGATGCACACTGCCTTCTGCAACAGCACACAATATCAGGAAACTTATAATAATATGAAAAAGGATTTACAGGAATTCATTGATAAAGATACTTCTGATGAAGAAGAAATTGAGTTTTATGATTGGTTTACAAGCAAATATTGATTAAAGGATGTCGGTACATTTTCGTGCTGGCATTTTTTCTTTGTCTGAAAGTGTCGCCCATTCAGCGACCATCCCAAATTGCCTTCGGGATATACTCATATTGTAACAAGGAAAGAGATAATACCGGATGCTTTCCGGAGATTGGAGGCAGATATGTACGGAGCAATTTTAGGAGATATCATAGGAAGTCCGTTTGAATTTGACAGGGGAGATAAGACAAAGAAATTTGAACTTTTCACAAGAGGATGTGGTTTTACTGATGATTCAGTTATGACGGTAGCTGTGGCAGAGGCATTGATCGCAGTAGGTCCTGATGCAGATGAAAAAGAAATAGAGGAAGCAGTAATTGCCAATATGCAGGATTGGGGAAAACATTATCCTCATGCAGGATATGGAGGGAGTTTCAGACATTGGTTAAAAGACAGACATCCACAGCCATATGGAAGTTATGGCAACGGATCCGCAATGAGAGTATCAGCGGCAGGCTGGTTATATCATACGATTGAAAGAACGCGAGAGGTCGCAAGGTGGACGGCAGCAGTCACACACAATCATCCGGAAGGAATCAAAGGAGCAGAAGCAACAGCAAGCTGTATATTTCTTGCAAGAAATGGAGCTTCTAAGGAAGAAATCGGGGATTATGTGAAGCAGGAATTCCATTATGACCTGAATCGGACATTGGATGAAATCCGTCCGTATTATCATCATGTAGAGAGCTGTCAGCAGACAGTGCCGGAAGCAATCACCGCTTTTCTGGAGGCGGAAGATTTTGAGGATGCTGTAAGAAATGCTGTTTCGCTAGGCGGGGATACAGATACTCTTGCGGCAATAACAGGAAGCATAGCTGAGGCTTTCTTTGGAATACCGGCAGTTCTGAAAGCTGAATGCCGGAACAGGATAGATCCGGAAATGAACAGGGTGCTGGATGCATTTGATGAAGTGATTGGAAGAAATAACCTGGAAGCAGATGAGTCATTAAGTGGTAATGATCTGATAGAAAATGCCATAAGTAATCTTTATGAAAATCAGAATCATGAGAGTTTTATAGATGTGATCACAGCAGTATGTTTTCGCATAATGAACGATGGACAGGGATGGGTGCCGTTTGTAACAGTAAGCGGAGAAATGTTTCCTAATCTTGATGTGAGCACCTTGCAGGAAGGAGACAGGCTGACGTTGGACCAGGAAGTAAGACTTCGCATGGATACCGTGGCAGCAGAGGATGGAATAGAATGGCTGTATATCTTTACTAATGAGGAAGAAAGCCATAAAAAGCCGGTTCCGAATGTTGTGATGGAAATTCCGTTCAGACAGATTTTAGAAATTGGATTGCATAATGATAAGGTTGCCGGAGTTGTGATCAATCCTTTCGGCAAATATTTTAAATCAGATAAAAAAGTCATTGAATGTATATTTGATGCGTGCAGACAGAATATGGAGGGCGAAGCATGATGGAAAGAACAATCAGAGTAACTGGTAAGGGAAAACTATCTGTAAAACCGGATATGATACGACTCAGAATCAATATAGAGGGGATGTATGAAGAATATGATGAAACATTACGGAAATCATCCGATTGTGTGGAAATCTTAAAGGATCTTATTGAAAAAATGGGATATGAGAGAAAAGAGCTGAAAACACTATATTTTAACATTGATACTGAATACGAGAACTATCAGGCAAGGGATAAAAGCTGGAAGAGAAGATTCAAAGGATATAAATATGTGCATCGTATGAAGCTGGAGTTCCCGGCAGACAATAAGAGACTTGGAAAAATATTATATGCTCTGGCACATTGTTCTGTATCTCCGGAATTTTCTATCGAATATACAGTAGCAGATCCAGAGAAGTCAAAGAATGAGCTTCTTGCTGCAGCAGTAAAGGATTCTCAGGCAAAGGCATCTGTACTGACCGAGGAAGCAGGAGTAAATTTAGGAAAAATCATAAATATTGATTATTCATGGGGAGAGATTGATTTTGTATCAAGACCATTGCAGGAAATGTCGCTTCGGTGCTGTGAACCGGAGGAATGTGAGTCTGCTTCCTATGATATGGACATCGAGCCTGATGATATAGATATCTCTGATACTGTGACTGTTATATGGGGACTGGAAGATTAACGGAGGCAGATGTTTATGATGTCATCAATCTTTTATGGAGAAATTAAAGAGGACAGGCTGAATACGTGGAAAGAAAATAAAAATCCTTATGACATACTTGCAGATAATAACAGGATAGAAAGACTTGGCGGATGGGATTTTCTGTTTATTGCAGATGAATTGTTTACGGATTGTGTACAGGTTGACTGGGGAAGTTTTGCTTATAAATGTACGAAAGAGCAGCTTATAGAATTGACGAGGAAAACAAAATGCGCGATTTCTGGGATAGAACTGCTGAAGCCTGAAAAGATATACGGTATAGTGTTTATTGAAGAGTGTTAAAAACAAAGGCATGGATAAGTTTGTTGATTTTCATAAACAGTTAATGCAACATAATATAGACGATGTTATGTCATATATAGATTTTTTGAAAATGTTTGCAACAGATGAAGAAACAATTGCTAAAATCAATGCATTATGGTATTGCCGAATCTGCTTGGAATAGACGACATCTGGCTGTCGATCACAACAGGCGAGATACTCAGTATGATCATGAGTATTTACTATTTTATGAAATACAGAAAAATATGGAGTGAGAAGTAAAAAGATTTCATTGATAAATCAAATCAGGAAAAAAATTGACACATAAAAATAGATGTACGATCACTTGAACAGGTGGATGTACATCTATTTTGGCATATGATATTAATTATTTTTTCAGGAAAAGCGTTCTACAATATTATTAATTTCTAACGCATTTTCTTTGTTATGATTTACGATAACGGACATTTCCTGTGTCGTTTCTTCTGTTTGTCTTGCCTTTTCTAAGATATCCTGACTGCTGATATGGTCGGAATCAGGAACATCTGAAATAGCATGGATCTGGTTTTGAATATTTTGTACTGTGTTGACAAAGGTTTCAGACTCTTCTGTAATTTCGGATATAATAACCTGAATTTCCTGAATGGATTGGTAGTAATCCTGGGTTTCCTGAACCAATTCTGTAAACTGTGTCTGGACGTCATTTTGCAGGAAGAAAATAATCTGATCGAAACAAGTGTTATATCCTCCGGGTGCTCCGAGCACCGAAAGGTGCTTTACAGAGATGAAAACAGGTTTTCTTATTTTGACAGG
>OHHZ01000986.1_pt1 | contig 10379 bp, 7 predicted proteins | sample 1568081 | NCBI WGS metagenome assembly OHHZ01 (sample SAMEA3879597, study PRJEB24766) | human gut metagenome | biome: human-associated habitat; feature: feces | place: USA | collected 1985/1987
GCCGGTGGACGTGCCGACCAAGCAGGCCTCGGCCGCCGTGGGCCAGTGCGAGCTGATGTACACCTACGACAAGCTGTTCAACGAATACAACCACACGGTGGCGCAGGTGCTGCTCACCGGCGAGGATGTAAAGAACGAGCAGCGCAGCCGTAATATGCGAAACACCATTTTTCGCCTGTTGGAGCTGGGCGCGCTGCCGGTCATCAACGAGAACGACACCATCTCCACCGAGGAGTTCGGCATCGGCGACAACGATACGCTCTCTGCCATCGTGGCCGTGACGATCCAGGCGGATCTCCTCATTCTGCTTTCGGACATCGACGGGCTCTTCGACGGAGACCCGCGCAAGAACCCCGACGCGAAGCTCATCGACACGGTGGAAAAGATCGACGAGCACATCATTTCGCTCGGCGGGGGCAGCGGTTCGAACCTCGGCACCGGCGGCATGGCGACCAAGCTCCGCGCCGCGCAGATGGCGACGGCAGCAGGCTGCGAAATGGTCATCGCCAACGGCCAGTCGCCCGAGGTACTCTACGATGTGGCCGCGGGCAAGCGCGTGGGCACAAGATTTTTGGCAAAGGGGGCTGAAGCATGACAACGATCGAACTTCTGGAACGCACAAAAGCTGCCTGGGGCAGCATCCGCAGCGCAAGCGCCGAGGAGAAGGACCGGCTGCTGCTCGCGATGGCGGAGAGCCTTGAGGCCAACAGCGAAGATATCCTGCGCGAAAATGCCAAGGACATGGAGGCGGCGAAGGGCACGATCTCCGACGTGATGCTCGACCGTCTCGCCCTGACGGAGAGCCGCATCCATGCAATGGCCGAGGGCATCCGCGCTGCCGCAGCGCTGCCCGACCACGTGGGCCGCGCACTCGCGCAGTTTACCCGCCCCAACGGTATGACCATCACCAAGCGGCAGGTGCCGCTCGGTCTGGTCGCCATCATCTACGAGAGCCGCCCGAACGTCACGTCGGACGCCGCGGCGCTGTGCATCAAGAGCGGCAACGTCTGCATGCTGCGCAGCGGCAAGGATGCCTATCGCTCCTCTCACGCCATCGTCACAGCGCTCAAGGCGGGCGTTGAGTCCGTCGGCGGCGATTCCGACATTGTCAACATCGTTGAGGATACAACGCATGCGAGCGCGCAGGTATTGATGACGGCGGACGGCCTTGTCGACCTGCTGATCCCCCGCGGCGGCAAGGGGCTCATCCGCGCGTGCGTGGAAAATGCAAGCGTTCCCTGCATCGAGACCGGCACGGGCATCTGCCATGTGTACGTCGACAGGGACGCTGACCTCAACATGGCGGTAAAGATCATCGAAAACGCCAAGACGAGCCGCCCGTCCGTCTGCAACGCGGAGGAGGTGTGCCTGGTGCACCGTGACATTGCAGCAGAGTTCCTGCCCAAGCTGGCCCGGCGGCTGGGCCCTGACCGCACTGCAAAGGGACTGCATCCGGTGGAGCTGCGGCTGGACCCGCGTGCCGCCGCCATCATCCCCGGCACCCCTGCAGGTCCTGCGGATTTTGACACCGAGTTCCTGGACTACATCCTGGCTGTCAAGGTCGTGGACAGCGTGGAGGAGGCCGTCAGCCACATCGCCGCGCACTCCACCGGCCACAGCGAAGCCATCCTGACCCGGGACGAGGCCCATGCCGCCCTCTTTACGGCGGCGGTGGACAGTGCGGCGGTCTACGTCAACTGCTCCACCCGCTTTACCGATGGCGGGGAGTTCGGGCTGGGGTGCGAGATGGGCATTTCCACCCAGAAGCTCCACGCCCGGGGCCCCATGGGGCTGGAAGAGCTGTGCAGCTACAAGTACATTATCCACGGCAGCGGCCAGATCCGCTGAACCGTTCAATTGCGAAAACATTTTTCCGTTTTTTTCTCACAGGCCGCAGTGGAAGGACAGCGGCCTGTATTTTTGTTTTGCAGGGATGGACTGTTTTTGCTATAGAAACACTTTCGCCCCAAAATTTCGAAAATTATTTTTCCGTTTGTGTCATGATGTATTTTTCATTTCTCCATTCTGTACAAAAATAAAGTCGTACTTTTATCGGAAATTAGGGTAAAAATCCTCATTTCCCCCTTGACAGCCCCTATTTCGACGCGGTAAAACTATATTGGAAAGTATGGGAACAAGTTCGGCGGGGCGCTCTGAAGTGCGCCCGGAACTGTCCTTCTCACAACTGCAATCCATTTCAAACGGATGTCCGCATGACGACACTAGTACAAAGGAGAGAGCGAATTATGACAATTGCCATTCTTGCACATGATTCCCGCAAAGAACTTGCACTTCAGTTCTGCACCGCCTACAGTGGTATCCTGTCCCGGAACACTGTCATCGCCACCGGTACCACCGGCCGGATGTTGAACCAGGCCACCGGCTTGCCAGTTCACTGTTACCTCTCCGGAAAGCTGGGCGGCATTCAGCATATCACCGCCCGTGTTGCCTGCGATGAAGTGGATCTGGTGCTGTTCTTCCGCGACCCGCTCCGGGCCGACAGCGGCAGCTCCAACGAGCAGAATCTGCTCCGCCTGTGTGATATGCACAGCGTACCCATTGCCACCAACATTGCCACCGCCGAGGTACTGCTCCGCGGCATGGATCAGGGGGATCTGGACTACCGGGAAGGAATGCACCCGCCGGTGATCGAGCCTCTGGCCGCTCCCCGCCGCGCCGTGTGCTGAGGACTGCCTGACATTTTTTGTGTATAGAGGGAAACGTAAAACAGCGCCGCCGAAGCTTTTCAGGGCTTCAGCGGCGCTGCATTTTTATGCAGTTTTCAGTTCATTTTCCGGGAAATGGCATCATTCCAGACCGGCCATCTGCTTGATGCTCTTCATGGCGAAGGTCAGGGTGCGGCCCATAGCCACACCGGCCATCAGGCAGGGATAGTTGTTGGCAAAGAAGCTGCCGGACATATCGCCGGTGATATACAGGCCGGGCATGGGCTTGTTATCGTTGTCCAGAGCCTGACCCTTTTCGTTGATGGCAATGCCCTGCTCAGTGGTCAGCAGAGAGGCACCCAGCCAGCAGCCGTAGAAGGGAGCGGTGCGGATGGCGCTGAGGCGGTAAGCAGGCTTGCCGAAGTCCTCGTCGTTCTGCTTGTCGTAGAGCTCGTTGTAGCGCTCCACGGTAGCAAGGAAGGTGTCCTTGGCAGCACCGGTAAAGCCCATCTTGTCAGCCAGCTCGTCCAGCGTATCGCACTTGAACAATGCACCGGCCTCGATCGCCTCGTCCATCTTACCCTGAATGTACTTCTCACCGCCGTTACGGGTCTGGGCAGAGCAGCCGATGGTGTGGAAGCGCTTTGCGTCCTCCAGAATGTTGGCATCGCAGATCTGAGCGTAGACACGGCCCGGCTGGTGAGCAGCGGCGTAGACGATGTCATTGTAGGGGCTGCTCTCGTTGGCAAAGCGCTCGCCGTTGCGGTTCACCTTCAGGAAGGGCTGGGTGCCGGGGTTGTACTGACGGATGGTACCAGGGAAAGCCTTGCCGCCAAAGGCAGTGTCGCTGTCCACATAGCCGCCATCCACACCGGGGGCCACGATGCCGCGGTCAAACAGCATGGGAGCGGCCTCCTTGTCCAGATTGGCACCGGCCCACATTGCAGCCCGGATGCCGTAGCCCTTATCGGAGGGAGAGTAGGAGCATGCGGTGGTGACGGAGGTGCCCAGGGGATCCAGCTGCTCCATCATGTAGGGGTTGCCGGGGAAACCGCCGCAGGCCAGCAGCACGCCCTTGTTGGCGTTGTAGCGGATGAAGTGGTCATCCTCGGTGCTCTGGGCGATGATGCCGGTAATGCGGCCATCGCTGTTCTTTTCCAGCTTGGCCAGACTGGTCTTGAAGTCCACATCGTAGCCCAGCTCCTGAATGTACTGAAGCAGCAGCTCGTTCCGGGCGGCACCACTAGAGCGATCATAGGTATACTCGATCTCGGGGTACATATAATCGGTGTTGTGCTCAGCGTTTTCTGCAGGCCATTTGGCCTCGTCACCGTAGGTGTAGATCATCTTCACGCCGTACTTGTCCTCCATGATGGAGCGGACAAATTCGATCATCTCGGCAGACTCGTTGATCCAGGTCTTGACCACGCGCTGATCACACTTGCCGGAGGCGTAACGGGAGACCTCGCTCAGCAGCTTGGCACGATCCATCTTGATGCCCTGTTCCTGAGCGCCAAAGCCGTCCACGGCACCCACCCAGTGACGGGTATCCTGCACATTGCCGTTCTGCTCGATGACACGGAAGTTCAGGCCCTTGGCAGCGGCATAAGCAGCAGCGAACATACCGCCGTTGCCGGCACCCACGATGAGGATGTCGGTGTCCACGGTCTCGGTGATGGCAGCCTCGTCGATGTCAGGCTCCTTGCCCAGCCAATCGGTCTCGTCGCCGGTGGGCAGCTGAACGGAAGTTACAGTTGCCTCTCCCTTTGCCTGTGCAAAGCAGCTCTTGGCGGCCTTCTTCACGGCATCGGAGGTGATGGTGGAGCCGGACACGCCGTCGATCTCGTCAGAGCCGGCGTTCAGCAGCTGGTTCTTCAGCTCCTCGGCAGCAGCAGCGCCGTAGGAAGCGGTCTCGCCGGAGGTATCGACCACAACGTCGGTCACAGCACTGTCAGAGAAGGTCATGGTGACCTTGACGGTAGAGGAAATGCCCTCGGCAGTGCCGGTGTAGGTACCGGGGGTGTAGCTGCCTGCTGCACCGGAGGAAGCGGCGGTGGAAGAGCTTGCAGCGTTGCAGGCAGCCAGTGCACCGGCGGTGACACCGGACATGGCAGCGGCAGCGGCGATCTTCAGAAAGCCTTTACGCGAGATCTTGTTCATGCTTGGATGATCCTTTCTTCTCTTTTTCTGTTCTTATTCTTCGATTTTCCTCTTATCCGAAACGCACCGCCACAATACGGCGCAGACTTCGTTCGATAATAAATTAACACAAAGTCCGCCTGTTGTCTTTTAAGAATTCTTAAACATCTTTGCCGTTTCTTCGCTGGGAAATTCCCGTTTCCCACTTTGTTTGATAAATAACGGTCAAATCAGAGCAGAAAAAAGCACCCACGGCTTAAGTTTCCTTAAGAAGTGGGTGCTTTGAGGGTTAACGATATTTAAGACAGCAAAACCATTTCAGGCTTCTGTCTCCCCTTCCGGGCGGAAAATATAGCCTTTGCCCCAGACATTTTTGAGGTAGATGGGCTTTGCAGGGTCTGGCTCGATCTTGCTGCGGAGGTTATGGATATGCACCTGCACCGTGCGGACATCCCCCAGGCTCTCCTTCCCCCAGATTTTCCGGTAAAGCTCGTTTGCGGTAAAGAAGGTGTTGGGATGCCGGATGAAGAGGGTCAGGATGCGGTACTCCATATCGGCCAGATGGATGCTCCGGCCGTCCTTTTCCACGCAATGGCTGTTGGAATCCAGCGTAAAGGCCGCACAGTGATAGCCGCTGACGCTGGGCTCTGCGGCATCCATCTGGACACGGCGGATGTTTGCCATGATGCGGGCCAACAGAACTTTGTGGTTGTAGGGCTTGGTCAGGAAATCATCGCCGCCCAATTCCAGTGCCCGTACCACTGTGTCTGTATCGTCCAGACAGGAAGTAAAAATGATGGGGCAGTGGTGCCAGCTGCGCAGGCGCTGGCACAGATCCATGCCGTTGGTGTCCGGCAGAAGGATATCCATCAGGATCACATCGAACTTTTCCCGGGCGTGGCTCAGCGCTTCGCCGCCGGTGTCAGCACAGACCACCTCAAAATTCTGCTGACATTTCAAGAAATAGCTGGTAGTGTCCCGGATCACCGGATCATCTTCCACCAGAAGAATGCGGATCATGCGGTTTGCCCTCCCCTTTTCGGCGTGAATTTGCTATAATATCTTTATCTAGTATACCGTATTTCCGGGCTGTTCTCAACCGGTTCTCCAAAGTTTTGCAGGGGGTCTTTTTATGATAAAAAAGCGATTTCTGCTTCCGGCTGCTGCCGGGGCACTGGCACTGGTCATTGGGTTGGCAGGGATCTGGTTCAACCAGCGACTGCCGGCGCTGGCGGATTTTGGAGTTCCCGGCATGGACCCCGAAGCCCAATTGATGGCATGGGCTGCCCTGTTCCCGGAAAAAGGAGTGGCTGCCCTGACCTTCCGCACGGTGCTGCAGTGGATGGCCATTGCGGTATTCTGCACTCTGGGGGCAGTGGTGCTGGCCCTGTACCGATACAAGTCTCAGAAGGAACTGGGATATTTTCTGCTGTATCTGACGGTGCTGACCCTCTGGGCTCTGGTGATCATTCTGGCTCCGGTGGGAAGTTCCGGCTGGAGCGTCTTTTTCCGCCGGGGATTCTTTACCGTCACGGTTCTGGCAGGTATTCTGCTGTGTGCCGCCCTGACAGGGGCTGTGCCGGTGTCTCACGGGCAGCGGCTCCATTCCCTGCTTCTGACGCTGGGGTATCTTGTTCTGACGCTGATTCCCCCCAGCCGTGTACGGGCGGTGGGGCTGCTTTTGGGCATGGGCTACTGTCTGGGCATACTGATGGCAATGTATGCCCGGGGCTCCGACGCTGCCCTGCTGATGCTGTTTCCCTGTGCCATCACCATTGGCTTCCGGGTATGGGTGGTCCTGCCGGGCATGCATGTGCCGTTTTTTCAGGAGAGCGTGTTTTTCTACCTGTTCCGGTGTGCCCGGATCTACGACGCGCCTTTTACTCTGGGCTGCATGGCCTACGTCTGCCGCCGGTATGCTCTGCAATTTGATCGGGCGGAGCAGCTGGCCCGGGAGCTGGATGCCCGGGTCATTCAGCGGACAAAGGCCCTGACGGAGGAGACCGAGGCCCGGAAAAGCATGATGCTGAACATTTTCCACGACCTGCGAAGCCCCCTGTTTGCGGTCAGCAGTGGACTGGACACACTGGAGGCTGCACCGGAGGCCCTGCCGGCCCTGCTGCCCGCCCTGCAGCAGCGGACGGCCTTTCTCCGCCGCCTGACGGAGGATCTGTTTCTGGCTGCAAAGCTGGAGCAGAAACAGGTGATGCTCAACGAGGACCGGGTATCTCTGGGGGAGGTCATCGCTGCGGTCTGTGACAGCTGCCGGGAGGAGGCTGAGAAGAAGGGCGTGGTGCTTCAGGCTCCCCCGGCTCCGGAGCTGCCGGTGTGGGGCGACCAGATCCGGCTGCAGCAGATCCTGCAGAACCTGTTGACAAATGCCATTCACTACACCCCTGCAGGAGGGAGCATCACCGTCAACAGCCGGGTGGAGGCCGGTGCTGCTCTGGTGAGCGTCCGGGACACGGGCTGCGGCATTGCGCCGGAGGATCAGGCCGCCGTATTTGACCGGTATTTCCACACCACCACCTCTTCCAAGCACGACTCCACCGGTCTGGGACTGACCATTGCGCAGGAGCTTGCCCACCTGCACCACGGAGAAATCCTATTGGAAAGCGAAGTGGGCAAAGGCAGCTGCTTCACGTTGAAGCTTCCCCTATTATCCGCTTAACAGAGAAATCCCCTCTGCCATAGGCGGGGGGGATTTCTTTATAGCATCTATTTGAATTTAAGCCAGCGGGTCCCACAGCTTCATGGGCAGGGGCTCCTGATCCAGCAGGGCGCGCTGGGCATCGCTCAGCAGGCTCTTGCGGACGGTAATCTGGTAGACATTGGCCTTGAACCACTTCTCGCTGCCGATGTAGTAGCCCTTCTGGCCGGAGGCATCGCCCCAGCTGTTCTCGATCTTCCAGCGGTCAGCCTTGCCGTTCTCGTCCAGATTGACACCGCAGAACATCATGCAATGGTTCATGGTGCTTTCACGGGTGAGCAGCCGCTCGGCCTTGGTCATGCCAAAGGTCAGGCCGCCCAGCACCTCGCCGTACTGGAAGCAGTCGGGGTCCCAATAGCCGTTGGCGCGGTCACCGTCGGGGTGGCAGTCGCAACTGAACATGACCCCCTCCCCTGCCTGCAGCTGGCGGATGGTCAGATCCTCCAGCTCCTCCTGCGAGAGGTTGAGCCAGAACATATTCTCCTCCACCACGTCACCCATAAAGGGCTGGCAGTAGGTGCGGTTCAGCGCATGGATGGGCGAGGAGATGATGACGACGTAATCATCCAGATCATTGCCCACATATTTCTCAAGGAAGGTGTGCGGGGTCAGGCTCCGGTCGCAGTGGTAGTGCTCATCCTTGTCGGTATACTCAAAGTCAAAGCTCCTGGGAGGCTGGCCGTAGAGGATGCACAGGGCGTTGTAGATCTCCGCCAGCATCTCCTCGCGGCGGGCGGCCGTGTCCTTTCCCTCTTTTGCCATAGCCCGCAGTTCCAGCGCATCCTCCCTCAGCTTGCGGTTCAGGATGGGCAGATACTTGGCCGTGCCAGTGGAGTGGACAGTTTCCGGCATGACCCAGGAGGGCACCACGCCGTACTTTTTGATCAGGCTGATGGCCATATCCCACTGGCCGCCGTCGGGCAGCGGGTTGCCCAGCAGGGTGTAGGTCTCACGGTCGGTCAGATCCTGATCCGCAAAGTGGAGGATGTTCTCAAGGAAGAGATTTGCCTTTTCCAGCTTATCGTAGAACGCCAGATAGGTGGGAGAGAAGGAGAAATCCTCCAGATCGCACTTGGCGATCACCCGCTGGCGCAGGACGTTCAGGGTGGAGAACATCCAGCAGCGGCCGCTCTGCTTCTGGTTGGTGATGTTATTGGTCTTGACCAGCACAGAGAAGTCCATCCGCAGCTTGGCAGCGGCGGCGGGCACAAAGGCCGCGTCCGGCAAAGCCGTGCGGGAAACTGCATTGGACATCACATTCAGCTCCGGGCGGGCAGCATAGCCCTGCTCAAAGCGTTCCAGCATCCGGGCATCAATGGGAGTAACACGATTCATTTGATTCACGCTTTCTTTCTGAAAAGTTCAATCCTTGAAATAAGCATTCTGCACGGCCAGCAGGACACCGGCACGGCTTGCGGCAAAGTTCAGGCCGCCCTGCAGGTAGCAGGTGTAAGGCTCACGCAGGGGGCCGTCGCAGGAGAGCTCGATGGTGCTGCCCTGAGTAAAGCTGCCGCTTGCCATGATGACCTCATCGGTATAGCCCGGTTCCGGAGAGGGTTCCGGTGCAGCATAGCTGTCCACGGGGCTGGCGGCCTGAATGCCGCGGCAGAAGCCGATGAGGGCATCGGCGGTATCGGCATCGAAGCAGGTCACGATATCGTTGTGGTCTTCGCAGTAGCGCGGGATGGGCTTTTTGCCCACCAGCTCCAGCAGGCACTGGGCATAGATGGCGGTCTTGATGGCCTCGCACACCACGCCGGGAGCGTAGTAGAAGCCCAGATACATATCGCGGGGCGTCTCGAGGGTGCAGCCCAGCTCCTTGCCGAGGCCGGGGGCGTTCAGGCGGTAGGCGCAGAGCTCCACGAGGTCTTTCCGGCCTGCGATATAGCCGCCGGTGGGGGCGATGCCGCCGCCCGGGTTCTTGATGAGGCTGCCCACCACAAGGTCCGCACCGGCCTGGCAGGGCTCCTTCATCTGGGTGAACTCACCATAGCAGTTGTCCACAAAGATGATGATCTCAGGGTTGGCGGCACGGGCCGTGTCGGCGATCTTCTGAATGGTATCCAGATCAAAGGCATTGCGCTGCAGGTAGCCGCGGCTGCGCTGGATATGGCAGACCTTTGCCCCTGGGGCCTTTTGAGCGATCAGCGCGTAATCCGGGGTGAAATCGGCCTTGAGGGGGGCTTCGTCGTACCGGATGCCGTAGTCCATCAGGGTGCCGGTGCCCTTGCCCTTGCCGTCCAGACCGATCACGCCCTCCAGCGTATCGTAGGGGCGGCCGGTAGCAGCCAGCAGGGTATCCCCTGCCCGCAGCAGGCCGAACAGGGCCACCGCCAGCGTATGGGTGCCGCTCTGGAACTGGCTGCGCACAAGGGCATCCTCCGCGCCCATCACCTCGGCAAAGATCTGCTCGAGCTTGGCGCGGCCGGTATCCCACAGGCCATAGCCGGTGGTGCCCAGCATATCGGTGGAGGACATCTGGGTATCGGCAAAGGCCTTGAGCATTTTCAGCTGGTTGTAGTCCCGGATCTCCTCCATGTGACGGAAATAGGGCTGGCAGAGCTCCATGGCTTTTTCGTCCAGCGCCAGGACTTCGGGTTTGTAATCAAAAAAGTGGTTCAGCATTGACATTTTGGTTCCTTAATCTTTTTGTAAGTTTATGCTATGATGACACGTCGGCAGCTTTCTCCTCGGACACGAGTTCGGATTGCGGCTCCCAGCATCCGCCGCGCATTGCTTGCGTCTTGCTGGCCGCGGCCCCAACAACAGCTTCCTGCATCCGCCACTGGCGGCGGTCGCTGTCGTTGCAGGCCATTCCATCGCCCGCCCTATTGCCTGCGGCAACAGGGTCCCACCCCAGCGGA
>OHHZ01000997.1_pt1 | contig 10293 bp, 9 predicted proteins | sample 1568081 | NCBI WGS metagenome assembly OHHZ01 (sample SAMEA3879597, study PRJEB24766) | human gut metagenome | biome: human-associated habitat; feature: feces | place: USA | collected 1985/1987
ATGCCGATCCGAAATATACGGCGCATAAGGCCCGTGTGGACGGGTTTCTGGAGCGGCTGGCGGAGCGGGGGATCCCGGAGGAAAACGGTGTGATCGCCGCCACCCACCGGGATTATCGGAAAACGGCGGAAACGGTGGAAACGGCGGTACAGGAACCGAGACCACACAGCCGGGAAAGACCGATAATAACGGTGGAACAACATCCGGTGGAAATGGCGGAGACGGCGGTAAATCCGACAACGGAAACGGTGGAAACGGAGGCAACGGCGGCAGCGGCTCCACAGGAGAAAATAATAACAACGGCGGCACAAGCAGTGGCGGCAGCGGCGGAAATGGTGGCGACTCAGACAAGGGCAACGGCGGCTCCGGCGGCAATGGAGGAAGCTCAGGCGAAACCGGTGGAACCGGCGGTGACAACACCGGAGGAAACGGTGGAAACGGCGGAGACTCCAACAACGGCAATGGTGGCTCCGGAGGCAACGGTGGAGAATCCAACAGTGGAACCGGAGGTAACGGCGGAAATGGCGGTGACTCCAACAACGGAACCGGCGGCAACGGTGGAAACGGCGGTGAATCCAACAGCGGAAACGGCGGTAACGGCGGAAATGGTGGAGACTCCAACAACGGAACCGGAGGAAACGGCGGAAATGGAGGAGACTCCAATAACGGAACCGGAGGAACCGGCGGAAACGGAGGAGACTCCAACAGTGGAACCGGAGGAAACGGTGGAAATGGCGGCGGCTCTGACAGCGGAACCGGAGGCAACGGTGGAAATGGCGGAGACTCCAACAGCGGCAACGGTGGAACCGGAGGCGATGGCGGAAACGGCAAGGATCCGGGCAACGGCGGAAACGGCGGCGGCTCCAACAGTGGAAACAACGGCAGCTCCGGCAGTGACGGCAGCAAACCAGACAACAACGGTGGCAACAATAACGGCAGCAACGGTGGCAACAATAACGGAAATGGTGGCAGCAATGGCGGAGATAACGGAAACAATAACGGCGGCTCCGGCAGCGGTGGAAACGGTAATGGAGATACGAACGGAACCAATACCGGAGTCACAGATGGCAAGACCAATGCCACAGATATCGCCGCAGCGGATGGAAACAATGCGTCCGGCGGAAACAAAAACAACAAACACAACAGGAACAACAGAAACAACAACGAGTCAGACCAGGCGGATGGTGAGGATGTGACAGAAGGTACAGAGACCGGAGCAGACAGCACGGATGCAGATACAGGTTCAGATGATACTACAGATGTCGCTGACAGCACAGAGACCGGAGCAGATGCAGACGGAAGCGGAAACGCAGACGACAGCATCCCGGCAGACAGCAGTGATGCAGACGGACACATCAGCTTCGCAGACTGCGGATCCCACTGGTATCCAGTCATCCTGATCCTTGTGATCGCAGGATACACAGTCCTGCGTATCCGGAAGATCCGCGAGGAACTTGACGGAGAGTAAGACAGTACCCCCAAAATATACCAGAACGAAAAAACAATCCCGGGGATATCCACATATCCCCGGACAATAAAAAAAGAAAGACCTATTATCTAAACTTACAAACAACAAACCAAAAATGATATATGTAATTTTTCCAAAATACTTACAAAACATCTGACATGAGCGGACAGAACAGGAAGGATCCCTGTCAGACCCATTCATGGCAGAAATACAAGGAACAGGAGGATAAGGACCATGGATCCTGAAAGAAGAAAAGCACTGCAGAAGACGCAGAAAAAATGTATCGCAGCCCAGGTGGTGATGTGTGCAGCCTATATATCAGCGGGCATCTTACTGGCTGTGACAGGCAGGCACTGTGTGGCAGATACTCCGATCTATATAGCCGGCGCAGTCATCACAGCCGGCTGCATGGCAGCTCTTGCAGTGTTTGAGTCAAGACTTTCAAGAGAACTTGCAGGATGACATGACAGGGGCAGCGCAGGCTGCCCCTGTTGTGCCTGAAAAAGGGATTATAAGGAAGTGACAGATCATGAAAGACAGGAATTTTGTTAAGGAAATAGAAAAGTTAAGGACAGCCGTCTTAGGGTATGACCGTGAGGAAGTCGTGCTCTACATCAGGGAGCTGGTGGAGTACTATGGACAGAAGAACGAGGAGGCAGTGAGGGAACTATATCTGGAAAAGATGCAGCTTGCGGCAGAGAACGCAGGACTGCGGGCACAGATTCCCACACAGGAGAAGCTCTATGCGGAGGCAGAAGGAAAGGCGGAGGAGATCCTGGGCGGTGCAAAGGAGACTGCGGCGACCATCCTTGACCATGCCGGCACCGAAAAGGAACGCATGCTCAAAGAGGCTGGGGAAGCAGAAAAGAGGATCCTTGCAGAGGCAGACCAGAAAGCAGTGGAGACCATTACAGAGGCAGACCAGAAGGCAGGGGAGACCCTTACAGAGGCAGAGAGGAAGGCAGGAGAGATCCTTGCAGAGGCAGGCCGGCAGGCGGAGGAGATCCTTGCAGAGGCAGGGAGACAGATGGACGTCATCCTGACAAAGACAAGGGAGAAAGTGGAGAAGGAACAGGCGCTCTACCATCAGTACCGCAGCCGGCTGGAATCCTTGAAAAAAGGCCTGGACTGCATCTTTTCAGAGTGTCCGCCGGAGGAAGACACCCGGGATCCGCAGGGAAAGCCGCAGAGACCGGGACAGATACAGGCAGACGGACCGGAAGAGGCCGGTCTCCGGGAACAGCCATGAACGAGGGAGAACAGTACAGCCTTGACATGGCACTCCTGAAGATCCGCGAGGAAAAACGGAAAAGAAAGATGCGCTCAGAGCGAGCCGTCATCCTGTTCGTGGTCTGGCTCCTGGTGTTCAGGGTATGCGGGATCATGCGCGTGGATGGAAATTCCATGCGCCCTGCCTGCCATCCCGGGGATATCGTGTTCTTCCTGCGCATCCTCCCGGACGGCGTGGGCTATGGGGATACCGTCATCTTAAAGGATGCATCCGGGGAATATCTGATCAAGCGCATCGCAGGGCTGCCGGGGGATGTGATGGAGGTGGACCGTGAGGGACACCTGACAAGGAACGGCGCAAAAGTGCAGGAGACGGATGTCATCTACGGCCTGTCGGAGACAGGAGACAGCGTGGATTATCCGTACACCGTGCCGGAAGGAAGCTATTTCTTCCTCGGGGACAACCGCCCGGTGTCCATGGACAGCAGGATGCTCGGTGCGGCTGGAAAGGAAGAGATAAAAGGAAAGGTCATCTGGGCAGCGGGGGCTGGGAGATGGAACAAAAAAACAGGTAAGAGGTAAAAGACCATGAGCATTACAGGAGCTTATACTTGGGAAGATATTTCCAGTCTTGGGATGGAAGCTTATTTCCAGCCCATCTACAACGTGGAAAAGCACAGGATCACCGGGCTTGAGGCGCTGTTCCGTGCAAGGGACGGGAAGGGAGGTTTCCTCGACCCGGAGAGCCTTGTGCAGGAGGCAGAGGAATGCGGCTGGGTGCATGACATCGACCTGTGGATGATCCGGGAGTGCTGCCGGTGGTTCACGAGGTTTGCGGAACACGGCATCACGAGGATCAACGTGAACCTGTCGCCGCAGACCTGCATGGTGGAGACTGTCTGGGAGGAGATCAGCAGCTGCCTGGACCGGTACGGTCTCCAGCATGGGAAGATCTGGCTGGAGATGACGGAACTCGGAAAGTCGGCGGATAACGGAAAACTCCTGGAGACCGCACACAGGCTGCAGGATAAGAAGTTCAACCTGGTCATGGATGATTTCGGCAAGGGCGAATCCAATTTCGTGCGGCTGATGGATTTCGAGTTCCAGAGCATCAAGCTGGACAAGGAGCTGGTCTGGGGCATCGGGAGCAGGAAGATGGGCATGCCGATCATGCAGACGCTCCTCGTGTTCGCCCAGAGGAACCACATCTGGGTGACGGCAGAGGGGATCGAGACAAGGGAACAGGCAGCGCAGCTGGAAAAGCTCGGCTGCAACTTTTTACAGGGCTACCTGATCAGCAGACCGCTCCCGGCGCTGGAATGCGTCTCGTTCATAAGGCAGTGGGAGGACACGGACATCCTCGGACAGCCTGGGCAAGAAGATGATGATTGCAGAAATCATATGAAACAATTGCGAAACTCATGAAAATCTAAATTGAAAGAAGGGTATGAGGAGTTTCGCAATTGTCTAAATATCATATAAGGAACAGGAGAGATAAATCATGGGAAAGACAAAATTTGGAACAAAGATCGTATTCTTTTTTGTGATACTGCTCGGTGCAGGGGCAGTGTTATATGCGAAAAACTGCATGGAACAGCTCGCAGCATATGCAGTAAGTCTCATGGACGGTGCAGGACAGGCGCAGGCGCAGAGCCAGCTTGCGGCAATGATCGCTTCCGATGTGAAAAAAATGGCAGCCTTTATGGCAGCCGGGCTTATCATCACGATCGTTGTGGGTGCTGCAGGCATCATTGATTACATCAGGAGCCTCGACCTTGCCTGCAGTTATTCGGACACCCTCGCACAGGGCGATTTCACACAGGATGTGGAACAGAAATATTTAGACAGGAAAGACAGCATCGGAAACCTTGCGGCAGCTTTCCGCAAGATCCGGGAGAGCTTTGCGGGACATCTTGGGAGCGTGAAGGACAATGCAGAGTCCCTGAGCGGCCATGTGTCCTCCATCGGGAAAAACGTGGATGAGATCAACGGCGAGATGGAAGGCATTTCCGCAACGACACAGCAGCTTGCAGCGAGCATGGAGGAATCCGCTGCATCCGCAACGGAGATGAACACCATGTCAGAGGAGATCAACCGGGCGATCAAAAACATCGCGGAGAGCGCACAGGAAGGTGCGGAGCGTGTCAATGACATCCATACCCGTGCCGTCAATGCGAAGAAAGAGACCACGGAGAACCGTGCCAATGCACAGCGCATGCACGGCGAGATCAAGGAAAGCCTCGACCAGGCACTGCAGGATGTGGAAGTGGTATCCCGGATCGAGGTCCTGGCACAGGCGATCATGGAGATCACCAACCAGACCAACCTTTTATCCTTAAATGCTTCCATCGAGGCGGCACGTGCCGGGGAGATGGGAAAAGGGTTTGCAGTCGTGGCGGACGAGATCCGGAAGCTTGCGACGGAATCCGGTGAGACGGCGACAACCATCCAAGAGGTCACGGACAGCGTGGTGAAAGCGGTGAACCAGCTCACAAAGGACAGCAGACGTCTGTTAGACTTCGTCGCAACTGATGTGAAATCCAGCTATGACAGCTTTGAGAGCCTTGCGGATGCCTACAACCGGGATTCCGAGTTTGTGGACGGTCTTGTATCGGATTTCAGTGCGACATCCGAGGAACTCTTAGCTTCCATGGACGGCATGATGAATGCGATCGAGGGCGTTGCAAATGCGGCAAACGAGGGCGCAAGCGGGACCTCCGACATGGCAGAACGCATCCAGAACATCACCATGCGGTGCTCCGAGGTGGCAGAGACCACGGAACAGGCAGGTGCAGCGGCAGAAATGTTAAAGGCAGACACCGGGATCTTCAAGGTGTGAGAAAGAACACCAGCAGAAAACAGCAGCCATCAGGATGGAACGCATCATTGAATCAATGGAGAAATGGGAGGACAAACGTGAGAAATAAAAAGAGAATGCTTGCCGCAGGACTTATAGCAGTGGCACTTCTGTCAACTGTGAACGGATGCGGCAGTACAACCGGAAATATGCAGGATCCCCAGAGCATACAGGGGACTACAGGAGCAGCTGGTGGAACTGTACAGGGTTCCGGGAGCACAGGAAATGCATCAGACACGGCGTCACAGAACAACAGCAATACAGCAGATCATAATGCACAGGATAACAGCAGTGGAACAGGAACAGCACAAAACGGCAGCAACACAACAGATCATACAGCACAGACAGGAAACAGCGACAGCAGCGGAACATCACAGGCAGGCGTGTCACAACACGCAACAGCAGGTTCTGCCACAATGGTAAACGGCGGCATCACGGAACAGGAAGCGAAGAACATCGCAGCCGGGAATGCAGGGGTCACAGAAGAACAGATCCAATACATCACGGTAAAACAGGACTGGGATGACGGCCGTGCCAGATATGAGGTGGAATTCACCGCAGCCGGAGTGGAGTACGATTATGAGCTGGATGCATCCGACGGGCGCATCCTTTCAGCAGACTCCGAAGTGATAGACAAGGGATACCGTGCATCACAGAATGGTACGACAGGTTCCCAGAACGCAGCCGGCTCATCGCAGACAACACCGGGCGGTGTTTCCATCGAGACAGCAAAACAGACCGTCATGGACAGGATCCCTGGCATCGATGCCGGAAACATCTACATCCATCCGGACTATGACGACGGCATCTCTCTCTATGAGGGGGAAGCCTACTATGCGGAGGTAAAGTATGAATTTGAGATCAACGCAGAAAACGGAAACATCATCAGCTGGGAAGCAGAATCCATCTACGACTGAGAAAAAGCCGTTAAAAGTAAAGGTTGAGACAGTCCTGATCATCATTGCCATGACAGGGCTTGTCCTGACCGGCATCACGATCGGGAACAGGATACACCATCATCAGATGTTAAGGGATATCCGTATCAAGTTCGAGCAGCTTCATGACCGGATCGAAGATCAGGATACCGGTCGGGATGCCGGTTTTGAAACATATGAGAGGACAGAAGGATGAGAATTTTAATAGCGGATGACATGGAATATGCACGTGTAAATATCATGGAAATGGTGAAGAAAATTTTTCAGGAGGCGGAGATCGATACTTTCAGCGATGGAACACATGCATGGAAAGCAGTGAAAAAGAGAGAATATGACTTACTTTTTACTGATGTCAGGATGATCAAAATGCACGGACCGGAACTTGCGGAAAAAGTCGCAGAAAAACATCCACATACGGAAATCTTTTTTGTGACAGGAGAAGATAAAGCAGAACTGGAACAGCTGGGCATCGATCCCAAGAGATGTATCTTCAAACCATATGTGATCGAAGACATGAAAAAATGTCTGAAAGAAAACAAAGTATTTGAATTTGGCGGCTTTGGAAATGAACTCAGACCATAACAGAAATTTTAATGTAGAAGCACTCTAATAGAATGATTGATCAGATGAGAACCTGATTAGAATCCAATCTATTAGGGTGTTTTTTGTAAAAAATAACTTTCGATTTCACGTAAGTTCATTGTGTCGTTTTATGTTGGGTGGTAAAATGAAAAGAAATATTTTAGCAAGATGTATAAATTTTATATGACAAATTATGCCTTGGTTTGGTGCGTAATTTTATATAGCTCAAAATATGTTTGAGGTTTTAGGTGAGAGGAGGGAAAATAAAGGTAGTTTTAATGTATTAATGAAATATGACGTCAGTGAATATTGAGTGAACAGAGAATATTGAAATTAGTTAGAAGGTGAAAAAATGGATAAAGAAAATGGTTGGGATGCATCAGCTAATTGGAATGGTTATATGTATCAGGGAAAAGTAGCATTATTAGTAGCATTAACCAAGATAAACGAAATTTCAGATGTGACAGAGTTTTGGTTGGAATCAGAGGGGATAGAAGATTTTTCTATAGGAAAAGGAAAAGGAGAAAAAAAAGAATATGAATCAGTTCATCAGGTAAAGAATAGAAAAGACAACAAAATGGAAAATTATAACGAGGCATTATCTAATATTGTAAAGAGAATTAGGGATTACCCTGGCATTAAGAGAGGATTTTTGCATATAAAAAATGAGATTATAACAGACAATTGGAAAAAAGAAATAACAGATCAGATGCAGAATTATTATCCTCAAAAAATACAAGAATTAAATGCGATTGTTATGAAACCGGAGCTGCAAAAAAAAATTTATGATGAAATATTATCAATGTGGAATCCAAACACACATAAAATAAATCGAAGAACAAATGCTATGAATAAGTTGCTTATAGATAAGATGGAAAAAGAAAACAATTTTCAGAAAAAAGAAGATATTACGGAAGTCATCTTCATGAAAACTTGTAGAAATGTTTTAGAGGAGAAAAAACAGGAATATGATTTTGTAGGGAAAGAACAAGCAATTGACAAAATTGAAGTATTTAAATATTCAAATGGAAATGATTTTGCTGATAGTTTAGAAGTTAAAAATATGACATTGGAAGAAATAAAAAAATATTGGGGAGATAAGGCAGAATATCGTAAAGGAAAAGAAGATATATATTATATAAAACTTTTAGGTTTGATAAATGGCAATATTACTAACAGAGCAGAGCAGGGGCAAAAAGAAAATCAAATATTTCTAAATCAATTTAAGGATATTTTAGATAAAGATACCTTTGAAATTTGTGAAACAACGAAGGAAGAAGTGATATTAAGACATAAATTGATATATTCGACTATGTTGGAACAGTATTGCTTAGATGACATTTGCGAAGCGAGCAGTGAAGAAAATTGCAATAACTGTAAGCTGCAGGAAATTTCTGCTGAAATTTTGTCAAGTTCTTTATCAGAATTAGAAGCAATATTTCATATTATGGCTTTGCACAAAAATGAGGATCTATCACAAAATAAAAGTGAGTTATTTTCAAAAACAGATTTGGAGAATTCCTTTTTTCCTGAAATAACGGAGATAGACAGAGAATTCTTTTTTAAGCAGTGTAAAGTACTGTGTCAAATAGATGACAAGTTTATGATGTCAACAATAATTGATGCGGATAGACCTAAAATACAAAGGAAAACAATACAGGGATTAGTGGAGAATGATATTCAGGATGTTTGCCAAAAAGTAATAAATAATGATAACTATGATACTGTTTTGATGGAAATTGATAAATTAATAACTAGAAATTATGATGCGGAAGATATATTTGAAACAGCACGAGATATTAATATTATAACGGAAAAAGAGGATCATGCAGAAGATACATTAAAATATATGAATATAACAAAAACAAAAAAAGTTGGATTGATTTCAGTTGAAAAAGCTAAGGAGAAATATGGAACGAGAACAGTTGACGAAGTTTAAAAATATTGCTGATAAGATACTTGAAGAATTGGGATATGGAAATTCAAAGGAAATAATATTAGATCGAAAAGAAGCTTCTGTGTGGGGATATATTAACCAAAATACGGAAAATTCGTTATATTATATTGTTTCTACATGTAAGGAGCAAGATTTTTATAATATTGATTTTGAAGAATTACAAGCAGAAATATTTAAAGGTATAAAAGGATTATTTGCGCAGGAGACAGGAATAGAAAAAAATACAACGTGGTTAATAGGCGTGGAATGTGAAAAAGACTACGAAAATTTGATGGAAAAAATATTAGCTATAGAAGAAAATCCTTATTATTTTAAAAAGATGGTTTGTCCTTATTTACAAATAGAGATAAACGAATTTTTAAAGGAAATAGGATCTTGTCAAAATTACATTTCATACATGCAGAAACAGATAGTTAAGGTAAATAGATTTGTTGACTTTCATGAAAAAAATGATATGGGCTATAATTTTATATCTAAATTATTAATTAAGATTCCTAGTATTAAGCTACCAACAGAGAAAGAAAAGAAAGTAAGTACTTTATCAGAAGATATAGAAGATGAGATTAAAAATGAAAAATTGCAAAAAATATACGAATTTCTACTGCAAGGTGACATTAATGAAAAAATAAATATGGTAGATGATAAAATCGATGATTTGCATGAGTTGTATTATGGAAAGGCTGCTGACGATGAATAAATTTAGGCTACATAAAATTTATATGAACAATTATAAATTGTTTGATAATAAAAATATTGAATTTAAAAGTGCGGATTTGATTGTTCTAGATGGACCAAACGGTTATGGAAAAACAAGTATATTTGAAGCCATTGAATATATATTGACAGGAAATATAAAGCGTGCAGAGCAATGTCCAGAGGTATCAGGAAAAATAAGTTATGATACCCATTTTATGGCGAAAAATGCTGAAAAAGTAGTTGAGATAAGAGGAGAATTTGTTTCAACAGAAGGTATTTTGAAAATTCAGAGGAGTATTGATGCACAGAATATTTCAGGTGTACAGAATAATCCTAAAAATTTAAGAAATGTCACAAAAACCACAATCTTTTTAAATGATAAGATTGTGTATGAGGGAAAGACTGACAAGGATGCAGATGATATAATTGAGCAATATCTGGGGAAAAATTTAATAACATATTATGATAGTTTCTACTATATTTCGCAGGAAGATAGGTTGAAATTTTTATCTGCACCTGAACCTAAAAGAATGGAGCAGATTAATACATTATTCAATATAGAAAAAGA
>OHHZ01001001.1_pt1 | contig 10244 bp, 9 predicted proteins | sample 1568081 | NCBI WGS metagenome assembly OHHZ01 (sample SAMEA3879597, study PRJEB24766) | human gut metagenome | biome: human-associated habitat; feature: feces | place: USA | collected 1985/1987
GTTTGCCAATCTTCTGAAAACCAAGGAGATCACACAAACCAGGATCCAGAGAGCACTACTTCACATGCTTCTTCATATTCAGAGTGTGCCAGCGCAGATTCCCTACTCCCGGGTTCTGGGATTTCGAAAAAACAGTTCTGCGCTTCTGGGCAAAATAAAAAAATGTGGCAGCATTCCTCTGCTTACCAAACTGTCGGATGCTGCCGCAGTGCTTGAAAACGCACCGCAAGCTATGGATTTACTAAATGAAACAACTTTCGCATCCAATCTTTACGAAAGCATTCTGGCACAAAAAAACAGTGCTTCTTATGTTCATGAGTACAGACAACAGATTATTATTGTATAATATTCTCAGCTGCATAAAGAGCCCTGGCTACTGCAATTCCGTACAATAGCCAGGGCTTACTTTTGTCCATTTCGTCTTACTCAGTCTTACTCATTAGAAAGAAGAATGCGGTCATTATCCAGTTTCTTTCCTGCTCCAACTTTAAACTTGTCAAGCAGCCCTTCCACAGTAAGGCCTTTTTTCTCCTCTTCCTTGATATCCAGAACAATATCAAGGCACAGCAGAGCGCAGGCTTCACCCATTGGGCGAAGCTGAACAATCTGAAACAGGCCGCCAAGACCATGAATTTCCTGACCGAACACGGGATAAGCAGTTATGGAGAACTGGAAAGCAAACTGACCGCAGTATCCGCACGCAGGGATACCGCTCATGCAGAAATCAAGCGGATAGAAAGCAGAAGTGCCGAACTTACCCTTGTGATGAAGCACGCCGGCACTTACCGCCAGCTAAAGCCTCTTTATGACAGATACCGCAAATCGAATGATAAAGAAAAGTTCCTGCGGGGGCATGAGAGCGAGATCATCCTTTTTGAAGCGGCCGCCAGAGAATTGAAACGGCTGGGGGCTGTGCCGCTGCCGACAACGGAAAGCATGAAAACGGAGCTTGCCAATCTCAACGCAGAAAAGGAACGGCTCCTTGCTGAATATAAAGCCGCAAGAGCCGAAGCCCAGGAATACGAGACCGTCAAGCAAAATGTGGATGCACTGCTGACCGCTCCAAAGGAACAGGAACAACAGCGGCGGCATGAACTTGAATAAATTTCTTTGAAAGACGCTGGGCGCAGCTCCCGGCATCCTGTATAATGGAACTGCGGAAGGAGGTTTTACCGATGACAAGAAGCGAAGCAATCAAAGCATTTTTCTTCAAAAGCGTATTGCCCGTGACCATGGCACTGATCCTGTATTGTATCTTCAAATCCGCCTGCGTGAAGAACGGAGAGCTTGACTATGTATGACTCTGGATACTCTGCGGGCTGCCGTTTGGACTCCATCGGATGTGCCTCTGGATCGTGCCGGGCGGCGGCTCCCTGGGTGGAGGGATCGCCCTGTTCGCGTTGAACTTCATTATCGGCGGCGTAATCGGTGGTTTCGTTCTGGCGTGGCGGCTGATCGTGGCGGTGTGGTATGTACCGCTGACAGTGTACCGACTGATTGTCGGGTAGAACGGTGATAATAAACAAAATAACCTGACAAGTCTTTATTTGTCAGGTTATTTTAATGTCGATATGGTATTCTCAATCTAGAAAACAAAGATAAAATCTGATATAATAATAACATCGAAAGACGCTGAAAATTCAATTGTTATGGGGAGGGATTTCAATGGCAATCGATTTTAAGAAAAAGCTGTCAAGCAGAACGATAGCGCCGAAAACCGCTCCCGTCGAGTTATACGGAACTTTAGACCGGAAAAGTGTTGCAGGACCACTTCGCCCAGCACAGGAGGCTGTATTATCTGAATGGTATACAAAACGGCGGACAGACAAGGATTTAATCATAAAGTTACATACTGGCGAAGGGAAAACTTTAGTAGGGTTACTACTGCTCCAATCCTTACTCAATTCAAAGGAGGGCCCCTGTCTTTATATTTGCCCGAACAAATATCTAGTCAAACAGGTGTGTGCTGAGGCTGATAAATTTGGTATTCCATACTGCACCTTTGACGAAAACGATGGAATACCGAATGATTTTCTTTCCGGTACAAAAGTACTCATTACTCATGTTCAGAAGGTATTCAATGGGCGTTCTGTTTTTGGAACAGATAATGGTTATACAAGGACGGGCACTGTTCTTTTGGATGATTCACATGCTTGTATTGATACTATTAAGAGAGCATTTACCATTTCAATTAGTAGAACCACAAACGCTGATGTATACTCAAAAATTCTCACGCTCTTTGCAGATGATATGGTTGAGCAAGGCGAAGGAAGTTGGCTTGATATTCAATCGGGTGACTACAATACTTTTATGACTGTTCCTTATTGGAGTTGGGATAGTAAGAGAACGGAAGTATTGAGAATTTTGTCTGCCGCGCAAAATGATAGTCAAATATTTTATGCGTGGCCGCTTATTCGCGACCAGATAACAAACTACTGCTGTTACATTTCTGGGACAAAAATTGAAATTTCCCCCTATAATGTTAATATTCGTGCGTTTGGATCATTTTCACATGCTGCACATAGAATCTTAATGTCGGCAACAACCCAAGATGACTCTTTCTTTGTGAAAGGTCTAGATTTTAGCCCGGAGGCCGTAAAGAACCCCTTACGCAATATGAGCCCAAAATGGTCCGGCGAAAAAATGCTGATAATTCCATCTCTCGTTGATGATTCTTGTGACCACGATTTGATCGTTACCGAGTTTTGTAGAATACAGACTTCGAAGTTCGGTATGATAGCATTGGTTCCAAGCACGAAGAATTGTAAGCAATATCAAAACCTAGGCGCAATAATTACTACTGCTGAAAGCATCTTCGAGGAGCTTGACAACCTGAAAAAAGGCGAATTTTCAAAAATTGTTGTAATTAATAACAGATATGATGGTATCGATTTGCCTGATGAGAGCTGCCGGGTTCTAATTTTGGACAGCCTCCCATACTTTGACAGCTTGGCGGATCGCTATGAAGAGCAAGCGTGTCCAAATAGCGAACTAATCAACAAACGGATTGCCCAAAAGATTGAGCAAGGCATTGGCCGAGGTGTCAGGGGGGAAAAGGACTATTGTGCTATTTTGGTAATTGGTTCTGAATTGGTTCGTTTTATGCGGAGTATAGCAACTAACAAATTTTTCTCTGCTCAAACGAGAAAACAAATTGACATTGGAATTGAGATTGCTAATATGGCCAAAGAGGACTATGATGAAACTGAAAGTACAGTAAAGGTTGTAATCTCACTCATAAAACAGATGTTAGAACGTGATGAGGGCTGGAAAGAATACTATTCGTCTGAAATGAATACGCTTGAAGATAATAATACAGAATCAACGGTATATGAACGGCTTCTAAAAGAGCGTCAAGCCGAACAGTTCTTTAGCGAAGGTGAGTATGACAGAGCTATCTCTACCATGCAAAAGCTAATTGATGAACTCGTTGTTGACGATACGGAAAAGGGATGGTATCTACAACAATTAGCGCGATATACTTATCCAACAAGTGTTGCAAAGTCCATCGAAATACAAAAAAGTGCATTTAAGAAAAACTCCCAGTTATTGAAGCCGAGTTCAGGAATTGATTACACAAAGATATCTTACATTCACCAGAATCGGCTAAACAACATCAGAGCGTATATGCGCAGATTTTCTAATTATAGTGAATTATCCTTGGCAGTTGATGCAATATTAGAAAATCTGTCCTTTGGTACTGAGGCAACCAAATTTGAATCGGCATTAAAAGACATTGGTGAACTACTTGGTTACATCAGCCAACGTCCAGATAAGGAAATACGAAAAGGTCCTGATAACCTTTGGTGTGGTTCAAACAATTATTATCTATTGTTTGAGTGCAAAAGTGAGGTGTCCGAAACTCGCCAAGAAATTACAAAGCATGAAGCAGGGCAAATGAATAATCACTGCGCATGGTTTGAAGATCAGTACGGACAAGATGCAAAAGCAGATAGGTTTATGATTATTCCGACAAAAAATCTATCTTATGAAGGAGACTTTACGCACGATGTTAAAATAATTCGGCGTAATAGGCTTAAGAGTTTGAAGGATCAAATTAAAGGCTTTGTTAAAGAGTTGAAACCATACTCTTTGGACGAACTATCTGATACCACATTACAGGAACTCTTGGCTTTACATCACCTAAATATTGAAGATTTTTCTGCACAGTATTCAGAAGAATACTACCATAAAGCAAAATAAAAAAGCGGGAGTACAGCCGATCGGATGAACCGAAAAGCTGTACTCCCGTTTTATGTGCCAGAAAGTGTTTGAAATCAAGCCTTTTTCTTCATGTGCCAGCAAGCAGACCAACACATGAGAAATCATAAAGGCTCCCTTTGAAAATACGGATACAGGGAATTATTCTGCGGTTTTTCCACCCTTATCTTCACAGATTTTAGACCGTTTGGAACTGTAATGCGGACAAGCGACCAGACACGCCCGGAAACTCTGCTTGCAGCCGTGAACACATTTTTTGCAGATATGGTTATACTGCCGCCTGCCGTTCTCGCCCAGGAAGAACGCCCATTCCAGCCGCCATTTCTTGCTTCGGCTCATAGGCAGTCATGCTCCGGCACATCACGGCCGGGCTTTTTTCCCTCCGGGGGTTTGTGCTCGGCACACTCCCGTTTTGCGTCCTCCAACCGCTCACGGATGGAAGACTTCTCCGGCGTTGTCCGCTCTGCATACTCCTGGGCTTTTTCCAATTCTTCGCCGCGTCTGCCGTTGTTGATAACGCCGTCGATCATGCCGTAGTCATCCTCCAGCGTCATTTCAGCGGTGCGGAGAGGATTGTCCTTTTCCGGCTGCTCCGCTGCCACGGCAAAGGCCCGTGTACCGTTTCCCATGATAAGATACTTTCCATCATCGGAAATATGGTGGACACCGTAACCGGCTGCCTCCATCTGCTCCCGGCTCATAGCCGTCACCTGAAAGCTGCCCCTCGGTGTCCGCACACGTTCGCCAGTTTCAAAACGGTCTGGCAGATAAGCGAGGTCTTGCTTCTCTGCCGGGACAGGGAGAACAACGATATTGCCATTGATCTGCATAAATCGTTCCGGCGTTTTGAACTGTTCCGTGTATTTCTGAATCAGTTCCGGGGACAGGGACGCAAAATCTTCCTCACCAAGTCCAACCACCAGGAAAGTTCCTGCTACAATATCATAAATTTCTCCATCTTCATCCCGCAGTCCGCGGTTCAGATTAAGCCCTACGAGCTTTCCTTCATCATTGCAGACCAGCGCTACCGGGTCAGAATAGGGATAGGTTGCCCCAATATCACCGCCAACCTCTGCCTGCAGGGAATGAAGGTCGGGGTCGATCTCCTTCACATAGGGTTCCTTCATAGGTTCCACTACAAGCACAGTCATCTTTTCCGAGGCAACCTTCTCCGCAGCGGACAGCATTTCATCCGCATGGGACTTCTCCGGGTCATCCAAAGCGGCCTTGACCTCCGCCGGATCAAAATCAAGAAATTCCTCATAGCCCGTGGCATCCTTGAACTTTTCAATCTCCGAAGGAAGATAGTCCTCCTGCGTCTGCCCTAACGCCGCCAGCTTTTCATCCAAAGCAGAAATGCGCCCAGCCATCAGGCTTTCGTAAAGTTCCTCCTTTGCGGCGTGCGCCTCCGGGTGCTCCGCCGCATACTGCGGATCGTTCTGACGGAAAAACTCATCCATGTCAAAGGCGATATCCATAGCCCACTCGGATTTTTCTTCTTCGGGAAGATCGTCCTGAAAGGTCATCACCCGGTACTCGTCGGGGATACTGCCGCGCTCACCGTCGTAATACTCATGGAAACTGTCACCCGTATCACGCACATAGCCCTGATCCGTGAAGGTGCCGTTTTCCTCCAACGCAACGTCCCGGCCGTAGGCCTCATAGTCGATGTAATTCTGCAAATGCTCTGGCACCTGCATAACGTCCAGTTCTTCGATGTAATAGCGGCCCAGATCGTCATAGTCATGGATATCGGGGTAAACCTCATAGCAATCCAGATTCTCGGTGAGGTTGATGATCTCCTGCAGGCTGCCGCAATGGTCGCCCATTTCCATACCGGCCTGAAACTGTGCGTATTCGCTTTCGCTCATTTCATCCAGCTTCGATGCCAGATAATTCAGCTCGTCCAGATTTTCATATTCACCCAGCTTACTGTAAAGACCGTCCACATAGCAGTCATAGTCCGTGATGAACCATTCCTCATAGGGCTGGCCGAAGTCATCCTTCTGGCCGATCCCGATCCGCTTAAACACTTCCTTCAATTCCTCGGCGGTGGTGGGAAACTTCACCCACTCGCCCACAAGCTCGCCCTCATTGTACTTCCCAAGATTGGTGATAAAGGCGGCAAAGGGATAATCCTTGTCGTGATCGTAATATGGCATATCAGCACCTCCTTACAGTTCCGGCGCAGACTTTTCCTTATGGGGCTGCGCCTTGCTTTTCTCTGCACATTCCTTCTTGCCCTGTTCCAGCCGTTCCCGGATGGAGGGCTTTTTCTCCGGCTCCGCAGGGCGTTCATGCACCCACTCGTCGCCGGAAAGAGAAATATATCCGTGTTCCGTAAAAATGGCCCTGTTCCTCCTGCATGGCGTACTTGCCAAAAGGAACAGGGTCGATTGCTTTCAGAAGTTCTGGGGGCAGCAACATATCCATGTGCTGTGCCAGACACCGCCACCCCAGATCATTCAGATCGTGGATATTGGGCTCAAATACGAAATAGTCGATGTTGGCCGCAAACTCCTTGAACTGCTCCGGCGCTGTCAGCTTGAAGGGCGAGGCCTGCACCGCCGCCAGCACCTCCCGTTCCTCCGGGGAGAGGGCAGCCACCGCCGCCCTCACTTCGGGTAAATGTTCCAAAGTCTTATTTTCTGCCATTGACATCTTCCTTTCTTTTCGGAAATTCCAGTTTAAAGTTGATGTATTTGCCACCCGTGTCATCCAGGATCACCGCAGCGTCATAAGCAGCCTGTTTCTTTTCAGACCACATTCCCTTGACATTGGTACGTCCCTTTTTCAGAAGGTCCGTTGCCATCTTCTTTGTCAGCTCCTTCTTGCGGCTCGTCCAGAAGCGATCATTTTTCCAGAGGACAAAACCGCAGGAACGATCCGAACACGCAAAGTTTTTCTTTCCTTCATAGACCGGCTGGCCGCAGCGGAGGCAGGTGCCGATCACTTCCTTCTCCGGGGCAAACAGTTTTTTGTCATCCTCGGAAATGCAGGAATAGGTGGACACGATCTCTTGAACCATCGTGCGGATACCGCCCATGAAGGTATCCGGGTCAGCGCCGCCTTTTGCGATCTCCGTCAATTTCTGTTCCCATTCCGCTGTCAGCATGGGAGAGGTCAGCGGCTCCGGCAGGACCGTGACAAGGTTGATACCGGCTTTTGTGGGGATCAGGCTCTTGCCCTTGCGCTCCACAAATCCGGCTGCCACCAGCTTTTCGATGATAGCCGCCCTGGTCGCAGGCGTGCCAAGACCTTTTCGCTCCGCCTCATCGGGAATATCATCCTTGCCTGCGTTCTCCATAGCGGACAGGAGGGTATCTTCGGTGTAGGGCTTCGGCGGCTGGGTGAAATGCTCGGTGACGGAAACCTCCGCACCGTCAAAAGTCTGCCCTTCGGTGAAGTCCGGGAGTGTGCCGCCGTCCCCATCCGCAGGCTTTTCTTTCAGGAAGATTCGGAATATACGGTCAATCTCCCGCCAGCCTTCGGAGAGGATGCGCTTGCCCTTTGCGGTGAAGGAATGATCGCCGCAGTCGAAAGTTGCCGTGACCGCCTCATACATATACGGCTCCGCCGATGCACACAGCAGCTTGCAGCAGACCAAGAGAAACAAATTGCGCTCGCCCAGGGGCAGAGCCTTGATATCCGCTTTTTCAATCTCCATCGTGGGAATAATGGCGTGATGGTCGGATACGTCCTTGTCGGAAATCATGGCCTCCACCAGCGGAAAGAAGTTACCGCAGCCATCAAAGGGCGGCAGCTTTGCCGCCAGGTGGATCACACAGGAGGCTGTTTCCGCCATATCTGAGGTCAGATACCGGCTGTCCGTGCGGGGATAGGTCAGCAGTTTCTTTTCATAGAGGCTCTGGGCATAGTCAAGGGTCTGCTTCGTCGTATAGCCGAAAATGCGGTTGGCCTCCCGCTGCAAGGTGATGAGATCATAGAGCTTCGGCGGCTGTTCTTTCTTCTGCTCCTTCGTGACAGAGGTACAGGTGACGGCCGCACCCTTGCACATGACCGCTGCCTGTTCCGCCTCCGTTGGATCGGTGAACTTTTCCGACACCGCCTCGGTTCCATCCAGCGTCAAGCGCAGCAGATGATACTTTTCCTTGTGAAACAGCGTGATCTTCGCGTCACGCTCCGCCAGCATTGCCAGTGTGGGTGTCTGCACACGCCCCACATTCAGGGTGCGGTGATAGAGGACGGAGAAAAGGCGCGTGGCATTGATCCCCACCAGCCAATCCGCTTTCTGGCGGCAGAGGGCAGATTGATACAGGGCTTCATAATCGGTGCCGGGGCGCAGATCAGAAAAACCCTCCCGGATGGCGCTGTCCTCCATGGAGGAGATCCAGAGCCGCTTCACGCGCTTGCGGCAGTTGTTGAGATTATACGCCGTGCGGAAAATCAGCTCGCCCTCGCGCCCGGCGTCGCAGGCGTTGACCACTTCATACACATCGTCCCGGTGCATGAGGGCGCGGAGGGTGTTCATCTGCTTCTGCTTGTCCCTCGCCACGGTATACTGCCAGCTTTTCGGCAGGATGGGCAAGTCCTCCCTTCGCCATTTGCCGTACTTTTCGTCGTAGGCGTCTGCGTCCGAAAGCTCCGCAAGATGCCCGAAGCACCAGGAAACGAGATAGCCGCCGCCCGAAAGAAAACCGTCCCCGCGCCTGCCTGCGCCAAGAACGGCGGCAATGCTCCTTGCCACGGAGGGCTTTTCACAAATAATCAAAACACTCATTCTTCATTCTCCTGTTCGTCGGGATCGTTGGCGCTGTCTGCGTTCTCAAAATCCCCGTATTCATCGGTTTCATCATCCTCGTCAAAATCGAACTCGTCCAGTTCATCGCTGCCCTTGACGCTGGATTTCGGCTTGCGTAGCTTGAAGTACCACAGCGCACCGCCGCCACCCGCAGCAAGGAACAATACAAGGATCAGGATGCCGCCCACATTGTTTTTCTTCTCCGGCGTCGGCTCATCGGGCTGTTCGGTTTCCTCCGGCGTTGCTTCCTTTCCGGCGCAGTTCGTCATATCCGTTTTGCAGAGGGCGCAGCTTGCATTGACCTTTCCGGCAGTGCATTTTTCGGTACAGGAGCAGACAACGGGTGTATTCTGGCTGTCATCCTCCAGCAGCGCCATCAGGTCGGCTTCATCCACGGGATTTAAGAAATATGTCTGATAGCGTTCTTCTTCCTCGTCCAGCAGCTTATCGTAGTCAATGACAATATACAGCGTATGCCCATTTCGGGTTTCCACGGTGATAAACTGCTTATTGGTGTGTTTGTCATAGAGAAGATCACGGGTCGCTGCGATGCCGTCCTCGGTGAACGGCGTGCCGGGGACAATCGTGGTGTCCTCCGGCTGCGTTTCCTCCTGCCATGTTTCAGGCGGCAGCTCGTCATCGTAGTAGTCGCCGCCGTCTGCATACGCGACGGTGGCAAAAGCCGTCATGCACAGCACCACGCAGAGCAGCGCGGCGAATACAGAGCGAAAATGCTTATTCCTCGTCATCGGTCACATCCTCCTGTTCGTGATAGGCGGTTTCCACGGGCGGCGCGTCGTTGCCGCCGCCGCGCAGGAAGTTCATCAGCTCGTCACGGCTCATGCACATCGAGCGGACAAGATTGACGATTTCAAAGTTTTCCTGCTCGGTGCGCTGGGCTTCCAGCTCTTTCAGCCTGTTTTGGTACTCGGTGATTTTGCCGCGGGTCTTTTCAATCTCACGGTCAATGCGGTCAATTTTGCTCATAGCCATAGGTGATTACTCCTTTCCGAATCGGTCTTTCCATGCGTAATTGCGCCCTAAACCTTTCACTTTTTCCAGCCGAGGACGGGCGTTGTCCTCAATGGCAATCGCACGGGCATATAAATCGGGATGCTGTTCTTTCAGCAGCATAATTTCCTCCCGCTTCATGCTGGGGCAAAAAAAGCAGGAGGATTTTCCGGGCTGCGGCAAGCCTGCCGCTTCCAATGCCCGAACGCAATCCGTCCTGCTCCATCCCCATTCAATCAGAGGATAACGA